>Ga0207707_10000228_pt1 | contig 60402 bp, 65 predicted proteins | sample KBSC83BmetaG_FD_184336 | JGI IMG/M metagenome (GOLD analysis project Ga0207707, IMG submission 184336) | Corn rhizosphere microbial communities from Kellogg Biological Station, Michigan, USA - KBS C8-3B metaG (SPAdes) (version 2) | ecosystem: Host-associated > Plants > Roots > Rhizosphere ... | reverse complement strand
TGCGCCAAGCGATGAAGCAGGCGCGCAAGATTTCGCGACCGATCGTGGACCGGCTCGACTTGTGGATAGAGGTGCCGCACATCCCGCACGAGACGCTCGCGCGGCTCGGAGAAGGGGAAGCATCGCACTTCGTGCGCGAGCGAGTGGTGAAGGCACGCAAGCGCGCAGAAGAGCGCATGAAAAAAGTTGGCGCAGTGAATGGGCGACTCAGCGGGAAGGAACTCGACGAGCGCTCGCGCTTTACGGACGCAGCGAAAGAAACACTCCTCTCTGCAGCGCATCGACTCGACCTCTCGCCGCGCGCCTACCACCGCATCATGCGGGTCTCCCGTACCATCGCCGACCTCGCAGACTCCGATGACGTCCTCCCCGTCCACGTCTCCGAAGCGCTCCAGTACCGCCCGCGCGGACTGTTCGGGTTTGAGTAGCTACTTCCGAACAAAGAAATTCTTGCGGAGTCGTCGCTTGAGCTTCTGCGCTTTGGATTTGCTTCTTGTGATGCGGATTTTGCTGCGAGCCCGCATCGAGAGGAACTCATCCATCTTCCGAATGACTGCTTCGTCCGCTTTTATTGCTGACGAGTAGAGATCGTTAACGCAGTCGGCCAGCTTCTGGTCGAGCCAGACTTCAGTTACATAGTCCCCGATGACTGAAACGTAATAATTCTCGCCCGGGAAGAGACGGTCGATGTTGTACTGGAGTTCGTCTGAGCTAAAATCGCGCTTTATGAGTCGGTCGAGCGGGGAAGTGCCGCCGACCGTGATAAGAAACTGGCGCTTCGCTCGAGTGATATCGGAAAGGAGCTGGGACTCGGTCTTCCTGCGAGCTATATAGAACCAGTAATGAGGATCGTACGCATAGATTGGCTCGCGCGCTGGTGTCGCTTCTATTATCACGTTCTGCGCGTGACCCCAGAATGCATCGAGGTGGTGGGTACTCGTGAAGGAAAGCGAGACGCTTTCCCGGTCACCGAGATCGAGGATGCCTGAAAGTTCTGCGCTGCCGAGGTACGCGCGACTCATAACCGACAACCGGTCCTGCATCGACCGTATCCAGGTCGTGTTAAGCGATACCTGCTTTTTATAGACCACGATGACGTCGTCTTTCTTAAGCTTCCGGAGCGCCGCATAGAAACCCTGCTTCGTGCTCGGCCTCACCGGCAGAAGGAGCTCGTAAAGCTCATGCGTGCTACGAGGCCCCTCTGTCAGGAAGTGGGTAATCAGGCCTTCGATGTCTGCGGGATTGAGAATATTCACTCTTCTACTATATCAAAAGTAAAAAGCTATTTTACTTACCCTACTAAAAGCAACATAAACTGTATTTAGTCAACAATGCCCGGTAGGGTGCGGTTATGGAACAAAAGATGGTAATTATTTCGGGCGCATCGGGTACCCTTGGTCGGGCATATGTAGAGCACTTCAGTAAGGAGGACGGGGTTCGCTGTATAGCGCTGACGCGACGCGATGAACCTGTTGCTGGCGCTGAGACGATCAGGACAGACCTACTTGATGCAGAAGGGACTGCAGCGACTATCGAACAATTTACGCTTGAGAACGTAAACGAGATTACCCTGATTCATCCGGTGGGCATGTTCAAATTCGAAGAGCACGGGACTCCCGAGTCTGATTCCGACGAAGACGGGATAGATGATGAGATTCTCGCGTCGAACATCAGTACACTGGATAATCTCGCTAATCCTCTCCTAAAAAAGATCGGCGATAGGGACATACCCCTCACGATTTGCGCTTTCGGTTCGCTCAGTGACCCTCACAACATTAAATATTGGCAGTCGTATTCGAAAGCGAAGAACATACTGCGTGCACATATGCGCGAGCTAGCTGCTACGAGCGGGGAAAGGGTACGTTGCGTATTCTTCAGCGTGAGTACGGTGAACACGGAGAAAGAGCGCACCCTGCGCCCCCATGCTGACTCTGCGTATTGGCTTACGACCGATGAATTGGTCACGCGCTCTTTGCCGTATCTTGAGCACCCAGAGAATTGGAAGGATGTAGAAATATTCAGGCCGATGCCAGGGTTCACGCCTGAATACTATTCAGATCAGAATGCTATACGTGAAAAGTGGGGTAGGGAGATGGGGCGGAAACTGCTTTAGAGCGAGCAGGAGGTGCGGAGTGCGCAGTGCGCGAACGGGTTAGCCGCGTGATGGAACTCTATGTGGAGATGCGCGCCGGTGGTGTCGCCCGTCATACCGACAGCGCCGATAACCGTACCACCGGAAACGCTCTCGCCGACCGTCGCTGAGACGGTGCTCATGTGCGCGTACAAAGTCTGTACGCCGTTGCCGTGGTCGATGATGACGTCGTTGCCCCAGCCGTGGTTGTAGCTGCCGTTCGTGGAGACGAAGATCACCTTACCTGCGCCGACCGCGTAGATAGTGGAGCCGACCGGGGAAGCGAGGTCGACCGCATTCGCATCGTGGATACCCTGCGTGAGGATGGCGTGCGCAAGCGGGTTGTGGGTCCAGAGCGAACTCATGTCTGCGCCACCGGCACTCGAGAGCTTCGGCGCAGCAGGAGAGGTCGCTTTCTTAGTGGTCGAGGTCTTCGTGGCAGCTGCAGCATCAGAGGTAGCCTCGCCGCCCGGGATGATGATCTTGGAACCGGTCGTAAGAGACGCGCCCGAATCGAGGCCGTTGAAGGTCGCGATCTCATCTGCGTCTGCATGGTACTTCGTGGCAAGCGACGCGAGCGTCTCGCCCGACGTAACCGTGTGCTCAAGGCCCGAGACCGGGAGCACGATGAGCGTCATGCCCGGCTTGATGGTGCTCTTGGTGGTGAGGTTGTTCGCCCAGAGAATCGTATTGGTGGAGACGCCGAATTTCTGGGCGATTTCAGAAAGGGTGTCGCCTTCCTGCACGGCATAGCTCTCGATGCTCGTGGTCTTAGCTACGGAAAGGGTGTCGGGTGCGGAACCGCCCGGGCCAGCCTCAGCAATGAGTGCTGAGCCCTCCGTGGTGGAGAGACCGGTCTCGCCCTTGGTCGGATCCGGGTCAGGATTCGTCGCCGCAGCAAGGAGCGCGAGGTTGCTGTCGGGGACTACGGAACTGGAATCAGCCTCTGCCGATGGAGTAAGGCAGGTGAGGAAACAAAGCGCGTGGGTTTCTTTAGGCAAAGCAAAAGCCCCGATTACCAGGGCAATCGCGGCCGCTGCGGTAACACCAGAAAACCAGTATGCGGTTCGGTTGCTGCCTTTCGCAGTCGCACCGAACGTTTTGAAATTGAAGATGATACGCAGGTAGGGGACTTTCAGTCGTTCTTCCGTAATCTATGGCTTACCTAAGCCACTTTTCATACATCCAGGTCAGGCAATCCACAAAGTGTAGCGGAGATGAAGCCGCGGGTCAACCCGCATGAAGGGTTCATGTGGACAGGACTTTGGCGCCTATAAAATGGCTTATTTACTAGTTATTCTGGCATAGCGTATAGTGCAAGTATGACTGGCAGCACCTCGTACCTCGATGGCCTCAATCCGGCGCAACGCGAAGCCGTGCTCTCGACCAAGGGGCCGATCTCGGTACTTGCAGGTGCTGGATCGGGGAAGACGAGGGTGCTCACGAGCCGTATCTACCACTTGATACGCGAGGGAGTGCTCCCGGAGAAGATACTCGCGGTGACCTTCACCAATAAAGCCGCGCGGGAGATGCGCGAGCGCGTGGCGACGCTGCTCGGGTTCGCGTACGAGCCCGGCCGTCGCTCGCGCGACCTGCCGTTTGTCGCCACCTTCCACGGACTCGGGCGCGAGCTGCTCGAATCCTACGGACGTGTCATCGGCGTACCGCGGCATTTCTCCATATTCGACCGCGATGACTCTGAGCGCGCGGTAAAGGAAGCACTCAAAGAACTCAGCATGGATCCGAAGGAAGTGCCGCCACGCGGAATACTCGCGCGCATATCGAGCGCGAAGGGCGAGGGGCTCACGCGAGCGGAATTCCAAGAGAAGAAAGCGCACGAATCATTCCGCTCGCGTGTGGCGGCACAAGTGTGGGAGAAATACGACGCGGTGCTCATAAAGGAAAAAGCGCTCGACTTCGACGACCTCATCGCGAAACCGGTGCAGCTTTTGCGCGAACACGAAGCGGCGCGCAAGGATGCGCAGGAACGCTGGGACTACATCCACATCGATGAGTACCAAGACACGAACGCGCTCCAGGGCGAACTCACGAATATCCTCGCAGCGAAGCACCGCAACCTGTTCGTGGTGGGCGACATCGACCAGACTATTTACACCTGGCGCGGCGCGACCATCGACAACCTGCTCGAGTTCGATGAGACGTATCCGGATGCGAAGACGATAATCCTCGAAGAGAATTATCGCTCGACGCAGAACATCGTCGCGGCAGGGAATCAGATCATAGAGAAGAATAAGAACAGGAAAGAGAAGCGCTCGGTGACGAACAATGCTGAGGGTGAACTCATCCGCATACACAGCGTGGACAATGCGGAGGGAGAGGCAGCGTGGATAGCGCAGGAAGCGAAGAAATTAGTGCGCGCCGGAGAGACCGCAGAAGAAATCGCAGTGTTGTTCCGCACGAACTTCCAGTCGCGCGCGCTCGAAGAAGCATTCCTCCACGAAGGGTTGCCGTATCGATTGCTCGGCACGCGATTCTTCGACCGCAAGGAAGTGAAGGATGTTCTATCCTGGGCGCGGCTCGCGGTCGACCCATCGCGCGAAGCGGATAAGGTACGCGCGGTGCAGGCGCCCTCGCGCGGCATCGGGAAGGTGACGCTCGGCAAGGTGCTCGCGGGGAAATACGAGACGCTTAAGCCCGCGGAACGCGCGAAGGTAGAGGCATTTGATGCAGTAATTGCCTCGCTTTCTCGGATTGCAGAGATTTCCTACCCGTCTGCATTCGTGAAGGCGATTATCGAGAAAAGCGGCCTCGAAGCGGCGCTCCGGAAGGGCGGGGAAGACGACCAAGAGCGGCTCGAGAACATCCAGGAACTCGCGACGTTCGCGAGCCGCTACGACGAGACGCCCGGTAAGGACGGCATCGCCGCATTCCTCGCCGATGCTGCGCTCGCGAGCGATCAGGACGAGATGGATCGCAAGAGCGAGCGCCGCGGCGTGACACTTATGACAGTGCACGCAGCGAAGGGACTCGAGTTCGACACGGTGTTCGTGACCGGGATGGAAGAGGGCCTCTTCCCGCACGAGGGCATGGAGGGAGAGAACCGCGACCAAGAAGAAGAGCGCCGCCTGTTTTACGTGGCAGTCACGCGTGCGAAGAAACGCGTGTACCTCACCTTCGCGCGCGTGCGCAGGATCTACGGTAGCGATTACATTTCTGAACCATCGTCGTTCCTGCGCGACCTAGATGATTCGCTCACCGCGTATTCCGAAAGCGAGCGCGATGCGCTACCATCCATATTCCTGTAACTTTATGTACGCGAAAAAATCACTCGGCCAGAACTTCCTCATGCACGCGAAGACCGCAGAGCGCATCGTGATGGCAAGCGGCGTAGGAAATGAAGACACGGTGCTCGAGATTGGCCCTGGCACCGGACTTCTGACCAAGCCGCTCCTTGCGCGCGCGAAGCACGTGATCGCGGTGGAAGCAGATGGCGTGCTGGTCTCGGTGCTCAAAGGAACATTCGAAAAAGAAATTGCAGATAAGAAACTTACGCTTATAGAATCAGATATCCGCTCGTTTGACCCGAGCAGCATCAAAGAACCGTACGCGCTCGTCGCGAACATCCCGTACTACATCACCGGAGAAATCATCCGCACGTTCCTCTCGACGGAGCATAAGCCAACATCGATGACACTCCTCGTGCAGAAAGAAGTCGCCGAGCGTATCGCGCGCAGCAAAAAGGGCAGCCTGCTCCAGATCGCGGTCAAGATATTCGGCACACCGACGTATGAGTTCACGGTGCCGCGGGGCGCGTTCAAACCAGCACCAAATGTGGACTCCGCCGTCATTTCTATACGCGATATAAAGGCGCCGTTCGGGTCCGCAGCGCAGGAATCGCGCTTTTTCGAGGTGCTCAGGGCCGGGTTCGCCCATAAAAGGAAGCTTCTTGCCGGAAACCTCTCAGCACTGGCGTCCAAAACAGCACTTACCGCTGCATTCGCTGCAGCCGAGGTGCCGGAAAAAGCGCGTGCGGAAGACCTTCCGCTTTCTGCGTGGCGTTCGCTCGCTGAAACGCTGAAGTAATACACAAATGAACGGGGCGTTAAGCGCCTTGCGTGATACTATTTATAGGTATCGCCGTGGCACCTGATACTCGATCGAGAACGATTATACTATCGCTTGGTATTGCGGTAGTGCTTGTCGTCGGTGCCTTCTACTTTTCAGGCCATACGTTCTCATTCTCGACCGCGGTGAGCGCGGAATCCACGCAGGAACTCCTCAAAGCCTACGCGACCAAGGACTCCGACAGCGACGGGCTCCCCGACTGGGAGGAGACGCTCTACGGCACCGACCCCAATAACGCGCATTCCGTGCGCCCGAGCCTGACCGACAGCCAGGCGGTCGCACAGGGACTCGCGACGCCGCAGTATCAGAACACTGCCGCAGCTACGCAGACCGGCGCCGGGTCTCCGAAGACTGTCGCCATCCCAGGACCCACCGCCGCCCCAGGCTCCATCACCGATCAGTTTTCACAGCTCTTCTTCAGCACGTACATGAACCAGCGCGGCGATGCTCCGCCCTCTGCCGACCAGATGCAGTCGTTCGTGCAGAGCGCTATCAGCGAGCTCGAATCTTCCCGCGTGCACCCGGCTGCGTACAGTACGAGCGATGTGCAGACGAAAGGGCAGGGCGTCGATGTGTTGAAGGCGTACGCCGCTGGCATGGACAAGGCTTTCACCGATAACACGGTCAATCTTCCGTACGACGAGCTCACCTATTTCTCCGACGCCGTCGAGAGGAACGATACGACGGCGCTTTCCCATGTGCAGCAGATCGGTACAGCGTATAGCAAAATCGCGCAGGCAGCCGTAAAAGTGCCCGTGCCACAGGAGGCAGCAGCCGCACAGTTGGCCATGGTGAATGCAATGGCTGCACTTGGCGGCGCTATAACCGATATGGCCTCGGTGAATCAGGACCCTATCCGTGCGATGCTTGGGCTCCAAGAGTATTCGGGAGACGTTGCCCAGCTTATTTCAGCGCTTCAGTCGATGAACGCCGTATTCGCGTCGGATAGCGTGACGCTGACCGACACGGACCCGGGTCATTCGTTCTTCCACTTGACGAGCGTTGCCGTGACGCAGGCGGCAGCTGCCACGACCCCATGACGTACGCTACCCGTGCCATCCTGGTGGTGCTCATGCTCGCAACGCTCGGCGGGTCGCTCACCATTGCTCCGCGTCCGGCGCACGCACAGCTCGAAGTCAACGATGCGGCGAACCTTATCGTGAACACGGTCACATCTACCGCAACCGGGCTGCTTTCAGACTCGTACCAAACACGTAAGGGTCCTGGCGGTTCGGGACTCAGCCTCGACACGCTCGGATGGACCATCGGCAAAATCGCGATTCAGATGATGACCAAGAGCGTCGTGAACTGGATCAACTCCGGCTTCAAGGGCTCGCCATCGTTTATCACCAACTTCTCGAGCTTCCTTACCGAGGTGGCTGATGTCACTGCGCACTCGCTCATCAGCCAGATTGCCTCAAACCCGGCGGCGAAGTCACCGTTCCAGAGCCAGGTCGCACAGAGCGCATCGGCACAGTACGGACTTACCTCGAGCCAGGGCGGGTTCTTGGCGCAGATCAAATACACGCTGAGCCAGGTGGCGGGAGTCAACGACACCGCGTTCCTCGGCGGCAACTTCTCGCAGGGCGGCTGGACGGCGTGGTACTCGGCGACGCAGTTCACCGCGAACAATCCTATCGGTGCGAAGATGGTCGCGAACGCGCAGGTCGCAGCGCAGGTAAAGGCTGCGCAGGGACAGCACACTACCCAGGCAGGCTGGGGCCAGGGATTCCTCTCCTGGTGCGGAGACGCGACGGGCGGCGGAGGCGGCGCGAATGAGGGCGGCTCCTGCCATACCGACGACGACTGCGCCGGCTCACTCGCTTGCGTCGACCCGCCCGAGGGGCACTGCGCGGTCGACCCGACACTCGACGGCACCACCGCACAGACCTGCACCAATAAAGACGGCTCGATGGGTAGCATCCAGACGCCGGGATCCGTCATCCAGGCACAGCTCAATAAGACGCTCGGCATCCAGGGAGACACGCTCGTCACCGCCGACGAGTTCAACGAAGTCATCGGGGCCCTCCTCTCCCAGCTCGTGTCTCAGGTGCTCGGCGGCATAGGCCTCTCTGGCGTCTCATCATCGGGCTACATCAACCAGGCGACGGACCCGAGCCAGATCACGAATGCGCAAGCGAGCTCTACGCAGAACGCGACCCTCATCACTTCGATAACCACCGAACTTTCCTCGCTCCAGCAGTACCAGACCGACCTCGGTACGTTGCTCACCACTGCGCAGCAGGCGAAAGTAACCGGGCAGGCCTGCATCATTCCGCCGACCGGGAACATCGACCAGATAATCTCTTCTATACAGGCGCAGCAGGCAGAGGCTACGGCGGCCCTAACGGCGCTCCAGAAAATAGGGGCCGACGCCGAGGCGGCAGTCGCGGGAGCGGGCACCGGCCTTTCGATCCAGTCGTCGGGAATCCAAACCATTACGCAGGTCTCAACCGAATTCCAGACGTTCCTCTCGAGCCCCACGACACCGAGCAACACCGATATCACGGGCGCGCACACGGTGGCGCAAACGATACAGACAGGAGGCACCCCGACCGACAACGGACAGACCGGATTCATACACGACCTCATCGAGTACCTGATTCAGCTCACCACGTGCCAGCTATAAACAGCCATGAGCAACTTTCTTACCAAGGTGAAAACGGGACTCGCGAAGCGACGGGTGTTCCGCTCGGTGTTCGGCGTGTCATTCGCGCTCGTGTTCCTCGCGGTGGTGATCGGCGTGCCGCACGCCGTGCATGCAGGATTCTGGGCCGACCTCGTCGGCAACGTAGCCGACGCGACCTTCGGCCTCATCTTCCGCGGTATCGGGTATGTGATCCTGATGCTCGCGAACTTCATCATCTATCTCGTGGGCATGCTCTTCAACGAGGTCATCATCTACACGGTATTCCAGTTCGGTAACTACTTTGGGAATTCCGCAGGCCTCCTCGCCGGGTGGGGAGCGCTCCGGGATGTGGCGAACATCATACTCATCTTCGGGTTCGTGATGCTCGGCCTCGCGACCATCCTCGACATCCACGGATACGAAGTGAAGAAGACGCTGCCGCGCCTCATCATCTTCGCCATCTTGCTCAACTTCAGCTTGCTTGCATCGGAAGCAGTGATAGACACGGCGAATGCATTCGCCGCGCTCCTCTACACTCAGGCGAGCCAGACGTGCACGGGCGGTACCGAGCAAGATTGCGCATCCCAAGGCAGCACCGACGGCATATCAGGAGCAGTGTTCCAGCTCTCTGGGGTCTCGAGCTCATTTTCCGTACAAGAGCAGACGGACCCGGCAAACGACGCCGACAATACGCACTATGCTATCGCCTACATCGGCATGGCTATTTTCGTGACCGTGCTTGCGGTCGTGCTCCTTGCGGGCGCCATCATGCTCATCACCCGCGGTGTCGTGCTCTCGATGCTCATGATCCTCTCGCCGCTCGGGTTCGCAGGTCTTGCCGTGCCGCCCTTGGAGAAATACGCCAAGGACTGGTGGCACCGCCTCCTCTCCCAAGCGTTCTTTGCGCCGCTCTACCTGCTGCTCATCCTCGTGGGACTTAAAGTTGCGCAGGGCGTGGCCGGACCGAACCGAAACCTCATGAGTGCGCTTACCACGGGTGACGCGACCGCTATAGGTTCCATCGTGATCTTCGCTATCCTCGCGGGCTTCATGGTCGCTGCACTCATGGTGGCGAAGCAGATGGGAGCGATGGGCGCGAGCGCTGCGACGAGTATGGCCGGTAGCGCCATCATTGGAGGCACCGCATTCGTAGGACGTAGGACCGTGGGCGCGGGCGCGCAGTTTGCCGCGTAGCGGCTCAATAACAGCAAGTTCGGTAGGTCAAGAAGCGGCCAGATGCTTGTCGGGGGGCTCAATCGCACGGCTGCGGGCAGCTTTGATGCGCGGTCCTACGGCTCTACCGTGGCTGGCGTAAACCTCGGGAAAGCCGGGGGCAAGGGCGGTTATGCGCACGAACTCCATGATAAAGAGGAGGCACGCATCAAGGCGGGCAAGAAGCTGGGACTCTCTCGCGATGAGGAGCGTGGTATCGCGGCGCTGGAAGCAGCACAGGCAGCGCAAGCAAAAGCACTCGCAGATGCACACAACGAAGCTGCGGCGCCAGGGCAAGCACGAGTGAATGCTCTTCAGGCACGAATGAACAACGCGCCTGAGGGCAGCGAAGAGCGTAAGGCACTCGTGAACGAAATGCGCGCGGAACAGGAAGAGCTGAGTAAGCTTCGAGCAAGCCAGGCCGCAGAGCGCGCTACGATGGAGAAGGGTCACGGGAAGGCCGTACAGGAGGCGAAGGATGCGCCGCAGCGGCAGTTTGCTAACGCCCTCCACCACGCACCAAGCACGAATATCCCCGTCATACGTACGGTCTTGAATCCGATATTGAGTGTCGTCCACGACGGTATCGGCGGCCACGCTGACCACCATGCAGCAGAAAAGATGCTCAAAGAGCTGAAGAAGGACCCGAAGGATCGCGCTGAAGACGCTAAGAATGCTGCACTCATAGCTGCACTTGATAAGGCGGCGAAGGGAGGAGGCGACCATGGAGGCGGAGGCGGTCATGCTCCGGCGCCAGCCGCTGCGGCAGGGGGCGGGGGAGGAGGCGGGGGCCACCACTAGTAGAGACGTATGGAACAAAACCAATCCATCGAAGGAATGACGATCGACCAGGCAGTGTCGGTCCTCGTCTCGGAGCTGCCTACGGCCGTAAAGCGCTTTGTTACGAGTCCGTCACGAGACCAGATAATCGCCGCTATCGCGCAGAAATATCAGCTGCGTACTGACCAGGCGGGAGAACTACAGCGCGCTTTCATTTACATGCTGCTCGGGGTATCGAGCCCGCAGGAATTCACTATGGATCTGCAGGAATCCGGCATACCGAACGAGACCATCAGCGAAATAATACTGGAGGTGAACAACCAGGTGTTTATCCCGCTTCGCAACGAAGAGGAGGAAGCGGCGAAAAAGCAGCCGATGCTCCCACCCCCTGCTATCGGAATGCAGCAAGCTGCACCTATAAAGGTAGCCGCTCCACAGCCACCAGCTCCACCCATGCCGCGCCCCGCAGCGCCTGCACCAGTGAACCTGCCGGGCACTATGCCTGCGGTGCCGGCACCCATGCAGTCGCCCTCTCCCGCGCCTGCACCGGCTCCGGCCGCAGCGCAGCCACCGAAACCCGCTCCTGCGGCCGCTCCCGCTGCGAACCAGACGAGCAAGAATCGCGAGGAACTCCACGAAGTACTCAAGTCGTACGGCGTTGATCCGTATCGCGAAGCAGCAGAGTAGGGGAGAACAGCGCAGAAAGTGCGGCGATTTTGTATACTAATGAGTGATGGAATACCAAGTGCCGCAGTTCATTGAGGTCGAGGACAAGATTTTCGGCCCGTTCACGTTCAAACAGTTCGTGTACATCGCGGGCGGCGTGGGCATGTGCGCGGTCGCGGTCTTCTACCTCCCACTCATCCTCGCGATCGTCGTGTGCCTTCCGATTGCAGCCTTCGCTGGCGCACTCGCGTTCTATAAAGTGAACAATAGGCCCTTTGAAGACGTGCTCGAATCCGCATTCAACTACTACATCTTGGGGAGCCGCCTCTACCTCTGGAGGAAAGAACCGAACGCAGATAAAGGAGTAACACAGAAGCGGGATACAAATCCGATACCGGCGACGCCCGTGCGCCCTGGGATCGAGCTCACCCGGGGGAAACTCCACGACCTCGCATGGTCGCTCGACATCCAGGAGCGCCAGAACCCTGAATCCTAAGCCATGCCTGCATCCCAACCAGCTCAAGCATTCGTCCCGGTGAAAGAAGTCCGGAGCGGCACCATCATCCTCAAGGATGGCGGGTACCGCGGCATACTCATGTGCTCGTCGGTGAACTTCGCACTCAAATCAGAGAACGAGCAGCGCGGTATCATCGGCGGATTCCAGACCTTCCTCAACACGCTCGACTTCCCAGTGGAAATAGTCGTGCACTCGCGCAAGATGGATATCCGTCCGTACCTTGAGCTCCTCCACGCCCGCGAGGCTGTGCAGCAGACCGACCTCATGCGCATCCAGATCCGTGAGTACGAGCAGTTCGTGCAGGGGTTTGCGGAGCAGGCCCACATCATGGCCAAGACCTTCTACCTGATCGTGCCGTACAACCCGGCGGCGGCTACCACGGTGAAGAACGCGGTGCCGTTCCTTAACCGCAATGCGTCGGGCACCGTGAACACGGCAGCGGAGAATTTCGACGAGTACCGTGCGCAGCTCGAGCAGCGCATGTCGCTTGCTGCAGGAGGTCTCACCCAGTCGGGCGTGCGCGCGGTCGCGCTCGGCACCGAAGAGATCATCGAGCTCCTCTACCGTTCCTTCAACCTGGGCGAGCTTGAGAATCCTATCCGCCTTTCACAATCGTAATATGGCACTCCTCGATTTCTTCAACCGCAATAAAAAGGAGGACACGTCGAATATAGTAGCGACGCTTCCGAAAGATATCTACGCCCAGGGCGAGCTCGAACTCGCCGACATGATCGCGCCCGCAGCGCTCAAGGTGGGCGCACGGGAACTCGAGCTCGGTGAGAAATTCGCCCGCACGTTCTACACCATTTCCTACCCGCGCTTCTTGGCCGACAGCTGGTTCTCTCCCATCATCAACCTCGACAAGGTGCTCGACATCGGCATCTTCGTGCATCCACTCGAGACCGGCACGGTGCTGCGCCAGTTCCAGAAGAAAGTCGCCGAGGTGGAGAGCCAGATAAACGAGCGCCAGGAAAAGGGTCTCGTGCGCGACCCGGTGCTCGAGACCGCGAACGAAGACCTCGAGAACCTGCGCGACGAGCTGCAGCAAGCACAGGAGAAACTCTTTGAAATCGGACTCTACATCACTGCGTACGCAGATTCAAAAGAAGAGCTCGACAAGACAGAGGGAGAGATCCGCAGCATCCTCGACGCAAAGCTTGTATACACCAAGCCCGCGCTCTTCCAGCAGGAACAGGGATTCCGCTCTACGCTCCCGCTCGAACTCGACGAGCTCAATGTGCACCAGAAGCTCAACTCCTCTCCGCTTTCATCCATATTCCCGTTCGTATCCTTCGACCTCACCTCGGACAAGGGCATACTCTTCGGCATCAACCGCCACAACTCCTCGCTCATACTCTTCGATCGATTCTCACTCGAGAACTACAACTCCGTGACGTTCGCAAAGTCGGGTTCGGGTAAGTCGTACGCCATCAAGCTCGAGATCCTGCGCTCACTCATGTTCGACACCGACGTCATCGTCATCGACCCGGAGCGCGAGTATGAGAACCTCGCAGAAGCAGCGGGCGGGCGCAACTTCAATATCTCGCTCTCATCCGAGCACCATATCAACCCGTTCGACCTGCCAGCCGTGCGCGAGGACGAAGAACCGTCCGACATCCTCCGCAACAACATCATCAACCTCGTGGGACTCTTCCGCATCATGCTCGGGGGACTCACCCCGGAAGAAGACGCCATCATCGACCGCGCCATCACGGAGACGTATGAACTCAAAGACATTACGGGCGACCGCGACTTCACGGGCGTCGAGCCACCGCTGCTTTCTGACTTCGAATCGGTGCTCTCCGGCATGGAGGGGAGCGAGTCGCTCGTCGAGCGCGTCTCCAAGTACACCAAGGGCACCTGGTCGGGCTTCATGAACCAGGCGACGAATATCGACATCAACCGCCAGTTCGTCGTGTTCTCGGTGCGCGATATGGAGGACGAGCTCAAGCCGGTCGCGATGTACGTGATCACGCACTATATATGGAACGCGGTCCGCCGCGAACTCAAGAAGCGCCTGCTTGTGGTCGACGAGGCGTGGTGGATGATGAAATCGGAAGACACGGCATCGTTCCTCTATTCGCTCGCCAAGCGCGGCCGCAAATACTTCCTCGGCGTATCCACCATCACGCAGGACGTGGAAGACTTCCTCCGTTCTCCGTACGGCCGCCCGATTCTCACGAACTCATCCATACAGCTCCTCTTGAAGCAGTCGCCAACCACCATCGACGTGCTGCAGCAGACCTTCAACCTCACCGACGAGGAGAAATACCTCTTGCTCGAATCGGGTGTGGGGGAGGGACTCTTCTTCGCGGGACTCAAGCACGTGGCGATTAAGATTGTCGCGTCCTACACGGAAGACCAGATAATCACCTCGGACCCGTCGCAGCTGCTTTCCATCAAGAGCGAGAAGGGCCGGCTCGAAGCGAGCGGCTCCGCATAGCGTATGCCGCCACAGAAGCAGGAACAGAAGAAAGTAAGCCCCATGGTGTGGGTCTTCTTCATAATCGCGCTCCTCATCGACCTGGCGAAGATCTTGAGCTTCTTTATCAACCTTGTGCCGGTGGTCGGACCCGAAATTTCTTTCGTCTTGTCGTTCTACTTGTCGGTGGTGGAGGTGCTCGTAGTATTTGGAGGGCTGTGGGCGCTCGGCATTTATAAATCGAAGGAGAATCTGTTCTTCAATCTCATCACGACGTTCGGGACAGTGGTGATAGATCTCGTTCCGTTCGCTGACGACTTCCCGTTCACTTCACCCGTGGTGTTTTTCATAATTATAAAAGCGTACGCGCAGAGTAAGCTGTCCTCGTCGGCCCCTACCGGCGCGCAAGCGTTTGTGGGGAAGCTGCAAGCAATCGGCCAGGATCAACACTTGCTCAATGCCCAGTACAATAATAAGACCAGCTACCACTAGCCATTCAAGCCCGCCATCACTGTTAACTTACCACTACCCGTACACAGAAAGGCGCTATACTTTATATACATGAACGCGCGGCACATCGCCCTCGCCATTGCTATCGTCGGATTCGCCTCAAGCGCGCACGCGCAGGTGCTCGGCGCTAACCCGCTCACCATTACGCTCTCGCCGCAGTATCCGGCGCCGTACCAGTCGGTCACCGTGACGCCGGGGAGCACCATCGTGAACCTCGCGACCGCTTCGGTCACCATCTCGGTCGACGGCAAGGTCATCTACCAGGGCACGGGAGCGGGGAGTGCGAGCTTCACCGCCGGAGGTCCCGGCTCAACCGACACCATAACGGTGTCCATAGCTTCTGCGGAGGGCAATTTCCAGTCGAGTGCGGTGGTGCGCGCCTCGAGCGTCGCACTCATCGTCGAGCCCGAATCGACCACGCACCCCTTTTATGCGGGCGCTCCCCAGATAGCGATACAGGGGGGCGTGCGGCTCATCGCCATGGCCGACCTGCGCGCGAGCTCCGGCGGCACTTCGGTTGACCCGAAAAGCCTCGTGTACAACTGGCGCATCGATGACCAGAACCTCCAGCAGGACTCGGGTATCGGCAAGTCCTCGATAGAGATCCTCGGGCCTGCCCAGTACCGCAGCGAGAAGGTTATGGTCACCGTATCTACCCAGGACGGGAGCATCACGGGAAGCGCTTCGACGCCGGTCGCACCGGTCGACCCCACTATCCTTTTCTATGAAGACGGACCGCTCACGGGCCCCAATTTCGACACCGCGGTCGGGAACTCCTACTCGCTCCGAGGAGACGAGGCGAGCTTCCGCGCCGTAGCGTATTCGTTCCCCAGCATCCCCGCTATCTCGTGGAGTGTGGGCGGACAGCCGAGTGCATCGCAGCCCATCATCACGCTGCGCCCTACCGGTACGGGCGCGGGTAGCGCCGTGGTATCCGCGAGCGCGTCGTTCGGCAACGGCTACATAGGCGCGAACCACCAGAGCACGGTAGAGTTCGGCCAGTCTGGCAGCCATAGCATCTTCGGCCTATGAAAAAATTCATACTGATCGCACTCATGTGCCTTCCGCTTGCGCTCTCGCTACCGGCTGCGGTATTCGCTGTCGGCCCCGGGGGAGCCTGCAGCAATGACGACCAGTGCGATGACCAGGGTAATGTCCAGTATGGTTGCTCAGGTGGTATCTGTACCCCCTGGGGAGATCCGACCGGCGGCAATATGGGCGGCGGTAATGGCACCAACCTAGGAGGTCCGGTAGGGAGCAACCAGCCGTTCGTCCCGCTCACCGATATCCCCGCGTTCTCTAATTTCAATCCGTCTTCGGGGCTTCCCGTCGCACTCAACTCGCTCTACTACATCTGCATTGGCATCGCGGTAGTAATCGCAGTGCTCCAGCTCGCTCGCGCGGGCATCACCTACATGCTCGCCGACAGCATCACGAGCAAAGAAGAGGCGCGCCACCTTATTGGTGCTTCCATCCTGGGCCTCGTGCTCGTGCTTTCTCCGTACCTCGTGTTCCACCTCATCAACCCATCTATACTTTCGCTCAATATAAACGTGAGCAACCTCGCGGTGAACGTGAGCGGATCGAACGGCGGATATTTATCCGCAAACGAAACCGGCACGAACAATGACGGGACGCAGGGTGGCGAGAAGGGAGCCGATGGCCATGACTATCTGCGTTGCGGCCAAGACACTTGCGATAGCGCGATCCAGGCCTGCGAAGCTGGAAACGGCACGGCTAACTATGTTTGCCGAGATCAGCAGACAGGTAAGTACACCCCGATTGATCCACCGTATAAGTGTGCAGAGGGCGGTTACAACTACATTGACTGCTACAAGGGGGTGAAGGGTAACGAGTGGTTCTACTACGGCGGGAAAAACTACTATATGTGTGACGAGACGGTGAAGGACGGCTCGGTGTGGGGAACGTGTTCGGGATCTGATCAAAAGTGTACGTCAAATACCCCGCCCGGCAGCATAAGCGACCATTCCTGCCGCGATCGAAAAACACAGAACATCAGCTCAGCGATCCACGCAGGAGGGCAGTTTGGCTGTGACCTCCAAAATGATCTGTACACCCAGTGCACGCCATAACGTATGCAAAGAACCATCACCATCGCGATCGCCACAGTCGTCGTCCTCGGCTTACTCGCTGGTGCTTACTTTTACTTCTTCTACAACAAGGGTCCTGCGCTCACTGCTGATACCGCATCATCGGGAAATCCCTTCGGATCTGGCGGGTCGCAGACAAGCACGGGGGGTACGGACAGCGGGACAGGGACTTCGGGTAGCGGTACGGATGGTTCCGGCAATATTCCGGCCCAAGTCGCACCGCAACTGGTGGAGATAAGCTCGTCTCCGGTCGGCAAGGGATTCATCGCGCTTGATGCTACGAGCACGGCACAGTCTGCGTCTTCATCGGCGCCCACGAGCGGCGTCGCGGTGCGGTACATCGATCGCGAGAGCGGCAACATGTACCAGTACGCGACCATGAACAATTCCTCTACTCGGCTGACGAACCACACGGTGCCGGGAGTGCAGGAAGTTTCCTGGCTTCCCGATGGCTCCACCGCATACCTGCGGTTCCTCTCGACCGGCACAGGCGCTGATGAACATGTCGATACGTACCGGCTTCCGGCAGACGGCAGCGATGGGTCGTTCCTTGCGGAAGACCTCGCGGAGGTCATCCCAGAGAGCACGACGCACATATTCACCCTCGCACCCAACAGCTCGGGTTCTATCGGCTACCTCGAAGCGGCCGACGGCACGAGCCCCGCGGTCCTCTTCTCTTCGCTCCTTTCATCGATTTCCGTACGCGGCTCAGCGGGAGCCATGGTCGCATTCACCAAGCCATCAGCAAACCTCGCGGGCTACGGGTTCATGGTGAACCAGAAAACGGGCGCATTCACTTCGATACTTGGGCCGCTCACGGGGCTTTCCGCGCTTCCAAATCCATCGGGCTCATTCGTGCTTATAAGCTATCTCGATGCCCAAAAAACCCTGCGCCTCGCGTTTTACGATACGGCCAACCATGTCGTAACGATATTGCCGCTCTCGACACTCACCGATAAATGCGCGTGGACTGCGGACGGCCTGACTGCGTACTGCGCCTCGCCGGTATCGGTACCATCAGGTACATTGCCTGACGACTGGTACCAGGGCACCGTGACGTTCGCCGACCGTATTTGGAAAATCGATTTCACTGCCCGAGTCGCGACCCAAGTCGCGGACCTGCCCACGCTTGTATCGACGCCGATAGATGCGGTATCGCTCACTCTGGATGCGAACGAGACTGAGCTCGTGTTCATGAACAAGAGCGACGACTCGCTCTGGGCCTACAGCCTCTAGACGTCTTCCGCAGTAACCGTCCGCGCTGAGTCTGGGATGAGCGGCTTCCTGCGCACCAAGAATTCCTGGAACAAGGTCACGATGTTGCTCGTGACGAAGTAGAGCGCGACTGCGCCCGACGTCTCGTATGAAATGAGCGCGATGATGAAGGGAATAACGAAGCGCGCCTGCATCGCCATCGCACGACCGAAGTCTTCCGACATGCCGCCGGTGCCGGTCTTAGCCGGCGTCGGCACGGCGAACACCGCCTGGAAGTACTGGGTCACGCCAGCGAGGAGCGCGAGCGGGATGCTCTTGCCGACGACCGTGAACACGCCGAGGAACTGCGTGGAAATATGTACTGGGATGGCCACGAACGAGTAGAGGGAAGCGACGTCTATCGACGGGAGCGACTCTCCTCGGAACACCCAGTAGAGCGCGAGCAGAATGGGGAGCTGGATGAGTAGCGTGAAGAAGCTCGCGAACGGATTTATCTTGTACTTCTTGTAGAGCGCGAACTGCTGTTTCGCCTGTTCTCCGCTGTCGTCTTTGTACTTCACCTTTATCTGTGCGAGCTCGGGCTCGATCACTTTCATCGCGCGCTGCGTGCGCACGGCAGAGTAGGAGAGCGGGAGGATGATGAATTTGATGATGAGCGTCACCGCGATGACTGCGAGACCGGTGTCGCCCCCCGGCATGATGCCGATGAAGAAAACGAGGAGGTTGTAGATAGGTACGCTGAGGTACGAGTGGAAGAGTGCGCCGATCATACTGCCAGTGTATCAAATAGCGGCTCAAGTTCCGCTTTTATCGCTTTGAACGAGAGCTCGGTCGCGCCCTTACGTGCGTACACGATGAATGAAACGCCCTTGCCGGTACGGGGGGAGGCGATATCCATCACCCGGCGCTTGAGTAGGTGTCGCGCCACCGAGGTACGCGCGACCTTCTTCGAGACCACTACCGCGGCCTGCCCGGGACTCGCTGCGCCAACGCCTTTGCCATACGAGATGCTGAAGTGGGGAGCGACGAGGCGCTTTCCGAGGGTAATAGCCCGAAAACCCTCCCGCGGGAGGCGGGAGGGTCGTCGTAGCATGTTAGACCACCGTGAGTCGTGCGCGCCCTTTGTGGCGACGGCGGGTGATGACCCGGCGGCCGGTAGGGGTAGTCGCGCGGCTCCTAAAGCCGTGGACGCGTGCGCGCTTACGCTTTTTGGGCTGGTAGGTTCGCTTTGCCATTATGCACAGGATGTTAACAGTTTCCCCAGCCTCGCGCAAGAAACGCTGGACTATCGCTTCCAGACCCGAAGCGTATAATGACGGGACATGAATCGCTCTGATCCTCGGGAACTCTGGGAACACATGCTCACCCAAGTAGAACTCTCGGTCAGTCCGGCGAACTTCAACACCTGGTTCCGCGACTCCTCCATAGTCAAAGTCGAGGACGGCATCGTCTACGTGGGGGTCCCGAGCCAGTTTTTCCGAGATTGGTACCTCCGGAAGTTCCACACCCTCCTTCTCAAGATCGTGCGCACCGTCTCCTACGAGTATCGCAACATCGAGTACATGATAGTCAAGGACGACCGCCGAAAACCCAAGGAAATAAAGGCTTCTAGGGAGGAGAACCGCTTGCCGCTCGATGAGTTCTACATCAATAAGAGCGATAACCTGAATCCCCGCTACACCTTCGACACCTTCGTCATCGGTGCTTTCAATGAATTGGCCTACAAAGCGGCTGATGCAGCCATAAACCGCCCGGGAATCACCTATAACCCCCTCTTTCTGTACGGAGACACAGGGCGCGGCAAGACCCACCTCATCCAGGCGATAGGGAACCAGTACAAGAAGCTCTACCCCAATAGGAAGGTCTTCTACCTCACCTCCGAGAAGTTCGGGGTCGACTACACCGACTCCATCGGTTCGGGTACCGCCAACCGCTTCAAGGAGAAGTACCGCCAGTACGACCTGCTTATCATGGACGACATCCAGTTCCTCTCGAAGAAAGAGAAGATGCAGGAAGAGCTCTTCCACCTGTTTAACGCGCTCTACGACAACAACAAGCAGATCATCTTCTCCTCCGACCGCTCCCCGGCATCTATCCCAGACATCGCAGAGCGCCTGCGCGGCCGCCTTAGTAGCGGTATGACCATCGATATCGCAGAGCCAGACACCGAGAGCCGTATCGCCATCGTACGCAAGAAGGTGGGGCTCCACGGCATCACGCTCGGGGAAGACGTCATCGAGTACATCGCCACCTCGGTCCCGGGCTCCATCAGGGAACTCGAGGGTGTCATCAACTCCGTGGTGTGCCACGCGCAGGTGAAGGGTGCACCGCCAGACCTCGCGGAGATCCGTCAGTCGCTGCGCTCGTTCTCGCGCCCTGCGAAGACGGTCTCTATAAAGAATGTGGTGTCGAAGGTCGCGGAGTACTACGGTATCGACGAGGAGTCGATATACGAGAAGACGCGCCGCAAAGAGATAGTGCGCCCACGCCAGGTGATCATGTACATCCTGCGCGAGGACTTCAACGTGTCGTACCCGGCTATCGGCACCAAGCTCGGCGGCCGCGATCATACGACCGTCATCCACTCGTGCGAGAAGATAAAGAGGGAAGTGATAGACGACGCCGTGCTTGCGAAGGAAATCCAGAACGTGCGTGGACTGTTAGTATGATGGGGAAAAGTATATGAAGAACCTGAGGAAAACTATCAAAGCGGTTGGGGATGAAATAGGGGTTATCCTCATACGCATGGCACCCGGTGTTCTTGTCCCCAGTACTGTTCGAGTCGTGTCAGAACGTTATGAGATTGTCGGTCGCCAGGGAGCCCAGCAAATAGGCCGCAGAATCGGGTTCTCCCCATATCAACACCCCTAATAATAGTAATAGGTATGGTTATCACTATAGAAAAAAATGCATTCAGGGAAGCTGTCCACACCGTGTCGAGATTCGCTGAACGGCGCTCAGCAACCCTTCCTGCACTCTCTGGAATCGCGATAGTCGCGGGTGATGATGGTATCAAGATGCGTGCGACGAATCTCGAGACAGGTATCGATCTTAAAGTCGAGGGCACCATAAAGAGCGAGGGTGTCATGGTCCTCCCTGCGAATATCTTGCGAGAAGTAGCTGGATCGCTTTCTGGAAGTGGGTCCGTCACCATCGAGCACGCTGGGGATACTGCGGTCATCACCGGGGCCGGTAAAAGCACTCTCAAAACCCTCCCTGCAGAAGATTTCCCCGTGATCCCTATACCGAAGTCAGGAGAAATCACGTTTACACTCCCGAGCTCGACCCTGAGCAACCTCATCGGCTCCGTCGTCGCATGTGCATCGACCTCGACCGTGCGCCCAGAGCTCGCAAGCGTGATGCTCTCGAGCGAGGGCGGCATGCTCGTCGCTGCGGCATCGGACTCATTCCGTCTTGCAGAGAAGAAAATCCCAGCGGAAAAGACAGGAAAGCAATTTAAAGTACTTATCCCGGCGAAGAATGCTGCTGACATCCTGGGAACCCTTCCAGAAGGCGTAGAAATCACGCTCACGGTCGATGAACACCAATGCGCGTGCTCGTGGAAGGGTGGAGTGGTTACGACGCGCCTGGTGTCCGCACAGTACCCCGACTACACGCAGATCATCCCGAAGCAGTTCACCGCGGAAGCCACCGTGCTGCGCAAAGACTTCGAAGCAGCCGTGCGGCGCGTGTCGGTGTTCTCCGACTCATTCCAGAAGGTGCGGCTCGGATTCGATATCAAGGGCAAGCACTTGGTGTTCGCAGCGCGTAATGCAGATGTGGGTGAGTCGAGCGAGGACCTGGCGGCAGCCACGAGTGGGGAGGGTGTAGAGCTCTCATTCAACCACCGCTACCTGGCGGCCCCGCTCCCACTCATCGGCACCGAGAACCTCACCCTCTCCTCGGGCGGTATCGGTCGCCCCCTCGTCATCCGTGGCCAGGGCGACGCCTCCTTCCTGTATTTGGTAATGCCAATGAATCAGTAGTGATAGAATCGGAGCATGAAATGGCTCCAAGTGAATAGATGGTTTGTGCTCGTTATCATCGTTATCTTCGCAGCATTTTACTGGTTTCAAGTCCGCCCTTCACAAATACGTTCTCAGTGCGTCGACGAAGCTGATGTTGAGCAATCAGTGGCATACCCACCTCTCACTCAAGCAGAGTGGAATAGTGATTACCAGAGGGGTCTCAATTATCAAGGCCTCGCGAACTAAGCTCTAGCGGCGGCGTTTCTTTTGGCCGGTCGTGGTGGAGGTCTGCTCGTTCGTGTTTCCGTTGAACTGGTTCTGACTCTGCTGCGCTGCGCCCGGGTTACCAGCGACCCATACCTGTACGGGATACTCCCACGCCACATACTGCGGATCATTCGCCGGATTTGCCGGAGCGGGGCCGGTCGGATTAGAGCGGTCCACTGAATAGAGGATCTCGTGGATGCCGTTCGCTGCGTAGTTGCCGAAGAACACCGGCTTCGCACCCTGTGGTATTGCCGGCGGCTCGTCGAAGTACGCGGTCGGCTGCTTCGCTATCGCCTGCGCCATGATGGCGTGCCACATCGGCGCCACGATGTATCCCGCGATCTCCTTCACCATCGGGCTGTTGTCGTTGTTACCCGCCCACGCGCCGATCACGATGTTCGGCGTGTACCCCACGGTCCACGCGTCGCGGTAGTCGTTGGTCGTACCCGTCTTCACGGCCACATCGTATCCGTTGAAGTTGAGCGGGTTATCCGGCGGATATTCTGGGAAGCGCGCTTCATTATTAGAAAGCATGGAGGACACGCCAGCGGCGACGGTCGGGTCCATCACCTGCGTCTGCTGCGACTGGTACTGTTCGAGCACGTTCCCGCTCGCGTCGGTCACGGAGAGGATACCGGTCGGGGGACTGTGGACGCCGTCGTCAGCGAGCGTGCCGTACGCGTCGGTCAGGTCGAGGAGCTTCACTTCCGCGGCGCCGAGCGCGAGTGTGAGGCCGTAGTGCGCTGGCGTGTCGAGAGTGGTGACGCCGCTCGCAGTCGCGAGGTTTATCACGTTCTGGATACCAGCGAGGTAGAGCACCTTCACGGCAGGGACGTTTATAGACTGGGCGAGCGCAGTAGTGAACGTCATCGGTCCGCGGAAGTTACCGTCATAGTCGCCTGGGGAGTAGCAGGGCGGTGTGTCGTTCGTGTTATCGGTAGGCGAGCAGGAAGTAGAGAACTGGGTCGGGAGGTCGAATATCGCGGTCTGCGGCGTGTAGCCCTTCGCGAGCGCGGCTGCGTACACGAACGGCTTGAATGCGGAGCCTGGCTGGCGCAGCGCTATCGCGGAGTTGTAGTTACCATCGATCGTAGGGTCGAAGTAGTTCTTGGACCCGAGCATGGCGAGGATCTGCCCGGTCTTCGGGTCTATCGCGACCACCGCCTCGTTGCTCGCTTTGAAATTCTTCAGGTTACCCGGTGCGTACTGCGCGACCGTGGTCTCCACTATGTGCTGCAGGTCGGTGTCGAGCGTGGTGACGACCTTGAGTCCGCTATCCACGGCGTCGGGGCCATACTTAGCCTCCAGGTACTGCTCGATGTAGAACACGAAGTGCGGCGCGATGATGGAGGACGAGGACTGCGGGCTGAAGGTCACGACTTCTGCTTTTGCTGCGTCGTGCTCCTGTTGATTGATGTATCCGAGCTGGAGCATGCGGTCGAGCACGGTGTTCTTCCTCGAGTCGAGCGCGGCGCGGTTGTCGCCATACGGCGAGTAGTAGGTGGGCGCCTGCGGGAGCGCGGCGAGGTACGCGGCCTGCGCGAGATCCACATCCTTCGCAGATTTGGTGAAGAATGCTTCCGATGCGGCCTCTACTCCGTAGTACGGGCCACCGTACGGCGTGTCGTTCAGGTAGAACTCGAGGATCTGGTCCTTGCTGTACACCTGCTCGAGCTTGATCGCGAGGATCCACTCGTGGACCTTGCGCGAGATGCTCTTGTCGCCCGTGAGGATGGTGTTTTTGACCACCTGCTGGGTGATGGTCGAGCCGCCCTGGGAGAATCCGGCCGAGAAAATGTCTGCGATGAACGAACGCGCGATACCGGTGAAGCTGATCCCGCCGTGTTGATAGAACCCAGCGTCCTCTATGGAGATGGTGGCGTGTTGGATGTCGGGGGAGATGTCTGCGAGCGGCACGCTGTCGCGCTTCGCGTCGGTGTCGAGGTCGTAGAGGACCGTGGTGCCGGTGCGGTCGTATATCTTAGTCGATTCCGTTATTTTACGGTTCTCGAAAGAGGAAAGGTCCGGGGTCGGCGTAATAGCGATCCACAGAATGCCGATAGAGCCGAGGATGAGGCCGATGCCGACCGCGAAGAACACGATCTTGAGTGCGGGATGCGGATCTTTGATGGGGTGGTGCTTACGCTTCATGCGGGCAATGCTACCACGAAAAAGCCCCGCGTATGCGGGGCTTTTTCGATTACATTGCGTCGTCGTCTTCGGGCTCGTCGCCCACTTCTACTGCCTCGTCTTCCTTCGGCTCTTCCGTCTCCTCGCTCATCGGCACATTCTGCTGATCGTCCTGGTCCATGCGTGTGAATAGTTAGCTCCGCATTCGGAGTGTCCCTAGTTTCTCGGAAAGTCGCGCGCTTGGCAAGTCATTTCACCTTCCGCTGTGGATAGCGGAGCGGGAGCGCGGCGATTCCGACGGCGATAGCGTCGAGTTCGTCGTCGAGACGCTTCTTTTTCGTCAGCGCTACGAGCTTCGGCACCATGTTCGCCACCGCCTTCTTATCTGCCGAGCCGTAGCCGGTGACGGCTATCTTCACATGGGCAGGGGAGAACTCGAGTACCGGTACCCCGGCCTTCCCGGCCGCCGCGAGTATGGCGCCGCGCGCCTCGGCCACCCCGAGCGCGGTCTTCACATTTTTGCTGAAAAAAAGGGTTTCCACCGCGAGCACGTCGGGCTTGTGCTTCTTTATCGCTTTCTCGATAGCCTCGAGCACGGCGCCGAGCCGTTCGTATGCTTCGCCCGCGGGCGGGGTCACGCAGTCGCTCCATATAAGGGTGGGTCTCGATGGGTCACCTTCGAGCACGGCGAGCCCAAGCCGGTCGTATCCTGGGTCTACGGCGAGTACGCGCATACGTACAGCATACCGGAAAACAATACGGGCCCCATCCGGTGAAAGATGGAGCCCGCTGCATTTCAGTATTGGTTTTCGACGCGGCGTACAGTCGTCCGGCGCCGGAACCATCCTCTGAGCCCAAGCACATCCAGAACGGGGAATGCGAAATTGAGGATGATATCCATTATCGCGTACTTGGCGTTCGGGATGCCGAAGGTCCAGGTGAGTTCAGCGCCCGAGCCCTTGAGCAGCCACAGCGCGCGCGGATAGTGGAGCCAGGTCGAGACTACGATGAGTTCTTTGCCCTCATCTTTCGCCATCTTCACCATGGTCTCTATCTGCTCGATGGTCTCGTAGCATTCGACGACGACACGGATGTGCTCTGCGCCGAGTTCGCGGAGAGCATCAACGTAGTACTCGCGTTCTGGCCGCGCCCCAGTGAACTGGGTGGCGGTGAGCACGAGGATTTCCGAGTCAGTACCGAGCGCTGCGAGCGATCGCTGGATCTCCACACTGCGTTTGCAGGTTGTGAACCAATCAGCCCACGCAGGAGGCCCGATCCGTTTCGGAAAGGGCATTTTCGTAAGCGGCACGATGATTGCGTTACGCAAAGAGCACCTCCTTCAGGTTGTTTGTAGCTGAAAATATAGTAGCACGAACCTATGGATACGTCAACTAATAGACTCCGCCGTTCGCGCGGTACTGGGCGTACGCGGTGGTGTAGCAGGTCTCGAGCTCTTTGAGCGCGGCCTCTGACGGATTCTGGAGTGCTCCCACAGCCGCTCTCCATGCTTCCCAGGTGCGGATGCCGGTCGTCGACGGTACGAGCGGCTCGCTGAGTTCTTCTTCGTTGAACAGGCCGAACTTCTGACTCGTGCCCTGCTCCCACTCGAGGTTATTCACAAGCGTCCAGAGCAGCATGCCCTTCACTGGTACTCCTGCGCGCTTGGCGTCGAGTATGTACCGCATGGTCTCGAGCATCCAATACGGGCGGCGCATGTCGGTCTTATCAGAGAATCCGAACTCAGACACGAATACTTCCTTGCGCGGGTAGCGCTCGGTGAGCGCATGGAGCACGTCCTTGATACCCTTCGGATAAATGTCCTGCATGGCTGGGTGATCAGATGCGTCTCGGGGTCCACTTCCCGGCATCGCTGGGGTGGCGATGCGCATGTAGTACTGCAGGCCGAGAAAGTCGGAAGCGTCACCCTTCTCGAACTTGTCTGTCGCGAAGTGTTCCGCAAAGCGCGTGAACGGCGCGCCCGGTCCGGTGTAGTGCTGCCAGTTGTACCCGGCACCGACCCGTGTGGTGTTCTCGTCGAGCTCTTCTTTGAGCGTGTCGTACGCGACATGGTGCGCTTCTGCCATGTTGCTGAGCGCACCGAGTACCTTCGGACTCATCTTCTTGTGGGGAGGGAAGACGCCGGTCACATACCCATTGAGGAGCATGGTGGCGGGCTCGTTGATAGACATGAAGTAGCGCACGAGCCCCTCGTCGAGGATCTGTTCCTGCGCACCCTTCTCGAGGTTGGCGTGCGCGAGCGACGCGCGGACCTTGTCGTCGTCTGCGAGGAAACGCGCGACGCGCTCTACATAAAAGCGGAAGTGTTTCGCGACGTCGGGATTACTCCACGCGCCCTCCGTGATGGAGCCGTCCTCGCCGGTCTTGAGGAGGAACGCAGGCATCGTGAAGTGCTGGAGCGTGACGAATGGTTCCATACCGCGCGCCTTGATGAGGCCGAGCGTCTCCACATATTTGCCCATGTATTCCTCGTCGAACTCGCCCACGGTAGGGCAGAGCCGCGGGAACTCGAGCGAGAGCCGGTACATGTTATTCCCGATCTCCGCTGCGCGGTCCACATATTCCTGCGCGTGCTTGGAGAATTCCGGCACGTCTTTCTCACCCGACTTCGCGACTTCTATATCCCAGTCGGAGAGGATGCGCGGATTGCCCGCAGCGTCGTAGACGAGCGGTTCGCTCTGGAAGCTCGACATACTCGTGCCGAGGTATTCGATGGGGGAGTCGTCCTGCGGCTTGAAGGACTTTACCGCTTCCTCGACGCTAAAGGAGGATGGCGCCGACGCTTGTCTCTTCGGTCTCTCGATCATGCCCCAATGGTAGCACCGCCCCCAACAAGGCTAGGCTTTTGCGACACCGCGATATGAAAAGAAGATGGGGCGGCCTTCTTCCGGAAATGTCTCGAGCTTGATCTGAGAAAGCCCCGACTCTCGCACGAGTACGCCTATATCGCGATCCAAATAACAGTTACCACAGAACAAGCGCGAGGGAGGAGTGAGTAGTTTTTGCAAGACCGCCATCCGTTTTGAGGATGACAGCCCGTGCTCCACGAAAATGAACGAACCGTCAGGTCGGAGCACGCGGCGCACTTCAGCCAGTGCTTTTCGAGGGTCGGGAATGCTGCAGAGGGTCCACGTGCTTACGACCGTATCGACCGAATGGTCCGGAAGCGGTATATGTTCTGCAGACGCCTTGAGATATGTAATGGGAAACTTCGCATCCGATACACGTTCTGCAGCCAGCTCCCAGAGCTCTTTTGAAGGTTCGAGAGCATAGAGCATTGATATCGCAGGATAAGAGGGAATGTTGAGGCCAGAGCCGAATCCTATTTCGAGCACGATGCCTGCCGCGTCCTTCAAGATGTCAGCGCGGTCCTTCTCATGACCTTCCCACTGCATATCTCGATCGAGCAGACGTGGTAGAACGTAGGTGTCGTAGAGTCCCATTTATTTATTCGTGCGTGGATTCGTACCCGCGGGCGTTCGTGTGGACGGCCTGCACGTCTTCTTGTTCGTCGAGCTGGGAGAGGAGGTTCTGCAACTTCTCTTCGTCTTCGCCCGCGATGTCCATGAGGGGCTCGTTCGCGGAGAATCCCTCGTACGACTTCGTGAATGCCCATGCGGCGCTGCCCGGTGCGGCCATCTCTATTTCATTTTTCGTAAAGACGAGCTTCACTTCCTGCGTCGTGCGGTTCCTGCTGTCGGTGAGCGCGTCGACGACGACCGCCACGCCTCCCGGGCCGTACGCTTCGTACACGACCTGCTCGAGGTCGGTCGCATCTTTCGCGGTGCCCTTAGCGACCGCGCGCTCGATGTTGTCTTTAGGCATGTTCACCGCCTTCGCACGGTCGATGACCGCTTTGAGAGCCGGCGCGTCTACTTTTCCGCTCGCTTTCTTCGACTCAAGCGTGATGAGGCGCGCAAAGCGCGAGAACACGCGGCTCCTCGCAGCATCGGTTACGCCTTTCTGCCTTTTAATCTGTGACCATTTAGAGTGTCCGGACATAGAAATTTATTTACTGCGTATTTGAATTCTACAAAAGAGTCTCGGAACTTTCACCTTTTAAATACGCACGACCCTTTTGGGTGAGCATGCGGCCGCGGAGGCTGCGCTCGATGAATCCGAGGCGCAGGAGGTACGGCTCGTACACCATTTCCAGAGTGTCCTCGTCTTCGTGCATGGAGCTCGCAAGCGCGCGGATACCGGCAGGGCCGCCGCGGAATCCTTTCTCGAGTGTTTCCAAGTAGCGGCGGTCGTCTTTGGTAAGGCCGAGGTCGTCTATGCCGAAGAGCTTGCACGCTTCTTCGCAGAGCTCGGGCGTGATGGGGCGATTGTGCACTTCCGAAAAGTCGCGGATGCGCTTCAGGAGCGCGTTCGCGATGCGCGGGGTGGCGCGACTGCGCCGCGCGACCTGCGCCACGACACTATCGGGGACCTTGAGCCCGAGTTTCTTTGCGGAGCGCTTGATAATCATCTCCATATCCTCGTCGGAATAGAAGTCGAGCTGGTACACGCCGCCGCCGAAGCGGGAGCGCAGTGGGGAAGAGAGCGATGCGACTTTCGTGGTCGCACCCACGAGCGTGAATGGCGGGAGCGCGAGCTCGACCGTGCGCGCAGACGGCCCCTTGCCGAGGATGATGTCCAGGTGGCCCGACTCGAGTGCAGGGTAGAGGAGTTCCTCTATTTTTCTTGAAAGTTGATGAATTTCGTCTATGAAAAGGACCGTGTTCGGCTCAAGATTGGTGAGAATCGCAGCGAGATCGCCCGCGCGCTCGATGGCGACGCCCGACGTGGTCTTCACTGGCGACTCAAGAGACACTGCGATGAGGTGCGCGAGGGTGGTTTTCCCGACGCCCGGCGGTCCGTAGAACAAGAAGTGCTCTGGCATCCCACTCCTCATCTTCGCGGCGTCTATTACGATGCGCACGTTCGCCTTCACATGCTGCTGTCCGGCGTATTCGTCCCAGGTAGCAGGGCGCAGCGCGCTATCGAGCTGCTGGTCTCCCACCACGACTGCAGTGAGCTCCACCTTGCCTGATTCTGAGGGAGGGGTTGACATAAAAACAGGGTATGCTAGTATTCTACCATACCGAGCTAAGGGCAGGAACAGCGCTCGCAGTACATTCCGGACGATCCTTTGGGTCGCCCGGATAAAAAATGTCCAATAAAGAGTAAACGGATTCTTCAGGAAATCCTGCTCACTCTCTTCGAGGCAAGGCTTGACGGCTTCGGGCTTCTTCCCAAGGACTCTCTGGTACCGCGCTTGCGCGGCTCGCTGGGGTCATCCTCAGGCATTTTGTCCACGCATCAATTTATTGATGCGATCGCCTCGAAGATAGCGCGCGGGATTTTTCTATATACTGTAGGGACATGAATACTGACTGCGACATACTCGTCATCGGTGCCGGCGCTGCCGGCCTTTCGTGCGCACAGACACTCGGCAGGGCAGGGAAGCGGGTCATCGTGCTCGAGGCCGACGACCGTATCGGCGGGCGCGTGCGCACGTCGCGCGAGCGTGGTGTCGTCGAGACCGGCGCGGAATTCATCCACGGCGAACACGCAGCTACATGGGACATCGTACGCGAAGAGAACCTCGCGACCGCTGAGTGGCGCCCAGGAGCATCGTCGTCCCGCATTTTCAGTAGTGGAGAGGGAGTACGTACTGATTCAGAAGCACTCCTCGCGGAGATGCGCAGCGTGGAAGAGGGAGCATACGATTACCGCGGACCGGAACTGAGCTACGCAGAATTTCTTGCACAGAAGCCAGGGTCAAAAGAAGCGCACTTCTTTGCGGCCCGACATATCGGAGACCTCGAAGGCGCGGATGCGTCTCAATTGAGCGTGGCCGCGCTCACTTCAGAAGACGCGCTCGCGACAAATGGACCGCGCAATTTCTGGGTCACCGACGGCTACGATCGTGTCATCGCAGCGCTCGCACGCGATATAGACGTGCGCATTTCACACGTGGTGACCGATATCGCGTGGGAAGGTGGCGCGGTACGCGTTACCTGTGCGAATGGCGTCACGCTCTCTGCCGCGAAGCTCATATTCACGCTGCCCATCGGCGTGCTCAAGAAGGGGAGCGTGCAGTTCTCGCCGGCATTGCCGAAGGAATTCACCGATGCAGTAGAGAAAATAGGCTTCGGGAATAATTCCAAAGTCATACTGTGGCTCAAGGAAAAGATCGAAGACTTCGGGATGCTCGATACGTCCGGATACTTCGGCCATTTCTGGCCGCGCATGTTCGGGGAAGAGCAGGTGATAGTCGGATACAGCGGCGGTTCGCGCGCGGGTGAGCTTGTGGCGATGGGCAGCGTAGCTGCCGTGGAGCAAGGCATCAACGAGTTCGTGGGCGCACTCGGAGAAGGAGTGCGCGCGAAGATCGCGGAGGCAAAGCACTTTAGCTGGTCAGACAACCCGCTCGCCCTCGGCTCGTATTCCTATTCTCGCGTCGGCATGGGCAATGCACGCGAAGAGCTGCGTAAGCCAATCATGGACACGCTCTACTACACCGGAGAAGCCACGAATACGCACGGCCACACCGCGACCGTCCACGGCGCTATAGAATCCGGCCGCGATACGGCAGAGAAGATACTCGCTATTTAGAACGGTTCTCCAGATACTCCTTCAATTTTCCGAACGGCTTGATTTCAAAGTACGTGCGATCGTGGTCTTCTGGTTTCATTTCTGAGCGAGGAACGTCGAAGCCGTCGAGGATGATGAGCGGGTCGAATCCATACCCGCCCGCTTCCACCGGGTGCTCTGGCACGCGGCCGGGTAGCGAGCCTTCAAAATATTGCTCGTCTTTCCCGTCGTAGTAGCCGACCACGCAGCGCGTCATCGCGCTCCTGTCTTTCCCCTGTAACAAGTCGGCGATGTCCTGGAGCGACATCTTCTCTAAGAAAAACTTTATGAACGGCCCTGGCAGGCCGCCGAGCGCCGTAAACTCGAGCGCCGCGTCTTCCACCATGACTGGTTTCTGCACGATTGCATATGCTTGGCGGACCTTGTGTCGAACAATCTCGTGCAGGTCCATCGACTGAATCTCATCGAGGTTCACTTTCCGGTGCTTCACTGGGTGCCCCAAGTAGCGAGCGACGTAGTCAGCCTTGTTCTGGTTGCCGGTGATGAATACCACCTCGTCCATAATTAATCGCGCTGGATGTCGACGATGTCGAGCACTTCCTCGAGCGAGGTGAGGCCCTGGAGCGCTTTGATCACGCCGTCCTGCGCCATGGTGAGAAAGCCCTGGCGCGCGGCGTTCTTGCGGATGTCGCTTGCCGACGGGTTATCGCGCAGAAGCACGCCGAGCTCGTCGTCCATGAACACGCCTTCGTAGAGACCTACGCGGCCTTTGTACCCGTTGCTGCCTTCTTTGGGGTCTGGGACCCAGAGCGTGTCCATTTTTTCCGGGAGGAGGGATTTATCCACCACCGATGCGATGATCTTCTCCACCAATTTCTTGTTTTCGCCCTCGAGCGGGACTTCCTTGCGCGCATTCGGGTCGAGCTTACGCACGAGGCGCTGCGCCATCGCGACCGTCACGGCCGATGCGAATTCTTTGGGGTCGGCGCCGAGGTCGACGAGGCGCGGGAACGTACCTGCAGCGTCGTTCGTGTGGATGGTGGAGAACACGAAGTGGCCTGTGAGCGCCGCCTGGATGGCGATGGCCGCCGTCTCTCCGTCGCGGATTTCTCCCACCATTATTACGTCTGGGTCCTGGCGCACGATGGAGCGCAACCCGCTGGCGAATGTGTAGTCCTTGCCGTTGGTCTGCGTCTGCACGATGCCCTTCAGGTGATATTCCACCGGGTCCTCGATGGTGATGATCTTGATGTCTGGTGTCTGGATCTTCTGGAGGAATGCGTAGAGCGTCGTCGTCTTACCAGACCCAGTCGGACCAGTAGTGAGCAGCATGCCGTTCGGGCGGGCTATTTCTTTCTCGAGACGCGCGAGCAATTTCGGGTGGATGCCCAAGGATTCAAATGGGATGTGAATAGAGCGCGGGTCGAGGAGTCGCATCACGAACGATTCGCCGTAGTTGCCTGGGATGAGTGAAGTACGAATCTCGATCTCGGTGCCGCCGACGAGCACGGAGAAGCGGCCGTCTTGCGCGCGGTCGTGGATGTTGAGCTTGAGGCCGGACAAGAGCTTGATACGCGAGGCGAGGAAGCGGTAGGTGTGCGCGTCGAAGCTGAACACGTCGTTCAATTCGCCGTCGAGGCGGAATCGCAGGCGCACCTCGTCTTCTTCCGGCTCTATGTGGATGTCTGATGCTTTCATCGCGAACGCGGTGCCCATGATGCCCTCAAAGAGTCGCGAGACTTCGGCGGTATGCTTATCGGTGAGGGTCGAGGAAAGGTACTCGCGCAGCACCGGGATGCCGGTCACCGTACCCGAGAGCTTATCCAGGTCTTCTTTTGAAATAGAGAACACGCCCTTCTGGCTGGCTGTTGCGTAGGAGAGTTCTTTGTAGCGCTCGAGCCCGTGCTCGAAGCTCTTCTTCGTCACGAGGTACTGGGTGACCTTGAGGCCGCGGCTCTCAAGCTCCTCGACGAGGCCCTTCAGCCCTTCGTTCTTGGGCTGCGCGACGGCGAGCGAAAGCTGTGGACCGTCTTTGCGGAAGGCGAGTGCTTCCGTAGCGCGCGCTTTCTCTTCTGGGATGAGGCGCAGCGCATCCATGTCGACGGGGGAGGCGCCGAGGTTCGCGTACTGCATGCCATACCGCTCTGCGATAAGGCTCGCGACGTCTTCTTCTTCCGCCTCGCGCATCGTGCGGATCTTCTCATCCTCGGCTTTGGTGTCGAAAGGAACGGGCATGGCGTAATAATAGCGCGGGCGCTTGCCTTGGTACAATGAGAAAATGGAACAGGTGGCGGGCACTATCGAGGAACTGGAGAACCGCGCCGCGGAATTTGTCCGCGGGCTACGCCCGCACCCGGGCCAAGCGACACTCGTGACGCTTTCGGGCGAGCTCGGCGCCGGGAAGACTGCGTTCGTGAAAGCAGCCGCGAAGGCACTCGGGGTCGAGGGAGAGCTCACGAGCCCCACGTTTGTCATACAGAAGAGCTACTCGCTCGCCGGACAGCCGTTCAAGACACTCATCCATATAGATGCGTACCGCTTGAAGAGCGGGGCGGAGCTCACCCCGCTCCATTTTGACGAGACCCTGAAACAGGCAGACAATCTAATAATGCTCGAATGGCCAGAGATGGTGGAGGATGTGCTCGGGAGTGCAGACGCGCACCTCACTCTCACCGTGAACCCCGACGGTTCGCGCGCGCTTACCTATGCCTAAGTCAGCTGGAATCACCCGCAAGAAGCGGCTCATCGTGCTCGACTCCCACGCTATCATCCACCGCGCGTACCACGCGCTCCCGGAATTCACCGGTCCCGACGGCGCACCGACGGGTGCGCTCTACGGCCTTTCCGCGATGCTCCTCAAGATAATCCAGGACCTGCGGCCGGACTACGTGGTCGCGGCGTACGACTTGCCGAAGCCCACCATCCGCCACGAAGCGTATAAGGAGTACAAGGGCACGCGCACCCAGCTCGAAGACGCGCTCATCGCGCAGCTCGGCACCGCACGCAAAGTGCTCGAAGCATTCTGCATACCGGTCTATGAGAAAGAAGGATTCGAAGCCGACGACGTGATCGGTACGATTACGCACATGCTGAAAGATCAGCCGAATATCGAAATCGTCATCGCATCCGGAGATATGGACACGCTCCAGCTCGTCGAGAAGGGCCGGGTCAAGGTGTACACGCTCAAGAAGGGACTCAACGACACCATCATGTACGACGAGAAGGCCGTTGAAACGCGCTACGGGTTCCCTCCAGAGATGGTCCCCGACTACAAGGGCCTGCGCGGCGACCCCTCCGACAACATCAAGGGCGTGCCGGGTATCGGCGAGAAGACCGCCACGGAGCTCATCCAGAAATTCGGCAGCCTCGAAGACATATACAAGGCGGTAAAGAAAGATGAGAAGAAGCTAGTGGAGAAGGGTATCAAGCCTCGCATCGTGGGGCTGCTCAAGGAGCACGAAGAAGACGCAAATTTCTCGAAGATGCTTGCGACCATACGCACCGATGCGCCCATCGCGTTCAAACTACCGAAAGAAGAGTGGGAAGTTACCGACCGGCTCGATAAGATCCTCGCGCTCTTCGATGAGCTCGGGTTCCGCACGCTGCGCGCCCGGGCTCGCGCGGTGATAGGAGGCGGTGCTGCCATGGAGGACGATGGCGAGAGCGATGAAGAGGAAGCGCTGCCGAGCGCAGAATCCGTGGACCCGACGAGACTCCAGGAAGCCCAGGTGATGCTGTGGCTCCTCGCGAGCGACTTCACCAACCCGACGCTCGAAGATGTCCTCGCGTTCACCAAAGCGAGCACGTTCGACGCTGCGTATGCAGAACTCGAGAAGCAATTGGCCACGACCGGGAGACTCCAAGAAGTGTATGACACCATAGAGCGCCCGCTCATCCCCGTGCTGCGCGCCACCGAGAAGTACGGCGTGCTCATCGACAAGAAAGCGCTCGCGAAACTCGCGAAGCGCTACCGTGCAGAGCTCGAGAAAGTAGAGGCGCGCATCTACACGCACGCGGGCGGCGAGTTCAATATCAATTCTCCCAAGCAATTGGGCGACATCCTGTTCGACAAGCTCGGCCTCTCCGCGAAGGGACAGAAGAAGACCGCGGGCGGCCAGCGCTCCACCCGCGAGTCGGAGCTCGAGAAGCTGCGCGAGCTGCACCCCATCATCGACGACATACTCGAGTACCGCGAGATAGGGAAGCTGCTCTCCACGTACATAGACGTCATGCCCGCGCTCGCTGATGCGCATGACCGCATACATCCGGAATTCATCCAGACGGGTGCAGTGACCGGGCGCATGGCCACGACGAACCCGAGCATCCAGAACATTCCTATACGAACCGATCGCGGTCGCGCCATCCGCGATGCGTTCATCGCGCCGAAAGGCTCCACGCTTGTCGCGCTCGACTACTCGCAGATAGAGCTGCGGCTCGCCGCGATACTCTCGGGCGACGAGAAGCTGGAGGCCATTTTCAAGAGTGGACGTGATATTCACCGCGAGGTCGCAGCGATGGTTATGGGAGTCGACCCCCAGAATGTAGACGCAGAAATGCGCCGCCGCGCGAAGATCATCAACTTCGGCATCCTCTACGGCATGGGCGCGAATGCGCTCAAGGCCCAGCTCGGCTCGAGCGTCGCAGAAGCGCACCAGTACCTCGACGACTACTTCGCCACATTCAAGACGCTCGCCGAATATCTTGAAGCGACCAAGGGATACGCGAGGAAGCATGGCTACACGGAGACGCTGTTCGGTCGCCGCCGCCAATTCCCGGAGATGAAGTCGCCGCTCCCGTACGTACGCGCGCAGGGCGAGCGCATGGCTATCAACGCGCCGATGCAGGGCACGCAGGCCGATATCATCAAGATCGCGATGGTGCGCATCGACGAATATCTGGAAAAGGAAGGTGCGAAAGACGACGTGCACCTGTTGCTCCAAGTGCACGACGAACTCGTGTACGAGATTAAGGATGCGCGGGTGAAGGTGTGCGCCGAGAAGATAAAAGAGATCATGGAGTCGGTGCTGACTCCAGAGCAAACTAAGGGCGTACCCATCATCGCGCAGGTGAAGGCAGGGCAGAACTGGGGCGAGATGCAGCCGTTATAATTGCGCCATGATCTACCTCTTCCATGGGTCGGACACGGGGAAGGTGCGCGCGAAGGCGTTCGCCTGGGTAGAAGCTGCGAGGAAGAAGCAGCCCGACGCGCCGTACGTGCGCATCGCACCCGAGGCGGTGACCGAGGGCGCGCTCATGGAAGTAGCGAGCGCCGCAGGACTCTTTTTCTCTAAGCAGTTGGTACTCATCGACGACCCGTTCAGCCTTAAGGAAAGCGGGGAAGTCGTAATGGAAGCGCTCAAGGTGCTCGCGGAGTCGCCGAACCCGATCGCGATACTCGCGCCGAAATTGAAAGCCGCAGAGACCAAGAAGCTAGAAGCCGCGGCAGAGAAAGAATTCAAATTCGATGCACTCAAGAAAAAAGAGAGCCGCGGATTCAACTTCGAGCTCGTGAGCGCGCTCGGTGCGAAGAACGGACCGGCGCTCTGGGAAGAGATTGCGAAGGCCACGCGCGAAGGCGACGCACCCGAGATGATACACGGCCTCCTCCACTGGAAAGCGCGCGACATGATGAACAAAGGGAGCCGCGCGTGGAGCGACGAAGAGGCACGCAAGCTCTCCCTCGACCTCATCGAGCTCTTGTCCGACGCGCGCTCCGAATCCCTCGACCTCTCTATAGCACTCGAGCGTTGGGCGCTGTCGCTATGATCACCAAGATACGCCCCGATGATTTCAACAAGCGATTCGATGTCGTGGGCTGCTACCTCATCCATGAGGGCAGCTTCGTGATGCTGCACCGCCACGCGCATAAGGCGAACGGAGACCTGTGGGGACTCCCGGGCGGGAAAGTAGAGCCGGGTGAATCGCTTGTGGGTGCCATGGTGCGAGAAATAGAGGAGGAGACTGGCTTAGAGCTTCTGCCGAGCGACGTGCATTTCTTCGGTTCCTACTATGTGCGCCATGACGACTTCGATTTCGAGTGGCACATGTTCTCTGCGGAATTACCGACGCGCCCGCGCATACAGATAAGCACCTACGAGCACAAAGACTTTAAATGGGTGACGCCGAGGGAAGGGCAGCTCTTGCCGCTCATCCCCGATATGGGGCGCTCGATTAAGCTATTTTTTAAATAGTATGGCAGACGCAAAGATTATTATCGCGCCCCGCTTTGTGCGAATCGCGGGCCGCATCATGAGCGGTAGGAACGACGCGCGCGCCGTCGCGATCTTCCCATTCATATTCATACGCGATGAGTCGCAGAACATGCCGTGGCTTATTAACCACGAACATATTCATTTCTCCCAGCAGCTCGAGACGCTCTTTATCGGTGTCGCACTCATTTCCCTCATTGAATACCTGTACGCGCGCCTCGTGCTCGGCTATTCGAAGCAGCAGGCGTATCTCTACCAGGCATCAGAACAGGAGGCGTATCGGAATCAGCAGGATCAGTCTTATCTAAAGAACAGGAATTTCGCCGAATACTACCGGTATATTTTTAACAAACGAGAATTTACCTTCAGTGAACCGGGAGAGATCAGATACCTCGATAACCAGTAGGCGTTCACATTCCGAACGCCGCCTGTTAGTATCGAGACTACGCGCCCGTAGCTCAGTCGGTAGAGCAGCTCCCTTTTAAGGAGACGGTCCCTGGTTCGAGCCCAGGCGGGCGCACTAATACGTGAGGAGGTCGACGGTGTTGCCGGAGGTGTCGAGGAGCTTCACCGTGTCGTGGTCCTTGGTGAAGAAGTCGCTCCCGCGGCCCACATACACGCGCCACTCGTTCCCGAAGAATCCCTTATCGCCCGTGTGCGCATCCACGCAGCCGTTGTAGTTCAGGTACTGATCGATGAACTGGTTGCAGTCGCTCCCCAGCCCGCTCGGCGTGTCGAGCGGCACCGTGCACGAGTGCACGCTCTGGATGTATGCGTGACATGCGTCGAGCTTCTTTGGGTCACCCAGATAGAAGCGATTGAAGTCGGTCGTGGGGGAGGGACACAGGTGCTGGATGGGCGGAGAGAAATCCTGGAACTGGTCGAAGTATCCCGTGCACATGTTTTCTCTGAACGACATGCCGACTGGGGAATCGCCGACCGTGATGATCGCGGTCTGTCCCGGTGCGAGCACGACCGGCTCATTCTGATTCACGTCTCCCAAGTGGGGAAGGTTCACTCCCTCTGGGATGGAGAACGATTTTCCCTCGGCTTCACCCTCCACGCTCCAGCCGCTTACGTCTATGCCGGCTTCCGGTGCGCGACTCGACACGCTGATGGTGAGGTATTCCGTGTCAGGGTCTTCGCTCATCAGGGGTCCGATGCTGTGATGGATAGTCACGAGACCCTTGTACACCGATGGCGTACCGAATCGCTGGCTCTCCACATAATTTTCCTGGAGGTCGACCACGCCCTGTTGGACCTTATTGAGGTCGCTCTCCACTTGCTGGTTCGATACCGTGCCCGAGCCGCCGAAGCTTCGCAAAGAGAAGCCGCCCGTAGTCGAGCTTATGCCCGTAGCTCTCGGCGTGACGGGACCGCTGAACGAGATAGGGTGCGCGGTGCCGCCCATCGCGATCCATACGATAAATATGAAGACGAGTATGCCGATGAAAAGCAATGCATCTGCCCGCATGTGCTCCTATGATAGCAGCCGTTTGAGCTCGTCGCGGACGACGTGTGCGTCGCTCCAGGGCTGCTTGGTGCCGCGCGGGCCCATGATGAAAGGATCGGTGCCCTTACCGGTCACGAGCACGACGTCGCCGTCTTTAGCCAAGGAGAGTGCCTTACGAATAGCTTCGCGACGGTCCATCACGATGTGCGGCTTCTTTTGCATATCACGCGCGATCTCGTCCACGATCGCCTGCGGGTCCTCGTCGTACGGGTCCTCGTTCGTGAGGATGACCTCTTCGCAGGCTTCTTCTGCGATAGAGCCCATGAGTGGGCGCTTCCAGGTATCGCGGCCCCCGCCTGTGTTACCGAGTACGCAGATCTTGCGCTGGTGCTGCGGGTACGCGGCGTAGAGCGCCTTCAGGGAATCCGGCGTGTGCGCGTAGTCCACGATGGCGAGGAAGTTCTGGCCCTCCTCGATGCGCTCCGCGCGGCCTGGGATGAGCGTGAGTGATGCGAGCGCGCGGGCAGACACTTCAGGGGAAACGCCGAGGAATTCCGCCGCCTTCACTGCGGCGAGCGCGTTCATCACACTCATCGCGCCTGGGTGGGGGATATCGAATCGCGTATCCGCGTACATAAACGACACGCTGCCGTCCTTGATGATGCCGTGCACCGCATCGGTGTATGAAAAGGGGATCTGATTCTCTACGGGAAGCGCGAGGAAGCGGCGACCGTACTCGTCGTCACTGTTCGCGATGATGGCACGCGGGCGCTTCTGCGACCGCGCGAGCGACTTACCGATCGCGTACTTGGCGCGGAAATAATTCTCCATGCCGCCGTGTGATTCGAGGTGCTCTTTCTGGAGGTTGGTGAACACGAGCGCATCGAGGTCGAGGAAGAGGTGGCGGTACTGGAGCGCTGCTTCACTCGTGAGCTCGAGCACGGCGTGGGTCGCGCCCGCGTCAACTGCCATGCGCAGGAACTTCTGCAGGAATCCATGACCCGGCACCGTCATCTTGAAGGTGTTGGGCTCAGACTCCGTGCCGACGGCAAAGCGGATGGTGCCCGCGATCGCCGTCTTGTGCCCGGCCGCGGTGAGGATAGCGAACAGCATTTCAGAAACCGAGGACTTTCCCTTGGTACCGGTGACGCCTATGACGGTGAGTTTCTTACCCGGCATGCCGTACCAGAGCGCGGCGAAGAATGCCCAGAGGAAATGGTAGGGCCGCGTGAGCGCGCGATAGGCTCCGCGGGGGAGCAGTTTCTGGAGGAAAGATTTCATGACTTATTTGTGTCCGCCCGAGAGCGCTGCGCGCAGCCGTGCGTCCTTACCCGTGACGTCCTTCGGGATCCCAGACACGGCGGAGCGGGCTTCGCGCTCGGTATACCCAAGGGCGACGAGCGTGTCAAACACTTCGGCGTCTTCGCCCTGCGCGCTTTCTCCGGAGAGATGGATGCGCTCGCCGATTTCCACGACTAGTTTCTCCGCGCTTTTCTTGCCCATGCCCACCACGCGGGTGAGGTAGGGGATGTCGCGCTTCGCTATTGCTTCCTCTATTTTCTCGCGCGGTGCGCGGCGCAAGAGCGAGAGCGCGGTCTTGGGGCCGACCCCGGAGACCGAGAGCGCGAGCTCGAAGAACCGACGGTCGGCCTCTTCCGTGAATCCGTAGAGCTCGAGCCCGTCCTGCTTCACGGCGAGGTAGGTCATGATACGGGCGTCTTCACCCGCCGTGACGGCCGTGGGGATAGCCAAGTGCACGAAGATACCGAACCCCGCGACCTCCACGACAGCCCCGAGAGGCTCGACCGAGAGCACCTTCCCGTGGATCTCGCGAATCATGGCCGTATCCTAGCACTCTTGGGGCACTCTTGCAGAATGGCGTCCTATGGCTTAGATTGGCTCTACATGGCAATCACCAAAGGAGCAAAGAAGGCACACCGCGCGAGCCTCAAGAAGCGCGTGTTCAACGTACGCCGCAAGCGCGCGCTGACCGACGCCACCAAGGCCGCAAAGAGCGCGATCGCAGACAAGAGCAAGGACGTGCAGAAGTCGCTTTCCGAAGCATTCAGCGCGATCGACAAGGCAGCAAAGCGCGGCATCCTGAAGCCGAACACGGCGAACCGCAAGAAGGCGCGCCTCGCCGCAGCGCACAAGCGCGCGAACGCCTAACGCACCCAAACACACAACCGCCCGAAAGGGCGGTTGTGCTTTTCCTGAACTTTTATATAGTCACGACATGACACCTCCCAAAGGATTCGCTACTTCATTACTCATTCTCGCAATCGCCGTCATTCTTATAGGCGGGGCATACGTCTATGAAAAGCACGGTACCGCTAGCGGAAACGATTGGTCCGCTTCAACTGAAGCAACGAGTTCAGTGCAGGTGACCGCATCGTCTACGCCATCACCGGAGCCAGCTCAGCAGGCCGATGCGTGGAAGACCTATACCGACACACAGTTCGGATTCACGGTGCGCTATCCGGCTGCGTGGGGTACTCCGACCACCGAAGACCGCTTTAGCGTGACCGACATCACCCTTACCAATGGCTTTGTGATCGCTATAGGACTTGTCCCGGGCGGAAACGATACGCCTACGACGTATCAAAGTCTCTACACCTACTACAAGTCACAAGCGGCGCTCGGGCAGGGCGTGCTCACTTCCGACACGACGGTCGGCGGCAGGCCAGCTATTACCGTTATTGATAAATCTCAGGCGACGGGAGGTATCGTCCAGGTCTACACCTATGCGCACTACTCGACCGCCTCTAATGGCTTCGAGAACATGTTCGAGGTTACGTACGGACTCAACCCTACGCGCAACCTCACCCAAGCCGATGTCGACCTCTTCAACAAAGTCGTAGGCACGATTACGTTCACCAAGTAGTGCTCTCGGCCAGAATCGAACTGGCATTGGCCCCTTCGGAGGGGGCTATCCTATCCGTTGAATGACGAGAGCGTAGCATCACCTTACTACACCAGCGTGGTCACAGATAATGCCTCGCCGTCGCTCGGCATTTCCGCGACCCCGGCTCGCGGATTCGCTTGCTAGCGAACCATCGCTGCGCCAAGCACAACGCAGAAAGTCCTGCGCAGGCAGGACTTTCTGTCGGTTGTGCTCCCGGTAGGAATCGAACCTACATCAGCTCCTCCGCAAGGAGCCGTCCTATCCATTGAACGACGGGAGCGTTTAGCACACGCTAACGGAATGACTCTACTATAGTTCGAACATCTCGACCAGCCGGTCGATGACGGAGTTGTGGTGGTTGCCTTCGTCGAGGTGGAGCGAGAGATACTCGTACACGTCATCGGCATCGACGTCGATAAGCGGTACCAAGAGGTGCGGCGCGAACAGGCTGCGCGTCTTTATGGAGAGTGCGGGCGGGAGGTCATGGTCGATGTACTCGAGCACCGAGAAATGCATCATCGTGTCGTACGGGTAGAGCCTGTCGCCGATGGTGAGACCCTGTTCGGTGATGGCGAATTTGTGCGAGCGCGGTTGCTTGGCCGCCGTGATGGCGAGCGCTGCCGCGGCGACGAGGATGACGATGGCGAATATGATGTTGCCGAACAGGAGGGAGGCAACCGCGGCGGCTATAGCGATGATGCCGACCGCCCAGTACCAGTCAGAGCTTTTCTCTTTGAACGTATATTCGGTCCCTTCCCACACGAAGATTGGCGGTCGTGGCATAACTACCGATAATCATAGCACCACTACAAGCGGAGGAGGTGAGATTCGAACTCACGGTGACTTGCGCCACGGCGGATTTCAAGTCCGCTGCATTAGACCACTCTGCCACTCCTCCCGAGAACCAAACAGAACTACGCCGCTGATGAGTCGTCAGACGACGTCTCAACGACGATCACTTCTTCGATAACGGTGGTGCTGGGGCGGGCGGGGGTGATGTCACCGAAGGGGAAGAGGTTCGCGCTGTTCTTATCACCGCGGAACCAGATGAGGTACACGATCTCGAGGATGCCGGCCGTGTTTACGATGAGGAATACGATGAACCAGACCCACTGACCGCTGCGTGCAGCGTGCCAGAGCGCGAGGCCTTTCCACAAAAGTTCCCAGAGAATAAGGATGAGAACGACGAGCGCGAAGCTCGCTCCGAAGAGCGCCCCGAACGGACCGAACCCGAACATCATGTTTTCGCCGAGTGGATGATACATGCCCGGGAGTATACCATAGGGATATGCGTTACCTCGGCATCGACTACGGCAGCAAGAAGATCGGCATCGCGTTCTCAGACGAAGCGGGCGCCATGGGGTTCCCCCACAGCATCATTACCAATACACCCGCTACCGTAGATGAGGTGGCGAAGCTGCTCGCCGAGAAGGGGGCAGGGGCAATCGTCGTCGGGGAATCGAGGGACCTGTCCGGCACGGAGAACCCGATCGCGGCAGATGCGAAGGCGTTCGCCGCCGCACTCGCGGAAAAGACCGGGAAGCCGGTATATTGGGAAGCCGAGTTCTACACGAGCGCAGAAGCGCGCCGCGCGCGCGATGCATCGGTGGAAGGCAGGAGTCCGAAGAACACCGATGCGGTCGACGCGTCCGCCGCCGCGCTCATCCTTACCAGCTATTTAAGTAAAAAACATGACTGATGAACCAACCGCGCCGCAGCCAGTAGAGGAACCAAAACCAGAAGAAGTGAAGACCGAGCCCAAAACTGAACCAAAGATTTCCATAGACGAGTTCGCAAAGGTAGAAGTGAAAGTGGGTACGGTGAAAGCTGCCGAGCGCGTGCCGGAGACCGACAAGCTCATCAAGTGCACCGTGGACTTCGGCGAAGCGGCCGGACCGCGCACCATCGTCTCGGGTATCGCAGCCTATGTGCCCGAGCCGGAATCGCTCGTGGGGCGCCAGCTCGCGTATGTGACGAACCTCGCGCCGCGCGTGATTAAGGGCATCGAGAGCAACGGGATGCTCTTTGCGGTCGGGGAGGGCGACACGTTCGCATTTCTTTCGCCCGATCGCCCGATTCCCCCCGGCACGAGCGCTCATTAGTGCTCGCGGCTGCGCGAGGCGCGTTATACTAATGGAAGCATGCCGCTTCCGCGATTCATCAGCGTCAACTTCGCGCCGCCGCGCTACCTCACCCTGCCCACCGCGGGCATCGATGTATCCGCATCGAGCATCAAGCTCGTGATGCTCAAAGAGGGCGCGTATGGTCTCGAGCTTTCTGCGGTGCAGGAAGCCCGGCTCCCCGAGGGCGCATTCACTTCCGCCGACATCAATGACATCGGCGCGGTCGCCAAGGGCATCTCCGCGCTTGCGCGCTCGCAGGGCGCGAGTATCGCGAACATCGCGCTCCCCGAGTCGCGCACCTATCTATTCGAAACAGACGTCGCTGGAGCATCGCCCACCGAGTGGTCTATCGCGCTCGAGCAGCATCTCGACGAATACGTCCCGCTCCCGCCGTCTGAAGTCGCGTACGACTTCATGGCAGCGGGGAAGAAGGGTGACCAGACCCACCTGGTCGCCGTGGGATACGCGCGGCGCGTGATAGAGCAGTCGCTCGAAGCGTTCGACGAAGCGGGGATAGGCATACGCGCCATCGAGAGCGAACTCTTTTCCATCCCGCGCGCGATCCTCAAGCCCGGCGACCCTTCCACCGTGCTCGTCATCGACATCGGGCGCACCACCACCAAGCTCATCGTGGTGGCTAATTGCATTCCGCGGTACGCGACCACGCTCGACATCGGCGGTCAGGCGCTCACCACTGCAGTGCAGAAGCACTTCGGCGTGACCGAAGAAGAAGCCAAGCGTGTGAAGGCCGAGCGTGGGCTCGTGGCAACCGATGGCAACGAAGAATATCTCGCCGCGATGCTCTCCACGGTGTCGGCTATCCGAGAAGAAATCGCGCGGCGCCTCGATTACTGGCAGACGCGCGGGGTTGCGGGCAGCGGACACGAGCCCGTGTCGCGCGCCCTGATTGTGGGAGGGAACGCTACGGTGAAGGGTCTTCCGGAATACCTCGCTGCAGGGCTCAAGGTCCCGGTCGACTTGGGCGACGTGTTCACGAACTTCGCTTCACGCGACCACTGGCTCCCGCCGATCGATTACACCGAATCACTCGCGTACGCGACCGCGATAGGGCTCGCACTCCGACAATATGTCTCATGACATGATCAATCTTTTGCCGCCCTCCCGGAGCCGCTCGTTCCGGCGCAACTATTTTATCCGGCTCGCCACCGTCGGCTTCGTGCTGCTTACCGTGCTCGTTGTCATCCACGGCATCCTGCTTCTGCCGTCGTACCTCTATGCATCTGCAGAAGTGCGCGCCGAGACTAGCGAACTCGCAGCCACTGGCGCTACAAACGACGCGACTACCTCGAGCGCAGAAGCAGAGCTCTCCGCGCTCAAGAGCGACGCGACGTACCTCTCGCGGCTTGGTACCGCGCCGTCGGCGTCCGGTGCCGTGCGCGCCGTGCTCTCGGTCCCGCACCCAGGCATCACGCTCGTGGATATCACCTATACGCCGCCCGCGTCGGGTAATCCCGCGAGCGGGAAAATTGTGCTCGCCGGTATGGCGGCTACACGCGAAGAGCTGCGCGCGTACGACCTCGCGCTCACGGGCTCCCCGTTTGTCGCGGGAGTGGACCTTCCGATAAGTGCGTACGCAGAAGACACGAACATCTCATTTTCCATGACCGTGACAGGCACCCTCACACTCACGCCATGAACCGCCCCCTGACCCAGCTCATCGTATGGATAGTCGCTTTCATAATCGCGCTCGGCGCGTACGCGTACTGGTACTACATGCTCACCGTCGCGACAGGGCAGGTCACCGCGCTTGCCGCGCAGGTGAACCAGCGCAGCGCAGACCAGGCGACTGCCGGAGAAGCGGTAGATGAACTCAAGCAGCTTTCCGCGTCCGCGGGCGACATCCAGAACTACTTCGTGGTGCCCGATAATATCGTGGCGTTCCTCGAGTCCCAGCAGTCACTCGGCACGAGTCTCGGGGCGCAGGTATCTGTGGTATCGGTGACTGCGAATCCGAACCCGCGCTCGCACCTCGACCTCGCACTTACCGTGAGCGGTTCCTACGCTGCCGTGATGCGTACGGTGGGCGCAATAGAGTTCAGCCCGTACGACATAACCGTGAACTCGCTCAACCTCAGCACCACCAACACCGGTGCTGCGGGTGGCTGGAGCGCGGCGATGGTGCTCTCCGTCGGGACGGTAGCCACCTCTACAAAACCATGACCAATCTTTCTGATATAGAAAAGCGCGCACTCTCCACGTTCAGCTACGGGGAGCGGCTCAACCCTGCGCGCGACTGGTTCATGCTACTGGTCGTGGCGGCCATACTCCTCCTCGCGAGCGCGGCGATGAATGTCCTTATATATGAAGGTGTGAAGAATGTGACGAGCAGCGGCACCGCGCCCGCCGCAGTGCCGGGAGTAGATGCGAGCGCTATCAACACGGTGGAATCGGTGTTCAAAGCGCGTGATGCGCAGATGCAGAATTACGAGAAGGTCTACGAGTTCGTTGACCCCTCCAAGCAGTAAGGTAAGGTAACACTGCCCCCGTAGCACAATGGATCGTGCAGCGGACTTCTAAGCCGTTGATCTTGGTTCGATTCCAGGCGGGGGCACCCCTATGAAGAGCAAATTGATACACTGTACTGATGACTCAGCAAGAAGCACTCGCAATTCTCACTACCGGCGCGAACGTGTTCCTCACGGGTGAACCGGGGAGCGGCAAGACGCACACGGTGAATGCATACGTGAAGTGGCTCCACGAACGCGGGGTAGAGCCGTCTATTACCGCCTCGACTGGTATCGCGGCGACCCACATCGGCGGGCTCACCATCCACGCGTGGAGCGGCATCGGTGTCCTCGACCGCATGACGCCGTACGACCTCGACCGCATTCAGAACACCGAGCGCGTAGCCAAGCGCATCCGCGCCACGCACATTTTAATCATCGACGAGATATCGATGCTCTCGGCGAACACGCTCGATATGGTAGAGCAGGCCTGCCGCGCGGTGCGGAATCCAGAAAAGCCGTTCGGCGGGCTCCAGGTAGTATTTGTCGGCGACTTCTTTCAATTGCCGCCGATTTCTCGCGAAAGTAAACGCGCGCAATTTGCATTCGATGCACAAGCCTGGGGAGCAGCGAATCCGCTCGTCTGCTACTTGAGCGAGCAGCATCGACAGGAAGACACTGCATTTCTCGATCTCCTCACGGCGATACGTAACGAATCAATACAATCACACCATCGGGAACTGCTCTCGGGCAGACAGGTAGACGGTGAGATCGTCATAGACGACGACGCGAACGCTCCCGTCACGCGGCTCTACACGCACAACGCCGCGGTCGACCGTATGAACGACGCTGCGCTCGCTGCGGTAGAAGGGAGGAGCGAAAAGTTCGTGATGACCTCCAAAGGCGCACCGCATTTGATAGAGAGCTTGAAGCGCGGCTGCCTTTCTCCAGAAACGCTCGTACTCAAAGAAGGCGCGCGGGTGATGTTCACCAAGAATGACCCGATGGCCCGCTACGCGAACGGCACGCTCGGCGCGGTCGTGGGATTCTCTGCCGTGCACAAATACCCGATCGTCGAACTCATGAGTGGGGGAGAAGTGGTGGCAGAGCCAGTGGAGTGGAAGATGGAAGACGGCGGAAAGACGCTCGCGACCATCACCCAGGTACCGCTGCGGCTCGCGTGGGCTATCACCGTGCACAAAAGCCAGGGAATGAGCCTCGACGCGGCGACGGTGGACCTCTCAATGGCATTCGAATACGGCCAGGGATACGTGGCGCTCTCACGCGTGCGCACGCTCGAGGGCCTCTCGCTCTACGGCATGAACGACCGTGCGCTCATGGTGCACCCGGAAATAGCGAAGAAGGACCGGGAGTTCCGCGCTGCGTCCGCGGGCGCAGAAGCGGCTTTCGATTCTCTTGGAGAAGACGAGCGCACAAAGATGGAGAAACGGTTCGTACTCGCTATCGGCGGCACCGAGAACCTCGGAGAAGCGGCGAAGCGCCGCGAACAAAAGGCGGCACCCAAAATTCCGACCGTCGACGCCACGCTCGCACTCGTGCGAGAGCAGATACCGCTCGGCGATATCGCAGACGAACGCAATGTAAAACCAGAAACGATCATCGACCACCTGGAGCAGCTGCGCGAGAGCGGGCGCGTAGACCGCAGCGAGATCCTCTACCTCGCGGACGACGCCCACCGGCTGAACGACATACAAGCGATGTTCAGGAGGAAGAAATCAAAGTCGCTGAAGGTCATATTCGCCGCAATGCAGGGCGCCGTGTCCTACGCGGACATCCGGCTTGCGCGGCTTTTACTTCCTGATTAATCAGGGTTGTGGCAGAGTGGGGAAACGGGTATGTGGCGGAATTGGTATACGCGTACGTCTCAGAAGCGTATGGAGCAATCCTTGGGGGTTCGAGTCCCCCCATGCCCACTTATTTAGCTTTCTTTTTGCCGCCGCCTTTCTGCGGTACGGATGATGGTGCGGGCTGGAACGTCGTGTCCACGGCGCCTGTGTTCTGCACCGGCCCTTGCGTGATTGTGCCCGCGAGCGCGGCATGCGACGTAGCATCGAGCGAGAACAAGAGCTGCGGCGCGGGGAAGGGGAACAGGAAGTCGCCGCCGATGATAGAAACACTTGCGCCGCCCGTGACCTTCGCGAATTCCTCAAGCGCAGTACCGCGGTCGCCGGTGTCGTATTGCTGCGCAATAATCTTGCCGCCCGCTACTTGCCAGCCAATTTTGGTGTACTGCTGATTGTCCATCGTGAATATGCGGATCGGAGTCGTGGGTGCGACGCCGCTTCCTGCGATGATGTAGGGCTGCCCCGGCTCGTCATTACATGGCGTCGTGTTCGGCCCGTTGCCGCGCGTCTTACAGCCTGCGTAACCATACACACCGTTCGGGTCGCCGTCCTTGGGACCCGTACCGTGCTGGATGAGCGTGTGCCAGACCGAGCTCACGATCTCCGCGCCTTTCGGATCGAGCGCTTCAAAGTCGAACGCAGTGTAGATTTCCGCGCCGAAATTGACGAGCGTGAACGATGGCCCGCTCCCACCATCAGCCACCGTCTGTATTCCGATCTTCGGTGCGTGCGAGAACACGCTCGTCATGAGCTCGTTCTTCGCGCTGCCGAGGATGATACTTACGCCCTTTGCATACACATCTGCTGGGCCGTCGATATTTATATCGAAGGTGCAGGTGCCCGTGCCGTTCGCACAGGCGGCGCCAGAATCCTGCGGCGGGTTTTTGGGCGAGATCGGGAGGCTCATCACGACCGCATTGGTCGCATTCCTACCGTCTGCCGAGCCCCAAGGTCCCGGGTCGAATTGGTAGTCGCCGATATAGCCGTGCGCACTCTTGCTCACCCTCAGAAGATTGTTCACCGCGTAGCCCTGCAGCTTGTTTACGAAGTGACCGGTCGAGTCGTACGAACCCATATCCACGCCGTCGTACGCATTCGCGACGGTGACGTTGATGAGATACACATTCTCACCTTGGCTCTGGATGAGGTAGGGGAACGGTGTGTTGGCGTAGGCGTCGAGGTTCGCTTGCCAGATCACGAGGCCGCGCATACCCGAGTTCGCGGCGAGCGTGATGACCGGCGTCGCGCTTCCCGCTGTCGGCTCGACCACGAGCGCGGTCTGCGCATTATCGATGTAGGTGCTGGTATTGAGTGCGGGGCCCGTAAGTTCCACGCCGCTTGGTACCGAGAGCGTACCCTTAATAAGGTAGACCGTGCGCTTCCCCGGCGCCGCCGTGCTTGCCGGGAAGTACACGGTACCGCCGCCGTGCGCCTTCGCTGCATCGATGGCTTTTTGCACCGCCGCCGTGTCATCCGTGGTGCACGCGTTCATATCGAGCGCAGTGTCACCACTGCAATTGCCCTTCGCGCCGTAGTCGGTCACTACGAATAGGGAACCGACATCGGTTTTTGCCGGTACATACGCGGACTCGTCAGGAATCATGGTAGCGAGCCCGGTGCCATCGAATCCGATTGACTGGAACCCGCTCACGCCGGTCGAAGGAATGGAAAGCGCGTTCGTGTTCACTTGGGCTGCAGCGCTGTTGCCATCGATGGACGGCGCGGTCGCACCACCCGCCACCGTATTGCCCATGATCACTGCCTGCGTAATGCCGGTGCCGAGATGAAAATCTTTAGCCGCGGAAGCAAACGTAGAGCCTTCAACAAGTATCGTGCTTGCCGCCGACTGATCGCTGCGCACCGCATAGCCGTTCCAGCTCGAGAACGTGCTGTGCATCACGTTTAGGTTGTAGCTTGACGAGGTATTGGAAAGCGCGTCTCCGGTACTCGTAAGCACGCCCTCGTCTAGATAGAGGAAGCCATCGGATACCGTTTTGGGGTCGATATAGACCGCAGCCGGGCTGTCACCCTGATTTGCCTCAAGCGTGGCGGCTGTCACGTGGAGGTCGCCGCCCTTGCTGTTTATATAGAGCGCATGGTTCGCATTGGTAACCGTCACGCCGAACAAGATAGGAGTGATATTGAGACCGTCATCGTTGCTGTCGCTATCGTCGTCCGAGACGCCGATCGAATACTTATCGACGGTGATGTCCATGTCGTAGCTGCCGCCGCCCGGGCCGAAGGCAAGGCCGGTCGAATGCGTTTCGGTATACGCGGCTGCGTCCGCATCGCTCGGTGCGCCCACAAGCCCCGACTGGCTCCAGTAGAGCGGAGAGAAATTCACCGTGTCGAGCCTCGAGGTCTGCGCGACGTTGAGGAGGTAGGCGCCCTTCGCGAGTGGTGTTCCGTATACGTTGTGCACGTGCACCGACTGCACGGCCTTGTGGAAGCTCCAGTCGGTGCCGATGTATGCGTTCACGAAATCGACGTTCTGCACGCTCATCGCGTCGCGATCGGGGGTGAAGCCGTCGGTCGCAACGCCGATCGTCGCAGGATAGGGCTCCACATTCTTTACGTCTTGATTCGGGTACCAGAAATTGAGCCCGTCGACACCCGCGCCACCATCGAGCGTGATGAAGGTGTCTTTTGAGTTGTAGATCGCGAGCACCGCGCCGCCGACCTTTTTGTCTCTTGCGCTCGGTTCCTTCCAATCTCCGCGGAGCGTGACGCCTTCGGGCAGGGTGAGTGTGCCGTCAAAACGATACGTCCCGTCTGGCACGAACACCGCACCGCCGCCGTTATCAAACGCATCCTTGATGGCAGCCTGGAACGCCGCGGTTGCGTCGGTCGCGCCCGTCGCGTCGGCGTTGTACGGCGCCTGCGTCACCACGAACTTCGTAATGACCGGACTTACGCTGGGGTAGGTGGTCTCCACAATGCGCAGCGTGCCCGGGGTGCCGAGGTTCTCGACGCCGTAGGAAACGCTGTGAGGGAGAGCCGTTCCGAACTTTTCGTAGGCGAATACCGCAGCGATGACTACGATGAGCGCGATCAGGACCCATGCCACGATGCGCCGCCAAGAGGATGTGGGATGAGCCTTAATAAATTCCGGCGGGGGAAGAATCGTGTTCGGAAGGGGAGGCGGAGGAGTTTCCATGAGTATAAGTATGCCACGCACGAAGAGAGAAAATATGATACAACGTGCGTACGCGCGGTTAGCTCAGTTGGTAGAGCACCCCGTTTACACCGGGATGGTCGGGGGTTCAAGTCCCTCACCGCGCACCGCATTTGACTCTAGGAATATTTAATATATAGTACGGTCGTACTGTTCGGCGGGTGCATACCGTCTTTCAAAACTGGGAGTCTCGAATGCTTCAGAAAAATACGCGAGCCGGTACGGTCGATGCGCTCATGGACCGTATCGGAGCTGGCTGCAACCCTCATGACGAGGGTCCAGAAGTAGTCCGTGTCGTGCTCTGGGATCTCAGGGTCGTCGTCGGAACCTACTTCGATTGTGGGCCCAAAGAGCTGGACGTTGTCGACCACAACAGCGATGTCATTTTCGACAACCGCAAACTGCAGCCATTCGTCAGCCGGCTCCTCGATAAGGGGATGCCGTTCGTCACGGAGACCGGCAGCCACGACATGATCTGCACGCTGCGCTGGACCATTGTTGCGGGGGCAGGCGCCTCTGAGTAAGATCCGGGGTGCGCAGCAAAAGGCCGAAAACCATTTACTGGTTAGTAGGCTTTTCTCTTTTCTAGCACGCTATACTTTTGGTAATGATCCTCGATCCGCTTGAGCATTTGGAGCGCAGTGCACGCGAGATGGACGAGTACATGCGGGCTCGGCACCGCACGGTGTTCGGCCGCTATCCATTACTCTTCTCTTTGCTCGGCTCCTTCGGCGTCGCCGCGATTATTTATGGATTCGAAGAACTTTTAGACCAAGTGCCTCTTTTCCATGACGTGCCCGTCATCCCGCTTGTGATCGGTATCGGCATTCTCATCGTCACGGGCTCCTTGTACAAGCGCATCGAGAAGAAATTGGACTGACGCGCGGCGTGAGCGTAGTCCAAGCGGAAGTGATAGGGTGGGGGAATGGACCCGAAGATTCTCTATGAAGACGCCGATGTCGTGGCTATCGATAAGCCCGCGGGCGTCATGGTGCACGCCGATGGCGTGAGTAAAGAAGAAACCGTCGCCGACTGGTTCGCGAAGCGTTACCCGGACTCCGACGAAGTGGGTGAGACGCAACGGCTCAAAGACGGCACCGAAGTCACGCGCCCCGGTATCGTGCACCGGCTCGATGTCGATACGTCGGGCGTGCTCGTGCTCGCGAAGACGCAGGAGGCGCACGCGTTTCTGAAAGATGCGTTCAAGAATCGCGAAGTGAAGAAGACATATCTCGCGGTGACCTACGGTGTGCCCAAAGAAAAGAAGGGCGTAATCGATTTTCCCATCGGCCGCTCTCGCAAGGATTTCCGCCTGCGCTCCGCGCAACCAAAGGCAAAAGGCATGCTCCGCGATGCGATTACTAAATATGAAGTGATCGGCGCCGACGCGACGCAGAAGCACGCACTTATTAAGGTGATGCCCGAGACCGGGCGCACGCACCAGATCCGCGTCCACCTGAAAGCAATCCACTATCCTATAGTGGGTGACCCGCTCTACGCGCCGAACCACCCGGCGGTACTCGGGCTCTCGCGCCTTGCCCTCCACGCGTATTCCCTCGATCTGCCGCTCCCGTCGGGTACGCGCACCACGGTGACGGCACCGCTCCCCGCCGATTTCGCGGCCTCACTGCAAGGTTTTACGGGCGCCGAGCCCTTCATTGCCTCTGAAAGCGTGTCGTGATACAGTAGCGCGACATGAACAAGGTGATTTCCCCAGTAAAAGTAAAGGAACGCGCAGAGCTCGGCATCCGCTCGGGCGATACGGTGCGTGTGGAGCAGAAGATCATGGAAGTGAAGAAGTCCAAGGGCGCCGACAAGAAGGAGAAGGCGACCCAGACCTTCCGCACCCAGGCGTTTGAGGGCCTCGTGCTGTCGGCGAAGCACGGCACGGAAGCCGGCGCGACTTTCACCGTGCGCGCGACCATGTCCGGCATCGGCGTCGAGAAGATCTTCCCGCTCTACTCTCCGGCCATCGAATCCATCACCATCGTCCGCCGCTCGAAAGTGCGCCGCGCAAAGCTCTACTTCATCCGCGAGAAGGCTTCGAAGGAGGTCCGCCGCCAGCTCCGCAACATGCGCATGATAAACGTCACCACCGACGAGTCTATCGTCGAGCCGGTCGCAGAGGAACCAGTACCAGAGCCTGCTCCAGAAGCAGCTCCCGAGGTAACTCCGGAGGCTCCCGCAGAAGAGACCGAAGCAAAAGAGGAAGTAGCAGAAGTCGCGGCCTAAGGGGCCGTTTCTTCTTTTAGCGTTGTAATTACGGGCGCGAATCGGTATAGTAGCGGAGCACCTGCCCAGGTGGCGAAACTGGTAGACGTACCACCTTGAGGTGGTGGCGCCCGCAAGGGCATGGAGGTTCAAGTCCTCTCCTGGGCACCAAAAGAAACGAGCCGCGTACGCGGCTCGTTTCTTTATACCCAGCTCTCTAGTATCCGTCCCAGTTGAACGGCTCGCTACAGCGGCTATCGTTCGTCGCGAAGGTTGCCGGGTTCGCATCCGTCACTACCGAGCCGTCTTCGCTGTACACGGCGACACTATCCCAGAAGTACACCGCGAGCGACGGGCAGTCGAGCACGGTGAACGCCGAGATGTCCTTCGGCACGAACACATGCTCGTCGACGATAGCCTTGTAGTAGTCCCTGTAATTGTCGACGTACACGCGGTTCGCGTCGCGCGCGACCCCCGCGTAGCGGCCCAGCTTTACGTCGTTCCAGGCCTTGAGGACAGTGAACGAGCTGATATCGACATTCCCGCCGTTGATGAGCGTCGGCGTGGCGCCGTTGTCCTTGATGTAGGAATCGGTCGCGTACCAGTATGCTTTTCCATCGAGCGCGAAGTATTCACCGGTGTCGTTGAGATACTTGAACCCGCTCGGCGTACCGGTGCGCGTCACGAGGAACTTTCCGTTTGCATCGTAAAGACCACTATCGGTAAGCAGGAGCGTGTACGGCGGGTTTGCTTGTGCTGATGCGGTTTCCCATGCGAAGGTCGACGTCGTCTTGCCACTATCGAGCGGATTGCAGTTCACGAACACCTGCCCCGCACCGTCCTTCGCGTAGAAGTTCTCGCCGCTTATGAGAACCGGAGCGAAAGTGGAAACGGCTGTTGAGAGCACGTGATGCTCCCCGCCTGAAATACAGACTACGGAACTGCCGGAGACGGCATATATCGTGCTGTAGGTCGTCCCGCCCGAAGTCCAGTCGAGGAAGTGGAAGTTCTGATTCGGAGCGAGTTCCTGTGTACCGTAGTACACCTCCTTCGCGTCGGCGACCAGGATAGTGCCGGTGCCGTTAATGTAATCGATTCCTGGTACGTGGGGATTCGGGTCGTACGCGGTTTTGGGGTCGATGCCTTCTACCGCTGTGAATGAGTGACCATCGATCTGGTCGTTGTCGTTAACATGGCCTGTTTTGTAGTACACGTGCGTGTCGTCTGCCACGTAATCATAATTTATGATGCGGAACGACGCAGCGGAAAGGGGAAGACGGTAGAGGATGTATGGCGTTGGCGCCGGGTTCGGATTCTTCTTCCTCGGGCGGGGCTGCTGGTTCTCGTTTGAGCCCGCGTCGAAGAAGTAAACGTTGTTCGCATCCTTGAGGTAGTACGTCGGAGACGTCGACGTGCTCACGAGCCCGAGCGTGGCTTTGTCTACTTGCACGGTGCTCGTGCTGCTGTCGAGCTCCTTTACGATGAGCGTCGCGTCGAGGAGATTAACCGGCTTGCCCCCACCCCAGAAGTCATTGATGACGGGCGGGAGCGTCGCAGTAGTGGAGCTGGTAAGCGATGTGCCCGGAGTTGGTGCCGGTGCCACGGTGCGGTGTGTAAACGCATATGCACCGACGGCGATGATAATAATCACGGCGCCGACAGGGAGCCATGTGCGAGCGGTTGTTGAGTCCATACTCGAAACCTAGCGCACCCCACTCCATTTGCAAGGCTGTGGAGTGTAGATAGCAGGTGTGCGGTCGTTTTGTATAATGGGGTCACTGCACTATTTATTGGGAACCATTCTTACCTATGATGTCGTCACGAACCGTACTTAGCATTGTGATTGGCGCTGTTGTTATAGGAGCTGGCTGGTGGTTGTGGTCGAGTCGCGCAACGACTCCCGCGACAGACCAGAGTGCCATCACTGTGCTCTCGCCATCGAATGGGCAGACGTTCAAGGCGGGGAATCCCATTACGATCACGTGGACCGGAGGTATGGGCGTTTCTCAACCCGGTGACGTGCCTCCACCCAATAATTCGGTGGACATCTCGCTCGTAGAGGACCCGGCAACAGCCGGAGCGTGCCTTGTGAAGGGAGAAGTGCAGCCTGTTGCAGGTGAAGTCACCGGCGGCACATTCACACTCTCCGACTCCGACACGAGTAAAATTAGCCAAGGCGCCACGTGTCGGCTGAAGGTCAGGATAGAATCGACCGTTACTTCAGCATCAGCGGAGAGCGATGGTTACTTCACCATAACTCCGTAACGAGCATGGCACTCTTTACCGGAAAGGGGGACGGCGGGACGACCCGCGTATTCGACTCGGAAGAACGCATCTCCAAGGCGTCGGCGCTTCCGGAGACGCTCGGCACGCTCGACGAGCTCAATTCCTATATAGGATTCGCGAAGGTGCGCGCGATAGGAGAAAGTGATCCGGAAGTAGTGATCGATGGCGCGGCACATAAGACATCTGACATCCTGCGCGAAGTGCAGGAGCAGCTTTTCATCGTGCAGGCAGAGGTCGCGGGCGCGGATAAGCGTATCGATGAAGCGAAAGTGCGCTGGGAAGCGGATATCGTGAACGCGATAGAGAAAACGCTTCCACCCATCACCAACTTCACCGTCGCCGGTGGCACGGAACTCTCTGCCATACTCGACGTCGCGCGCACGATTTCCCGCCGCGCGGAGCGGCGCGTCATTGGCGTCGAGGATCTCGGACTCCGCACCCTCACGCCGGAAACGAAGGCGTTCATGAACCGTCTCTCCTCGCTGCTTTTCGCGCTCGCGCGCCTCGCGAACGAGCACGCAGGTATCGCACGCGAGGCGCCGTCCTACAAGTAAGCATTCAGGCTGCGTTTGTGGTATAAAAAGTCCGCAGGCATGGCGGCCTTAGCTCAGTTGGTAGAGCACTGGTTTGTGGTACCAGTGGTCACGGGTTCGAGCCCCGTAGGTCGCCCCGAACATCGCAGCTTCTCAATCCAAGCTGTACACAGCCCTTACGCATCGGTATCGCTTAGTTGCGAGTACAATTTCTCCCTAGATGCTGTTTCTGATCGGCATTGAATATAAAAAAGGGGAGAAGAAACGATGCGTACCTTTTATTTGTTCTTCGCTGCACCGCCGGAACTCAAGAAATTCCGAAATGAAGTAGACGACTGCCTCGAATGCGGAGGAGTTTGCCAGAATGCTGCGTATGGCGTTATCGGGCACCACATCACCGTCGCTCACCAATTCTCGGTTGACGGAGAGAGGGCTGCCCAGGCTGTGCATGCATTCGACAGGCTCACTCGTTCTTGTGGGATACGAGCAGTGCATGCGGAGATCGGTACGATGTTTAGCTTCGCGCAGGAGTCTATCCATCTTCCCGTCGAAAGCCCCGTACTGGACGAGGTGACACGGAAAGTTCAACACGAGCTCTCCAATCTCGGCATGCCTCCAAACAAGCGGGACAGGATCGAACCGCATTTCACGCTCGCGCGGAACCTGAATCGCGACACGTTCGGCGCTGCGTGGCACTTCATATCTGGGTTGCGCCAGCCAGTGGGGCAGATAACGCTCGATCGTCTCTGCCTGTATGAGAAGACTCCAGAGTCTCGATGGGTCGAACGACGGACGTATCGCCTCGCGTGATCTACCGGAAGGGAGCCTCATCGGCTCCCTTTTGCTATACTCCGCACATGAAAGATTTCTTCAAGGAATTCGAGACGTTCGCGGTGAAGGGGAACGCGATAGACCTCGCGGTCGGTGTCGTGATCGGCGCGGCATTCGGTCAGATCACGAACGTGCTTTCCACAAACATCCTCACGCCGTTCGTGGGACTCCTGCTCGGCGGGTACGACTTCAGCAAGCTCTCGGTTACGCTCGGCGGGAATGCGGTCGTGGCGTATGGGCTCTTGCTCCAGGCGATACTTAACTTCGTGCTCATAGCGTTCGCGCTCTTCCTGCTCGTGAAGGCTATAAACCGCCTCGTCCGCAAGAAAGAGCAGCACGAGGACAAGCCGAAGCCGGTCGAGAGCGAGGAGGTGAGAATCCTCCGCGAGATACGCGACCGTTTGCCCGCGAAGCAGTAAGATGGACGATATGAAGACTCTTATTGCTGGTATCGTCTTGATAGTCGTGCTCGGGGTCGGCGGCTTTTTCTACAGGAATGTGCTCGAGCACCCGGGCGCTCCGGTAGTGAGCGGCACCGCCTGCACGGCAGACGCGAAGCTCTGCCCAGACGGCACGGCCGTCGGCCGCACGGGCCCCAACTGCGAATTCGCTGCCTGCGCGGCCCCGAACGTCTCGCTCGATTCGATCAAGATCGCATTCGCGCTGCCTGAGGGCTACGCGGAGCCTGCGGTCGCCGAGGGCAATGGGTCGCCAGTGGCTCTTTATGCCAAGGGGTCATCAGATAGTCCCAATATAATTTCTATATACGACTATGCAATCACTGGGAGCTCGACTGCGGATGCCGTGATCACCGCGAACACCACCTTCGAACCTTCCGACATGCCCGCGACCGACATGAAGAAGTTCTCACCCAAGATTATCGGGACCAAGACCTTCTCCGAGGTCACTACCGAGCGCTTCGAGGGTACGGTCACCACACACTACTTCCTCGCGCGGCAGAAGGATGTGTTGGACTTTGAGATTACGGAGAATGGCATCACCAACTGGACCGATGCGAATCTCATCACCGACAACCTGCCGGAACACCAGGCGCTCATAAAGATGCTCGGTACGCTCGAAGACGAGACCCCGCAACCCGAGTAGCAGATGTGCGGTAAGATTAGGTGAACCTGCGCGTCTTCGCGCATAGGTACCCATAATCATTACCTCGCATGAACAATTTTAATGAACTAGTCGATAACGGGCTCGTACGCATCGCCACCGTGGGCGTGCTCGCGATACTCGCATTATTCCTCTTTGTGCAGACGATCGGCGGCATGCTCGACTGGAGTCATCCCGGTACCCCGGCCGCTAACACCATCACGGTGACCGGGCAGGGCCAGGCAAGCCTCGCTCCGGATGTCGCCACTATCACCTACACCGTGACCGAGACCGGTGCCTCGGTATCTGAAGCGCAGACTGCAGCTACCGCGAAGGCGAACGCCGCGCTCGCAGCAGTTACGGGCCTCGGTATCGATGAGAAAGATATCCGCACCGAGTCGTATAACGTGAATCCGCAGTATGAACAGTCGCACACCTGCGGTGCTGGAGTGAATTGCTACCCAAACAGCAACAAGATTATCGGCTACGAAGTGTCTGAAACCATCGCGGTGAAGGTGCACGACCTCGATAAGACCGGGGATGTACTCCAGACCCTCGGCGGCCTCGGCGTGCAGAACATCTACGGCCCCGACCTCGGCCTCGATAACCCGAACGATGGGCAGGATGCAGCGCGCGCAGACGCTATCAATAACGCGAAGCAGGAGGCGGCTACACTCGCCGCACAGCTCGGCGTGCATCTTGTCCGTATTGTTTCCTTTAACGACAACCAGGGCGGTGTCGCGTACCCGATGTTCAAGGCAGAGGCCATGAGCGCGGGCAGCGATGCTGCAGCACCGACGCCGTCGGTCCCGACCGGTCAGAACGACTACACGGACTCGGTCACCATCACCTACGAAATCCGCTAAGCACTGCCATCGTAAAACCGCGGCCCAGCTGGGCCGCGGTTTTGCATTATTGACGCACCTCCGCATGCGTAGTATCATGCTCGCTAACGAACCCCCGCGGGGTTTTTTAATTTGGGAACTCGATTAAAACCAAACGACGTATGAATCTCTTCACCTACCTCCGGAATGTGCGCGCAGAAATGGCCCACGTGGTGTGGCCGGACGCGCGTACCGCATTCGCGCATACGCTCATCATCATCGGCATCGCTGCATTCGTGGCGGTGTTCATCGGCATCCTCGACTACCTCTTCACGCACCTCGTGAACCTCGTGGTCTCCCGCTAATACATCTCTATGGATATTAAAACTACTACTACGCCCGCTTTCTCCGACGACGCAGCGAACAGCGAAGCGCGCTGGTACGCCATCCACACCTACGCGGGCTACGAGAACGCAGTGGAGCGCAACCTGAAGCAGCGCATCGAATCCCTCGGTATGGAAGGGAAGATCTTCGACGTGGTCGTCCCGACCGAGAAGAAGATTCGCGTGAAGGGCGGCAAGCGCGTGGTGGAAGAAGAGAAGATCTACCCGGGCTACATCCTCGTGCGCATGAAGGTGGATGAGGATTCTTGGTTCGTCGTGCGCAACACGCCACGCGTGACCGGCTTCGTGGGCTCCGGCGTCACCCCGGTCCCGATGGACGAGAAGGAAGTCGAGACCCTGATGAAGCGCATGGGCGCGGAAATCGCGAAGCACACCATCGACCTCGTGAAGGACGACCCGGTGGTCATCGCCGACGGCCCGTTCAAGGACCTCGAGGGCAAGGTAGGCGAGATCGACGAGGAGCGCGGCAAGGTGAAGGTCATGGTGGCCATGTTCGGCCGCGAGACCCCGGTCGAACTCGACTTTTTGCAAGTAAGGAAGCTTTAATTGAAAATTAAAGCGCCCACTTATGCCGCGAAGCGGCTTCGGAAGCTCCAAATTGACCCACAACACTATTTAAGGTAAATTCAACGAACATGGCTAAAGCAGTAAAGAAAATCAAGCTCCAGGTCCCTGCAGGTAAGGCCACCCCGGCCCCGCCTATCGGTACCGTGCTCGGCCCAGCCGGCGTGAACATCGGTCAGTTCGTGACCCAGTTCAACGAGGCTACCCGC
>Ga0207707_10000226_pt1 | contig 60551 bp, 74 predicted proteins | sample KBSC83BmetaG_FD_184336 | JGI IMG/M metagenome (GOLD analysis project Ga0207707, IMG submission 184336) | Corn rhizosphere microbial communities from Kellogg Biological Station, Michigan, USA - KBS C8-3B metaG (SPAdes) (version 2) | ecosystem: Host-associated > Plants > Roots > Rhizosphere ... | reverse complement strand
GTGCCTGCCGTGCGTACGGTGCCATATCGCCCAACGATGTCGCAGTTGCCGTCGTACGCCTGGATGGCACGTACCCGGTCGCCAACCTGGAACGTCATGACGCTGTCCTCGTCGTCTTGGCGAAAAATTCACCGATGGTTCTTGCAGTTCCAAGGGGTCTGTCGCGTTCCTTTGGAATGCGCTCCAGGGCGTGGATCGGCGCCCACCACTCCCGAGCCGGCGGACGCCCGTCGCCGCGATCGAACGCGAGATTCAGTCGTACGATCGCGGCGACGTTGTCCACGTACTCAATTCGCCCGCGCGCGCCGATGAGTGATCGTGGTTCGTAGAGGTGCGGATCGACTTCCTGTATGAATACAACTGTGTCGCCGGTTGCGAGAGACATGCGTTACACTCCTACCGGGCAAGCGCCCGTTCCGCGAGGTGAATACGGGCAGTATTTGCAACTGACTTTGTTCGGCCGCGGTGCGTGGATCTTGTCGGCCATCATTCGCGTCACTTCTTCGTCGAGCCGTGCGCGCGCTTGTTCGAGCTGCGTATTGCTGAACTGATGCGGCACGATGTCTTTCTGGTCGATGTACCAGATCTCGCCGATGTGGTGAGAGACCGTGGGTTTGGCGCACCAGTCGCCGACGGAATAGAACTGCAGTTGGCCGAAGTGCTTCACTTCATTGCCGTATTTCTTGCCGGTCTTGAAGTCGATCGTGAGCGTCGTGTCGCCGACCGTCGCGCGAACATCCGGGATGTAGACCGCCCAGCGACTGTCGCGGTCGCAAGGGAACCAGTTTCGATCGAGGTAATTTCTCTGCTCGACCTCGGGGTTCAAGTTCTTGAGCTCGGCCATTTGCACGGCGAATGGCGCGAATGCATGATCGAGCGGTGCGCCTTTGAGCAGGTAGTCTTCCGCCGCCTTGTGCAGGGCGATGCCGCGGTCGCGCGGATCGTCCTTGGCACGCGGTGGCTCGGGTGCGCGGTCGATGTAGCGCAGCCGCGCCTTGAACGGACACTCGCGCCAGGTTTGCAGCTGCGACCAGGACCAATGTTCGAAGGACTTGAACATCAGTCGCTCCTTGCAAGTTGGTCTTGTACGCGTACGAAGTCGCCGTAGCTTCGAACGGGACGCTTGGCCGCGTCGCTCAGCAGCCGGAGTTGGGATGAACACAGCCACAGGCCGTTGTCGTCCTGAATGGAGCCGCGCAGGTTATGTCCGGCGATTGGATGTGAATCGAACCGCACCGCAACGTCGTACTCGTGGTCGTGCAGCGGGAAAGCCGACTCGACAATGGTGCCCACGTCGCCGACCCTCCCATATCCCGTTAGGTTGGTATCCGTGACAACGACGCGATCGCCGACCTGGAACGTCATGCTTCACTCCTTCTAAGAGGTGTTACGTTGCTTGCATCGGGTTCGAGCAGCTCTTTCATCTCGGCGCGAAGCGCCTTCGAAATGACCCACGTCGGCGCATTCATGCCGCGCTTGGCCTTCTCGGTGCGCCGACACTTGAGCACCTGCTCACCGAGCAGGCTGTAGCGCTGGTACAGCCTGCGCTGATCGGCCTTGGACTCGGGGAAGCCCTTGCTGCCGAGGGCGACGGTACGGAACAGCACGTACAGGTCGTTGATGTGCAGGACGTTGAGCGTGCCTTCCAGCATGGACTTCAGGAGGTCGTTGTATTCATTGATCGGCGCGACCTTGCCGTTGAAGTCGGTGCGCAGCTGCAACGCGTCGGGGCGGTTGTCGACGAAGAACTTGACATCGCCCTCGCGGATCGCGCGCGCGATCGCGTCCATGAGTCCGTGGGTGGCGTCGACGATGCGCGCCTTGTCTTCGGCGCCGTAGGGGCGCAGCAGCATCTCTTCGTCGATCATCCACTTGCCGAGGAGCTCGGCGAAGGGTTCGAGCTCGCGGCCTTCGGCGAGCGCGGCGTATTCGTTGGGCCTTAAGAAAAGCCGCTCGGATTGATATGCGCCCACGTTGAAGCGGCGGTCACCTTCCTCGATCACCACCGGACGCGAGCTGTTGGCGCACAGGATGATGTTCGCGTAGTTCCGCTCGTCGTGGATGTCCTTGCCTTTCTCGTGGATCGGAATGATCGGCTCGGTGATCCAGTCGTACAGCTTCGCGCGCAGGTCGGACCAGTCGCCGTTGCGTGGCATCTCGGTCTCGTTGAACACGACGATGAGCTTGCCGCGCATGTAGCCGTTGAAGTCCGTTTTCAGCAGGTTGAACTGCGTCTGCGTCACGGCCTCTTCGCCGAAGAGTGGCCGCATCAGGTGGTGCACGATGAGGCCCTTGCCGGTGCCCTGCGTGCCGTGCAATACCCACGCGGTCATCGTGCGGTCGCGCGTCTGGAAGATCGCGGCCAGCCAGTTGATGAAATGCAGCATCGCCTTGTCATCGCTGCCGACCGCGGAGCGAATGACGCGATACCAGGTGGGCGCGGCCTCGGCGACGGCGTGCAGCGCTTCGCGCTTGCAGGCGATCGAACGTTCTTTCACATCGGCGAACCGTTTGATGTAGTCGGTACGCCGATACAGGTTGATGATCGGATAACCGTCTTCGAAGCGGATCTCACTTTCCATGTCGTAATCGAGGTCGTAGTGGGGCAGGTTCGCCGCTCTCGGTACGCCGAACGACGCGAGCCAGCTCGATGCTGCGCCAGCGTTGGAGGCGTCGAGGCGCAGCTTGTCGTGCTCGCGGTCGTACGACCCGATGTAGATCGTCGAGTCGCGGTTGGTGGCGTAGAAGGCGAGCGGTTCGATCGTCGCTGGTGGGATCTTGGCGGGCAGCGAGTGCGCGGCCTTGGTCAGGGACTTGAAGAGGTCGGGGGCGACCTGCGCTGTGTGCAGGTACGGTTCGCCCTTGAAGTTACCGATCAGCGCGGGTTCGCGGACGTTGATGAAATACGCCATCGAGTCGCCGCCGTTCATGTTGAACCGAATGAAACCGGAGCCCGACGGGCGTAGGTCATGCACCACGCAAGGCTCGGCGTCGGCGAGGATCTCGATCCCGTGCGCGCTGCGGACGTGCCAGGGCCGCGCCGGCATGCCGGCCTTCGTGCGCAGCTCGTTGACTTTCTCACTGATGGTGTCGGGAAACACCGGGATATAAGGTGGAACTTTGAGGCGCCGATGTACCGAGTCGTTGACGATGACATGTTGGTCAATGCGTGGTTTGAAGCCTACGCAGCGAGGCGGCGCGATGTAAATGAGCTTGGCGGGACTCGTCACGGTACGATCGAGCGGGAAGTGCAGGCTCATCCCCGAGTCGGTGAGCCGGAGTTCGTCGATGAGTGGCGCTTTGAAATTGATGTGTGTCAGCCAGTCAGTGAGCTCCGTGGTGGTCTTTGGCTCTTCGAGCAGCATGAATACGTGCGCCGAGAGCCGTTCTGCGTCTTGCCGGAAGGCGGACGATGAGAGCTGGATGACGCAGTCGCTTTGCGTGCAGACCTTGGGCAGGTATTTGCCGAGGGCGCTGATCGCGCCGTCGAAGGTGGGTTCGCAGTCCACGCTGTCGAAATCGAATACCACCCATTCATGCGCGCGGTCGACTGAATGCGCAGCGCGCGACTCGTTGAGCAGCGGACGATCGAGGCTGCCTTTGAGCAGACATGCGCCTTCGCGCCCCGCTTCGACGAGTGCCGTGGCGAGCTCGTCGAGCGAATCCACGTTGCGGGTGAAGCTCGTCACCTGCTGGAGCATTGGGTACGGCGACGACGTATAACGTTCGTCGCGCGCCGACCAGGTGAAGGTCTTGGTCATGGGGAGGGCACCGCGCAGAAAAGTCAATTCCACTTCTCCCTCGTGGGAGCCGGTGCCCGCCCGTTGTAGTAGTCGCTGGCAGCGTCTTTGTCGTATTGCTGCGACATGCGCGCGATCGTGCAACTAACGCGTGCGCGACGTTCCTTGTCGGCTGCACGACGTTCGCGCTTGGCCTTGTTGCGTCCGACGTCGTATGTGCCGCCTTCGTACACGTAACGGCCGTAGGAGGGCTTCAATCGTTTGAGGTAGTTCCACCGTCGTGGTGTCATGCCGGTGCGCGACATCGTGCGGCGCCCCCCGTTGACTTTGAGCATGGCTTCTCCGTTCACGCCTCGATCTCCTCGGCGTGTTGATGTTCTTGTTGGTAGTTGCGCCGAGCGGCGCGGATGCGGCGATACAGCTGGGCGTTCAAGCCTTGCAGCACTGCGATCTTCCGCTTCATTTCGGCGTAGAGCGCCTGGGCCTCGCGATACGTGTCGCGATCCCAATGAACGTCGTCGGTGTTATCCACGGGTCACTCCTTCAATATCGAGTAACCCTCTGATCTGCCTTGATAAACCACCAGACTGTTAATCTGGGGGTCGTTGGTTCGAGTCCAACTTCGGGCGCCAATCCAGAGGGAACGCCGTTCGATGTGTCCAGAACGGCGTCCAAAACAGCTTGGCACCTTGTTCAGCGGGTGTCAAGCATCGTCGCGCCTGCATGATGGGAAGCGTGGAGAATCAGCACGTTTGGAGGGTGGCAGCGCGGCGCAGGCCACAGGTTGATCTGCGTTGGCGTTGGCGTTGGAATGGCGGTCAGTCCAGTTATCCGGCACGCCCACCGGCTGCGCTGCTTTCACAAGCTCCGGCGGGTTCTCGATCAGCACATGACGGACTGCGCCAATCAGTGGGCAGTCCTGCATTGCCACCTGCAAGCGATCGGTGAACTCGCCGGGCGACTCTACGAACGGCCATCGCTTATCGGGCTGCGCTGCCTGCGTGAGCTGAGCGTCATGCTCCTCGATCTTCTGCAACAGCGCGAGAATCAGGTTGTCGCCAGTCAAGTCTCGCCAGCAATCGCCATGACGAAACGCTATCATCTGGCCATTTTTGAACCGGTCAATCCTGTATTTGCCGTCCGCGAGAACGATTCTCTGCGTGAGCTCGTCAGCGTTCATGGGCTATCCTTCAGCGCGGTTTCGAGGGCTGCGTGTACGCCGTGAACATGCATCTGCCACTGCAAGACAATGGAGCCATCGGGGTTTTTGCATTTGGTTTTTGTGCCACTGTAGGTAACCGGCTCGTCCGGGTTTCATCTGTTGCGCACACACAGTCCACGACAGCCGCGTTCCACCATCGCATCCGTGACCTCGATCTTCGGCGCGGGTGGTGCGGCAAATAGCTTCATGCCGATGAGCAAATCGTGTTCCGCAGACGAGACGTGATTGACCGTCATAACCGGCCTCCCGCGCACCTTGATTTCGGCGTCGATGGCGTCGGCCATTTGCTCGTATTCCTTTTGGATCGTCCAATATCCATATTGTTGCGATCGTTTCCTGCATATGTTGCGCACCTGTTCCATCGTCATCTTGCTCATGTCGGTAGCTCTGGTATTGGCGCCCACAGTTCGGGCACGTCGTTGACACTAAGTCGCCAGCTACCGTCAGCCCAGGAGCTTACAAACACGGGTTCGCCGGGCTTGTACAACAGTACAAGCGATCCGTCCTTTGGCGCCGTGTCGATGGGTTGCCACTCCTTGATGACCGGCAGCTCAATACTCAGGACGTTGAGCGATTTACGAAGGATATAGTCGCAGTCGCCGTTGCGGACGGACTCGTCGCGCTCAATATAGTCGTGTCCTTCCTCGAAGCCCCGATCCCACGCAGTACGTAGTGCGTCGACGATGTTCATGACCACGTCCTATGCGCCTCAGCGATGTGTTCGAGCCCGTCGTACTCTTCGATCTTCCAATCGATGTTGTCGGGGATTTCGATGACGGCGAGGGCCGCACAACGACCATTGGCCCTTGCGCCAAGAGCTTCGACCGCTGCGACGAGCCGCGGGTCGTCGCGTTTGCTGTTGGTCCACGCGTCCCAGTAGCGACCGTACACCTTGACGTGCTCCTCGTCGTCGAACAGGCCGTTGGTCAGTGATCGGTCGTAGATCACTTCGCGCGGACCGTCCAGCACCTTTTCGTCGTAGGCGACAACGGGGATTCTGTATTGCGTGGCCAGATGCTCGTAAGCGGCGTCGGACAAACCGAAGCCGCCGTAGCGGGTGTTGATGACGATCTTTTTCATAGCCCTGTGACCTCTATGGGTTTCAGTCGATACCATTTGTCGAACGTCTTGGCGTCGTTGCCGAGGTGCAACGGACTTTGTGCGTCGTTGCCCGATTTCTTCCGGATGTCCCTGAACTGGAACCGGTAGGGCTTGGTCCGGATGAATTTCTGCCATGACGTTTTGAAGCCGTCGCGTGTCCATGGTTCGCCACGGCTGTTGACCAGCACGTGCGTCTTGCCATGCGAGTACGTGGAGCAGCGCAGCAGGACTTTATCCAACCGGTCGGTGTATTGCATCAGGAGCTCCTTGCCGGTCTTGCGCTGCTTGAAGTACACGCCATCGTCGCGCACATCGCTCCATTTGAGTCCGAGTACATCAGCCATGCGCTGCCCGGTCACATAGGCGAGCTCAAGTGCGAGGGCAATGCGTGGTGGCGCGTCCTTGATTGCCTGCGCCAGCATCTCGTTGGTCACATAGATCCGGCGAGGCTGCTCCTTGTTGCGACGTACGCCGTGGCAGGGGTTGAATGTGGCGGTGCCACGCCGGATCGCGAACGTGTAGATGTGGCTCAATAGCGCCACGATCCGGTTCGCCGTGGTGGGTTTGGGATGGTCGTCGAGGAACGCGGCGATCTCGGGCGGCTTGACCGAGTCGGGTTCGCGTGTTCCGAGCCACGCACGCAGGACTTCGAGCTGCGGCTCCTGGTAGCGGCGCGTGGACGCTGCTTTCTTCGGGAGCGCCTTCATCGCGTAGAGATCGATCAGGGCGTTGAAGGCCGAAGTTTGTCCGTCCAGGACGTCTCCGAGCACGCGATACATCTTGGGGATGTCGTCCTCTTCGGACAACTTCTTCCAGCGGTTGGTCTTCGGATCGATCCAGTAGAAAGCGCCGTGGCGTCGAACGACGTGGGGCGGAAGCCACGTATCCGTGGTGCGCGGCCGTCCCATGGGCAACTCCTTTGCCCCCTGGACCAGTAAAAAACCTGGCACGTTGTCCCCTGATGAACTCCCCAACTCGACGTCTGCATGCACGTATCATGCCGATACGACCTTCCAGGCGAATCGGTAGCGCTGCAGGGGTGGTAGCTGGTTGTAGGTGAGCGCGCCGCGGCTGTCGTTGTGGCGCAGGCGCGCCCAAGTTGGCGCACGGGGATCACAATAGTATGTGCGCAGGTCTTTCAAGGGTGTGTTGCGCAGCTCGTCCTTCGGCGGCAAGGTTCCGAGCAGTCCCGTGATCGGTACTTCGCGAGGCGGCAAGTCGCGCGACACATCCAATGTGAGCAGGTCGTTCACGGTTTTTGCGTCCGGGTACGCCTTCAACAGCTCGGGCAGAGGCAACCTGCGGAGTAAATGCGAGGGCGGAAGGCTGACCAGGAGCAGTTTGGGCATGGTTTGGACCTCGGAAAAGGCTAGTTGTTGAGAATTGCTCTCAACAAGGGGTGTAATTTAACGTCGATTTAACTTTTAAAAAAGTATCGCACCTAAAGTATCAAGTATGGTTGTAATGTGTTTGATTGTACTCAAGAAAATAGGACGTTTTTGTCATGAAAAACGCGGTTCGTTCAGCGAACGTCGAGCGACGAGGGTCGAAAAGTTACAGGAAAGTGTAACTTGAAGGGTAGTTTGTAACTGTGTAAGTCATTGAAAAATAATAAGTAGTTACATAGTTACAAGTTACATCTCTAATATAGTAGTAGTAGTAGTAGTAGTAGTAGTAAAAAATCTGGGGGAATATGGAAAAAACGGCGAATTTTGTAACTTTTTGCCGATTCTTGATTGTTTTCAATGACTTGTTGGGTTACAACTTGGTTACAAAGTTACGGAATTTTGTAACCGGGCATGAAAAAGGGCTCCTGACGTCGTGTCAGGAGCCCTTAGTACCAATTACGCTGCTGCTTTTAACAACTTACGGCGAGCTGCGAGCGCCGCGGCCAGTGCTTGGGTCTGCCGCACCTCACGACGCTTGCGTGCTTGGCGCGACTTCACTTCGCTGATGTCCAGTCCCTGCATGGCATCGGTGATCGGCGTGAACGTCGCACCATTGTCCTCGGTCACGAAGCAGTAGGGCATCGAGCGATCCGGGTCCCAGCCGAACACTTCGGTCATGAGCTGCAGGTACGTGTGGACTTCTTCGTACGCATCCACGGCGTCCTGCACTGGATCGGTATCGACGTTCTCCGGACCGAGTCCGATGATCGGATCACGCAGTTCTTCGCGCTGATCGGCCGGGAACGATGCGCCGTCGTCGCGACGCACGCTGCCACCACTTGCGAGGTCTTCGTCCTGCACCGGATCGAGCGCACGGCGATACCAGAGGTTCGCGATGAAGTTCGCAGCCTTCTGCACCGCGAAGCACGTCGAGTAGATCACCGAGCTGCACTCCCGCGGATCTTCGGCCGCCAATCCGTCGCAGATCGCATCGACGACCGAGGCGAGGTTGTTGTCGCACGCGGCGAACAACGCTGCACGTTCCTGAATCTGCTTCTGCGTGGAGTCGTCCATGGTGTTCGAGCCCATGTTCGAAGCCACGTTCTCGCACGCGCGGGCCAGCAACGCCTTGGCGAGCGGGGTCAGCTTGAACTCGCCGAACTCGCGCGTCAGCCGCTCGGCGTCGGTCTCGTTCGCGAGATCCCGCGCCACGACGCCTTCGAGCTTGGTGATTTCCTCACCGAGCGCTTCGTGCTCGCGCACCTGTTCGGTCACATCCGTGGTGTCTTCGCCGGGGCCGAGGATCATGTCCAACGTCCGGTTCAAGATTTTCTTCTTGGTAGCCATTTCACGTCACTCCTGTTTGCATGTATGCGCGCACGGTGGATTACTGCGTACGGCGCGCGGCGTACGCAGTTCGATGCAGTTCGATCGAACTGCTATTGTTCAATGGATCGGTGAGCCGCGAAGCGGCGAACTACTTCTTCGTACCGAGGTGCTTATCCAACCACTCGATGCGGCGCTGCTCTTCGCGCAGCTCCTCGCGACGGCGTGCTTCGTGCGCCGTACTGCGTACGCCGTGCATCGCGCGCTGCGCGCGCTCCAGCCAGCTTTGGGTTACGTGTCGTCGTACTCCACCACACATAGCATCCTCCTTGGCGGGCATTGCCGGGTTACACCCGGCAATGCCCCGCATAGCGTGTCCAACGGAATTTCTGGAAGCGTTCGTAGCCGTAAGCCCAACGGTACAGGCGGATGGCGATCGACAACATGATCGCCGCGGCCTCGGCCTGCAGCAGACCGTCCGTCGAGGTTCCGAAGAACAGGAACAGGACGGACGAGTGCAGGACGAGATCAAACACGCCCTTGTACCCGACCAGTCGCCGCATGCTACGCGGCGACAGGTGCGAGAGCAGCAGCCAGAACGACGCGAAACTGACCAGCGCCGCGACGAAGATCATGGCGCATCTTCCGCTTCGAGCTCGGCCATCATCTTCTTGGCCACGATCATCTGCGCACGCGCCATGATCTCGACCTGTTCGATGAGGCGTTGCTCGCGCCGGCGCACGTACTCGGTCTTGACGGCGTGGTTGAATTCGGCTGCAGCCGCGCCGAGCTTGCGGCTGGTGTCGATGGACTTGTTCTCGATGTGACGAACCAGATTGGAAAGACGCATGGTGTGGGCTCCTGTGTGGTTTGGTTGAACAACGTTGAAGGGATCAAAGAACGCCGAAGGCGTTCGCCATGATCAGCAGCAAGGCTGCGATGCCGAGCGTGACCAGCACCGGTCGCGTCAGCACGTGGTCAGGATCACGTGGCTTGACGGGCCTGTACTTGCGCTGCTTGGCCAGCGTCGCGTAATGCGCGAGGTAGTCGTCGTGGCGCATCAGAACACCACCTTCACGGGCTTGCCCGTGCGGATGGCTTCGTCACGTGCAGCCTGCATCGCTGCCGCGCGCGCCGAGACACGCTCGATGTCACGCACGGCGGCGAACGCCGCGCGCACTTGCCCTTGCGTCGCAGTACGTGCGACGAGCTTGGTGATCACCTGATCCTGCTGCTTGATCAGGTCTTCGAGCCTTGTGACGCGCTCGGCGAGTTCAACATTGGTAATACGCATGGCGATCTTCTGTGGTTGGATCGCCGTGCAATGGACCGGCTGCGAGCGAAGCTCGCAGGTACCCCCGGGGGGTATGGAGTTCCTTTTGGGGTTCGGCGAAGCCGATTGGGTCGATGGAACCGTGGTGCGGTGGCTTAAGGGGTAGGTAGCCGGGGGCGCGCTACGTCGCACTTATTTCGCAGTTTCGCCGCCGAAAGTACGAAGTACCTCGTACGCCGAACTTTGTGATATGCAGAAAGTCCCGCAGCCACGAGGTGATCCGTCCATGTCAGTACGTGCGAAGTTCAAACTTACCGAGATCCGCCGTCATTCTTGGCATCCAAGTGCGCAGACCCTACGGTTCGACGCTCAGTACGATGAGTCCATCCCTGAGGATCAGCGTTTCTTTGACGCGACGCCAAGTGGCCATTTCGAAATGCTGTGCAATAACCCGCACGCGACTGCGCCATTCGAACTCGGCAAGCAGTACTACTTCGACATCACGCCGGCGGAGTGACCGACATGCCCACCCTCGAACAAACCCTCGCCGAACGTGGTTCCCGGTACGGCGATTTCACTAGCCATGCACGTATTGCGCAGGCCCTCCAAGGCGTGATGCGCAGCGCGGCCAACCCATTTGGCAGCGACGTTACCTCCGACGAATGGAACCGTCTGTCCGACGTACAGAAGCAGGCCCTCACCGTCATTGCCGACAAGATTGCGCGCATCTTGAACGGCGATCCCGAGTACGTCGACAACTGGCACGACATCGCGGGCTACGCTAAGCTCGTCGAAGATCGTTTGCAGAAGCCGCAGATCAACACGACGTCCGCTTCGTTCGGCATCGAACCGCTCGAATGGCATCCGATCACTGACACGACGGGCTATGTGACGAAGTCCGATAGGACGCGCGCGCAGCCCACGACCGCCGTTCACACCACACGCATGACCGACGAAATCATCGACGCCTATTGCTGCTGCTTTCCGGACGGCCGTACGTTCTGGTGTGACACGCTCGGCGACGCCATGAAGGCTGTCGAAGCGTGGGAAAAGACACCCCATGCCGCGGCACTCCCGCACGGATGCATGGGCGGTTTCGTCGAGCTGCGCATGCCCCGTTCGAAGTACGTCGCGCTTGGCACGAGCAACGCCGATCCGATCGTGCGGGGGATGCTCGCGCTTGACACCTCCACCCCCGCCGCATAAGTTGTAACCAGCCCTGCACGGCCACGCCGCCTCACTCCCGGCTCGCCGTTCGAGTGCAGGCACCGAAAGCCCCGTCGCCCATCGACGGGGCTTTTTATTGTGCGGCGCTTGGGATATGTTCTGTCCAAGCCGCCCGGCAGCCACGCCGCTCCTACCTTTGAGCGGGTCGACGGCATGGCACCACCGTACACATGGTCTACGGTATCCGTATTCGGCGACTACTTCCGCCGTAGCGACGGTTCTCCGGCGATGGGAAGCGTGTGCTTTTCAGCCGCGCAGCTCGTGCGCGCCGGCGACAGCATCGTGATCCCCGAGCCCGTCGAGGTCAGGATCGACGCGAACGGCCACGTCGCCGTAAACCTCCAGGCCACTGACGATCCCGCGATCAGTCCGACGGACTGGGCGTGGGAAGTCCACGAGATGGTCGACAGCGAAGAGCGGCGCTATTTCATCCAGGTACCGACGGGCTCCGACCCCATCAACCTTGCCACGGTCGCACCGGTCGATGCACCGGCCGCGATGACGTGGTTCCTGTCCGGTGCGACGCAGATCCGGGTCGTCGCGACGCTTCCTACCACACCTGACCCCAACGTCATCTACATCACCACCCAATAGGTACTTGCCCATGGCTGCTGGCAACTTCACCCTGTACGACAACGCCAAGCTACTGCTCTTGAACGGCAGTCTTAACATGGCGTCCGCCACCATCACCGCGGTGCTGCTGGGAGCAGGCTACACACCCGCGGCGTCGCATTCCACCTGGGCTGACGTTTCAGCGAACGAGATCGCGGACTCGGGCTACGTCGAACAGGCGGTCTCGGGACAGACCGTTACGTTGGCGAGCGGCACCGTCACTGTCGATTCCGCGGACATCTCGTTCGGCACCAGCGTGACGCTTACCGCCAAATACCTGGCGCTGGTACTGGGGACCGCGGGGTCGCGGTCGTCCACCGACAAGCTGATCGGCTACTGCGATCTGAACAGTGGCGGCGGCACCGTGTCGAGTAGCGCCGGCGCCTTCAGCGTCAACACGCCGAACGGGTTGTTCACGGCAGCCTGATCCATGGTCGGCATCACCAAAGGTTCAGGCCCGATCACGGGCGTCTACGTTCGCACACGGATGGCGACGGGCGTCTATAAGGGCCTGAACAAGATGTGGCCGCCACCGCAGCCGGGCGAGTTCACGGTCTCGCACGGTACTTTCAGGTTCGCATCCGTAGGGCTGCTCGCCGAGACGGGCAACACCATCCGCATCAACCCGTCCAGTCTCGACTTCGCGGGTCGCGCGTTGTCCTTCGCATCGTCGACCGCCGCGGCGGCGGACCTCCTGCCCGGCAGCCTCTCCATCGCGCCGCACCAACCTGCGACCTCCGCTGGTGCGCAACTACACCTCGGCGCCGGCGCACTGGGTTTCACGGCTGCGCAGATCGCCTCTAGCTACGGCTCCGCGCTCAGTTTCGGCGCCTCGGCGCTCGCACTATTTCCCATGCCGCTCGATTTCGGAGCCGGTGTGTCACGCCTCATCCAAGTGCCTGCAGGCGCGATCAGCCTCGCACCTGCGACGCTCTCCGCGACGACGGGCGCTGCTGCCCAGACGAGCGTAGGTGTCGGCGCCGTCGCATTTTCCGGCGCCGCGCTGTTGCCCAGCACGACGAGCGGCGTGGCGCTGCAGCTGACGCCGAGCGTACTCGCGCTCTCAGGCGCTCCGCTCGAATCCAGTTCTGGCGTGACCCCCGCGATGGGGCGATCGGCGCTCGGCTTCCAAGGCGCGGTGCTCGAACCGCCGACGGGCCTCGCGGTGTCCATCGGCGCAGGAGCGGTCGCCGTGCAGGGTGCTGCGCTCGTACTCCCGAGTGCTCCGACCAGCAGCTGGGAGCCGTTGACGTTCGACAGCGCCGGATTCCAGAAGAAGATGGTGTTCAGCGCGACCCGCGCCGTAACGTTCTCCAATGCCGGTACGGTCTTCGCTTACACCACGAGCGACGCGGGGCAGACCTGGACTACGGCTACGTTGCCCCAGACCCAGCTGTACGCGGGGGGCCTTGTATTCAGTGCGACCCGCGGTATCGCATTGGCATACAACAACAGTCATAGCTTCCTCACCACGGACGGCGGCGATACATGGACGCAGCTCAACGCCCTGGTGACGGGCACGTGGAACGGCGGCATCGTATTTGACGCGAACCACGCGACGGTGTTCGCCAACGGCACACAGAATTACCGCACGCTCGACTCTGGCGCGTCATGGCTCAATTCGACATTGAGCGGCACGTTCGTCGCTGGCGTGGCTTTTACGTCGACGAACGGCGTGGTCATTGGCGACGTCAGCACCAGTTTCAACACGACCGACGCCGGGTCTTCATGGGCGGCATCGAGCTTGCCGGCGGGCGCGTATCTATGCGTTATACGTTTCAGCGCTACGACTGCGGTGGCGCTGGCGTCCAACGGCACGAGCTATCGCACTACCGACGCCGGCGCGACCTGGGTCGCGGTTGCGTCGTTGCCGACCAACGAGACTTTGGAGGACGCGGCTAATTTCGGCGCGACTGTTGGCGTCGTAGTGGGATTCAACGCCGCCAATTACATGACCTATGACGCGGGTGCGACGTGGTTCCGGATGACGGATCTGGCCGCCGGGCCGCTTGAATGCGTCATCGCTTTCGACGCGACCCACGGCGTCGCGGGGGCGCGCAACGGGACGAGCTACATCACGACGTCGTTGTTCCCGCCCACACTTGGCGTGCGCGTGACGACGAGCTTGCCGGCGGCCGATGTCGGGGATACCTACACCGGGTCGGTCACGGCGGCCAATGTCGCAGGCGCTACGGGGAGCATCACGATCACGGTAGACCAGCTGCCGGCGGGACTCGCGCTCGGCACCCGAGTCGACAACGGCGACGGTACCTTCACGTCGCCTGTCACGGGGACGCTGACCACGGCGCAGACCGTAAACAGTACGTTCAACGCGACCAATGGAACGCAGACCGGAACGTTGGCGCACGAGTTCGATATCGCAGCTGCGATGTCCCTGACCGGCACGTTGCCCAATGGTCCGATGGGTGTTGCCTGGACGGGCGTGCTCGATATTGAGGGGGGCTTCACCGCGCCGGTTACCGCGGACGTGTCGGTGGGGACGCTGCCGGCATGGATCGACTCCGTGGTGGTCGATACCACGGCCAAGACCGTGACCTATAGCGGCATGCCGCACACCGCGGCCACGTATGCCTTCACGCCGCGGATCACGGACTCCACGACGCCTACCGCGCGAACGGCGACCGATGCGCAATCGATCACGATCGCCACGGCTCCGGATGTGACCCTGTCGGGCAGCTTCCCGATGCCGACCGTGGGCAAGCCGTATACCGGCAGCGTTACCGGTACCAACATCAACGGCGCGACTGGCACCATTACTTACAGCGTCGATGTATTGCCGGACGGCCTCGCGCTCGACACTGCCAGCGGTGCGATCACCGGCACGCCGACGACCGTACAGACCCTTGACAGTCATTTCACTGCGACCAACGGTACGCAGGGCAACACCCTGACGCGCAGTTTCATCGTGGCGCCGGCTGGCATCTCCGTGGTGCAGACGGCGAGCGCCGACATTTTTGGTAAGTTCGCGAGTAACGGCGTTTCGGTGACGTTTTCAAAGACCGCAACGCTGGGCAATCTCCTGGTGGCTTACGTCGCCGCGGGACAGCGCTCAGAAGCTGTTACCACGCCAGGCTGGACGCCTCTGTTTGACCTTGGCATTTACGGCGCCATGGCGTTCAGAATCAGTGACGGTACGGAAGCGGGCGTCTCCTTTAACGGGGCGAGCGTCGAGCCCGCGGCGCGCGTATTTGAGTGGGCGGGCGCAATGCCAGGCCCGGCTGCGCCTACGAAAGACCTAACGTCCCCCAGCGTCGGCGGTGGTACGTCGGTCATCACATGGGGACCGACTGACGCCCCCGGCACGGCCGACTCCGTGCCCTTGGTGTTCCTCTACACACCGTTCAACGACGCGAATGCGATCTGGACTCCTGCCAGCCCCTGGTCGGGGCAGATGGATAGGGTGCCCGGCACGGCGGCCTTCTATCGCCCCGCGCCGAACAGCGCCGTTAGTGGTTCAGTGAGTACGGGGGTCGAGATTTCGTCCTTTGGAGGCGAGGGAAGCAGCAGCGCGTGGGCCTGCCTGTGGCTCGATCCAGCGGTCCCTTCCGTGAGGATGTACGACCATGGGCTTCCGACGAGCGCGTCCGCCGGAACTGCGTACTCCGGGTCTGTGACTGCGAACAATGTTGGCGGCGCGGATGGTGAGATCACGATAAGCGTGGATGCGCTGCCTGATGGCTTGGCGCTCGGTGCTACGACTGGCACGGGGGCTGGCCCATACATCGCGACGATCACCGGTACACCTGCGTCCGCGCAGACCGTCAGCAGCACGTTTACAGCGTCGAATGGCACGCAGAGCGCGACGGTGGTGCACGAGTTCTCGGTAGCGGGAAGCGCCGCAACGTCGATCGGCGCTGGTGCGCTCGCGTTCACAGGTGCGGCGCTTGACGAGAACATCGTAGCGTCGCCCGCCATCGCGCTCGCCGCCACGTTCCCCAGCTCGCCGCACGTCGGCGATTCGGTGAATTTCGACGTGACCGCGACGCTCGTATTCGGCGCGACCGGCACGCCCACGATCACCGTGGATCAACTGCCTGCGGGCTTGAGCCTCGGCAGCACCTCGATGGTGGATGCGACGCACTACAAGGCGACCGTCTCGGGCACGCTGACCACCGCGCAGGGCATCACGAGCACTTTTGGCACGACGGGCGGCTCACCGAATGCGACACCGCTGGCGCATACGTTCAATGTGGCGGCGGCTGCAACCTCCGCCACCTTCGTCGGCGCCAATACCTTCAAGAGCACTTCAGGCAATGCCCCGCTCCCGCCGGGAGGCCAATCGGGCGACTGGCTGTTTATCGCGCCGACGACGAATGCGGTCGTGACGCTTTCGGCGCCGGCCTCGCCGTATGCCATCCCTGTTATAGGCGACTTCAACTACACGCCATCCGGCAATAACCGGCACCTTGCGGTGTGGGCCTACAAGCTGACGGCAACCGACATCACGAACGGCTACGTCGCGATCACAACGAATGCCGGCCGCTCGCAGTTGATCGTGGCTCGCAGTTCGCAGGCCACGAACCCCGTCGATGTCAGCAACACGGCTATCGCGGCCGCCACTACCCCGTCGAGCGTAACCGTGGGGTCCATCACCACGACGGTGGACGGCGCGTTGCTCTTGCTCATCGACGTGATGTCCGGAACGAGTACGACGGGCACGCTCGGAGTCGCTGGATTCACCGTCGCGCAGAGCATGAATGACGGTACTTACCACGGCGGCGCGGCCTACCTTGCACAGGGCGCGCACGGGGCGACGGGGAGCGTAACGGCCATTTTCAACAACAGTGCGTCGGGCGCAAGCGCCGCGGCCCTGATCGCGGTCAAGCCTTGAGGATTGCAGCATGAGCAAGATCACTCTCGAATCCGACATGACGGCAGGCAACTATCCCGTGCCGGCGGGCAGCATCACGCTCGACAGCGACACGCCAGCTGGTACGTACACACTGGATGACTTCGTGCCCTTCGCGGTGAAGTTTGTCGCGACGGTTGCGGCCGGGTACGTGGTGACGATTCAGGACACCTCGACCGGCACGTTGCCCACGGATGAGATGGTGATTTCGTGGTCGAATGGCAAGCCGACCGAGTGCCCCATTGGCGGCTCGGTGAGCCATACCTACCCGAACGCCTCGCAGTACATGGTGACGCAGACCCTCACACGCGCCGACGGCACCAGCGTGACCAACAAGCACCCGGTCTATCCAGGCCAGATCACGCCGCCAGCGGACACTACGCCTACACCCGTCAGTCCGCCTCCGCCGCCACCGCCAGTGACGACGTCACCACCTGTCACCACACCCCCGGCCACCAGCACGCCGCCACCCTCGCAAGGCGCACAGCCGAGCGCCACGCATGTAGCCGCCGCGATCGTCACGGATGCCGCTGGCAAGACCTGGACCGCGACCGCCAAGGTGTGCGACGACGCGACCATTGACGGCGTGTATCTATCGCTTGCCGATGCGGACGGCAACCTGCATCCGGGCCTGCGCATGCGCGCCTATGCTGACTGTTGCGACGTGGGCGCGGTGAATGGTCGCGATGCGTTCGACTACGCCGGAACGCTCACAGTCACGTATGACGGTGCGGTGGTGTTCGGCCCGGAAGCCGTGCAGTTTCCGCACGACGTTTTCAACAAGACGATTCGCTATGGAAAGCAAGCCGCGTGGCATCCGGTGGACAAGACCCTGTTCCCCAACTGGGCCGCAGGGACGCCGAACGTATGGGATATCAGCCAATACGATCTCAGTTACAACGGCCTTGGTGTGGCATCGCTTTTTGGCATGGGCTCGGGTGGCGCGCGGCCCGATATCGCGTATGTCCCGGAATGGGACGTTCCGTTCGTCGTGGCGCCATCCGGCGATACCTTTGTGGTCGTTCGCGCGGCAGCGGATCATTGCGGCGCGTGGCCGCTGTATTGCCTCGATGACAACACCGGCTTGCCGTTCGACGTAACGCAATACCCGGACGTGAACCTGTTGCCGCCGTATCAGCAGGGCGGCATCACAGCCAACCCACTGGCGATCTACAACAACGATCCGAAGGCGCAGGCCATCTCCGGATCGAAATGCAAGCCGGAGCTATCGCACCAGACGGGGTATGCGTTCGTCGCCGCAGCGGCCACCGGAACCGCGCACGACAAGTTCCACGCGGCAGTGTGGGCGAATTACGCGCTGACCGCTGGCAATCCCGACGTGCGACAGCGCAGTGGCGTAATGACACTGGCCGAACGGGCAACCGCTTGGGCATTGCGCAGCCTGTTCCTTGGTTCGCAAGTCAGTTGCATGCCGGAATACTTCGCGGCGCAACTGGAAATCAACCGCGCGATTGCCGATGCCCTGCCGAAAAATCCTTGTGGGATTCTCGGCACCTACATGCGCCCCACGGATGCGGGTTTGCATACCGGCATCGCCGTCTGGCAAGAAAACTACGACCGCATCGTGCTTGATCCGATCGCGCACAAGCTGCCGCAATGGATGCCGTTCAACCAGTACCTGGCGAGCTTCATCCCGATTGCGATGAACGCAGGGTACTGGCAACTTTCGACCATCTACGTCCTGAGCGTGCTGGAAGCCGAGGGCGGCGCGTACCTGGCCGATTATCCCGCGATGCTGCGCGCATCCTTGGTGGACTCGCTGAGCAACGCGCATTGGTCGGCCGAAGATGCCGCCGCTGCCACCGCGCCGGGTGTCACGCAAGATCAGGTCACAGCGATCATCGCCAAATACAACCCGAACGCCAAGGCTGGGGATTTCCTCAACGCCTACGTGGCACAGCCCGACAACTATTCGGCCGAGATGCGTGCAGCCTGTGCATGTGCGGTGAATGCCGGTGTTGATGGCGCGGCTGCTGCATGGGCGATATGCGAATCCGTGCCGACGAAACCGGACTTCAACAAGGGTTGGGGGTTCAACATCGTGCCGAGGCCTGCGTGATGTTGATCGCCTGGGCCAAGCATGCCGGGCTCGACTTCGCGCGCGAGGCGCTGCATCGCTGCGGCAATCTCGGCTGGCCCAACGACTACTGCTCGTGGCTGATGGCGTGCATCGCGTTTGAGAGCGGCGAAACGTTCAGCGCGGATGTCCCGAACCAAGCGGGCAGCGGGGCTGTCGGCCTGATCCAGTTCATGCCCACGACAGCGCAAGGGCTGCGCACGACCACCGGCGTGCTTGCAGGCATGAGCGCAATCGACCAGCTTGATTACGTCGAGAAGTATTTCCGCCCCTACGCGAGCCGGGTGCGGTCGCTCGCCGATATGTACATGGCGATCCTGTTGCCGAAGTACGTCGGTCAGCCCGACGATTCGGTGTTGTTTGCTGGTGGCCGCGCCTATCGCCAGAACGCCGGGCTGGACGCGAACAGCGACGGTGAGATCACCAAAGCCGAAGCCGTCGAACGTGTGCGCGAAAAACTGGCCAAGGGATGGCTGCCTGAAAACATGGGGGACATATGATCTGGGAAATACTGAAGATCGTGGGCTGTGTGGTTCTGGTCTTGGGCGGTGGCCTTTTTGGCCTGTTTGTCGTTGCCCTGATGGTGCAGATAACCAGCGGCGACAACCCATGGGAATGAACGCATGATCCCGCAACTGCTGCCGCCCGACGACCGCGCTCGCAATCGGCGACGCTGGTCATACCGGTTTTCTAGCCTGACCACGATCACGGTGATCGCTGTCGGCGCGTGGAACATGACGCCCGCCGACTGGCATCCCGTATTGCCCGAGTGGGGTAAGTACGTGGTGATGGGCATTGCGCTGGCGCTCGCGCTGGGCGCCAACGCTTCACACCTGTTCGCACAACCAAGCCTCACGGGGAGGGCTGACGGTGGAGAGGACGCCTGACATGAATGCCATTACTGCGATGGGCTCCGATACGGGCATCGCCAAGTGGCGCATTGCCATGCTCGTCATTGGAGTGCTGGTTTCGATCCTTGGGGCTGTGGGTTCCGTGTTGTTGACGCTGTTGTTGAGCACTGCAAGCACGGCCAATGCGAATGCCCTCAGGGCCACCAACATTGCGCAAGCTGAGCACGAGTACAACTTGCAACAAGATGCCAAGATCAGCCTTACGATCTCGAATCAGGCATCGATACAAGCGGCCATGACGACGTTGACCGCCAACGTTTCGGCGCTCACCTTGCAGGTCGCGCATATCAGTGACCGGCAGGACTCGCACACCGAAGCGATCAACAGCATCATCCAGCGCACAAGGCCGTCGCATTGAAGGCGCTCGCTGTCATCGTAGTGTTGGCGCTGTACGGCTGCGCTGCGCATGTCGCCCAACCATTGCCGCCGAAAGCCGTCGTGATCCTTGGCAACAAGACGGCGCCCGCAGTGTGTGACCACTCCGATGCCGACGCCGAGAAAGCGCGCGCGGACAAGTGGAAAGCCTACGCCGAGAAGTTGGAAACGCAGCTCGGCATTCCCCACGAAAACGAGGACAAGCAGCCATGATCTTCAACATCATTCAAACCGCGATCGACGTGGTGTTTTTCCTCGGTCTGATTGTGCTGGCGGCTGCGCACTTTTCTGGCCGCACGACCGGCGCGGAATTGGACGTGGTTCGCGAAACGCTCGGGTACGAAATCGACAAGCTGCGCGCTGAGGTCGATGGCGGGGCGACACCAAAATGACCGCGCTCTGGGGTTGGTTCGTCAGCACGAAGATTGGACGCTGGATCGTCGGCATTGTCGTAATGCTGGCCGCACTGGCTGCCGCACTATTCGTCGCGTTCGTCAAGGGTAAGGAACACCAGGCAGACGTCGATCAGGCCAAGGACTCGCAGTCGTTGGCGGATGCGGCTGAGCAAGTCGTGAAAGCGAGTAACGATCGAACGGAGGTCGAGAATGACAACGCAAAATTGCCGGATGCTCCGGCGCAAAAGGTGGCTGACGCTGCTCCTGATACCGCTGCTGGCGAGCTGCGGGACGATGGGTGGACGCACTAAGCCGATCTCCGATCACTGCACTGGGTGGAAGCCGGTCTTTACGTCATGCGATGACGTGCTGACGAACTCGACGGCGCTGCAGATCAAGAACCATGACGAGTACGGCGTCGCCGAGAAGTGCTGGCAAAAACCAAAACCGAACCCCAAAGCATGCAAAAAGACATCGCCACAGTCGGGCTGAGCGAAGCTGAGCAGAAGCTCGTCTACAACATCGAAGTGCTCGGCATGTCGCAATCGCGCGCGGCCGAGCTCGCCGGTATCGCTCATCCGCAGCCGGTTCTGCGTCGGCCGGAAGTCATAGATGCGCGCGAGAAGTTGCGCGCAGCGATGCAACAGCGCGCCGAAATCACCAAGGATGATGTGGTCGCGGGGATCAAGAAAGCCGTCGATCAGGCTGATCTCCTGGCTGATCCGATGGCGCAGATCGCGGGGTGGCGCGAAATTGCGAAGATGCTCGGTTATGACGCCCCTCGCGAGGTTCGCGTAACGATATCCAGCGAGGCCAATACGCGTCGGCGCCAGATCGCGCAGCTGGACGACAGCGAACTGATCGACCTTCTTGGCGCGGAAGACATCATCGACGCGGATTTCTACGAACTCAATGGGCGCTGAGCTCTTCAAGCCGCTCATTTACTGCCCCGCTTGCGGTCAGGAGCAGCTCGTAACGGGTTTTCGTCGGCTGCGCGATGCGCCGCTCCTGTACTGCGATTTTTGCCGCGGTTGCGAGACCCAATACGGTGTCCTGAAGCTCTATTCCGAGCCTAATTTCGCGCCAATCATTTCGCTGGAGGCCCGCTCACTCGTCCGCGAGGACGGAACGTACGCGTCGCAAATCGAGGAAGAGGAGCAGTCGGCTCTCCAGGTCGCTGAAAAAGAGATGGCCCGGCGGGAGCTGATGCGCCGGCGACTTATTTACTACGTCACGCAGTTCCGTCCCGACTATCTGGCGGGGTGGGTGCATCACGACATGGCGCGGCGCCTAGAAAACTTCGTCAGGCGCGTCGCGCGCAAAGAATCGCCGAGGCTCATGATGTTCTTGCCGCCGCGAACGGGCAAAAGCACGCTGGTGTCCGACGAGCTTCCCTCTTGGGTGCTCGGCCACTACCCCTCCTGGGAGATCATCTCGGCGTCGTACGCCGTTTCGTTGCCGATCGGCTTTAGCCGGCGCATCCGCGACCGCCTCGATGACAAGGCGTACCAGGCTGTGTTCCCCAAGGCGAAGGTTCGCTCCGATTCGCGCGGCGTGGAAGAGTGGTTGACGACGGAAGGCGGCCGATTCCGCGCGGCCGGCGTGGAGGGCGGTATTACAGGTACCGGCTGCCACATCCTCAATATCGACGATCCGATCAAGGACTACCAAGAGGCACAATCTGACGTCGTACGCGAGAACGCCTACAACTGGTATACCACCACGGCGCGCACACGACTCGCTCCAGGCGCCGGCGTACTGATCACGCAGACGCGGTGGCATGACGGAGATCTTGCGGGGCGCCTTTTGAGCGATCACGAGGCGCTCGTCGAGGCCGGCGTACCCGAGGACGAAATTGACCAGTGGGAAGTCGTGAGTTATCCGGCGCTGGCGGAGGCCGACGAGTACTTGTTCCCCGACGGGTTAATTCAGGTTGGGCCAGGTGAAGTCCCCGAAGGTGCGCGATTGCTGCGGCACGAGGGTGACGCGTTGCACCCCGAGCGTTATTCGGCCAAAGCGCTCCGGACCATCCGCAACACGATGCCGTCGCAGCAGTGGAACGCGCTCTACCAGCAAAACCCGGTGCCCGACGACGGCGAGTACTTCACCAGCGACATGTTCCGGTTCTACTCGGCTATGCCTGGTACGCATGACGAGTACACCTTTTTCTCAGCCTGGGACTTGGCGATCGGGCTCAAGACCCAGAACGACTGGACGGTCGGAGTCGTGGGCGCCCTAGGCGCGAATGGCGCGCTGTACGTCGTCGATATGGTGCGGGCGCGCATGAGCACGTATCCCATCGTCGAATCCATGGTGAGCATGGGCAAGAAGTGGCCCGACATGCAGGTGATGGGTATCGAAGACGGCCAGATCAAAAAGACGTTGCTGCCGCTCCTGCAGGTTGCGATGACGGACGCCAAGTCCACCTTCTCGTTCGACCACGAACTGAAGCCTGTGACGGACAAGTTGTTGCGGGCGCGACCGTTGCAGCAACGCATGCAGATGGGGCAGATCTACTTGCCGTCTGGCCAACCCTGGGCGGCCAAGGTGCAGCAGGAACTGCTGCGGTTCCCCAACGGCACCCATGATGATATCGTCGACGCATTGGCGTGGTTGGCGCGCATGGCCCTCCGGCTTTCGCCACCCGCATCCAGAATACGCCGCAAAAAACGCGCCACGAAGAGTTGGCGGAAGGAGTTGCACAAGTACACCCAAACCCCCCCAAGCGATAGTTTCATGACGGCATGAGCGACGAAGACAAGGCATACGACAACTATCGCTATTACGAGTACTGCCGCGCCAATGGGCACGATCCGTACTTGTTGCGAACGGAGACGGGACTCAATTTCTTCGTCGGCCAGCAATGGTCGATGGAAGAGCTGGCGGAGATGCGCGAGTCCAACCGGCCGGCACTGACGATCAATCAGTTTTTCCGCGACATGGACTCCATCGTCGGCGAAATGGTCTACTCGACCGGCGACGTGCGGTTTTCGCCGTCGGACGCAGGCGACGAGGACATCAGCGACGTGCTTGACAAGTTGTACTGCTCGATCACCGCGCAGAACAAGTTGGAGTACATCGAGCCACGCGTCCTGTTCATGGGGATGCTGTCGGGGCGCGGCTATTTCCGCACCCGCGTGGAGTTCGACGACCAGATGATGGGGCAGATCAAGCTCTCCGCCCCGCGTCCGCAGAACGTCGTATTGAATCCCGAGATCGACGATCCTGACCCCGACACGTGGCCCGAAGTGTTCACGACGCGCTTCGTCAATATGGACATGATCGCGCTGACATACGGTGATGCCGCGGCCAAGGAGATCGAAGGCACGCCGCAGGCCGACTGGCTCTCACCCTACGACTCCGTGGCGGAGCGCGAATTGTCGCAGCGGCTCAATGGCGGCACTTTCTACGACCCTTCGAACGGCGATCCACGACTGCTGCGCTGCCGGCGTCTGATCGAGCGCGAATATCGGACACTCAAGTACAAGGATTTCTTCGTCGACACCAGCACCGGCGACATGAGCGAGGTTCCGGAGAACTGGGATCGCGAACGCGTAGGGCGGCTCGTGCAGCTGACAGGCGTGAACGTCATCAAACGGCGCACGCAGACGATTCGCTGGACCGTGAGTTGCGACCGATTCCTTCTGCACGATGAGGACAGTCCATACAAGCACTTCACAGTCGTGCCGTTTTTTCCGTACTTCATCGACGGCTACACGATGGGGCTCGGTGATCAATTGGTCGACTTGCAGCGCTTCACCAACAAGCTGTATTCACAGGAGCTCCACATCCTCAATTCCGCTGCCAACAGCGGCTGGAAAGTCCAGCAAAACTCCCTGAAGAACATGACCGAGGAGGAGCTGGAGCAACGTGGTGCGAAGACCGGAATCGTGGCCGTGCTTGACGACGTGGAGCATCTGCAGCGTATCGAGCCTGGGGAGCTGCCCTCCGGTCACGACCATCTCGCGCAGACCATCGACGGGAAATTCCACCAGATCTCCGGGTACACCGAGGCCATGCAGGGCGCGGCGTCCACCGAGGCGACGGGCAAAGCCCTGGACTTCCGCGCCGCGCGCGGCTCGGTGAACCTGGCGACGGCTTACAAGGCGCTGTACTTCACCAAGACGCTGATCGCCGAACACATACGCGATTTGGCGCAAACGTTCTACACCGAGACGCGCCTGCTGCGGTATACCAACGGTGTCACGAACGAATCCGGCGTCATGACGATCAATCAGCCGACGCCGGAAGGCCGAATGCTGAATGACGTCACGACAGGGAAGTACGACGCGACCGTTGTGCCGGCGCCATCGCGCGACACGGTGCAACAGACAACCTTCGCGCAGCTCAAGGAAATGCGCCAAGACCTTGGCATGATGATCCCGGACGAAGTGCTGCTGCAGTACAGCTCGATCCCGCAGAAGTCCGCGGTGATCCAGGCCGTGAAGGAAGCGCAGGGCGACCAGAACGCGCAGCAACAGCAGCAGGCGCTGCAGCAGGCGCTCATGCAGGCCGAGCTGGCCGCGAAGCAGGCGTCCAGTGTCAACTCTGCCGCGCAGGCGGATCTCGCGCACGCACGCGCCGCCAAGGCGCTCGCCGATGCACGCAACGATCCGGCCGGTCAACGCATCGCGCTGGACCAGAATCGACTACTACTGGAACACGCCCGCGACATGACGCGCATCGCGCACGATAGGCAAAAGTCCGACAAGGATACCGCGCTGTCCTTGACGGATATGGAGCTGCAGCATCGCCGTGAGATGGCGAAGATGCAGCAAGAGGCGAGCGCACAACCCGACGAAGCAGCCACGTAGAGGTAGTCATGGCAAAGGAGGCAGTAGTTGACGACGTACTCGATCACGATGCAGGCGAGAACCTGACTGACCGTGGCGACGAGCTGGTCGTAGAGGAAACCGGCGATGAGGGTGCCACACCCGAGGCAGGGGCGAAGAAAGACGAGGAAACCAGCGATGAAAAAGGCAAAGAAGGCGCCGACGAAAAGACCGCCGACGAAAAAGGGAAGGATGAAGTAGAGAAGGACGTCCCCAACCCCATGGTGCCGCGCGCGCGACTCACGGAGTCGCAGCGCAAGCGCAAGGAAGCCGAAGCGCGTGCCGTCGCCCTCGAAGAGGAGCTGCGGGAACTGCGCGACCAAGGCGGCCACGGCAAGGCGTTCAAGGAGTTCACCGAAAAAGTTGACAAGCTGTACGAGGACGTCGAAGTCGCGCGCGCCGAGGGCGAATACAAGAAAGCTGCCAAGCTCCAGCGCGAGCTGGATCAGATGCGCGATAGTTCCAACAAGGCGCAGACGGAGTACATCGCGCAGCAGCGTGCGGTACAGGCGCAACACCTGGCTGCCTACGAAGCCGTTGTGGACCAAGTCGAGTTGTTGGTGCCCGAACTGAACCCCAAGCACGAGGAGTTCAGCGACGACCTGCTGGCGGACGTGTCCGCGATCCGCGACGGTTACGAGGCGCGAGGCGTGGCTCCGGCCGCGGCGTTGAAGCGCGCCCTCAAGTACGTACTCGGCCGTGACATTTTCGACGAGAAGAGCATGCGTCGTGAGTCGATCCCCGAGAAACGCAAGACCGACGTGAAGGCCAACGTCGAGGCGGCGAAGAAGCAACCGCCGGACACCGACAAGTCGGCGCCCACGGAAAAAGCGCTCTCGATCGATGTATCCAAGTTGAGCGACGAGGAGTTCGACAAATTGCCGGAGGCGACCAAGAAGCGGCTCCGCGGAGATTTTGTCGGCTGACCCCCCTTGCAAACACGACTCGAATTGCATAAGTTCGAGTCGTGTTTGCGATTTCGCCGCATCGTCGGGCGTAAAACGACGATCGTTCTGATCACGTCACGGTCATCTCGCCCGCGCTGTTGGGCGTAAAGCAAGCAGCTGGCCCTCGGCGCCATCAATGCCGATTCCGCTGAAGTCCCAGAGCGTCAACGTGGGGCGACCTCAGTTTGCCCGCTCAAGGGCAGGAATCGGCAATGCTTACCAATTTTTCCAAGCTCACCACTGAGCAGCTGACCCTCTGGTCTCGTGACCTGTGGCACGCCGCTCGCAACGTTTCGTTCCTCAACGCGTTCGCGGGCAGCGGCCCCGGCGCGATGGTGCAACGTATCACCGAGTTGAAGAAGGGCAACAAAGGTGCCCGTGCCGTTATCACCCTGGTCCAAGACCTGCAAGGTGACGGTGTTGTCGGCGACAACCAGCTCGAAGGCAACGAAGAGGCGATGAACTCGGCTGACCAGGTCATCAACATCGACCAGATCCGCCACGCCAATCGTCTCGAAGGGCGCATGGCCGACCAACGTTCGGTCGTGACCTTCCGCAACAACTCCAAGAACGCCCTGCAGTACTGGCTCGCCAACAGCATGGACGAGTTGGGGTTCCTGACGTTGTCGGGTGTCGCATACGCCCAGCACTCCAACGGCGCGCCGCGCATCGGCTCGCAATGGCCGCAGCTTGACTTCGCCGCGGACATTTCGGCGCCGACTGCCAACCGGCATTTCCGCTGGGACGGAACCAACAAGGTACTCGCTGCGGCCAACACGACCAGCATCGCGGCTGCCGATACCCCGAGCTGGAAGATGCTGGTACAGCTGAAGGCAAAGGCCGTCAGCACCTACGTGAAGCCGCTGCGCGGCGAGAACGGTGTCCAGGGCTACAACGTCTTCATGTCCCCGCAGGGCATCGCGGCGCTGAAGCAGGACCCGGACTTCATGGAGGTCTGGAAGTTGGCGATGCAGCGCGGTGGTTCCAACCCGTTGTTCAAGGGTACCAACCTCGGCGGCACCGACGGCATCTACATCGACGGCATGAACATCCTGGAGTACCGGCACGTCTTCAACACGACGGGCGCGGCCTCGGGTTCGAAGTGGGGTAGCTCCGGTACCACCGACGGCCAGCGCGTGCTGCTGTGCGGTGCGCAGGCGCTCGGTTTCGCCGACATCGGCTTGCCGATGTGGGTCGAGAAAGACTTCGACTACGACAACAGCCCCGGCATCTCCGCCGCGAAGATCATCGGGTTCAAGAAGCCAGTGTTTCCGTCGATCTACACCGGCACCACCGAGGATTTCGGTGTGATCAGCGTCGACACCGCGATCTAAGAGGACTGAACCATGACTGCTCGAATCGAAGACAGCCGGCAGTGGGGCTTGCATGCGACGGTGCATTTCACCGCTGCGGACATCGCCAATGGTGTGCAGATGGCGCTGCAGCCAGGGGCGATGCTCCTCGGCGGCGATCTGGCCATCACCACTGTGTTCAACGGCACCACCCCGGTACTCACCGCCGTCGACAGCAGCGGCACGCCGATCTCCATTTTCGGCAGTGTCGCAGCGACGGCCCTCGGCCACACCGGCATTGCCGCCGGCGCGGGCACGTATTACCCGCAGGGCGGCACGGTGACTTTTGCAGTAAGCGGCGCGCCCACACAGGGCGAGGCCGTGTTTGACCTGCGTTACGTGGTTGTCGGACGTACCAACGAGACGTACGGCAACTGATTGTCCCTGGCGTGGCTGCCGGGCGAGGGGGTGTGGGAGCGATCTCCACCCCCTTGTTTTGATGGCCGCGTCTTTTCACAGCAGCCACGAGAGGACGATATGCCTGTACTGATGAAATGCTCGCGTCACTTCACTCTGCGAACGAAGCAGGGTCATTGCATCCGGTTCACGCCGGACACGCCGGTTTCGGTGCCGGACGAGGTCGTATCCGAGGCTATGGGGTTCAACATCCTGCCGCTTGACGGACAGGATGGCATGGTCAACGAGGCTAACGACGCTTCACCGCAGAAGGTCGTCGTGACGGGGATCTTGCGCGACGCCTTGGCGTTGCGCTGCATCGACGACATCGTGAAGATGAATGATGTCGAGCAGTTCGACGGCGGCGGCCGGCCAAAGGTAGCCGCGATCAACGCGGCGACTGGGCTGTCGCTGACCTCCAGCGAACGCAACACCTACTGGGACCGGTACCGCCAGATCAAGAGCGAGGGAGAGCAACTTCCTGCGCACAAGGCGCTCGCAACGGTGTTGGAAGTCCAGTCGCTCAATACGCCAAGCGGCGTCAAGGAATATGCCGAAGCGCTGGGCGTCGCCCCGGACGCGATCCTCGGCCGTTCCCTCGCGGCCCAGAAGCAGACACTTCTGAACGCCGCCATCAAGAGCGCCTGACGGTCCGATGGCCCTCATCACGTCCGACGATGTCACCAACCGGTTCCGCAGCGATGTAGACGATCCGCTGCGCGGCCCGGTCGACACGCCGGACGCGGATGCATTGTGGAAGATCGATGAGGTCAATGATTACCTCGCCGACGCGGTCGAATACGTTGCGCGAAAAACGCTGGTGCAATTCCAGACGTTTGAGCTGCCCGTTACGGCAAACCAGCCCCTGGTGCCGCTGCAGGGGTCTACGACGGTGCTGGACATTGAGCATGCGTACCTGCAGGGCGCAAACCGCTATCTGCAGCCGCGCAACACAGACGGCGGCTTCAGTTACCACGACGACTACAACTCGCCGTTCATCCTGTTCAGCACCAAGTGGGAACAACAGACGGGCTCGCCGCGGTTCTATCTGCGCGATTACAAGCCGGGCAACCTGCGGCTGGTGCCAATCCCGGTGGCGAACGACACCCTGACCCTCACCGCGAGCACGATCCCCGCGTTCGCGCCAGGTTCGCCGTTGCCGTTCACGACGCGCGAGGACAAGCACCTTGTCGTTCTGTGGATGAAGAAGCTGGCGTACGCCAAGCACGATTCCGATACCTACGATTCGAAGCGGTCTGAGCAGTTCGAGTCCGAGTTTTACCGACTCGCCGAGGACCGGAAGTACGAAGCGAAGCGGATGCGGCGTTCGGTTCAGCCTGCGCAGTTCTCTTGGTGACGCCATGGCGGACAAGACCGTTCCGATCAGCTTCGCGAAGGGCCTCGCAAACCGGCAGGCTGAAACCAAGCTGCCGCCCGGCTACGCGCGCGCGGCGGTAAACGTCGACATCTCAAATGACGGTGTCGTCTCACGGCGCGAAGGGTACACGCTGTTCGCGGCGCTCCCCGGAGCCCATTCGTTGTGGTCGCATCCGGGCTTTATGTACGCGCTTGTCGCCGCGGGCGACAAGCTCTACAGCTTGACTGCGGAGGGCGTTCTGGAGCAGGCGGCCAGCGGGCTCTCCGGAGGCGACGTGCATTACTGCATGACGCCGATCGGCGTTTATTGGTCCGACGGCAACGTGTGCGGAAAAGTCACGCTCGCCGGCGACGCGCGCGCGTGGGGGGTTGAAACCCCGTCCAATATCGCAGTTGCGGCGCTGTCCGCGGGCGGCATGGATGCAGGGGCATACTCGGTCTCCGCGACGTTCGTTAATTCTGACGGCGAAGAGGGGGGCGCCACGGCGCTCAAGTCAGTGGACGTCTTGGCCGGCGGCGGCATTACGGTCAGCGTACCTACCGCTGTCGACTTCAACGTTACCGAAGTGCGCGTGTATGTGACGACCGCCAACGGCCAGGAGCTGCAATACGCGGGGTCAGTTGTTCCGGGCTCGACGTACATGGTGGTGGCGACGCCACGCGGGCGTCGCCTGGATACCAATTTCATGCGACCGGTGCCACCGATGCGCTATCCGCAGCTAAAGCACGGACGGCTCATCGGCGCAGTCGACCGCCGGCTCGTATGGTCTGAGCCCATGCGGTACGGTCTGTACCGGTACGCGACGAATTTTGCGTCGCTGCCAGCAACGATCACGATGGTCGCGGCTGCGGACGCGACGGCATTTTTGATGTACATCGGTACGGATGCGCGTGCGTACAAATTCGAAGGCGAGTCGTTGGAACAAGCGACGTTGACGGTGCTCGCGCACATCGGAGTCGTGCCGGGATCGATGGCGATGGTGTCTCCAGACGCGCTGGCGATCGAAGGCGTCACGACGTGGTCACCCGTTTGGGTCGACAAAACGGGTGTTCCTACAGCAGGCGTGCAAGGAACGGCTGTGCCGCTGCATACCAAATTCGCGTATCCGCAATTCGCCGCGATGGCGGCGACGTTCTTCCAGAAAGACGGCGATAGCCGGTACATCGCGGCGGGCCGCGGCAGCCGGCCGTCGGTCTTGACCGTAGGTGATTACGTCACTGCCAAAGTCATAGACGCGGGCGGAGGCACGATGTGAGTCAGGAACAGGGAGAAGAGCGCCGGCGTTACGACGTTTGTAGTACTTGCGAGTACAAGAAAGTGCTGCCGTTGGTACGTGTAGAAATCTGCGGGGAGTGCGGGTGCCCCATCAAGAGCAAGGTTCGTTCCACCCGCGGGCACTGTCCGAAAAACAAATGGTGACTGACATGCAACTTTCCGCGATCCTCCGCAAGGAGCTGGCCCAGGCGCTCGATACCTTCAAGTACGAGCTGTCGCCCCAAGGTGTGTATCTTCCCGGCGCCAACGTAACTGTCGGCGGCGTATTCGGCATCAAGGTCGACGACGGCCCGATGCACTGGGGCGACAACGCCGCTGCCAACGAAGGCATCAACTTGATGTTGGCCGCTGCATTCGTGCAAGGCGCGCAGCCGACCGCGTGGTACCTCGCACCGTTCACGAACAACGTGACGCCGACCAGTACGCTGACCGCAGCGACGTTCGCATCCGTACAGGGCGAATACACCGGCTACAGCGAATCCGCCCGGCAGGTATGGACGCCCGACGCGTCTCCGACGGCTCAGGTCGTGCAAAACGTCGTCGCGCCCGCCGTGTTTACCGTCGCCGGTTCGCCCGCCACGCTCCTCGGCGCCGGGCTTTTGACAGCATCTGCCAAAGGCGCCACCACGGGATCGCTCGGCGCCGCAGGGCTGTTCGGTGTGAGCAACACGCTCAACGTCGGCAGCAAGATAACTGTCGAGTACGTACTGACAGTGTCCGCGGCGTGACATGGCGAACGGTCCCGGCGACAGCCAGGTAATCGCTTCAGATGGCGCGACTTCGTGGCATCTGGCGACTGCGCGGAGGTTGCTGTCGACAGTAGAGGAAGCCGCGGCGTTCGCGGGACTCAAGACGTACAAGATGCGGCGCAAGATGGCGGATGGCACGACCATCGAAGCGCAAATCAACAACGGCACGAAGCGCGTAGTTGTCGACGTACCCAAGGCTGCGCCGCCCGAGACGCCGCAACTGCTTGCCGACTTGTGGGTACCGCGTGGGTTCGTGGTGTATCCAGCCTGGACGGACGCGACGTTCGGGGTCGGCTTGCCCATTGTCGCCGACGGCGACGATCCACAGGCCAAGACCAATCTGTCACCGGGGCTTGCGCGCAAGCGCTGGACCGCGGGGGGGCCATGTGGCGAAGTGCTGTTGAGCCCGGACGAGAACGCGGGGTACCCGCGCGAGACGGAGATCCCGACGCCTTTGATGTTCGAAGTCAAAGGCGGTCCCACGCTGCTGGACACGCAGGCCAACCCGGACTCGCGCGCTCCGAAGACGTGGGGCGCATGGCGGCTGGAACTGACTCCGTTTGTGCATCACTACTCGCAGGATAGCGCCGAAGTTGAACTGGCACTTCTGGACGCAGTGAACGATGCACGTCCAGACGGCGCCAGCAAGTTCGTGCAAGGACTCCGCGGCTATGCGCGCGTGGCTGAGATTGCGACCACGATTTTTTTCACTGCCGGTACCGTGCAGGACAGCAGCTCCTTGTACCCAACGACCTACCGTACGGCGGCCGAGCGAACAAGCAAGGAGGGCTACGCGAGTGACTTCGCAGGTGCAACGTTTCCGGCTTTTGATCGCACCGCGATGTTTCAGACGGTAGAAGGCCGCTCGATTGGCACTACAGCCACCCAGTTCGTGCAGGCGTGGACTCAGACTGACGGTAATCCGGTTACTACCTTTTCCGGTAAGTGCGCTCTGCTTGACACGGGCTATCGTGGCGGATTCATGGTCGCCACCTTTACGGCGCGCGATCGTTGGATCGAGGCGGGCAACGCGAACTGGCAGGGCAAGGATGCGGATCTGCCACCGATAAGCTGGCACAACTTCGCCAGCCTGAACTTGGCATGGGAAACATTCCCGTGCCAGTGGGACTATGCCAATCAGGCGACGCTCCCGCTGTTGCCCACGGGGACTTTCACGGCTACGAACGGGGACTGCTGGTTGAAGTATCGGCGCAATACGACCAGTGATCCTGCGCTGTACGACCTTGCGATGGGGCGACACATTTACTGCCGCGGACGATCCATTGCGCTGGCGCCCAACGGCGGCCTCGTATGGGGTGCGTGCGTTCACACATACAAGGACCAGAACGATCGGTCCATCGACCGCCTGATCACGCTGGTACACCATCCAGAAGATCAACCCACCGATACGCAGACCGAGGGGTTTACGCGTTACCTGCGCGTATGGTGGTGCGACGTGCCCCGCAAGCGCGGGTTGCGTTTGGCGCCCGAGAACACGATCTGTGGTACCGATACCACGGACACATGGGCATGGCGAGGGGGCGATCAGATCGATCTTGGATCGATGCCGGCGCCGAGCGCGGGTTGGACGTCGGGCTCAGCCAGCGCCAATTCGCTGAAGTACAACTCGGTATGGCGATTCAGCCGGGACGGCTCGCGTGCCGTTTGCCTGCGGGATTACGGCTCGCAGGTCGACTATTCCACGTACCTCAACGGCATGTTGTTCATCACCCTGACGGGGCACGTGTCGCGGGCCGTGGAGTTGGTGTTCTCGATCGGCCAGGCGTCCGACGGCGCGCCCCCTGCACTGGAAACGCAAACCACCTTCCACGACTACACCGCGGGGGCGACCGCTGATGTCAAGGCGATCGGTACGTCGGTCCCGGATTCGAACGACGTTTGGGCCTACCCATTTCAAGAAACCTTCGCATCGCCGCTGGCGGTCGACTATGACGATCAGAATCGGCTGATCTACGCGTACGGCGCCGACGCGACGGTGGGCCAAGGCGTGGTGTTCTACGCGTCTACAACCGTCGCGAACGGCGCGTACAGGTACTATTCGACGTATGCCAATTACACCTATTTCGGTACCGGCGATGCAACGGTCGCGCATCTGTCGGACCTCGCGAACCGGGTATTGGTTGGGTGCGAACTGCAGACGGGAAGCCTGAATCAACGCCCAGACCAGGCGTTGGTCCTGGACGTTTTGAGCGCGACCTTCGCAGTCAAGCTGTTTCGTCCGCGGTTTTCCGCGCCCTCGAATGACGGTAGTACGACCGTGTCGTTGGCGGCCGGTTTTCCGTGCCAGAACTTCACGACCAACGATGTGTGCGGCGTGATGCTGATGCGCGAAGGTGTCGTGCAATCCACGGAGTGGTATCCGAATCCGGACGGCGCTATCTGGTACCTGGATTATCCCTGCGGACTGGCAGGCGGTTCGACTCTCGCGTTTGCGTACTTGCCGCTCGCGGCGAGCGCTCAGGTGCAAGGAATGTTCGCCGAGCGTTTCGGCGAGCACGTGTTCGGCTACCAAGTGTCGCCGCAGCCAGAAGCCACCTTTTACTTCTCGGCCGAGCCTTCCGATACGGATTGCGGCTGCGAGAGCAAGTTGAGCGATATCGGTAGCAGTACCAGCGGTACGGCCGCGCAGTTGCTTCCCCGCGGCGGCAAAGCGTTTTCGAGCGTGTCGCTGCCCGACGGCGATTGGATGATGTTCGCGAAGGTGGCATGAAATGATCCATTTCAGTGTGTATCTCAAGAACGCATGGCTGGTCAACGACCGCCTGCTGAATCTATTGAACCTGGCCACGATCTACGTGTTTTCAGGACCAGTGCCCGCGGACGCGGATGCTGCCATAGACGGTACCTGTGTCTCATTGGTGACCGTCAAGAACGGAAGTACCGGCGTGTCGTTCGACACTACAGTTGTCAACGGCGTGCTGCAGAAAAATACCTCCGAGACCTGGAGCGGTACGGCGGTCGCCAGCGGCACCGCGACGTTCTATCGTCTCTGCGTAGGATCAGATACGGGGCAAGCGGTATCGGCGACAGGCAATTACAGGGTGCAGGGCACCGTGGGCATCGACGCCACGTTCGATCTGACAGCAAGTAATACTGCGCTCGTCAGCGGCGACACGTTCTCCATCAATTCCTACCAGTTGGCGATCGGTCAGTAATGGCAGCCATAACTGCTACCGGCAGCGGCACGATCCCGTTGGTCACTGGCTCCAGCCAGGGGCCGATCCTTGGGAGCGTTACCGACGGCTTGCAGGTGGCAACGTCGCAGGAAGCTACCTGGACGCATGTCCTGGCGGACGCGCTGGAGACGGGTGATGGGGTATCTGCGCTTCTGCGGGCGCTGCAAACGATCAACGACGAACTGGCGTTCGCGGACGCCACTTTGGCGCTGTACCGCGCGCTGATCAGCGACACATTCTCACTGAGCGGCGCCCCAAGCGGAGCTGCGCAGTACGCCCGCACCGTCATCGACGCGCTAAAACTCCATGGTGCGTTTTCGCAGACTGTGGATTCGCGCGTCGCCATCACGATGGCGCTTGCTATCCACGACGCGATCGTTGCAGCGCAACGAGGCACCATCACTTCCAGCATGGACATCGCGGCTGCGATCGAAGCAACGGCGCTGCATATCGCCGAGCTGTTCGACAGTTGGTCCGTGACGGACGTGACGACTCCACGCGCGTTGTTGTTCGGCTTCGTCAGCGACGGGGTGGCACTCGCCGATACGGTGTCTTTCACGGCGCAGATCCGGCAGGCGATCGCCGATGGCATGCAGCTCGGCGTAACCATATACTCGGACCAGGACACGTGGTCGGCGTTCGTGATGACGACGCAGACGCGCGCCGTAAGCCAGTATGTAGATTACGCATTCAACAGCTTCGCCCAGATCAACGAATCGTTGTATGGGGCGGGTCCCGCCGGCGTGTACATCCTCGAAGGGGACACGGACGCCGGCAGCGCGATTTATGCCAAGGTCCGCACAGGGTTGTTGGACTTTGGCGCGCGCCAACTGAAGCGCATGGACCGCGCTTATCTCGGCTACACCTCGGATGGCACGTTGTGCCTGCGCGTCTGCACGACGTCACCAGAGGGCGCCAAAGTCGAGTACAGCTACAAGATGGTTGCCAAGCCGGCCAGTGCGCCGCGCGAGAACCGCGTGCAGATCGGCCGTGGCACCCAGGCTGTTTACTGGCAGTTCGAGCTGGACAACAGCGCGGACGCCAGCCGTTTCGAACTGCACGACGTCGTCGTGTTGCCCATGCTGCTTAGCCGGAGAGTCTGATGACCGCACCGCTCGTCTATCCGCTTGGCACCGAGGACGCGTTCGGCATCGTCAACAACGCGTACGGCAAGTGGTCGCAGATCGCCCTGCAGGCGTTTGCGCAGGCGCAGCAGTTGGTGGGCACACTGACGGACGTACCGATTACGCCCGTCACGTTCGACGCCACATTCGACCCGCAGCTCGCGCTCCCCGGATTCGTCGCACCCACAGCGCCGCAAGTACCGACGGCTGCGCTCCAGTTCAACTCGCCGCCGCTGCCCGTGCAGCCGCCTTCGCTCGACGCTCCTGCTATCTCGACGACTGCGGCACCTACGTTTGATGTCGCAGCGCCCGTCTACATGCCGCCAGCGGTGCCGCAGCTCGCGACGCTTACCGCTCCAGGTGCTGCGCCGACGTTGGTAGACCCGACGCTTCCGGTAGCGCCCGACTACGTACTGCCTGAGATCCCCGCACTGGATGCGTTGCCGGTTCCGGACATGCCGACGTTGGACATTCCGACGTTCGACGAACTGGCTCCAGTGTTCAGCGCGGTCGCGCCGGACGAGAATTTCTCGTTCGCCCCCGAACCGTATGTCGACAGCCTGCTCGACAAGACGAAGTCCACGCTGTCGGCCATGATGGATGGCGACTTCGTGCTGCCGCAGGCCGTGGCAACTGCCCTGCGCAACCGTGCGTTTGAAGCGGCCAACCGCGAAGAGGCCCGGGCCGTCGACCAGACTTACGCGGAGTTCGGCTCCCGTGGTTTCGACGAGCCGCCTGGCTTGCTGATCGATCGGATCGCCATCGCGCACGACAAGGCGCAACTGACGCGCGCGGGCACGAACCGCGACGTGTACGTGCAGGATCAGCAGGTCGCAATTGAGAACCTGCGCGCCGCCGTCTCCGGCGGCATCCAGCTCGAAGGTCAGTTGATCCAGCTGCATGTCTCCGAAACGGAAATGCAGTTCAACGCGGCCAAGTTCGCGCTCGACGTCGCGGTGCAGATCTTCCAAACCCGGCTTGCCGAATACAACGCCGAGGTGCAGGCGTACGGAGTCAAGGCCGCGGTGTTCCGCGACCGCATCCAGGCCGCGCTTGCACAGGCCGAGGTATATCGCATCGAGATCGAAGCGCTGCGCATCCGCGGCGAGTTGAACATGCAGAAGGTTCAGCTCTACACCGCGCAGCTGCAGGGCATCAATACGATGGTCGAGGTCTATCGCGCACAGGTCGCGGCGACTGAATCGATCAGTCGCATCAACGTATCGAAGGTGGAAGCCTATAGTGCTGAGGTTGGTGCGTTTCGCGCGCAGATCGAAGCGCAGACTTCTCAGTGGCAGGGTTACAAGGCGCAGACCGACGCGCAACTTGGCGTCGTGCAGTTCTACGACACCTCGGCCCGTGCTTTCGGCTCGCGCGTGCAAGCGTGGTCGATGGGTGAAGAGACCAAAGTGCACGCGGCACAGCTCAAGATCGAACAGAACAAGATGGCGCTCGACGCATGGCGCGGGAAGGTCCAACTGTTCGAAGAGCAACTCAAAGCCGAGATGGCGCGCGTCGGTGCGGTGAAAGACGCACTGCAAGCGCAGGTCGAGGTTTACAAGGGCCAAGTCGGCACGGCTGTCGCCGCGGGCGAGTACGACAATCGCCGTTTCCAACTCAATCTGGCGCAGGAGCAGGCCATCGTTGAAACCTCGCTCAAGCGCTCGGAAGCGTCGTTCGAACAACTGCGCTACATCACAACCGTGATGATCGAGATCAAGAAGACCCTCGCCCTCGTGCAGTCGCAACTCGCCGCGTCCGCGATGAACGCGGTGCACATCGGCGCCACGGCCAGCAGCTCGGGCAGCCAGTCGGTCAGCTGGAGCACTGGTGTCAGTATCAGCGAATCCGGGGAGGACTTCTGATGAACTGGGAATCCTGGTGGGCGCCTATCCAGCGCCAGCAACAGACACAGGTAGTGCAGGCGGGGCTGCGCCGCGTACAGGCTGCGCAGAACGCGCCTTACGGTTCGCTCGCGCAGCAGTGGAACCCGAACAACTATGGGTCCGTCGAAAGCCGCGACATGCCGGGCGTGTTCGGGCCGCAAGGGCTCTCGAATCCCGAATACCAGCAGCAGCTCAAGCAGCAGCAGTTCCAACAGCATCTGCAGCAGAAAGCCGCGGTGAGCCTGCAACTGGACGCGATGAAACGCCGTATGGCGATGCAGAACGGCGGAACGCCCAACTACAACTTCATGTCGTCGGTGTTCGACGACGGAGATGATGACGATGGCCTTTGATCCGAACTTGCCGAACGATACGAAGCGGGGGTTGAAGAACCGCCCGGCGCCGAGCTTGTACGACAGTTTCAATAACTGGGCTGGTTCGATGATCAACAAGAATGCGCCGCCTGGTGAGTCGGCAGCTTCAGCGTCGCAGTTTGGCCCCCAAGCCGTAGCTAATTTCGCGGCTACGGGTGCGACGTCGAAACCAGCGGCAACCGTCGCGGCGCCCGCTCCAAACAGCCAGGTCGAGCTCGATCCTTCAGACGCCGGATATCCGCACGGTGAGATCCAGGGTAACGGCTTGAAAGCGCTACCCCAAGGCGTCGTTCGCAGCTCGATCCCTGGCGTTTACATCGCGCGCGGCAAGGACGGATCGTTCATGGCGTCGAACGTCATGGGCGCTGCGGGCGCGCCGGATTTTGGCGGCGGCGCGGCGGCGAACGCGGCAGCTGCCGGCGTCAAGAGCCTGCGGCGTCCAGGGGGCACGTCCTACGACCCCCGCATGGCGATCACCGACGCCGAGGGCTACACCATGGCGCCGGGCGCACAAGGCGGCGCGTACGATCCCAATGCCGGCGTCGTCGACGCGAGCGGCGCAGGTTCGCTGCTGGGTGCTGCGAGCGGTCCACACGCGGGGTTCACCTACGCGCAGAACAGCCTGCGGATGAACCCTGCCGACATGATCACCGCAGCGGGCATCAATCCCGAGGCGGCTCAAGACGCGAAGCGCCAACTGATCGCGGCGATGAACAACGATCCGAATTCGACGAACCCCGAAGTGCAGGCGGCAAACCGTGCAGCGCTCGCGCAGCTGCAAGGTAACGAACAGGACGTCCGCCAGCAGTACTTTGGCGGTAACGGCAGCATGTACGGCGCGATGGGAGGTGTCGGAGGTACCGGTGCAGCAGGCGGTCGCGGTATCGGCCTCAAAGACGTGCTCATGAATCGATACCGCAACGCGAACCTTGCGGAACGTACGCAACGCGACCAAGCCACCGATCAATACCGGGAGCAGATGGCTGATCGTGCTGATCGCGCAGAAGCACGGCAAGGCGCGCAGTACTTCATGACGAACTACCAGAACGCCGAGAACAAGCTGCCCGGTAGTGGAGATTCCCTTATCGCGCAAACGACGCCCCAAGGACTGTCACCCGACGAGTTCAAGAAATGGGTCACTACGAACCCGGCAGGGCAGGCGTGGAGCACAGCGTTGAAGCAATCCATGCAGCGCGGTGCCGCACAGTCGCTCAAAACACCGTTCGACATTCCGATAGAGTGGGGGGACAAGGCGAACTTGGCGAGCAACGTCAACTTCGGCAACATGAAGCTCGACAAGAACGGCGACTTCGCTGGTTTCTACGACAACAGCGATGCCCCGACTAACGAGTACCCGAGGCGCAGTGGTTTGTGGGGGTCGCCGAACTACAACGAAGCGCTTCTTCGTACTATCTCGCCTGCGTACTGGAAGGTGCTGCAGCAGATCGGCTTGCACCGCTCGCAGCCCGCGTCCGGCGGATAGTCCAGAAGAGGCCGCCGATGACGATCGCAGCGAACACAATTATGGGTACAGGTGTCGCATCCAGGCCGCCAACGCTTCCGAGACCGGCGGACACGACTACTGCGATAACAACGGTCGCGAGCAGCTGCGCAATCCTTGACCGGGGTATCCATCGGCGGATTGACTGCTCCGTGTTCTCTGCCGCTAGCTCCTGCGCACGTAGTGCGATGTACTTCGCCTGTCGTGCGCCGTTGTCGGCGTTCGGCATGTCGGCGTTGACTTTGATCCACAGGGCGCTGTCCAAGTGGCCCGCGGTCACCTCGGCTGCAGCCGCTTCGTAGTAAGACTTATGCGTCATGGCACTCCCTCCCACACGACGTGCGGACTGTAGCACGAAAGGAGCATGGCTTATTCACCGGATGACCCGAACCTGCTGCTGGCACCGCCGGGCCTACGTCGTCCAGGGCTCGTGCCGTTGCCGCAGTCCCCGGCGCTCTTGCAGCCGCCTCCGGACACGCTGCGCCGGCTGAGTCCGCCTCCGGTACCTCCGCAGGCCGACGCTGACCTGGATCAGGCCGCTGTGCAAGCAGCGCAGCAACAGGCCGCGCGGCAAGAGTACGGCCAGGATCATCCTTTCCTCTCGGGCCTCGCTTCCGGCTGGCAAGGACTGAAGGCCAGTGGTCACGGCATCGCCGGGCTCGCAAAAGGCGCTGTTGGCGACACAGCCGGCGAGCGCGCGAGCCTGCAGGCGATGCAGACCGACCAGGCACAGGCAGCGGACTACGACTCCGGCAGTCCCGACAGTTTGCACAAGATCAACGGCGTGGGCGACGCGTTCACCTGGGCCGAACACCAGCTGGGCGCTGCGATCCCTGGTATCGCGGCGACCGTGCTCCCCGCCATCGCGACGGGTGGCGTTGGCGGCCTTGTAAGTGGTGGACTGCGCCGCGCGGCGCTCGCAGGATTGGCCCGCGAGGCCGGCGAGGCGGCGATCGCGCGCGAAGGCACTGCGCTCGGCGCGGACGCGGCAGCCGGCCAAGCCGCGCGCAACGTCGCGGCACGCGCGGGCACCAACATCGCCGAGAGCGCGACGCCCGAGGAAGCCGCCAGCATGGCGACGGATGCCGTCGCACAGCAGCAACTGCCGCGCTTGCAGCAGATCGCGAACAAGGTGTCGCCGGCAAGCACGCCGCCCGCCGAAATCGGCCAGCAGGCAGGCGCCGTGGCGGGCGGTACCTATCTCGCGGGCGCACCGGCGGCATCGAACGTCGATCCGAACGCGTCGGACGCCGATCTCCAGACGCAGTCCCGGCAGGCGTTGGCCGGCGCGGTTGGCGAAGGCGCGCTGATGGCGGTGCCGGGGCTCGCGCTGATGCGACGCTACGGCGTCGGCGCGGCGGCGGAGAAGGCCCTGGCCGAGAAAATGTCCAAGCCGTTGTGGCGGCGCATGCTGCAGGAAGGCGGCGAGCAGGCGGCGATCGGCGGGTTGATCGCGCCGGCAACGGTCGCGGCCAACCACGTCGTGCACAACTGGATCACCGGCAAGGGTCTCACCGACGGCTTGGTGTCGCCCGACGCACTGTCCGAGTATCTCAACAGCGCCGCCAGCGGCGCGGTCGCGGGCGCCGTACTGGGTGCGCCGGCCGGTGCGCGGTTCAGCGACATCAAGCTGCCATCGCTGGGCGCGAAGGGCAAGCTCTGGCGCCTGTCGCAACGCATCGGCAAAGCACAAGAGAACGCCGCGCCCAAGCCCGGCGAAGAGGTCAACCTCGACGGTACCGCCAAGACCGGCGACGCCGGTGCGATCTTCAACCAGCGGCTCGACCAGATTCAGCGTGCCCGCAGCCAGTTCGAGCAGGACACGTTCGGCGACCTCAAGCCCTACGACCTCAACGAAGACCACACCGGCGCGGTCACGATCGGCACCACCGACAACGTGCCGGGTGCGAAGCTCTTCGATCCGGTCGCGGTCAAGCAGATGGCCGAGACGTACCCCGACAAGCTGGAGGCGACCGTCGCGTCACTATTGCCGCCCGCGCAGCACGCCGTACCCAGCACGACGGACGCCGTCAAGGCCACGGCGAAGGCGATCCGCAACGGCTTCGATTCGCTCGACAAGTCCGACCAGACCAATGTCGGTCGGTACCTCAACTCCCTGCCTGACACGACCCAGACGCCCTTCAAGCGGCTGCTGCTCACCGTCGGTGCGTTGAACGACGGCCAGCGCGCGCGGTTGACGCTCGCGCCGTCCAAGGACGCGGCGAGCAAAGTCGCGCCGGATGCCGCGTCGATCGGTGCGAACGAAGAAGGGCGTGCGGCGATCGGCACTGAGGGCGGCGAAGGCACGGGCGGACTTGAGGGCAAGTTGACCGAGCGCGACGCGCTGCCCAACGAAGAACTCGGTACGGTGCCCGATCGTACCTGGACCGCCGCGCACTTCTCAGGCGACATCTCGAAGTCGACGATGCCGCGCGAGGAGCAGGTTGCGGTCGAGGTGCCGAAGAAGAGTGGCACGGGGACGACCACGCAGGCGCTCAATTTGCGCATGGCCGCGAGCGGGCTGACCAAGACCGAAGCCGGTCGTGCGCTGCTCGAAGGCGAGCCCAACCGGAAAGTCGGCGCCGTGCTCGGCGTCATCGGCGAAGCCGCGACGCGCGGCGAGACGATCAGCCCGCGCTCGATCCGCGAGGGCATGCACGTCTTTCCCGACGACGGTGAAGAGTCGGGCGTGCTGACTGCTTCGGACGTCGCTGAGATCCGTCGACGCGTCGCCAGCCAGGGCACGCTGTTGTCGCGCCAGCGTTCGGCGGACGCCCGCGCAGAGATGCAGCGCGATGCAGAAGCCAAACCAGCACGTAGCGTCGAAGTAGGCGTGGCTGCCGAGAACGAACGTCAGACGCGCGGCGAGTCGAAACAGTCGATCATCGACCCTGAATCTCCGGAGCGCACCGCCGGCGAAGGCGACTTCAACGACCCGGGTGCTGACGAGCGCATCTTCGCACCGCGCACGTACCCCGGCGTGGGTACGGGCGATACGCAGGTGATGAAGGGCGATGCCGGTGCCGCGCGCAGTCGGTCGCTCGCAAACCGGATCATCGCCGGCGATCAGCGTCACGAAGGTGCAGTCGCCACGCTCAAGCGCCAGTACGGCGCGGCAAAGAAGATGGCCGAAACTGCCAAGGCGCGCGGCGACCAGCCTGCGCACAGCCGCGCGGTTGCGAACATGAAGGACGCTGCAGAACAAGCGCAGGCGCTGCGTACGAAGCACGCCGAACGACGTGCGGCGCTCATGGATCAGTTCCGCGAAGCGGGACAGACCGACGTGCGCGTCAAGGAGCGCGGCGCAGCCGAGAACCCGGTCGCAGGTAGAGGGTCGAAGGAATACGAAGCAACATTGGATGATGTAGACCGGTTGGCCGGACGGCTGAAAGTCGACCGCGGCCGGGTTTCGTCTGCTGCGCGCGGATCGGGCACCAAACCGCCAGCGCGCGACGACGTAGGCCGGCTGACGGCGATCTACAAGGCTGCGAAGCGGCTCCCCACCAGCGAAGACCAGCGCGGGCTGCTGACGTCCATCCGGCGCGTCGCCGACGGCAACGATCGGCTGACCGAGCAGCTCGACAAGGTCGACGGCGTGAAGCATCCGAAGGAACGGGTGATCATGACGAACAGTGAGAAGGCTGCGAAAGCTGGGCCGCTCGAATTGAAGAACACGGCGCAGAAGCCGAACGCCCGAAGTGACATCGAACACTCGAAGGTCGAAAGCGACGACTTCCAGCGCGCCGACGACGAACCGCGTTCGGTCAAGCAAACCGTCGAAGCCGTAAAGCAGTCGCCCGCGTTCAAGGAAGTGCAGAAGGCGCTGGACGAGGCCGCCGCGACCAAGGACAACCCGCGGCAGACCGAGTCGAAGCTCAACGCGGTGGTGAAGCAGCTGTCCAAGCGTTTCGGCATCGAAGCACCGAGCGTGCGCCTGTTCGACCGTGGTGACAACGTCGTGCAGGTCAACGGCGAGAACCACGAGCTCGGGATCGGCGCCTACCAGACGGGTGGCAAGACCCCGATCATCCACATCCGGTCCGACCTCGCGCCGCACGAAATGATTTCGACGCTGATGCATGAGTACGGCCACCACATGATGCGTGAGCTGTACGACAAGCTGCCCGACAGCGATCCGACCAAGCAGGCGATCAAAGCCGACTTCGATCGCTGGCTGAAGGAGCGTGTCTCATCCAATGAGACAGCCCGCTCGATCAGGAGCTCGCGGGCGCCGTTCCTCGGCACGCTGGCCGACGTGCGGCTGGGAGCTGAAGGCAAGCCGCTCGACATGGCGTCGAAAGCTGACCGCGACTACCTGCTGCACTTCAACGAGTATTTCGCGGACTCGACCGCGCGCGCCTTGCAGGGGCACGCGTTCGTGCAGAAAGCCGTAGGGCGTTTCTTCGCCAAGGTCGCTCATGCCATGCAGCTCGTGCACGACATGCTGACCGGCAGCAAGCACGCCAAGATGGGCGAGGCGCCGCAATCGTTCAAGGACTTCGTCCAGAACGCGTTCGAACACGGTTCGGCCGAGGCGCCCGAAGACGTGGCGCGCGCCAGCTACGAAGCGGCCAACGCGATCGGCGGCAAAATGCCGCGCGAGGAAGCGCTCGCCGCTGCCTCCGACGCTCCGACCAGCCCCGGTACGACGGGCGCAGGCGAAAACCCGCCGCCAGGGCAAGACCCTAACCGTCCGTCCGGCAGCGACGGCAGCCGACCGTCGGACATATCACACACCCTCAACGCGCGCGATCGCGGGCTCATCGAGCGCCTGGTGACTCGCCGCGACGTGTTCGAGAAGATCCTGAAGTCGTTCCCGCAGCTGCGCGACCGCCTGATGGCGTTCGATACCCAGATGGACACCGCGGTCAACGCGGCGTACGCGCTGTGGTCCAAGGGCGAGCTGAAGCTCTCGGGCGAAGGCCAAGGCACCGGTTACGCCGGCGCGATGCGCCGGTTCGGCGAGAACATCCAGAACGTGTTCGGCCTCAAGTCCGGCGCGGAGCTCGGCGAACGCATTTTCGACGAGCTGCGTCGCGACCGCTACGCCGCTTCGAACGACGTGCGCGCTCGCCAGCGGGCGGACTACCTGGCCGATCTCCGCCAGCGCCAGACGAAAGCGAAAGACGCCGAAGCCGTGACACTCAAAGCGCGGATCGGCCTGCGTCGTTCCATCAACTACGCGCTGCACGTCCGCGACCACGTCATCGAGCCGCTGGTGAACAAGATGCTGCGCGGCCTGGACGACCAGCTGCGGCGGACCAACATCCCGGCGATCAGGCAGCTGCTCGCCAAGATGAACCGCATGACCGGTGAGGTCGGCGACGAGGAATCCTTCAACAACGCGTTCCATCGCGAGTTCGGCACGTGGGCGAACGCGCTTGCGACGGTCGTTGACCCGGTAGCCAAGGGCGACCACGACGCACTGGCTGCGGCGCTCTTCACCGGCAAGCCGATCGAAGGCAATCCGGCGCTCGAAGTCAAGCGCAAGGAGCTGCTCAACTTCGCCGCGCGGTTCGAGAGCTACGTGCGCGGCGGCCTGAAGGAAGGCCAGGGGAAGATGGGCCACATCGACCAGTTCGCCCCGTACCGTATCATGCACACGCTGGTACGCGACAACGAGGGCGAGTTCCGCGACATCCTCTCCTCGATCAAGACCGATCCGAAGCTCGAAGCCGCGGCGCGCGACTATTTCCGCAACCAGGAGATGCGCCAGGGCAAGAGCAAGGAGGAGGCCGAGAAAGCCGTCGGTGCGATGACGCCGGACGAGATGATCGATGCGTTCTACCACATGGCGTCCAGCGACCCGGCGTTGCGGCGGAACTCCCCCGAAGCGGGCGACCCGTTGATGCGCGGCACCGCAGCACCCACGAGCCCGTCGTTCCGCCCGCGCGTCATGCACTTCCTGCGGCAAGCTGGCCGCCAGGACCTGATCGACCGCATGGCGAAGTTCCAGAACCCCGACCTCTACAACACCTACCTGCCGATGCTGCGCTCGGGCGTAAAGCGCGCGGAGTACTACCGTCGCTTCATCCGCGCGCGCAAGGGGGAGGACGGCAAGATCGAGCGGTACAGCCTGGTCGACGAGCTGCTCACCAAGGCGAAAAAGCAGGGCGCGAAGAACGAGGACATCCAGCGTGCGCGCGACTACGTGGATGCATCGCTCGGCGTCTACGGCGATCCAGAAGGACCTCCAATCATCAAGAAGATGTTCGCCGGCATGGACAGCCTGTTCGGCACGAAGCTCGCCGGACCGGACTCGCGCGCCTGGGAGCACATCAGCAACGCGATGGTGACCTACCAGAATATCCGCGTGCTCGGTCTCGGCGCACTGGGCAACCTGATCGACGGTCTCGGTCCGTGGACGCGTAGCTCCAGCTTCAGCACCGCGCTAGCGGGCTATCGCGCCGGCCTGAAGGCGGCGTGGGGGAAATCGAATCCGACGTACCTGCGCGCGCAGGCCGAAGCGCTGGGCGTCGTCGAACGACATGCGTTGAGCGAAGCACTCAGTATGTCGTACGGCGCAACCGGTACGCCGGGGTCGCTCAGCTACAAGATCAACCAAGCGCTGTTCCGCTACAACGGCATGCACTTCATCACCAACTTCGCGCGCGTCGCGGCCCTTGCGAGCGGCCACAAGTTCCTGCTGGAACACGCGCAGCTCAAAGGCGCACACAGTGCGCGGTACCTGCGCGAGCTCGGTCTGGACGCCAAGGACATCAAGCCGGACGCACAGCATCCAGGTTTCGTCGACACGACGAGTCCGAAGGTGCAGAAAGCGCTGTTCCAGTTCGTCGACGAAGCCGTGGTGCGCCCGCATGCCGGCCAACGGCCGCTGTGGCACGCCGATCCCGGCTTCAAGATGGCGGCGCAATACCGTGGCTTCGTGTTTTCGTTCTACGACACCATCGTCAAACGCATGATCCACGAGGTGAAGAACGGCAACATCGGTGGCGTCGCGCCCCTGGTGGGGTACCTCGGCGTCACGATGGCCGCCGAGATGATGCGTGAGCTGGTGCAGTACGGCGTCGCTGGCAACCCGAACCGGGAGAACTGGGGCGCGACCGACTGGACGCTCTACAGTCTGCAGCGATCGGGTGCGCTCGGCCCGCGCGCGGACTTCATGAACTCGGCGTACGAAGAGCTGGCGCACAGCAACGTGCCCATTCCGTACGAAGCGCTCACCGGCCCGACAATAAGTCAGGCGGACGACCTGCTACGTACGGCGACCGGCCAACGCGGTACCGGTGGCCTCGTTCTCGAATCGGCGCCGGGTGAATCGATCTACCACGGTTGGGTGCACCGTGGGAAAGGCTCGGATACGCACCAAACCGCGGGGCAAGCCGCCCTCAACTTCGCAGATGACTTCGTATTGGAGTAAACGACATGGCAAATTTCATCCAGAAAGCGATCAAGCACCCTGGGAGCCTTCACCGCCAGATGCATGTGCCGATGGGGCAGAAAATTCCAGCAAAGCGGCTCGCCGCGGCGGCCCAGAAAGGTGGTAAACTGGGTGCCCGCGCGAGACTGGCCGAGACGTTGAAGGGCCTGCACCGCGGCTAAACCCTACCTAGCCTCCTACACCGTAAACAGCCCCGTTGCGCACCGCCAGGTGCGTGGCATATCGTTTTCTGGCTATCACGGAGGTTCCCCATGAGTATCGTTTCCCAAGCGAAGGTCGCCGAGCTCGTCGACAAGTCGCCGAGCGACTGGCGCGTCACCGAAGAGTCGATGGAGCGCCGCATCAAGAAGGTGGAGTTCCACCGGCTGCCAGGCACGACCGTCACGCTGTGCAACATCACCCTCGACAACGGTTACAGCGTGCGCGGCGAATCGGCGTGCGTCGATCCCGCCAACTACAACGAAGACGTCGGTCAGACGATCGCGAAGCGCAATGCGTTCCAGAAGCTGTGGCCGCTGTTCGGGTTCCTCGTGGCCGAAATGAAGTTCCGCCACGACGCGCAGAACGAAGAGCAGGGCATCTTCGATGCGATGCAGGATCAGGAAGGGCTGTGATGGCCTTTACATAAAAAGGCAGCCCTCCAGTAGAGGCAAAATTGAAGCCCCGGTCAATGCCGGGGCTTTTCTGTTTTGCGGACCTCTAACATGCAACAGTAGTCAGACGCTGTGGCCTCGGGGCTATTTATACCATCTCGTCGCGTGCAGTAGCCAAGCTCGGACATGCGTGGTGCCGCCTCGTACACGTACGAACGCCTGCGCAGCAACATCGGACTCGAACTGCTCCCGCTCGTCGAGCTTCTGAATTTCCAGGAATCCGTCGGCTCGTTCGGAGAGCCACCAGCCTTCCGCTTTTGCCGTGGCCCTATCGGTCTCGCACCATCCGTACGGAATACGCTGTACCAGCTTCGACGTCGGCTGTGGCAACGCACATACGCCATCCAGCGCCCAGTCCTTGATGTTGCGTTCGTCGAAGTACGCGCGCAGCTTCGTCGCGCACTCCACGATGTCACTTGGTACGTCGAAGTAAGCGCGATTCATTTCAATGCCTGTATGTTCTTGGCCAGCGACTCCAGCGCCTCGACTGGCGTCTGGAACTTGACGCTTCGATCGGCGCTTACCTTGACCTCAGCGCCGCGGTGCTTCCGTTCGGCGAATGCGTGCCACTTCTGCGTCATATCGCCGCGGTACAGCGTCAAGTAGCCGAACTGGTCGATCTCGTCGATCAACGCTTCCATGCGGCTGCGTGTTGGGAGTTGAACTGCGTTGTTGCGTTTGATGAACAGGGTCATTGCACGACTCCACAGTCTCGAAGAAACTTCGAGCGGCTGAAATACGGCTTCTCTCCATCGAGCACGCCCGACGCCGCTATAATTATCGCGTCGGCTGCGCGGAAAGCCGCGAGCGGGCCGTCTGGGTACACGTCGCGAATAGCGGCAGCAAGCTTTTCTTCGAAGCTCAACTCTTTCGTTTTTTCCACAAATCCTCCGCCATCAGTACAGGTACACCAGCGTCTTTTGCCGCCGCAACCATGTCCGCCGTACCACGTCCGCCGGGGAAAGCGACGACGCCGTCCGGATTGAGTTTCAGCATCTCGCGGTTGCGGAGCGGTCCGGCGGCGCGTCCATGCGTCCGCCAGTCCGCCGGGACCGGCGTTACCGTTGCCAGGTTCTGCCGCGCCCACTGACCCGCCAAGGAATCAGCGCCGCTCGCAGCCCCGTGAATCACTTCGATGATGTAACGTCTTACGTGTACGTACGTGAGTACCCAGGACAGCATGACGTCGTCATTGAAATGACGACCACCGCAGACGATGATGCGGACGGTCATTCGCCGTCCTCCAGCTTGACGAGGGCCACCCGCTCGCCAGCATCAAGGTCGCACAGGATGTAGGCGCAATCGTGATCATCGACTGACACTTCCTCGGCTGGCGCCTCCGCGATCCTCGCCTTGAGCGCGGCGAGTTCGGCCTCGACGCGTTGCCTGTTGGCAACCTCGCGGTGTGCAGCATGGATCACCTTGAAGCGTTCGTTCTTTTCGTGCTCGAACTGCTCCCGCAGCCGCGCGTTTTCCTCGGCGAGGCGGCAAAATGCGCCCTCGATTTCGTCCACGTCGCATTCGGATTCGCGGCGATTGCGGAATTCTGCCCGCATGTCGTGCAGAATGCCCGCGACCTCGGGCGGCAGGGTGTCAGTCATGAAAATTGGCCCTCAACAGTGCCGCGCGCGCTGCCTGTACGTCCGTCAGCTTTTGCAGATGCGCAAGCATGAGTTTTCCCGCTTCGCTGCGCTCGGTAGGCGAGCCTGATGTGTAAGCATTCGCGCAGCATTCAAATGCGTACTTGATTGCGTAGGTCAGATCAGTATTCGACATCACGCACTCGTGCGGCAGTTTGTCGATTTCCATTGCTCGTTCCTGTTCAGGATAAATGCCAGCCGGATAACCCATTTTCTCGGTGCTATTCGGCGTGGTTGTGCCGTTTCGGTGCAGGATTATGCGGCGGTGTTAGTCATGGCGCTATCCCGGCCCAATGCGGCGCCGCAACCTTGGCCGCCTCATCTTCGGAATCAAACCACCCTTTCCATTTCAGCTTGCCGCCTTCACGGATCACAACCTGCCACGCGCTTTTTCGCTTGTTCCAGGAAACCCCGCGATGACGGGACGAGCACCCGCGCCGCTTACCTTGATTTCGGCAATTCTCCGAATCCGTGCATTCGCGGAGATTGGACTTGCGGTTGTCCAGTTTGTTGCGGTTGATGTGGTCGATTGCTGCGGAAGGCGGATCATTCAAGATGAGGCGATGCATGCCGATTGTGCGCCTGCGTCGATTGCCAGAAGGTAGCTTCGCCACCGCATATCCTTGCGGCGTAATCCACCAAGACATTTCAGAAATGCGAGGCACGTCCTCGTCGTCAACAAGCACAGCATGACCCTTGATATTCATCGTCGCCATTCGTTGTTCCTCGCGTTCGACCGCTAACTCTGCGGTCAACCGGAAGCTCACCCTGCGGGCTCGCTCCGGTTACCTTGGGTGTTAGCACTCACTCCAAATTCCTCGCGTCAGATAGCCGTGCCATTCGGGCACCGTGTGGTAGCTCACGAGAATCGACGGCGTGACACTGATAGTTCCATCTTCATGTTCTGTCACCTTGTGCTTGCACAGGTTGGCGGTATGCCCATTCGGCGTTTCGGCGTACCAGGTTCCGTCCTTCCATTTGCCGTACTCGCCGGGTTTCAGCAGTTGAAAACCGCCCGGCTGTTCAATGAGATCAACTCGTTTGCCTTGCATGTTCGTCTCCAAGTTGTGAGTGCTAACAACTCATTCCAGCGGACGCGCTGCGCGCGCCAGTTCTTCCCTGACGATCCGGCGCACATCGTTTTCAGTTATCTGGTGCGACGGCTTGCACCCTTCGTGTTCAGGCGCGAGTGGCGCGTAGTGCGTCAGATAACCAGGTCCATGCGTGCATTCGGGGTGATACGGCAATCCGCCCAGCCACGTTGCGACGCCGCCTATCGGCCTGCCGCAGTGCTGACACGTCGCCACTGTTCCGTTGCTTGCGCTCATGATTCCCCACCCTCCGCCGCGCGGGCTTTGATGCGTTGAGACAATGACTTCCCCATTGCCGCGCCCGGCTTGTCGTCGTATTGGCTATGATTGATACCATCGAGTGCCGCCAGCAGCAGATCATCTCCTGTGACCAGCGACGATGAAGGCAGTAGCATTTTTACCGCTCCCGGATCATCGGCCTCGACTGCGACAACACCGGCCTTCGTCAATCGTTCTTTGTCGGACTTGCTCAACTGACCGCGCGGGAAAACGAGTACTTGTTTCATTTCGCATCCTCCGCATCCGCGCTCGGCTGCGCTGGTGGCTGTGGGGCGGAGCACAGTGCGTGCAGTCGGCGAAACGACAACGCAACACCCAAGTCAGATGTAACGCCACTTGCGGCTTCCGGCAATCTTTGGATGTCCATCCGTTGTGCTATCACCATCCCAGTCGGCACGCCCACCGGCTGCACTGACAATTTGTCCAGTATCTGATCGCGCAACTGTTCAGCCGACTCCTTGGATTCTCCGTGGCATTCAATCCGTGCGTCCCATGTACCAAGCTTCGGGTTTGGGTGTGGAGTGTTGATTCCTGCTGTCCATATTCCTTCACTGCAATTGCTTTCGTAAGCATCTTCATCGGAAGTGAAATTACCCACCGGCTGCGCTGCCAACAATTTTTCGTACACAGCATTCACGTCGCCCATTTTCTCGATCGCAGTCTGGAGCAGTGCGATTACTTGTTCGCGAGTGCCCTGCGCTGCCTGCGCGGGTTGGGCGTCGTGTTCGGCGAGGATGTTGCGTACCTGCGAGGCTGATTGGCGGTATTGGGCACCATCACGTGCCAGTTCGTTTGACATCGGAAGATGAGCGAGTCGCGTCGATTCCCTTTCAGCTTGGGCAGCTTGCTCGCCCCATCTTGTGCATAGGTCACGGAGTGCCTGCGCGAGCTTGTCAGCGTTCATGAGAGTCTCACAGCCGCGTTACGCGCACGCTCCCATTGGCCAGCCGCTTCGTCCGGGACTGCCCCTTGCCGAAGTACGTATGCATCGCGGACGAAGCACGTAGCTGGAATGTCGCAGCGCTGACGCCTTCGGGCGGCGTGATCTCTTTCGAATCACCCGTACGCAGATCAGCCAACAACGCACGCCACGCAGAACGCCGACGCGAATACTTGCGCTTCGTGGGGACCGCCGCGACAAATTTGACAGGCTTCTTCGTACGATCTTCGCTGAAGATCGGGGCTTTCAACGAAGTGTGTGTGACGACGTACGTCGCGTTCGAACGGTCCAGGAGTTCCAGGGCAAGTTGCAGGTTCGTGTTCATCAGTCAATGGCTCCAAAAATGGCAGAGGCTTCGGGGTGTTGCGCTGCGTAGTCGTACAGCGCGTAGTACTTCGTGTTGAGATGCTCGGTCGGGTTGCGCCAGAGCATCTGGTTGATGGAAAAGAGACTGCAGACGATCCCAAACGCGTCCGACGACATATCGCCTTCATAGCCGTTGGTGACGACGCGCACGTGCAGCTTCGTGCCATCGGCGGGCGCGATGTAGAAGCCGTCGTTGCTCAGGGAGAAAAACTCCCAGAACCCGCCGCCGTAGTCGTCCGAGAGTTCGCGCGCCTTGTCGTACACGCCGAACTCGAAGCGAAGATTCTGGCCGATGAGCTGCTTCGGCAAGAAACCAATACGCTGCTCGTCCGAGACTCGCGTCGCGGCTATGCGCGGCGTACCTTCCGCGCCGCCGTCACCGTCACCAGCAGCAACGCTGCCAGCTGCAGGAACTTCGCCGCCTGGATCAGCAGCATTCCGATCAGCTTGATCAGTGTGATCATTCATTCCTCCGACTCCTCGTCGATCGATTCTTCGTTGATGCAGTCCTCACTACCACAGGCGTTGCAGGAGCTGCCGTCGTAGCAGTCGATGAGCTTCCATTCCTGATTGTCGACGTCCCATTCCGCGGGACCGTCGCGATGGACGTCCTCTGAACCGCAATAGGCACAGACCATCCGGACCTTTTTAGGCATTCGGTTGCTCCGGTCGGTCCGTACTGATCGCCGCAGCTGCGAGCCGGGACGCGTATTGCGCTGCAACGGGCTCGCCGCCACGTAGCAACGACGACCCGTACTGAAATCCGAACTCCTCGGCTACGTCGTATGCGAAGACACCCGTAAACTCGCCGTCATGCTGCTTGTACAGATCTTCGAGCAACTGCGCGTGCCGACAGCACGCCGCGATGTATTCGATGTGCCCTTCCGACCAGCCCTCGGCGTCGTTCTGCCTGGCGGCCATCCAGGCGCGGTCGGCACCGATGGCGATGTACGCGACGTTCTCCTCGATGCCAGTCACTCGACTCTCCTCAAGACGTACGCAGCCAGCTCGGCTGCAGGCACGACGCACTTCGCAATACGTGCGGCGTTGACGGTTGCTTCCCATTCGTCCGGCGTATCCAGTACGAAACCGCGCGAGCGGTCACTTGGTACGCCGACGATGACGCATGCGTTGCGACCCGCGTCCCAGCGGCGGCGCAACCATCTTTTTTGAAGCGGGGTAAGCAGCTTGCCGACATCGATGCCGTGTCGGGTGACGTGCTTCGCGTACTTGAACTCAACCCACAAGTCGCGGTGGTAGTCGATGTATCGATCCGGCGTACCTGCGTAAGACATGGACGCTGTGGTCATGCTTTGGACGTGAACCTCTGCAGGAAGACAGCGCATTACGGACTGGGTGAATCCGTGTTCATTCATCACCTACCTTCGCGCATTCGCGCTGTAAAAGTCACCGTGCTTCGGCCTAACGGCACGGCGTCGTTGTGAGGGGTAGATCGAAAGCGTCCAGGGGGATAAACGCGATCGAAATGGCCTGCCCCGGCATTTGCTGCCGGTATTACTGCGTGAGCTGCTTCGCCAACGTGGCGGACAGCTCCGCGTGTCGTGCAAGCAGCCGATCCCGCTTCGGCTGAAAACGCGCGACGGCTTTCTGCATATGGACCTGCAGGTCGAGCAGATCACCCTCGACCTGATTGATCAACGTGCGCGTGGCCTTGGCGTCACCATCGACGAGTCCCGCAACCTTCATCTTCGTCTTTACCGCGCGTGGTTTCCGTGCGGCCTTGGGCTTGGCGACTGTTGCCAGCGGGGGCGTCGGTTCCGTCGGCGTCGGTTCCGATGCCTCTTCGTGGTCGGCCTCGTCCGACGACAGGACGTCGACGGCGCCCGGCGGCGACTTGTACATGCCGGGGCGCCGCGAGAGCCGCGGAGCGGGCGCTGCGGGCATCTCGCCTTCAGGTGCGGGGCTGCTGAGCGATGAAACGTTGCTGCGAAGTGCCATGACGCATTACCTCCGTGCGGCCTTCGGGGCCGGCTTGTAGTTCGAGAGATCGGGCGCGTTGCTGATCAGCGCGCGTGCTTCCTCGCGCAGTGGCAGCAGGTCCGCGTAGTGCTCGTTGTTGTCCGGATCGGCGAACGCCATCGTGGTGTACGTGCCTTGCTGCACGGCGCGGATCGTCACGAGGGCCTTGATCGGCGGTGCGTTGAGGACACGGGCACACAGGTTCGCGAATGCACTGAACGATTTCATGCCGGTCGGCGGCACGCTGATCTGGTGCAGCTTCGGATTGTCCGAGCCCAGATCCTCTTCGAGAACGAACGCGAGCTCGTACGTGTTCTTGCACGCTTTGCCCTTGCCGCGCGAGCCCCACTGGTTGTGCGGGCACGCCGCGCAGTTGTCGGCCTGCGGCTCGGGTGACGACTCGTGGGGCGCCATCTCGGGCTGCTCCTCGATACCGGCCATCGCGAAGCACACCGGCGGGACCGGATTGTTCGGATCGTAGGACGACGTGTAGTACTGATTCTTGAAGATGAAGTCCACGACGGTGCCGCGGATCTCGGGACCGAGATCGAGGCCGTCCGGACCTTGGAACCGACCGGCGCGATCGAGCGAAATACGCGGTGCGCCGCCGGTGGAAATGAGCGCCTTGATGCGCTCGGCTTCGTTGGAGAGCTGCCCCTCGACCAACGCCAGGTTGGTCTTCGGAGCTACGGTCATGTTACCCATGGTCAACCTCGTCGAGTTTGCAGAGCTTGATATTCGTACAGCGACACCCCTGGAATTTCCTTGCCACCACGGTGCTCGATCAATTCATCGCATGCCTTGGTGGACAGTCGTCGTTCCAGCAGCTGCATGTCGCCGCTGCGTTTGAGGTAGGCGTAGAGCTTCTCCCAATCAGTACCGCCGTATCTCCGCTTCGGGCGGATGGTTGCTGAAAACCCATCCACCTTCGCACTGTCGAGCCCTTCTGCCTGCAAGGCCGCGAGGAGCGCATCCTTGCGCTCGTCGAGGACCTGTTGGGCGAGCTTCGCAGCTTCGTTGGCTCGGGCCACGGTTTCATCCGCGGCCTTCACCTCTTCGACCAACTCCCTGATCGTCATTGCAATGTTTGACCTCCGAAGAACGCATCCAGGGCTGCGCCGATCTCTTCTTTCTCGTAACCCATGTTGCTGAGCACGCTGTTCAACGTGCTGCGCAAATAGGGTTTCTGGTTGGCGTCGATGACCGACGAAGTCAGTTCCTGAATCGCTCCTTCTGCACTGGTAACTTGCATAAACTCCTCTCTGATATGCGGACCCTGTCCAATTCCATTTGCCGGCCCTCTCGACCGTCTTCGTGCCCCTGTTGATACGCCTTGTCGGCGATCCCCTGCAGCAACTCACGTAGTTGGTCGCGATCGAGTTCAATGTTTTTCGTAAATCGGTGAGATGTGTGTTTCAGCACTGAGTGGCAGACCTCGCGCCCACTCCGGGGGCGTCGACATGATGCGGTTGATCTCCCGAGCATATGCCTCGGACTCGGCTTCTGGCACGACCGTGATGGCTTCGTCGTGCGACGTCGTTGCGATGCGGATCTCGTCGAGCTCGTCTTCCATCTGCACGAGCTGATGTGCCAAGCCCGCGCGCGCCAGGGCCTGGATGATGTTCTCGACGACGAGGCCGCGCCAGAAATTGGTGGTGCCTTTTCGGCCGACGTACGCCATCCCGGAGCCACGCGTGCAGTCGGTGTTCGTCCAGTGCACGCCCGGATAGAACAGCCACGTATTGTTCGGCAGGTGGATGTAGCCGCCGCGCGCGGTGCCTTCGAAGCACACGACACCGAACGGCACCTGTTGGCGGTTCATGAAGGCCGTAACCGCGCTGTCGTACGCTTCGTTCCAGTAGCGGACGATGGCGCTGTTCGCAGCACGCCATGCGGCGATCAGCTGCTCGGTCTCTTCCGACGGCTGCACGATGGCTGGTCCGATCGCGCCGATCTTCATCATGTAGTTGATCTTCCGACCACTTGCGCCATAGCCCGCACCAAGCCGGAAGGTCTTGCCGACCTGCCGCTCGTTTGGGTTGTCGTCCTTGTTGATCGCGCGCCCGTACATGTTGGTGGCGTCGAGCGCGTACACGTCATTGCCGGACGCGAATGCATCGAGGACATCCTGCTGGCCGGCTGCCCACGCCAGCATCCGAGCCTCGATCTGCGACGCGTCTGAAATAACGAGCGTCGTTCCAGGTGGGGCGCACAAGGAACGACGTAGCTCGAACCCAATGCCCTTCTTGGGCAGGTTCTGGTAGTTCGCGCCGTCGCCGCCTGACCAACGGCCTGTGCGCGCCCCCCAATATTTCAGATAAATAGGCGTGGGGAAGCCCGCACGCCCTGCAATCGTCTTGGCCCTTGTCTCGACCAATGTCGACTTCGACATCAGCCGCGCTTCGATCAGGTTCCGTACACGATCGTCGGAATGCGCAAGCAGCGCCTTGAACTCAATGTCCTGCTTGGAGAAGGCCCACGTACGTTTCTGTGTACGCAGGCTGATCTTCGTTGGCGGTTCGACCCCCAACGCTTTCAGGTGTTCGGCGAACTTGTCCGAGCTCGACAGCTCCGTCATGGGCAGTGCGACGGTTTCGAGCAACTTGGCCTTGCGCTCGCATTCATCTGCATACGCGCGTTGCACGCGTTCTTCGTCGATCACCAACACGGGCTCCGCGTACATGCGTACCGTCATGTCGATGACACGCAGTTCTTCCTCGGTGACGAAGGGCCGCAGTTTTTCGAAGGCGAACGCCGCATCCTCAGCGTCATCGCCGTTGTACTCCGACAGGTTCGCTGACTGCCGGTAGGACATATCGACGAGCCGGATGCCTTGCACGTCCTTGAGCGCCTGTCCGTGCACTTTGCCTTTGCGTCCGAACCGCTCGCAGAGCGGCCCGAGTGCGTGTGATGAATCGACGCCGTACACGACGCGCGCCATCGAGAGCGTATCCAGCCAGAAGGCCGGATACACCCCGAAATGGTGCGTCGCGATAAGCCCATCGAACTGCGCGTGATGTGCGCAGAACGCCGTGCGCGACCAGTCGATGTCACCGAGCATCGTGCGGATGTCGCCGCTTCCTACGGCCTTCATGGTCCTCCGGCCCAGACGTACGGCGCACGTCTGTGCTTCGAAACGGGCATCACGGATGTACTCCGTCATCGCCATTTTTTTCAGCGTGTACTCACTGTCGAAGAAAGTCTCCATGTCAACAAAGGCGATCTGGTCGAACGGAAGGCTCACGCGAACACTCCGAGCTGTTTCACGGCCTCCATGGCGTACTCGGCTTGGAACTCGGCGTCTGCCAGAGCGTTGTGGGGTTTCATGTTGGGTTTGATGTTTATCTCCAGCCCTGCTTCCAGGGCGAAGTTCCGAAGCGTGCGGTAGCACCGATGCTGCCGGTGCGTCCACGGCGGCTTGGAACCGAAGTCTTCGTAGAGGGAACGGAGGATGACGAGATCAAAGTCCGGGCCGTTCGCCCAGACTCCGGAATCCTCGGTACACCAGTGGTAGTAGTACTCGTCGAGCCGATGAAGCGCCGTTGCAACTGGCTCCAGACGCCGCTCGTTGAACACACTTGCGGCGCCAGGGTTCTCTTCGGCTTGGCGAATCCACCAAAGCACGGTGTCCGAGTCGATGCGTCGGCCTTTCTGCGAGGCACGATCAAGCGTAGACTCGAACGAGATGGGCGCGAGCCCAATCACAGGATCGAACGCCACCGCACCGATGCTCAGCACGGTGGCGTCCGGATGGACCGACAACGTTTCAATGTCGACCATCAGCTCCATGTCACACGCCCGCGAGGCTCATACGTCCGTCGACGGCCTCGCCACTCAGGGTGGCGAAACGGTCGTCGTACTCTTCATCGAGCTGGTCGATGTCGGTGTACGAATTGTGACCAAGCGAGAACACGCCGTCTTCGTTTTTCAACACCGCCCAGTAGCGAGCCTCGCCCGGACCGTTGAAGCCGGAGACCTGGTGCGTGTCGAGGTTCATGCTGAAGCTCGCGATGCTGTGGAAGTTGCCGTGGCTGGCGTTGCGCTGCGCGCGCTCGGCGCTGACGTACAGCCGATGCCCCAACGCGAAGCGCTGGCGCATGCTGCGGTACACGGCGACGTAGAACGTGCGGACGTTCGCCGCGCGCGGCGTCGGGGCGGCATCGCTCGCGCCGGCACTGTTTGCCTGGGCGATCAGGTCGCGCAGGTTGAGGGTGCTCGCGTCGGCGATGTGCAGGTGGATGTGGACTTCGTTCATGAATCAGCTCCTATGCGTTGGCTGCCGAATGAAAGCGTTCGTCGCTCATGTAGTACAGGTCGTAGTAATCTTGCGAATCCACGACGATGTGCCCCACTTGCGTGTAAACGCTGGTGTCGTCGGTGGCTCCGTAAACGGCGCCATCGTCGGTGAGGGGGAACAGCGTTACGTCATCCTTGTACTTCTCCATGATGTAGGCCGAGAGCTTCTCGTCCCACACGTAGGTATCGTCCGTGATCGTCAGCTTTTGCTTGACGCGCAGCTTCAGGGTTTGGCTCCAGATTTCGTCCGCCGCAAACGACCGATAGGGGTACATGCCGGTGCCGATCCCCATTATTGGATCGTCGTCTCCGTCGGCGGTTTGCGTCTCCCACCGCTCAAGCTCCTTGGCGGTCGATTTGTCCGCGGACGTCGTGCTAGTACTCTTGAACGAGCGTTCCTCGTACGAGTGGTTCGACCACCAGACGCCGTCCTTCCAGTGCCCGTAGTCCTCGTTGCAGATCACGACCTTGCCGTCCGTGAACATCGCGGCGATCTTCTCCGTTCCGGCGAAGCTCTCGATCATCGGCTTCAGTCGTTCGAACTGCTTCGAGGTGAGGCCGTCGACAAAATCCTCGACGAACTGACGCGTATCGGAGCGCTCGTCGTCCCCTTTGCAGGAGCGATAGTTGATGCATGGCCCGTTGTGCATCAGCACGCCGCCCTCCATCAGGAAGGGGTGGCAGTGCTCGGCGTCCTTCTTTCCGCTCGTTGCGATGCGGAAGTGCATGAAGGCCGGCGTGTCGGCGGTAACGTCCCGCTTGAACGCCTTCCAGAACGAACGCCAACTGAAAAAGCCCTTCTTCAACCAGATCGTTTCGCCGTCATGCCACGCGTAGCCGGCGCCGTGCGGATTCCTCTCGTAGCACTCCCGCAGCTGCCGTTTCGTTGCCCAGGCCCCCGCGGGTTTGTAAATTGCAATGCACATTCAAATCTCCTTGTGGATCAGGCAGCGAGGAGCGCCGGAACGACGCGCGACGTGGACGGTGTGGCAGAGCCGCGCGGATGGGCGACGATGCCGAGGCGCGCGGCCAGGTTGGGGAAGCGATTGGTCTCGGCGCCGAGCCAGTTCCTGAACTCACCTGCGATCGTCGGAGAGGAGACGTCGAGGATGTGCAAGGGACGCACGAACTCCATCGCGGCGAGGCAGTACTCGACGCACGCCATGAAGCCCTCGTAGCGGATGTTCGAACCGAAGATCCGCGTTTCGAGGCAGGTCCGGTCGCGTCGGTTTACGGCGCAGTACTTGCCACACGCGAATTGCCCCTCCATGTGCGACTGGATGTCGACGCCCCGCAAGAGATAGGGTGCGGTCTTCGTGTAGCCTGCGTCGGTGCCGAAGATATTCTTGCGCCCGGCTATGAACTTCGACATCGCCTCGGCGTTGCCGATGAACGAGGCATATTTGAAGAGCGACGCGTCGGCTTCATCAACCACGCAGAGGTTGACGTGGATACCGGCGACCTTTCGGTATTTCCAACCCGCCGCACCGCTGTCGTACAGGTTCTTCAGCAGCGTGCGCCAAGGCGCGTCCTTGGCTTGATAGCCGGTGAAGATGGGCAACGGGTCGGAGATGATCTCCATGCCGCCGGGTATCGAGTCGAGCGATCCGTCGCGTTCGAAGATGAACGGGCCGTCCAAGGCGCGGCCGTCCATCCCGACGTACTTCTCCAGGAACTTGGCGCGTGCCGTATCGCCGTCGGTGAAACCCAGTTCCAGTTCGACACCGACGTGCCCGTTCGGGATACGTCGCCCATTGCGCCATGATCGCGGTGCGGCGTGATAACCGGCCAAGCGGTTGGAACGACGTACGGTGGCCCGTGCCAGGTGGTAGATCGGGTCGCCGTCGTCATCTTCGTCCTCGACGATGAGCCCACGCTGCATGCAGGCGTCGATGCACACGTATTCGCTGTAATCTTCGACGACGCCGAAGCTGAGCGACGACGTATCGAACCACGCGTCGCTCAGCGGGCAATGCTGAACGGCGTAATCGCCGCTGTAACAGCAGCTCTGGTGGGCTTCGTACGCGTCGTGGAGCTGCGCATCATCGTAAACGAGCGTTTCGTTCTCGTCAGGGAAGATGTAGTCCTCGCACAGCGCGCACTGCCGCAGCTCCTCGCTGTTATACCAAGAGTCGTCGTGCCAGACATAGCCAAGGTGCTCCATCAGCGGGACGGCTTCCAACGATTCGATGAATTGCTGAGCGAAATGGCTCCCCAAGGCCATGTAGGTGTTCAGCACCGCGCGTACGTGGCCCCTCAGTGAGTCAGATGCGTCGATCGCTTCGATCAGCTTCCGGACGTCCATGCCGGGGTAATAGAGACTCATCCGCCCCGTTTCGCGGGTGACCGCTTCGG
>Ga0207707_10000222_pt1 | contig 61109 bp, 56 predicted proteins | sample KBSC83BmetaG_FD_184336 | JGI IMG/M metagenome (GOLD analysis project Ga0207707, IMG submission 184336) | Corn rhizosphere microbial communities from Kellogg Biological Station, Michigan, USA - KBS C8-3B metaG (SPAdes) (version 2) | ecosystem: Host-associated > Plants > Roots > Rhizosphere ... | reverse complement strand
TCCAGAAGGCCACCGACCGCTTCACCGCCCGCATCGAGGAGCTGACCAAGAAGAAGGAGCAAGAAGTCCTGACCGTCTAGGCGGCCTGGGCCCCGCAGAGGCTGGGGGAGTGCGGGGGCCATTTCCGGGCCCCCGCAGATGAAGAGCCTCACAGAAGTAAACCTCCGGGCCCCGCAGAGGCTGGGGGAGTGCGGGGGCCATTTCCGGGCCCCCGCAGATGAAGAGCCTCACAGAAGTAAACCGTGGTCCCCCCACCCATTTGCGAGCTCTACCGCGGCACTTTTCGCCTATATTTCGGCCTTTTTGCTGGCAATCATGCAGCCCCTCACGTAACATCGTCGGATATGGCGGCGAAGGGCGGGGCCTCGGTGTCGGTGGCGGAGCTGTCGACGCTGCCGGAGGGCGATCTCAGGCGCCGGATCCTGGCCGGCCCCATCCCGCGCCACGTCGCGGTCATCATGGACGGCAACGGCCGGTGGGCCACCGGACGCGGCCTGCCCCGCGTGGCCGGCCATGGCGAGGGCGTGAAGGCGGTGCGGAACATCGTGCGCACCGCGGGCGAGCTGGGGGTGCAGTTCCTCACCCTGTACGCCTTCTCCTCGGAGAACTGGCAGCGGCCGCACCAGGAGGTCTCCACCCTGATGACCCTGCTCGAGCGCTCGATCGAGCGCGAGCTGCCCGAGCTGATGGAGCGCAACGTCCGCTTCCGCGCCATCGGCCGGCCGGAGGGCGTGCCCCCGCGGGTGGCGGCGGGGATCCGGCGCCTCACCGACATCACCGCGGGCAACACCGGCCTCACCCTGCTCATGGCCTTCAACTACGGCGGCCGCGACGAGCTGGTGGACGCGGTGCGGAGTCTCGCGCGGGACGTCGCGCGCGGGGCGCTGCGGCCGGAGGACATCGACGAGGTGCGGCTGGCGCGGGCTCTCTACACCGACGGAGTGCCCGATCCGGATCTGCTCATCCGCACCAGCGGAGAGCTCCGGATCTCGAACTTCCTCCTGTGGCAGATCGCCTACACCGAGCTGTGGGTGACGCCGACCCTGTGGCCGGACTTCGGCGCGCGCGACTTCTGCCTCGCGCTCGCCGACTTCCAGCAGCGGGACCGGCGCTTCGGGAGAGTGTGATGTCGCGGGCCGAGGGTGTTCCCATCCCACACCCGGCGGAGGCCACCACCCCCTCCCGCTTCTCCTCCCTCCTGCGGCGGCTGGCCAGCACGCTGGTGCTGCTGCCGCTCTTCGTGTGGATGGTGATGGACGGCCCGGTGTGGCTCTTCGGCGCGGTGATGGTGCTGGTGGGCGCGCGCGGCCAGTGGGAGTTCACCGGCATGTTCGCCCGGGCGGGCGTGCCAACCTTCCGGGTGCTGGGCCTCGTGGGCGGCGCCGCGCTCACCGCGAGCTTCGCCCTGCCGATCTCGGAGCGGGTGGCGCTCACCTCGGTCGTCCTCGCCATCGCCGCCTTCGGGCTGCTGCGCCCCGGTGCCGCGGGCCGCCCGGGGTGGGAGCCGGTGGCGGTCACCCTGCTCGGCGTCTGCTACGTGAACTGGCTGCTCGGCTACACGTTCTGGCTGCGCGACCTCGACCACGGCGTGTCGTGGATCCTGCTGCTGGTGTCGGTGACCTGGCTCGGCGAGACCGCCGCGTACCTGGTGGGCTCGACGATCGGGCGCCACAAGCTCGCGCCCACCATCAGCCCGCGCAAGACGGTGGAGGGCGCGGGGGCCCAGCTCGTGGTCTCCGCGCTCGCCGCGCTCGGCGCGCAGGCGTGGTTCTTCCCCGAGCTGTCCGTGGCGAGCGCCCTGATCGCCGGGCTCCTGCTGGGTGTGGCCGGGCAGGTGGGGGATCTGATCGAGTCCGCCATCAAGCGCAGCGTGGGCACCAAGGACACCGGCCACCTCATCCCCGGCCACGGCGGCATCCTCGATCGCATCGACAGCCTGCTGGTCAACACCCCGGTGCTGTTCTACTACGCCACCTACGCGAGGTCTCTCGGCGCATGAAGCGGCTGACCGTGCTGGGCGTGACCGGCTCCGTCGGACGACGGACCCTGGAGCTGGTCGAGCATTTTCCCGACGACTTCCGGCTGGAGGGCATGGCCGCGCGCGGCTCGAACCCGGAGCTGGTCGCGGATCTGTGCCGCCGCCACCGTCCCCGCGTGCTCGCGCTGTCGGACGCCGACGCGCTCGACGTGGTGGCGCGCGCGCTGCCCGCCCCGCGACCCGAGCTGCTCGCCGGCCCCGCCGGGCTCGTGACCCTGGCCCGCGAGGTGGAGGCGGACGTGGTGCTCTCCGCCATCGTGGGCGGGGCGGGCCTGCTGCCGACCATGGCCGCGATCCAGAGCGGGAAGGCCATCGCGCTCGCCAACAAGGAGACGCTCGTGATGGCGGGCAGCCTGATGACCGCGGCGGCCCGCGAGCGCGGGGTGGCCCTGCTGCCGGTCGACTCCGAGCACAGCGCGATCTTCCAGTGCCTCCAGGGTCACAACCGCTCCGAGGTGCGCCGCATCCTGCTCACCGCCTCCGGCGGGCCCTTCCGCACCATGAAGGCGCAGGACCTGGCCCAGGTCACGGTGGCGGAGGCGCTCAACCATCCCACCTGGCGGATGGGGGCCAAGATCACGGTGGACTCGGCGACTCTCATGAACAAGGGGCTCGAGGTCATCGAGGCCCGCTGGCTCTTCGACGTGGCCGCGGAGCAGGTGCAGGTGGTGGTGCATCCGCAGTCGGTCATCCACTCGATGGTCGAGTACGTCGACGGCTCGGTCATCGCCCAGCTCGGCGTGCCCGACATGGGCATCCCGATCCTCTACGCGCTGACCTATCCGCGGCGGCTGCCGTGCCCGGCGGACCGCCTCGATCTGACGCGGGTCGGCGCGCTGACCTTCGAGGAGCCGGACGTCGAGCGGTTCCCGTGTCTGGCCCTCGCGCGGCGCGCGCTGCTCGAGGGCGGCTGTGCCCCGGTCATCCTGAACGCGGCCAACGAGGTGGCGGTGGCCGCGTTCCTGGACGGTCGGATCCGCTTCACCCAGATTCCGGAGCTCATCGCGGAGGCGCTGGCGCGGGTTCCCGCGCGGGCCCTCGACGGGATCGACACCTGCGTGGACGTCGATACCCGGACGCGGGCCCTCGTGCGGGAGTGGTTGCCCGGCGGGGTGACCGCGGCGGCGAAATAGGAGGCGTCGGTGGCAACCGTACAGATGCTCGTCTCGTTCGTGGTGGTGCTGGGAGTCCTCATCGTGGTGCACGAGCTCGGGCACTTCATCATGGCCCGTCTGGCCGGGGTCGGGGTCGAGCGCTTCTCCGTCGGCTTCGGCCCGGTGCTCTGGCGCTTCCGGGGCAAGGAGACCGAGTACTGCGTCTCCGCGATCCCGATGGGCGGCTACGTGAAGATGATGGGAGACGACGAGAACCCGCTCGAGGGCGGCAAGGGCGCCACCATCGACCCGCGCAAGGCCTTCAACGCCAAGCCGCTGGCGGCGCGCTTCCTGATCGTGTTCGCGGGGCCCGCCATGAACTTCGTCCTCGCGGTGGTCATCGCCGCGCTGATGTTCATGCTGGTCGGCCGCCCGGTGGCCCCCGCACAGGTGGGGCGGGTGGTCGAGGGTGGACCCGCCGCCCAGGCGGGGCTGCAGACCGGCGACCGCATCATCTCGATCGACGGCGCCGCGGTGCCCTACTGGGAGGACGTGGCCCGGGTGGTGCAGGCCGCGGGCCCGCGCGCGCTGAAGGTGGTGGTGAAGGGGGCGTCCGGCGAGCGCACCGTCGACCTCACCCCGACCCAGACCAAGCGCCGAGATCTGTTCGGGGACGAGCAGAACGTGTGGGAGCTCGGGGCGAGCCCGTACATTCCGGCCACCATCGGGGACACGGTGTCGGGTGATCCCGCCGACCAGGCGGGCCTCAAGTCGGGCGACACCGTGACCGCGCTGGAGGGGCAGCCGGTGATGTCGTGGGACGACCTCGCGGAGAAGATCCATCAGCGCGCGGGGCAGCCCACGCGCCTCGAGGTCAAGCGCGGTAGCGAGACGCTCCCGATCACGGTGACGCCCAAGAAAGGCAAGATCCCGGGCCCCGACGGCAAGGAGGTCGAGGCGGGGCTGGTGGGGATCCGCCCCGGCGGGACGACGCTGATGGTCCGCTCGAATCCCTTGACCGCGACGTGGGAAGGCGTGGTGTGGGCCGGCGACGTCACGGCCAAGACCGCCATCGGACTCTACAAGTGGGCGAGCCGCCAGATCCCGTCGAACAGCATCGGCGGGCCGATCCAGATCGCGACGATGGCGGGCGAGCAGGCGCGCCAGGGCATCTCGAGCCTGGCCCTGTTCACCGCGGTGATCAGCGTCAACCTGTTCCTGCTGAACCTCCTGCCGGTGCCCATGCTCGACGGCGGGCACCTCCTGTTCTTCGCCTGCGAGGCGGTGCTGGGCCGGCCGCTGTCCGTCCGGAAGCGAGAGGTGGCTCAGCAGGTGGGGTTCGCGCTCCTCATGCTGCTCATGGTGTTCGCGTTCTACAACGACTTCAAACGGATCGGACTCTTCTAATGGGACGGTACGAGTGATGGGTCAGTACGAGCGGCACGTCTTCGTGTGCACGGTGGGGGATCGCTGCCCGGTCCAGGGCGACGTGGAGAAGTACGTGAAGACGCTTCGCACCGGGGTCGCCACCGCGGGCCGCCACGTCGAGGTGCGCGTCAACAAGGCGGGCTGCTTCTCCCAGTGCGGGCACGGTCCCATGATCGTGGTCTATCCCGAGAACGTCTGGTACGCGGGCGTGCAGGAGAGCGATCTTCCCGAGATCCTCGAGTCGCACATCCTGAACGGGGTCCCGGTCAAGCGCCTGATCTACGATCCGGGAGTGAAGGGCGCCAACAAGGTCAAAGAGACCAAGTAGGCGCCATGCGCTGGAACCGGTCGCTGATCCCGACCCTCCGCGACGACCCCGCCGACGCCGAAGCGATCAGCCACAAGCTGATGGTGCGCGCGGGTCTGGTCCGCCAGCTCGCGGCCGGCATCTACGTCTACCTGCCCCTCGGCCTCCGGGTGATCGAGAAGGTCAGCGCGATCATCCGGGAGGAGATGAACCGCATCGGCGGGCAGGAGATCGAGATGCCGGTGCTGCACCCGGCCGAGATCTGGCAGCAGTCGGGGCGCTGGGACGTGATCGGCGGCGAGATGTTCCGGTTGAAGGACCGCAACGGCCGGGACATGTGCCTGGGCATGACCCACGAGGAGGTCATCGCGTGGCTGGCCGCGCGCGAGATCCGCTCCTACCGCGACCTGCCGCAGATCTGGTACCAGCTGCAGACCAAGGAGCGGGACGAGGCGCGGCCGCGCTCGGGGGTGCTGCGCACCCGCGAGTTCCTCATGAAGGACTCCTACACCCTCGATCCCGACAACGCGGCCCTCGAGGTCTCCTACAACGCCCACAAGGACGCCTACTGCCGCATCTTCGACCGCTGCGGGGTCACCTACGTGGTGGTGCAATCGGACCCCGGCATGATGGGCGGCTCGGGGTCCCACGAGTTCATGGCCCCGAGCGCGGCGGGCGAGGACGACGTGGCCCTCTGCGACGCGTGCGGCTACGCGGCCAACGTGGAGCTGGCTCGCGGCGTACCGGCCGCGCCGCCCGCGTCGGACGGAGGGCGCGGAGAGGTCGCGACGCCCAACGCGCGCACCATCGCCGAGGTCTCGGCCCAGCTCGAGATCGACCCCGCCGGGACCATCAAGACCCTGGTCTTCATCGGCCCCGACGGGCCGGTGCTGGCGCTGGTGCGCGGCGACCACGCCCTGCACGAGCGGAAGCTCGCGCGGGTCCTCAAGGCCGAGGCGCGTCCCGCCCACCCGGAGGAGATCAAGCGGCACCTGGGGGTGGCGCCGGGCTCGGTGGGACCGCTCGAGGTGCGCGGAGCCCGCATCATCGCCGACGAGTCGCTGCGGCAGGGGCGCTACGTGGTCGGCGCCAACCGGGAGGGCTTCCACGCCACCGGGGTGACGCCCGGGCAGGACTTCGCGTGCGAGTGGGCCGACCTGCAGGTGGCGCTGGCGGGGGAGGGCTGCCCGACCTGCGGCAAGGCGCTCCGGATCGAGCGGGTGATCGAGATCGGCAACATCTTCAAGCTCGGCACCAAGTACTCGGTCCCGCTCGGGGCCACCTACCTCGACGAGCGCGGCCAGCAGCAGCCCATCGTGATGGGCTCCTACGGCATCGGCCCCGCCCGCATCGCGGCGGCCGCGGTCGAGCAGCGCCACGACGCCGACGGCATCGTCTGGCCCTGGGCCATCGCCCCGTTCCACGTGCACCTCGTCCCGGTCTCCACCAAGGACGCCGGGCAGATGGCCGCCGCCGAGGAGCTCTATCGGGATCTCGGCGCGGCCGGCTTCGAGGTGCTGATGGACGACCGGGAGGAGCGGGCGGGGGTCAAGTTCAAGGACGCCGACTTGCTCGGCATCCCGATCCGGGTGACCATCGGCAACGCGCTGGCGAAGGAGGGCGTGGTCGAGGTCCGCTCCCGCGCCAGCCGTCAGGACCGCCGCGTGCCCCGGGGCGAGGTCGTCGGGGTCGTCCAGGAGATGGCGCAAACCATTTCATAGCCCCGCGCGGCCCGGGTCCCCTTGCGGGGGTCCGATCCCTGTGCTAAAGTCCTGAAAAAAGTGGGCCCTGTCGCCCACTTTTTTTTCTGGGGGACGGCATGGTGGACGATGCACAGTGGCTCGACCAGATCGAAGCGGTCGTGGCGCCGGTGCTCGCTTCGCGCGGCCTCGACCTCGTCGACACCGAGTGGCGCCGGGAGGGCCGGCGCTGGGTGCTGCGCTTCTACGTGGACAAGCCGGGCGGCGTGGGCATCCAGGATTGCCAGTCGTTCAGCCGGGAGGCGGGGGACGTGCTGGACGTGTCTGGCCTGATCGAGCCCTCTTACGACCTCGAGGTGTCCTCGCCGGGGCTCGACCGGGTGCTGAGGAAGGACCGCGAGCTGCGGTGGGCCATCGGGCGCGAGGTGCGCTGCTGGGTCGGCGAGCCGCTCGACGGGCAGACCGAGTTCGCGGGGCGGCTGCTGGAGGTGTCCCCGGCGGCGCTGATGCTGGAGGAAGAGGTGGGAACGCGGCGCGAGGTGCCGCGTCGGCTGGTGACCAAGGCACGGCTCCAGCTGCAGGCGTTCGGGCGGACCAAGTGATGATGAACAAAGACCTGATCTTCGTCATCGAGCAGATCGGCCGGGAGAAGGGGATCGGCAAAGAGGTCCTCTTCGAGGCGCTGGAGTCCGCTCTCCTGTCCGCGTCCAAGAAGACCATGGGCGCGGCGGACAACGTCCGCATGCAGATCGACCGGCAGACCGGCACCCTCCGGGTGTTCGCCCGCAAGAAGGTGGTGGCCGCGGTCACCGATCCCAAGCTCGAGCTCACGCTCGACCAGGCCCGGCGGCTCAACGCCGAGGTGCAGATGGACGACGAGATCGAGCAGGAGCTGGCCCCGCAGGAGTTCGGGCGCATCGCGGCGCAGACCGCCAAGCAGGTGATCCTGCAGCGGGTGCGCGACGCCGAGCGCGACGCGGTCTACTCCGAGTTCATCGACCGCGAGGGCAAGATCGTGCGGGGGGCGGTGCACCGGATCGAGAAGCGCAACGTGGTGGTGGAGCTGGGGAAGGCGGAGGCGGTCATCACCGAGCGGGAGCAGCTCCCCGGCGAGCGTTACAATCCGGGCGACCGGCTGCGCGCCTACATGCTCGAGGTCAAGAAGACCGCCAAGGGTCCCCAGATCCTGCTCTCCCGCACGCATCCCGGCTTCCTGGTTCGCCTCTTCGAGACCGAGATCCCGGAGATCGCGGAGGGCATCGTGCTGGTGAAGGCGGCGGCCCGTGAGCCCGGCGAGCGGGCCAAGGTGGCGGTGGCGTCGACCAAGCGCGACGTGGATCCGATCGGGGCCTGCGTGGGACTGCGCGGGACGCGCATCCAGGTGATCAGCCGCGAGCTGCGGGGCGAGAAGATCGACATCGTCGAATGGTCGCCGGACCCGGCGGTCTTCGTGGCCCGGGCCCTCTCTCCGGCCAAGGTCTCCTCGGTCACGGTGGAGGAGCGGCCGGAGGGCGAGGAGAGCGACGACCTGCGGTCGGTGCTGGTGGTGGTGCCGGACAACCAGCTGTCGCTCGCCATCGGCAAGAAGGGGCAGAACGCGCGACTCGCCGCGAAGCTCACCGGCTTCCGGGTCGACATCAAGAGCGAGACCGAGATCGAGGACGAGCGGCGGCGCGCCGAGGAGGAGCGGTCGGAGGGCCGGCAGAACCTCGGCCGGCTGCCCGGCGTGGGGCCCCAGCTGGTGGAGAAGCTGGTGGAGGTGGGGCTCCACTCGCCGGCCCGCATCGTGGCCGCGGGCCTGCCCGCGCTCCAGGCTCTGCCCGGAGTGGGCGAGACCAAGGCGACTTCGATCCTGGCCGCCGCCACCGCGTGGATGAGCGAGCACCCCGCCCCGTCGGCAGAGTCGCCCAGCGAGGCAGAGGACGGCGGGGGGTCGGAGATCGAGCCGAGCCCGCTCGAGCACTGAGCGGGCGAGGGAGCCGGCCGGAGCGGACCTGCATCGGGTGCCGGACCGCGCGGCCGAAGAGGGAGCTGATCCGGCTGGTGCGAGATGACACCGGCCAGGTGCGGGTGGATCATGGAGGCATCGCGACGGGACGGGGCGCCTATGTGTGCGCCGTCCTCGAGTGCGTGGAGAAGGCGCTGCAGGCGGGACGGCTCGGACACGCGTTCAGGCAGTCGAGCCGACCGCCGCAGGAGAGTGCGGTAGTCATCCTGACGAGCTGGACGGGGAGGTAATCGCGCGTGGCAGGACGGGTGAAGGTCATCGACCTGGCGAAGGAGCTGGGCGTCACCAGCAAGGACTTGATCGTGGCGCTCGAGGGCATGGGTCACAAGGGCATGCGGGCCATGAGTCCGCTCCTCGCCGCGGTCGCCAACGAGCTGCGGGTGAAGCTCGGGCGCGGACGCGAGCTGCCGCCGGAGGCCAAGCCCAAGCGCGCGCCCAAGCCGAAGGCGGCGGAGGGCGAGGCGACGGCGACGCGCAAGAAGCCGGCCGGCGACGGCGCTCCCGCGCGCGGCAAGAAGGCGGCGGCCAAGGTCTCGGAGGAGACCACGGGCGTGGTCGAGCTCCAGCCGAGCCCGTCGCCCGAGGTGGCCAAGCCCGCGGCCACGATCTTCCGCCCCGCGCCGAGCCCGTTCCCGGCCCCCGCGTCCGTCGACGCGCCGGCGGCGGCCGCCTCCGCGGCACCGGCTGCGCCGGCCGCACCCGCCGCTCCGGCACCGGCCGCACCCCCGGCCCCCCCGGCGGTTGCGCCGGCCGCCGCCGCGCCCGCCGCGCCGCCGCGCCCGGCCGCGCCCGCGCCGACGGTCGTGCGTCCTGCCGCGGTCGTGCCGCCGGCGCCGCCGGTCCAGCGCCGGCCCGTCGTCCCGCCGGCTCCGGCGGTGCGCCCCGCCGCGCCGGCGGCGCCGGCCCGGCCCGCGGTGCCTCCGCGGCCCGCCGCTCCGCCGGTGCCGGCACGTCCTGCTGCCGCCGCGGCGCCGGTCGCGCCCGCGCCCGCGGCCCGTCCCGCGGCGCCGCCGGCGCCGCCCGAGCCGCAGGAGATCAAGCGCGAGCTCATCAAGCTGCCGGAGTCGGTCACCGTCGGCGAGCTCGCCGCCGCGATGCGCCGCAAGTCCACCGAGGTGATCAAGGCTCTGCTCGACCTGGGGGTCATGGCCACCGTCAACGAGGTGCTGGATCCCACCGCGGCCAAGCTGGTCGCGGACCGGTTCCACTTCGACGTGGAGGTGCGCTCGCTCGAGGGCGACCTGCTGGAGGAGGAAGAGTCCGACCCGGCCCAGCTCCGGCCGCGCCCACCGGTGGTCACGGTGATGGGCCACGTCGACCACGGCAAGACGTCGCTGCTGGACGCCATCCGCACCACCAAGGTCGCGGAGCGCGAGCACGGCGGCATCACCCAGCACATCGGCGCCTACCAGGTCGACACGAGCCACGGCAAGGTCACCTTCCTCGACACCCCGGGCCACGAGGCCTTCACCGCGATGCGCGCCCGCGGGGCCCAGGCCACCGACATGGTGATCCTGGTGGTCGCGGCCGACGACGGGGTGATGCCGCAGACGGTGGAGGCGATCAACCACGCCAAGGCCGCCAACGTCCCGATCCTGGTGGCGGTGAACAAGATCGACAAGCCAGGCTCGGAGCCGGACCGGGTCAAGCGCGAGCTGGCCAACCAGGGTCTGGTGCCGGAGGACTGGGGCGGCCAGACCATCTTCATCCACACCTCGGCCAAGCGCGGCGACGGCATCCCGCAGCTCCTGGAGATGACCGCGCTGCAGGCCGAGATCCTCGAGCTGCGCGCCAATCCCGGCCGCGCGGGCCGCGGAGTGATCGTGGAGGGCCGGCTCGACCGCGGCCGCGGTCCGGTGGCCACCGCCCTCATCCAGGCGGGCACGCTCAAGGAGGGCGACGCGGTGGTGGTCGGCTCGCACTCCGGCCGCGTGCGCGCGATGTTCAACGATCGCGGCAAGAAGGTGGCGAGCGCGGGCCCGTCGGACCCGGTGGAGGTCCTCGGTCTCTCCGGGGTCCCCCAGGCGGGCGACACCCTGCTGGTGGTGTCGGACGAGCGCAAGGCGCGGCAGATCGCGACCGTGCGCAGCGAGCGCGACCGCCTGAAGGGCAAGAGCGCGGCGCGCGTCACCCTGGAGGACCTGCACAAGCAGATCGCGGCCGGCGAGGTGAAGGAGCTGCGCCTCGTGATCAAGGCCGACGTGCAGGGCTCGGTGGAGGCCCTCACCGAGTCGCTGGAGCGGCTGTCCACCGACGAGGTCAAGCTCAAGGTCATTCACAGCTCGGTGGGCACGGTGACCGAGTCCGACGTGATGCTGGCCTCGGCCTCCAACGCCATCGTGCTGGGCTTCAACGTGAAGGCCGACCCCAAGGCCGCCACCCAGGCCCAGGCCAACGGCGTCGACATGCGCAGCTACAACGTCATCTACGACGCGATCAACGACGTGAAGGCCGCGCTCTCCGGCATGCTCGCCCCCGAGATCCGGGAGGTGGTGCTCGGCCGGGCCCAGATCCGCCAGCTGTTCCCGATCTCCAAGGTGGGCACGATCTACGGCTCCTCGGTCAGCGAGGGAAAGATGGTGCGCGGGGCGCGCGCCCGCATCAAGCGCGGCGAGACGGTGCTGGGCGAGTCCACCGTCAGCTCCCTCAAGCGCTTCAAGGACGACGTGCGCGAGGTGCTGCAGGGCCTCGAGTGCGGCATCGGCATCGAGGGCATCAAGGGCGTGCAGCCCAACGACATCATCGAGGCCTTCACCACCGAAGAGGTCGCCCGCACGCTGTAGGGGCGTCGACCAGTGTCGGGGGCGCGGGTGGCGGTCGGCACCGTCGAGCTGCACCTGCCGGACGTCGGGTCGCTCAAGGGCAAGCGGCACGCGCTGAAGGGGCTCAAGGACACCCTGCGGCGAAGATTCGAGATCTCGGTCGCGGAGGTGGATCATCACGACGTGTGGCAGCGCGCGACCCTGGCCCTGGCCTGCGTCTCCGGCGACTCCCGCCACGCCAACGAGGTGATCTCCAAGGCCATGGACTACATCGAGGACCACGTCGACGGCTGGGTCACCGACGTCCACGTCGAGGTTCTGTGACGCACCGCCACGGATGCTCAAACGCGAAGAGAGAGCCAAAAGCCGATGCAGACCAAGCGACTCGAGCGGGTCAACCAGCTGATCAAGGAAGAGATCTCGATGCTGGTCCAGCGCCAGCTGAAGGACCCGCGGCTCGGCTTCGTCACCATCACCGAGGTGGACACGAGCCCGGACCTGAAGCACGCCAAGGTCTACGTCTCGGTCCTCGGCCCGGAGGCGCAGTGGGCCGCCTCGTTCAAGGCGCTCGAGAGCGCGCGAGGCTTCGTGTGGAGCTGGCTGCGCCGGCACCTCGATCTGCGCGCGACCCCGGAGCTGCTCTTCCGCCCCGACCGCTCGATGGAGCACGCGGCCCACATCCAGACCCTGCTCGCCGACCTGAAGGCGCGGGGCGAGTCCCCCTCGGATCCGGACTGACATGAGCGCGCCCGACGCCTCCGCCGCCACCATCCTGTCCGTCGAGCCGCCCGCGGTGCTGCTGGAGGCCCTCCGGCGCCCGCAGGGAAGCGCGCTCATGCTGGGGCACGTGCACCCCGACGGCGACGTGCTGGGCACCCTGCTCGGCCTCGGCCTCGCCATGGAGGCGGCCGGCTGGTCGGTGACCTACGCGGGGCCGGACCCGGTGCCCGACGTGCTCGACTTCATCCCGGGCCGCGACCGCTGGCAGGTCTGGCGGACCGCGCCGCAGCGGTTCGACACCGTCGTGCTCACCGACTGCCCGAACGACGGGCGCACCGAGGGGCTGCTGGCCGCGGTGCGGGGCCCGGAGAGCCGGGTGCTCAACATCGATCACCACCCGGACAACCGCCGCTACGGGACGATCAACTGGATCGACTCCTCCGCGGCCGCCACCGGGGAGATGATCCACGACCTGATCACCGCCCTCGGCTGGCCCATCGGACCCGAGGTCGCGCTCGGTCTCTACACCGCGGTCCACACCGACACCGGATCGTTCCGCTACTCGAACACCACCCCGCGCACGTTCCGGATCGCGGCCGCCCTCACCGCGGCGGGGGCCGAGCCGGCCCTGGTGACCGATCGCCTCTACCAGCGCCGCCCCAAGGACGCGCTGCCCACCCTGGGCCGCCTGCTGGAGCGCGTGGAGGTGAGCGACGACGGCCAGGTGGCGACCTTGACCGTGCCCGAGGGGATGGCCTCGGAGGCCTTCATGGCCGCCGAGGACCTCGTGACCTACCCGCGCTCGATCGCGGGGGTGCGGGTCGCGGTGCTGCTGCGCGCGGAGCCCGACGGGAAGGTCAAGGCGAGCCTGCGCGGCAAGGGCGACGTGCCGGTCAATCGCATCGCGCACCGCTTCGGCGGCGGCGGGCACGAGAACGCGGCGGGCTGCACGCTGCCGGGACCGCTCCCCGCGGCGCGCGACGCCCTGCTGGCTGCGGTGCGCCAGGCTCTCGACGGCGCCGCCTCGTGAGCGAGCGGCCGCGCGCCGGTGTCCTCCCGGTCGAGAAGGGCCCCGGCGTCACGTCGTTCCAGGTGGTGGCGCACCTGCGCCGGATCCTGCGCGCTCCGCGCATCGGCCACGGCGGCACCCTCGATCCGGCTGCCACCGGCCTCCTGCCGATCCTGATCGGCGAGGCCACCAAGCTCACGCCCTACCTGGTGGACCTCGACAAGGAGTACGTGGCCACCGTGCGCCTCGGCGTCGTCACCGAGACCCAGGACCTCTCGGGCGCGGTGCTCGAGACCCGGCCCGTGCCCGCGCTCGACGCGGCGGCCATCGAGGCCGCGCTGTCGCCCTTCGTGGGCGTGATCCGCCAGGTGCCGCCGATGTTCTCGGCGCTGCGGCGGGGCGGCAAGCGACTCTACGAGCTGGCCCGCCAGGGCGTGGAGGTCGAGCGGGAGCCGCGCGAGGTGACGGTGCACTCGCTCCGTCTGGTCTCGGTGAGCCTGCCCGAGCTCGTGGTCCACGTCCGCTGCGGCAAGGGGACCTACGTGCGCACGCTCGCCGCCGACCTGGGGGCCGCGCTCGGCTGTGGCGCCGCGCTGGCCGGCCTGGTCCGCACCCGCGTGGGCCCTTACGCGCTCGAGTCCGCGCTGACGTGGGACGAGGTGCGGATGGCGCGGACGGCGGCCCCGCTGTGGGCGCGCCTCTTGCCCCCCGACTCCGCGCTCGCCGCGATGCCCGCGGTGCGGCTCGACGCCGACGGTGCGCGCGCCTTCTCGCACGGGCAGTCGGTGGCCGCCGGCGGGCGCGCGAGCGGCTGGCTCCGCGTGTACGGCCCCGCCGAGGTGCTGCTCGGCGTCGGGCAGGGGCTCGGCGACCGGGTGAAGCCCGAACGACTGCTCCATGCGGATCCTCAAGGGTCTCCCGTCCTTCCCGCCTGAGCTCCGGCCGTCGGTGGCCGCGCTCGGGGCCTTCGACGGGATCCATCTCGCCCACGCCAAGATCCTCGACACCGCGGTGGCGCGGGCGCGCGCCCTGGGCGTGCCCGCGGTGGCCACCACCTTCGATCCGCATCCGGTCGCGGTGCTCAGGCCCGAGCACGCGCCGCCTCCCATCGCCACCCTCGACGAGAACCTGGCCCGCATCGCGGAGCGCGGCATCGACGCGACGCTGGTCATCCCGTTCACCCGCGAGCTCTCGCGCGTGGAGGCCGAGGACTTCGTGGACCAGGTGCTGGTGGGGACGCTGGGGGCGCGGGAGGTGGTGGTGGGCTTCAACCACACCTTCGGGGCAGGGGCCCGAGGCACCGCGGACCTCCTGGTCGCGCTCGGGGCGCGGCGCGGCTTCGTGACCCACGTGCTCCCGCCGCTCCAGGTCGACGGGCTCACCGTGTCGTCGAGCACCATCCGGGAAGCTCTCAAGGAGGGCGACGTGGCGCTGGCCCGCGGGCTGCTCGGCCGGCCCTACTCGGTGTCGGGCATCGTGCAGCGGGGCGCCGGACGCGGCCGCACGCTCGGCTTCCCGACCGCGAATCTGCGTCCGGACCGGCCCCTGGTGCTGGCCGCGGGGGTCTACGCGGCCCGCGCCACGTTCACGGGCGGGACCGCCGACGCGGTGGTGAACATCGGCTATCGGCCGACCTTCGACGAGTCCCAGTACTGGATCGAGGCGTACCTGTTCGACTTCTCGGGCGACCTCTACGACCGGCCGCTCACGCTCCACTTCCTGGTCCGCATCCGTCCCGAGAAGAAGTTCCCGGGCGTGGAGGCCCTGAAGGCCCAGGTTTTCGCCGACATGGAGGAGGCCCGGCGACAGCTCCGGGCCGTGGCCGGTTGAAGGGTGCAGGGGCGCGTGCTACACTCCGCTCTGTCTTGACGCGGGTTTGAGCGGTCCAACGAACCCGTCCCAACGGAGCTGCAGGCGGGGCTCTGGGGACGTGGCGATTGGGGGGGGAACCCCCGGGAGGATATCGGCATGCGGCTGTCTCCGGACAAGAAGAAGGGCCTGATCGAGCAGTTCAAGGTGCACGAGGGCGACACCGGGTCGCCCGAGGTGCAGATCGCGCTCCTCTCCGAGCGGATCAACGGGCTCACGGATCACTTCAAGGCCCACCAGAAGGACCATCACTCGCGGCGGGGCCTCCTGATGCTGATCGGCAAGCGTCGGGGCCTGCTCGAGTACCTGCGCAAGAAGGACACGGAACGCTACCGAGCCGTCACGGAAAAGCTCGGGATTCGCAAGTGACGGCGAATCCTGATTGGATCAATCTCTCGTTCGCCCGGCCCGGCTGGGCCGCCCGCCTCGAAGCGACATCGATACTGGCTTCCCATCCCTCAGTTGCTCATCCCCTAGTTAGCTGGAGGACGCTGACCGTATGACACCTCACTCTGTGCAGATCAAGATCAACGATACGTCCCTCTCCATCGAGACCGGCAAGGTCGCCAAGCAGGCCGACGGATCCGTCGTGGTGCGCTGCGGCGGCACCGTGGTGCTCTCCACCGCCGTCGCGTCCCGGACCGCCCTGGAAGGCCGCGACTTCCTGCCCCTGACCGTGGAGTATCGCGAGCGGGCCTACGCGGGAGGCCGCATCCCGGGCGGCTTCTTCAAGCGGGAAGGCCGGCCCGACGAGAAGGAGACGCTGACCTGCCGGCTCATCGACCGGCCGCTCCGGCCCCTCTTCCCCAAGGGCTTCCGCAACGAGATCCAGATCATCAACCTGGTGATCTCGGCGGACAACGAGAACGACCCCGACGTGCTCGCCATGATCGGCTCCTCCGCCGCCATGTCGCTCTCCGGGATCCCGTTCGCGGGTCCGGTGGGCGCGGTGCGGGTGGCGCTGGTGGACGGCAAGCCGGTGGCCAACCCCACCTACAAGCAGGTGGCCGCCTCGCCGCTCGAGCTGGTGATGGCGGGCAACGAGGACGCCATCCTGATGGTGGAGTCGGGCGGCAAGGAGATCAGCGAGGAGCAGATGCTCGAGGCCCTGGCGTTCGGCCACGAGCGCTGCAAGGAGCTGGCCCGCATCCAGAAGGACCTGGTGGCGCGCGCGGCCAAGCCGCGCTGGCCGTTCGAGGCCAGCGCGGGCGCCGATCCCGCGCTGCAGGCGCGGGTGAAGGAGCTGGCCTCGGCCAAGGTCGCCCAGGCCCTCTCGGTGCACGAGAAGCATCCCCGGGCCCAGGCTCTCGAGGCGATCTTCGAGGAGATCTTCTCCGCGGTGGGGGGCGACGAGACCCAGCGCGGAAAGGTCCGCGAGGCCTTCGAGAAGGTGGAGAAGGCCGAGGTGCGGCGCCTGATCGTGGAGAAGGGTATCCGGGTGGACGGCCGCAGCGTCAAGGAAGTGCGGCCGATCTGGAGCGAGGTCGAGTACCTGCCCCGCGCGCACGGCTCGGCGCTCTTCACCCGCGGCGAGACCCAGGCCCTGGTGTCGGCCACGCTCGGCACCAAGGACGACGAGCAGAAGATCGAGTCGTTCGAGGGCAATTCCTACCGTCGCTTCATGCTCCACTACAACTTCCCCTCGTTCTCGACCGGTGAGGTGAAGCGGTTCGGCACCGCGGGCCGTCGCGAGATCGGCCACGGCGCGCTCGCCCAGCGGGCGGTCGAGGCGGTGCTGCCCACCCGGGAGGAGTTCCCCTACACGATCCGGGTGGTGTCGGACATCCTCGAGTCCAACGGATCCTCCTCGATGGCCACCGTCTGCGGCGCGTCCATGGCGCTGATGGACGCGGGGGCGCCGCTCAAGGCTCCGGTGGCCGGCATCGCGATGGGCCTGGTCAAGGAAGGCGACAAGGTCGGGATCCTGACCGACATCATGGGGACCGAGGACCACTACGGCGACATGGACTTCAAGGTCGCCGGCACCCAGAAGGGCATCACCGCGCTCCAGATGGACATCAAGATCGGCGGGGTGTCGATCGACATCATGCGCCAGGCCCTGGCCCAGGCCAAGGAGGCGCGTCTCCACGTGCTGGGCAAGATGGCCGAGACCATCAAGGGGCCCCGCGCGGAGCTCTCGCCGAACGCGCCGCGCTTCCTCACCATCAAGATCCGCCCGGAGAAGATCCGGGAGATCATCGGCCCCGGCGGCAAGGTCATCCGCGGCATCCAGGAGAAGACGGGGGCCAAGATCGACGTGGAGGACGACGGCAAGGTGACCGTGTTCTCCCCGAGCGCGGAGGCGGCCCAGATGGCGATCGGCATCATCCAGGACATCTGCCGCGAGGCGGAGATCGACCGCATCTACGTGGGCAAGGTGAAGTCGATCAAGGAGTTCGGCGCCTTCGTGGAGATCATTCCCGGCAACGAGGGGCTGCTCCACATCTCCCAGATCGCGGAGAGCCGCATCCGCTCGGTGGGCGACGTGCTCACCGAGGGCGACATCGTGGCGGTCAAGGTGATCGAGATCGACGGCAACGGCAAGATGCGCCTCTCGCGCAAGGCGGCGCACCGCGACCAGCCCGCGATCGCGGAGCAGGAGAAGCTCAAGATCGCACCCGCGGCGGGAGGCTCTGCCTAGTGCTCTACCCCAGGACGGCGGGAGGCTCTGCCTAGTGCTCTACCCCAGGACGGCGGGAGGCTCTGCATAGTGCTCTACCCCAGGACGGCGGGGGGCTCTGCTTAGTGCCCCATCGCAAGAGCGCGCTGCCCAACGGCGTTCGCCTCGTCACCGAGACGATGCCGCACGTGCGCTCGGTGGCGGTCGGCATCTGGGTGGAGACGGGCTCGCGGGCGGAGCCCGAGGCGCTGGGCGGCATCTCCCACCTGATCGAGCACCTGGTCTTCAAGGGCACCGCCTCCCGCTCCGCCCAGGACATCGCCCGCGCGATCGACTCGGTGGGGGGGCACATGGACGCGTTCACGGCCAAGGAGCACACCTGCTTCTACGTGAGCGTGCTCGACGAGCACCTGCCCCTCGCGGTGGATCTGCTCGCCGACATCCTCCGTCACCCGCGGTTCGCCCCCGACGACATCGAGAAGGAGAAGGCGGTCGTCCTCCAGGAGATCAAGATGGTGGAGGACACCCCCGACGACCTGATCCACGACCTGTTCGCGGAGCGGATCTGGGCGGGTCATCCGCTCGGGCGGCCCATCCTGGGGCAGTGGGACGTGGTGAAGAGGTTCGAGCGCGAGACCCTGCTGGACTACTTCCGGCGGGAGTACGCGCCGGGCCGCATCGTGGTGGCGGTGGCCGGCAACGCCGAGCACGCCCAGGTGGCCGATCTCTTCGCGGCCGGCTTCGAGGGCTGGGAGCAGCCGGTGGAGGCGCATCGATGGGCGCCGCCCGCCATCCACCCCGGGGTGCACGCGGTGCAGAAGACGCTCGAGCAGGTGCACCTGGTCATGGGGCTGCCCGGGGTGCCCGACGCGGCGCCGGAGCGGCACGCGCTGTACCTGCTCAACGACATCCTGGGCGGCAGCATGTCCTCCCGCCTCTTCCAGGAGATCCGCGAGCGCCAGGGCCTGGTCTACTCGGTGCACTCGGGCCAGCAGGCCTATCGCGACACCGGCCTCTTCTACGTCTACGCGGGCACCGATCCCGCCAACATCGGCAAGGTCCTGCACGCGCTGATGAAGGAGATCCGCGGGCTGAAGAAGGACGGAATCACCGCCGACGAGCTGCGCCGGTCCAAGGACCACCTCAAGGGCAGCCTGATGCTCTCGCTCGAGTCGACCTCCTCGAGAATGAACCGGCTGGCGAGGCACGAGATGCGGTTCGGCAGCTTCATGTCGATGGACGAGATGCTGGCCGCGATCGACGCGGTCCGCATGGAGGACGTCGAGGCCCTGATCCACCGCGTGCTCGACGAGGAACAGCTCGCGCTGATGACCCTGGGGGCGGTGAACCGCCGCCACTTCCCCCGGGGCCTCTTCCGCGCCTAGAGGGGGACTCATGCGCATCGAGTCTTCACCGGGTCCAGGAGGATTCTCGTGATCGCCCGCTACGCCCGCCCCGACATGGCGCGCATCTGGACGCAGGACGCGAAGTACGAGGCCTGGCTCCGGGTGGAGCTGGCGGTGTGCGAGGTCTACGCGCGTCGCGGCCTCATCCCGGTGGACGCCCTGGGCCGCATCAAGGCGCGGGCCCAGGTCTCGGCCGAGCGTATCGATCTGATCGAGGCCACCACGCGGCACGACGTCATCGCCTTCCTCACCAACATCGAGGAGGCGCTCGGCACCGACTCCCGCTACGTTCACATGGGGCTGACCTCCTCGGACGTCGTCGACACCGCGCTCGCGCTCCAGCTCCAGGAGGCTTCCGAGCTGCTGATCGCGGGCCTCGAGCGCTACCGGGCCGCGCTGCGCACCCTGGCCGTCCGGCACCGCGACACCCTGTGCGTGGGGCGCACCCACGGCATCCACGCCGAGCCCATGGTCTTCGGCCTCAAGGCCGCCCTCTGGTACAGCGAGGCGGGCCGCAACCTGGAGCGGCTGCGGCGGGCGCGGGAGACGGTGCGGGTGGGGAAGCTCTCGGGCGCGGTGGGCACCTTCGCCCACGTGGATCCGGACGTGGAGGAGGAGGCCTGCCGCCTGCTCGGGCTCGAGGCGGCGCCGATCTCCAACCAGATCGTACAGCGCGATCGCCACGCCGAGTTCTCCACCACGCTGGCCATCGTGGCCGCGTCGCTCGAGAAGGTCGCCACCGAGATCCGCGCGCTGCAGCGCACCGAGGTGCTGGAAGCGGAGGAGCCGTTCACGGCAGGCCAGAAGGGCTCGAGCGCGATGCCCCACAAGCGCAACCCGGTCTCCTGCGAGCAGGTGTGCGGCCTGGCCCGGCTGGTGCGGACCAACGCGCTGGCCTCGCTCGAGAACGTGGCCCTGTGGCACGAGCGGGACATCAGCCACTCGTCGGTGGAGCGGGTGATCCTGCCCGACTCCACGTGTCTGGTCGACTACATGCTCCACCAGATGACCCGCATCCTCGACGGGCTCCAGGTCTACCCGGAGCGCATGCGGGAGAACATGGAGCGGAGCTTCGGCCTCCTCTTCTCCCAGCGGGTGCTGCTGAAGCTGACCGACAAGGGCCTCGCGCGCCAGGAGGCCTACGAGATGGTGCAGCGCAGCGCCATGGCCGCCTGGCGCGAGCGCACCGACTTCCGCGCGCTCCTGGCCGCGGACGCCGACGTGATGGCCCACCTGAGCCGGCCCGAGCTCGACGAGTGCTTCGACCCGGCCTGGTATCTGCGGAACGTCCCCGCGATCTATCGCCGGGTGGGGCTGCCCGCGTGAGCGCGCGGGCCGGGGAGGGGCCTCGGGGATGAAGGCGCGCGTGCTGGTGCGGCTCAAGCCGTCGATCCTGGACGCCCAGGGTGCCACCGTGAAGCGCGCGCTCGACGGCCTGGGCTTCGCCGAGGTGCAGGACGTGCGCGTCGGCAAGGTGGTGGACGTCGAGATCGCCGGTCTCGGGCCCGACGACGCGCGGCGGCGGGTGGAGGAGATGTGCACGCGCCTGCTGTGCAACCCGGTGATCGAGGATTTCACGGTCGAGATGCTCGGCGAGGGGCGCTAGACGGGGCGAGCCTCTTGTCAGATCGCGGGGGGCGGGTTAGAGTGACGGGGTAACACTCAAAGGAGGAACACACGGTCCCATGAACTTTGGCGTGGTGGTCTTCCCGGGCACGTGGAGTGACTGCGACTTCCATTACGTCATCGGTGAGGTGCTCCACCAGCCGGTCCGCTACGTCTGGCATCGTGACGCAAACCTGGCCGACTTCGACTGCCTGATCCTTCCCGGTGGTTTTTCCTACGGTGACTATCTGCGGGCCGGCGCGGTTGCCGGCCGCTCCCCGGTGGTGGAGGCGCTGCCCGAGTTCGCCGCGCGCGGCGGCCTCGTGCTGGGATCGTGCAACGGATTTCAGATCCTCTGCGAGGCGCGGCTCCTCCCCGGAGCCCTCATGCGCAACGAGTGCCTGCAGTACCGCTGCCAGTCCACCTACCTCGTGGTCGAGAACGCGGACACCGCCTTCACGCGGGCGATGCGTCCCGGCCAGGTCCTGAAGATGCCGATCTCGCACGGGGAGGGGAAATACCACGCCGACTCCGAGACGATCCGGTCGCTCAAGGCCAAGAACCAGATCGTCTTCCGCTACTGCACGGAGAACGGCCGCGTGGTGAAGGAAGCGAACCCCAACGGCTCGATGGACAACATCGCCGGGGTGATCAACGAGGAAGGCACCGTGCTGGGCCTGATGCCGCACCCGGAGCGCGCCGCCGAGGCCGCGGTGGGCGGCACCGACGGCACGCTGATCTTCCACTCGATCCTCAACACCCTGGTCGAAGACGGCTCGTTCCTCAAGCGGTAGGCCGCCACGTGCGAACCGGATGGGGGCGGGGTGACCGCGGGCGATCCTGATGTCATGGGGGCGGGGTGACCGCGGGCGAGCCTAAGGTCACGCTGGACCTGGCCCTGAGCCACGGCCTCACGGCCGAAGAGTACGACCGCATCATCCGGCGCCTCGATCGGGAGCCGACCTTCACCGAGCTGGGGCTCTTCTCCGCGCTCTGGTCCGAGCACTGCGCCTACAAGCACTCCCGCGTGTTCCTCCGCGGCCTGCCCACCCGGGCACCGCACGTGCTGCAGGGACCGGGTGAGAACGCGGGGATCGTGGACCTGGGGGGCGATCTCGCGCTCGCCTTCAAGATCGAGAGTCACAACCATCCCTCCTTCATCGAGCCCTTCCAGGGCGCGGCCACCGGGGTCGGCGGGATCCTGCGTGACATCTTCACCATGGGCGCCCGCCCCATCGCGGTGCTCGACTCCCTGCGCTTCGGCGATCCGGCCGATCCGCGCACCCGGCGCCTGATCGAGGGCGTCGTCTCCGGGATCGGCTGGTACGGCAACTGCTTCGGGGTGCCGAACCTGGGCGGCGAGGTGGGCTTCGCGGCGGAGTACGCGGGCAATCCCCTGGTCAACGCGATGGCGGTCGGCCTCGTGAGCAAGCGCGGCATCTTCCGGGCCCGCGCCGACGGGGTGGGCAACCCGGTCTTCTACGTGGGGGCCAAGACCGGCCGCGACGGCATCCACGGCGCGATCATGGCCTCCGCCACCTTCGACGAGACCGCGGAGGAGCGCCGGCCCACGGTGCAGGTGGGCGATCCCTTCACCGAGAAGCTCCTGCTGGAGGCGTGCCTGGAGGCGATGGCCTCGGGCGCGATCGTGGGCATCCAGGACATGGGCGCGGCGGGCCTCGCCTGCGCCTGCTCCGAGATGCCGGCCCGCGCCGGCACCGGCATGGAGATCGAGGCCTCCCGCGTGCCGCAGCGCGAGGCGGGCATGACCCCGTACGAGATCATGCTCTCCGAGTCGCAGGAGCGAATGCTGCTGGTGGCGGCGCACGGACGGGAGGAGGAGGTCCGGGCGATCTTCGCCCGCTGGGACCTGGACGCGGTCGCCATCGGGACCGTCACCGACGACGGCCTGCTGCGGGTGCGCTTCCACGGCGCGGTGGTGGCGGAGGTGCCGGTGCGGGCGCTGGCCGACGAGGCCCCGGTCTACGAGAAGCCCACCGCGCGGCCCGCGTGGCAGGACGCGCTCGCCGCCTTCGACCCGCGGAGCCTGCCCGCGCCGGCAAGCTCCCCCGCGGCCGCGAGCTCCCCCGCGCCCGCGAGCTGCAATGACACGCTCCTGACCCTCGTCGCCTCGCCGGGCATCGCGTCGAAGGAGTGGGTGTATCGCCAGTACGACCAGCAGGTCGGCATCAACTCGCTGGTGCTGCCCGGCTCGGACGCGGGCGTGCTCCGGATCAAGGGTCACCGCATCGGAGTGGCGGTAACCACCGACTGCAACGCGCGCTTCGTCTACCTCGATCCGCGTGTCGGCACCGCGATGGCGGTGGCCGAGGCGGCCCGCAACCTCTCGGTGAGCGGCGCGCGCCCCCTCGGCCTCACCGACTGCCTGAACTTCGGCTCGCCGGAGCGGCCCGAGATCCTCTGGCAGTTCAGGGAGGCGGTGGCCGGTCTCGCCGACGCGTGCGGCGCGCTGGAAATCCCCGTGGTAGGGGGCAACGTCTCCTTCTACAATGAGACCCTCGGCCAGGCGATCCTGCCCACGCCCGTGATCGGAATGGCGGGTATCCTGGATGACGTGGAGGCGCGTGCCACGCAGTGGTTCGCGACCCCGGGCGACCGGGTGGCGCTGCTGGGCCCTGAGGCGGTCAGCCTGGGCGGGTCGGAGTGGCTGTGGGTGCTTCATCGCACGGTGGCCGGCCGGCTGGCCCCGCTGGATCTGGCCGTGGAGCGGGCGGTGCAGGAGGCGTGTCGCGCCGCGATCGGGGCCCGCCTGCTGGGCTCCGCGCACGACTGTGCGGAGGGCGGGCTGGCGGTGGCCCTGGCCGAGAGCTGCGTGAGCGGACCGCGGCTGGTGGGGGCGGAGGTCGACCTGGGGCCGTCGGCGATCCCGACGGGGGAGGCGGCGGACGTGACCCTGTTCGGCGAGGGGCCGTCGCGCGTGGTCGTCTCGGTGAAGGCGGAGGCGGTGCGGCACTTCGAGCAGCTCATGAGCGAGTTCCGCGTACCGTGGCGGTTCATCGGCACGGTCGGGGGCGAGCGGCTGGTGATCAAGGCGGGGGGCGTGAGCCGCGTCGACGTGGATCTCGACCGTCTCACCGGCGCCTGGAGGAGCGGCTTTGAGCGACTGGTCAGCTGAGCGGGCGGCTCTCGAGCTGGACGACAAGTTCCACGACGAGTGCGGCCTCTTCGGGGTCTGGAACCACGCCGAGGCCGCCAACGTCGCTTACCTCGGGCTCTACGCGCTGCAGCACCGCGGTCAGGAGTCGGCGGGCATCGCCTCCACCGACGGCAACCACTTCCAGGTCGAGAAGGCGATGGGCTGGGTGGCCGACGTGTTCAGCCGCGACCGGCTCAAGCGCCTGCCCGGGCACCGCGCCATCGGCCACGTGCGCTACTCCACCGCGGGCAGCTCGAACCTGCGCAACGCCCAGCCCATCACCGGGACCACCGCGCACGGGCCGGTCGCGATCGCCCACAACGGCAACCTGGTGAATGCCGAGGCGCTCCGAGAAGACCTCGAGAAGGACGGCGCGGTATTCCAGTCGTCGTCCGACACCGAGGTGATCCTGCACCTGCTGGCGCGGTCCGAAGGGGCCACGCTGGTCGACCAGCTCGCCCGCGCGCTCACCCGGGTGAAGGGCGCCTACACCTTGCTGCTGCTGACCCCGGACAGCATGATCGGCGTCCGCGACCCCTCCGGCTTCCGGCCCCTGACCCTGGGCCGGCTGGACGACGCCTGGGTGCTCGCGTCCGAGACCTGCGCGCTCGACCTGATGGAGGCGAAGATCGAGCGGGACATCGAGCCGGGCGAGATCGTGATCGTCGACGACCGCGGGGTGACCTCGGTCAAGCCGTTCCGGCCCGCCCAGCGCCTGCAGTGCGTCTTCGAGTACGTCTACTTCGCGCGGCCCGACTCGGTGCTGTGGGGGCGCAACGTCCACACGGTGCGCAAGGCCCTCGGCCACCAGCTCGCGCGCGAGTATCCGGTGGCGGCGGACCTCGTGATTCCGGTGCCGGACTCCGGGGTGGGGGCCGCGCTCGGCTTCTCGGAGGAGTCCGGGATGCCGTACGACAGCGGGCTGGTCCGTAATCACTACGTGGGCCGCACCTTCATCGAGCCCCAGCAGGGCATCCGGCACTTCGGGGTGAAGGTGAAGCTCAACCCGAACCGCGAGGTGCTCGACGGCAAGCGGGTGGTGGTGGTCGACGACTCGATCGTGCGCGGCACCACCAGCCGCAAGATCGTGAAGATGATCCGGGCCGCGGGGGCGCGCGAGGTGCACGTGCGGATCTCCTCGCCGCCCATCCAGTGGCCGTGCTATTACGGCATCGACACCCCGACCCGGCGCGAGCTCATCGGCTCGAGCCACAAGGTCGATGAGATCCAGCGCTATCTGGGAGCGGACTCGCTGGGCTATCTCTCGCTGGAGGGCATGCTGAAGGCCACCGGGACGGACCCGAATCACTTCTGTCACGCGTGCTTCACCGGGCAATACCAGGTCGGCTTCGAGTCCGAGGAGCTGGCGCAGCTCAAGCTGTTTGACTCGTAGGAGTTCATGGATCCGCTGACGTATCGGGCGGCCGGCGTCGACATCCAGGCCGGCGACCTCGCCGTGCGCCGCATCGCGCCGCTGGCGGCGTCCACCCGTCGGCCGGAAGTGCTGGGCGGCCTCGGGGCCTTCGCCGCCTTCTTCCGCGTCCCCACCGGCTACCGCGAGCCGGTCCTGCTCTCCTCCACCGATGGCGTCGGCACCAAGCTCAAGATCGCGATCATGGCCGACCGCCACGACACGGTGGGCCTGGACCTGGTCGCGATGGGCGTCAACGACCTGCTGGTGCACGGGGCCGAGCCGCTCTTCTTCCTCGACTACCTCGCGGTGCACCAGGTGGATCCCGACCGGATCGAGTCCATCGTGGCCGGCATCGCGGCGGGCTGCCGCCTGGCCGGCTGCGCGCTGGTGGGCGGCGAGACCGCGGAGATGGGCGGCTTCTACGCGCCCGGCGAGTACGACCTGGCCGGGTTCGCGGTCGGGGTGGCCGAGGAGAGCCTGATCGTCACCGGCGCCGACGTGGCGATCGGCGACCGGGTGCTGGCCCTGTCCTCTTCCGGGCTGCACTCGAACGGCTACACGCTGGCGCGGGAGGCGATCTTCGGCCGCATGGGGCTCAAGCTGGGCGATCCGATCCCGGGCGTCGGACGCTCGGTGGTCGACGAGCTGCTCGAGCCCACCCGCATCTACGTGCGCCCCGTGCTCGCCCTCCTCAAGGACGTGCGGGTCAAGGCGATGGCCCACATCACCGGCGGGGGCATCACCGAGAACCTGCCCCGGGTGCTGCCCGCGGGCCGGCGCGCCCGGCTCACCATCGCCGCGTGGCCGGTGCCGCCCGTCTTCGCCGCCATCCAGCGCGCGGCCTCGGTGGACGACGCGGAGATGCGGCGCACGTTCAACATGGGTCTGGGCTTCCTCCTGGTGGTCTCGCCCGACGACGCGGCCGCCGCGACCCGGCGCCTGGAGGCGGCGGGCGAGCGCGTGCACGCGGTGGGCGAGATCGTGGCGGGCGATCCGGGCGTGGACTATGTCTGAGCCGCTGCGGGTGGGCGTGCTCGCCTCCGGCCGCGGATCCAACTTCCGCGCCCTGGCCGAGGCGGCCGCCCGGGGCCGCATCCCGGCCGCGATGGTGGTGCTGATCAGCGACCGGGCGGCCGCGCCGGTGCTCGACATCGCGCGCGAGCATCACGTCGAGGCGATGGTGCTCGATCCCAGGCAGCACCCCTCGCGCGAGGCCCACGAGAAGGCGGTGATCGGGGTGCTCGAGGAGCGGCGGGTCGGGCTCGTATGCCTGGCCGGTTACATGCGGCTCCTGAGCGGGGGCTTCGTCGGCCACTTCGCGGGGCGGATGCTCAACATCCACCCGTCGCTCCTGCCCGCATTCCCGGGTCTGCACCCGCACCGGCAGGCGCTGGCCCACGGGGTGCGCGTCTCCGGCGCGACCGTACACTTCGTGGACGACGGCGTGGACACCGGCCCCATCGTTCTGCAGGCCGCGGTGCCGGTGCGGCCGGACGACACCGAGGAGAGCCTCGCCGCGCGCGTCCTGGCCGAGGAGCACCGGCTCTACCCGGAGGCGGTGCGCCTGTTCGCGGAGGGCCGGCTCCAGATCCGGGGGCGCCGGGTGGACATCGGGGGCGTGACGAGGGGGGTGTGATGACGCGACTCGGACGGGCGCTGATCAGCGTGCACGACAAGACCGGGGTGGTGGAGTTCGCGCGGGGCCTGGCGGCCCTCGGCGCGGAGATCGTCTCCACCGGCGGCACCGCCAGGCTCCTGCGGGAGTCCGGGATCGCGGTGGTGGACGTCGCGGAGATCACCGGCTTCCCGGAGATGCTCGACGGGCGCGTGAAGACGCTGCACCCCAAGGTGCACGGCGGCCTCCTGGCCCGTCGCGACGTGCCCGAGCACATGGCCGCGCTGGAGCGGCACGGCATCCGCCCGATCGACCTGGTGGCGGTCACGCTCTATCCCTTCGAGCAGACGGTCGCCAGACCCGGCGTCTCCCTCGCGGAGGCGATCGAGAACATCGACATCGGCGGTCCCAGCATGATCCGCGGCGCGGCCAAGAACCACGCCCACGTGGCGGTGGTGACGGACCCCGCCCAGTACCGCCCGGTGCTCGACGAGCTCGAGAAGTCGGACGGCGTCCTCTCCGACGGGACGCGCTTCCGGCTGGCCGCGGAGGCCTTCCGGCGCACCGCCCAGTACGACGCGGCGATCGCCGCGTACCTGCACGATCCGACCGCGACCGGCCGCGGGCAGGCGGGCGTGTTCCCGGACCGCCTCCCCGAGCGCCTGGACATCGAGGGCGTGCGGGTAGAGAGCCTCCGCTACGGCGAGAACCCGCACCAGGCCGCCGCGTTCTACCGTCCGACCGCGGGCCCGCTCGGGCTCAGCGCCGCGCGCCATCTGCACGGGCCGGAGCTCTCGTACAACAACCTGCTCGACTGGTCGGCGGCCCTCGGCCTGCTGCTCGAGTTCGACGACCCGGCCGCGGTGGTGATCAAGCACACCAACCCGTGCGGGGTCGCCCTCGGCGGCGGGGTGGGCGAGGCGATGCGGCGGGCCAAGGCCTGCGACCCGGTCTCGATCTACGGCGGCATCGTGGGGCTGAACCGGGCGGTGGACATGGAGGTGGTGAAGGAGCTCTCCGGGATCCTGCTCGAGATCCTCTTCGCCCCCGCCTACGAGCCCGATGCCCTCGAGGAGATCCGGCGCACCAAGAAGAAGTGCCGGGTGTTCCAGCTGCCGTGCGCCCGCCGCGACTACCCGGCCCGGCAGCAGGAGCTGCGCAGCGTGTGGGGCGGGGTGCTGCTGCAGGACGCGGACCTGACCGATCTCGACCCCGGGGCCCTGAAGGTGGTGTCGCGCCGCGCGCCCACCGAGGCGGAGATGACCGCCCTGCGCTTCGCGTGGAGGGTGGGCAAGCACGCCAAGTCCAACGCGATCGTGCTCGCCACCGCGGAGCACGTGGTGGGGGTGGGCGCGGGGCAGATGAACCGGGTGGATTCGGCGCGCCTCGCGGTGATGCGGGCGCGCGAGATCGGGCTCGAGACCAAGGGCTCGGTGTGCGCCTCCGACGCGTTCTTCCCGTTCCGGGACGGCCTCGACGTGGTGGCCGAGGCGGGCGCCACCGCGGTGATCCATCCGGGCGGCTCGGTGCGCGACGAGGAAGTGGTGGCGGCGGCGAACGAGCACGGGCTGGCGATGGTGGTGTGCGGGATACGCCATTTCAAGCACTAGTCGTCCTCCCGAGCGGGTGTTCTCGCTGCGCGAGCTGACGCGGCTCCTGCGGCTGTCCCCCAAGCGGCGCTCCCAGCTGCGCCGTCTGGGACTCCTGCGCGAGGATCCGCGCGGGGTCCGCTTCCGCGAGCTGGTCTCGGCCCGCGCCGCGGTGCAGCTGCTGGAGAGCGGGGCCAGCGTGCGGCAGGTGCGGGCCGCCCTCGACGGGGCCCGGCGTCTGGCCCCCCACGTGCAGACGCCCCTCGCGGAGCTCCGCCTGGTGCTGCACGACCGCCGGGTGGTGGTCGAGCAGGACCGGCTGCGCCTCGACCCCGGCACCGGCCAGACCCTGCTCGACTTCGCGGCCGGCGACCTCGAGGCCGAGGCGCGCGAGACGCTGCAGACCGGCATGGTGCGCCCGATGATCCCGCCCGCGGACGCGGCGGAGGTGTGGTTCCAGCGCGCCTCGGAGTGGGACGGCGACCCCGAGCGCTGGGAGTCGGCGGTGGACGCCTACGAGCGCGTGCTCGACATGGACCCGGGCTACGCGGCGGCGTGGAACAACCTCGGGCTCCTGCACCACCGCATGGGTCAGTACGAGCGAGCGGGGGAATGCTACCGCGCCGCGCTCGAGACCGACGACACCTGCTGCCAGGCCGCGTTCAATCTGGGCTCGCTCCACGAGGACCTGGGTGACTTCCCGGTCGCGGTGACGTGGTACCGGCGCGCGCTGGAGCTCGACGCCGACTACGCCGACGCCCACTTCAACCTGGCCGGGGTCCTGGCCAAGCTCGGGCGGAGCGACAGCGCGGCGGTGCACTGGCGGCGCTACCTCGAGCTCGACCTGGGCAGCCCGTGGGCGAAGATCGCGCGCGCGCACCTGGACGGCGAGGCGGGCGGCGAGGACGCGCCGGAGGCCGACGAATGACCGACGTGCTGCTGGTCGGCGGCGGGGGCCGCGAGCACGCGCTCGCCTGGAAGCTCGCCCAGAGCCCGGGGCTCGGCCGCATGATCGCGGGCCCCGGGAACCCGGGCATCGCGGCGCACGCCCGTTGCGTGCCGGTCAAGGACACCGCGATCGACGACCTGGTCGCGCTGGCGCAGCAGGAGCGGCCCGACCTGGTGGTGGTGGGGCCCGAGGTGCCGCTGGCCCTGGGGCTGGCGGATCGGATGCGCGCGGCGGGCTTCGCGGTGTTCGGGGGCAGCGCGGCGGCGGCCCGGCTCGAGAGCTCGAAGGCCTTCGCCAAGGAGCTGATGGCGCGGCACCGCATCCCCACCGCGCGCTTCGGGACCTTTCGAGAAGCGGTTGCCGCTCGGGCCTTCTGCCGCGAGCTGGGCGCGCCCCTGGTGGTGAAGGCGGACGGCCTCGCGGCCGGCAAGGGGGTGCTGATCTGCCGGAGCCTCGGGGAGGCCGACGCCGCGCTCGCCCAGTGCCTGGAAGCGCGCGCCTTCGGCGACTCGGGCCTCACGGTGGTGGTGGAGGAGTTCCTCCAGGGCGAGGAGGCCTCGTTCTTCGCGCTCTCCGACGGCACCACGGCGCTGCCGCTGGCCGCGGCCCAGGATCACAAGACGGTGTGGGACGGCGACCGCGGCCCCAACACCGGCGGGATGGGCGCCTACTCGCCGGCCCCGGTGATGGACGCGGCGATGGAGGCGCGGGTGATGGCCGAGATCGTGCGGCCCACCATCGCGGCGATGGCCGCGGAGGGCGCGCCCTACACCGGCGTGCTGTTCGTGGGGCTCATGATCACGCGCGAGGGGCCCAAGGTCATCGAGTTCAACTGCCGCTTCGGCGATCCGGAGTGCCAGGCGCTGCTGCCGCGCCTTCAGGAGGACCTGCTGGCCCTGCTGCTGGCGGCCGCCACCGGCAAGGGCCTGCCGCCCACGCTGGCGTGGAGCCCGCGCGCCTCGGTGTGCGTGGTCATGACCTCCGCGGGCTATCCCGGCCGCTACGACACCGGTACCGCCATCACCGGCCTCGAGGCCGCGGGAGCCTTGCCGGACGTCACCGTGTTCCACGCGGGCACCGCGCGCGCGGGGGGCGGGCTGGTCACCGCGGGCGGCCGCGTCCTGGGGGTGCAGGCCCTCGGCGACGACGTGGCCGCCGCCATCCGCACCGCGTACGCGGCGGTGGAGCGCATCCGCTTCGACGGCGCCCACTACCGCCGCGACATCGGCCACCACGCCCTGAGACGTCTCGGGTGAGCGTCCGGTCCATTCGCACCCGCGTCCGAGCCGTCGATCCGGAGCAGCCGGACCCCCGCGCGATCGCGGCCGCCGCCGCGGTGGTGGAGGCGGGCGGGCTGGTCGCCTTTCCCACCGAGAGCTTCTACGGCCTGGGCGCCGACGCCCTGGACGCCCACGCGGTCGCCCGCGTCTTCGAGGTGAAGGGTCGGCCGGAGCAGAAGGCGCTGCTGGTGCTGGTCGACTCGGTGGAGATGGCGGCGAGCCTCGCGGCGGGCATTCCGGACGGGGTCCGGGCCTTGATGGCGAAGCACTGGCCGGGCCCGCTCACCCTGGTGCTGGAGGCCGCGCCGCGCGTGCCCGCGACGCTCACCGGTGGCGGCGGCACCATCGGGGTGCGCATGCCCGGCCACGGCGTCGCGCGCGCCCTGGTCCACTCCGCGAGGCGGCCCATCACCGCGCCGAGCGCGAACCCGAGCGAGGCCGCGCCGCCGCGCACCGCGGCCGCGGTGCGCGAGTACTTCGACGGGCTCGTGGAGCTGATCCTCGACGGCGGGACCACCGCGGGCGGGGCGGGCTCCACGGTGGCGGACTGCACCAGGTGGCCCCCGCGCATCCTGCGGCAGGGGCCGGTGGTCGTCGAGGGTGCAACCACATGACCGACGTCGTCGAAGGCGAGGGCGCCGACGCATGACCGACGTCGTCGCGCGCGAGGGCGCAAGCGCATGACCGATAGGGTCCGGACCGAGGGCGCATGCGCATCACCGGCGTGATCCAGGCCGGCGGGCGCAGCGTGCGCATGGGAGGCCGGCCCAAGGCCCTCATGGAGCTGGGCGGCCGGCGCATCATCGATCGGGTCGCGGACGTGGTGCGCGCGGTCGCCGACGACGCGCTGATCGTGACCAACACCCCGGAGCTCTACGCCTCCCTGGGCCTCCCGATGGTGCCGGACGCGTTCCCGGACCACGGCTCCCTCGGCGGCATCTACTCCGGCCTCCGGGCGGCCGACGGCGACGCGGCCTTCACGGTGGCCTGCGACATGCCGTTCCTGATGGTGGAGGTCGCGCGCCTGGTGACGAGTCGCGCCGCGGAGGCCGACGTGGTGGCCCCGCGGGTGGGGCCGCAGTGGGAGACCCTGCACGCCTGCTACGCCAAGGCGTGCCTCCAGCCGATCGAGACGCGCCTGCGCGCGGGCCGCCTCAAGGTCGTGGACCTCTACGACGACGTGCGGGTGCTCGCGGTCGCGGAGGAGGAGGTCGCCCGTCACCGCGCGCCCGAGATCGTGTTCATGAACGTCAACACCCCCGAGGACCTCGAAAGGTCGCGCGCGCTGCTGGCGAGCCTCGAGCCCGGCGGCTCCGCGGCGGGGTCCCGCTAGCCATGGACGCGCGCGCGGAGGGGCTGGGCCTCGGCTCGATCCAGGAGATCAACGCGCTGCCGCGCGAGGTGGCGGAGGCGCTCTACGCTCGGCTGGTGCCGGAGGAGCTGCTGGACCGCTTCGGCATCGACCCCTCCACGCTGTGCGACCGGAGCGGGGCGCGGCTGGTGCGGGTGACCGCGCCCGCGGACAAGCCGTGGGCGCGCGTCGAGGTGCGCTCCTCGCTGGAGGACCGCGATCCGGCCCTGCTGGTCGACGTGGAGATGTCGCCGCTCTCGGTCCCGGAGCTGGCCTTCGTGCAGATCACCGACCCCACCGGGCCGCGCTTCGCGATCGACCGCGACCTGGACGGGCGGGACACCCTCTTCGGGACCGCCTCCCGCAACATCCCGGAGGAGACGCGGGCCATGCAGGCCGGGCTCGCCCCCGGCCAGGTCCGGCGCGGTCTGCGCCTGCTCTCGGGCGTGCTCGACTCGATGGCGTCCTTCTGCGCGCTGCTCGGCAAGGAGATCTACCTCATCGAGCCGCTCTTCTACCACTCCGCGATCCTGTACGAGCGGCGCGGCTGCGGCTACCTGATGGGTCGGGACGTGATGGACCAGATCCACGCCGGCTTCTCCGAGGGCGGCGTGCTGATGAAGGCGCTGGACGGCTCCTCCCACTTCCGCCGCGCCGAGGCCGCCGGGACCGTGCGCGGCCGCAGCTGGGCCCTGCACGACGGGGTCATCGACGGGCTGTGGGGCGGCGCCGGCGTGGGGTCGGTGAAGATGTACCGCGCCGCGGGTCGGCCCGCCGGCATCGCCACGTTCCCGGACGCGCCCTACTGAGCGGAGGCGGCGGGATATACTGGCGACGTGAAGCGCATGAAGCCGGTCCCCGCGCATATGAAGATCCGCAAGCCCATGCCGGCCAAGCCGCCGAAGGTCGAGGTGCCCCGGACGGTCTACCGGCGCCGGCCCAAGCATCCGCGCGCGCTCGAGATCCAGTGACCGCGCCCGCCGCGATCGTTCACTACCACGAGATCAGCCTCAAGCGGGGCAACCGTCCGCTCTTCCTCCGTCACCTGCAGCAGAACGTGCTCCGGGCGGTGGGGGACCTGGGGCCGGTGCGCCTGGTGCAGCTGCCCGGCCGCATCATGCTCGATCTCTCGCGCCATCCGGACCCCGAGCGGCTCGGCGAGCGCCTCGCCCGCGTGTGCGGCATCGCCAACTTCTCGCTGGCCCTGCGCACCGGGGTCAGCCTGGACGCCTTGCGGCCGGCGGTGGAGCGGGCGATCGAGGGGCGCGCGTTCCGCACCTTTCGCATCTCGGCCCGGCGCGCGTTCAAGACCTTCCCCCTCACCTCGGTGGAGCTGAACCGGCACCTGGGCGCGCACGTGCTGGCCCTGCGGCCGGACGCGCGGGTGAGCCTCGAGCACGCGGAGTGCGACGTGCGGGTGGAGGTGCTGCCGAGCGAGGCCTTCGTCTACGCCGACCGTCATCTCGGGGCGGGCGGGCTGCCGGTGGGCGCGAGCGGCACGGTGGCCGCGCTGCTCTCGGGCGGCATCGACTCCCCGGTCGCGGCGTGGCGGCTCATGAAGCGCGGCTGCCGCGTGGTCTTCGTGCACTTCCACAGCGCGCCGTACCTGCCCGATCTCTCGCGCGGCAAGGTGCGCGACCTGGTGACGCGCCTGACCCAGTGGCAGTACTTCTCGCGCCTGTTCCTGGTGCCCTTCGGCGAGATCCAGCGCGAGGTCGTGCTCTCGGTGCCGCCGCCGGCCCGGGTGGTGGTCTATCGGCGGCTGATGGTCCGCATCGCGGAGCGCCTGGCCCGCCACGCGGGGGCGCCCGCCCTCGTCACCGGCGAGAGCCTGGGGCAGGTGGCGTCGCAGACCCTCGCCAACCTCACCCGCATCGACGAGGTGGCGAGCGTGCCGATCCTGCGGCCGCTCATCGGCATGGACAAGCTCGAGATCACCGAGCAGGCGCACGCCCTCGGCACCTTCGAGATCTCGATCGAGCCGGACGCCGACTGCTGCACGCTCTTCACCCCCAGGCATCCGGACACCCGCGTGGAGGCGGCCCAGGTGGCGGCCCTGGAGGCGCGCCTCGATCTCGAGCGGCTCGTGACCCAGGGGGTCGAGACCGCGGAGCAGGAGACCTTCGAGTTCCCGGCCGGGGCGGGCCCGTACCCGCCGCGGGGCGCGCGGGGGCGGCCGCGGCAGGAGTCGGTCCCGGAGTGAGCCCCGCGCTCACGTTCCTGGGAGGAGCCGGCGGCACCGTCACCGGCTCCAAGCACCTTCTCGAGAGCGGCCCCGGGCGGCTCCTGCTCGACTGCGGACTCTTCCAGGGCCTGAAGCCGCTGCGGCTGCGCAACTGGGCCGCCCCGCCGGTCGACCCGACGACGCTCGACGCGGTGGTGCTGAGCCACGCTCACATCGATCACTCCGGCTACCTGCCGCGGCTCTGCCGCGACGGGTTCAAGGGACCGGTGTACTGCACCGGGGGCACGCTCGACCTGCTCCGGATCATGCTGCCCGACGCGGCTCACCTGCAGGAGGAGGAGGCCGAGTTCGCGAACCGCCACCACACGAGCAAGCACGACCCGGCCCTGCCGCTCTACACGGTGGCCGACGCGGAGCGGGTGCTCGCGCAGGCGCGCGCGGTGAGCTTCGGGTCCGCCTTCACTCCCGCGCCCGGCATCGAGGCCCGCTTCACGCCGTCCGGCCACATCCTGGGCGCGGGGCTCGTGGACTGCCGCGTCGACGGCAAGAGTCTCGTGTTCTCCGGCGACCTCGGGCGGTACGACGTGCCGATCATGGTGGATCCGGATCCGGTCGCGGAGGCCGACGTGCTGCTGGTGGAGTCCACCTACGGCAACCGCGTCCACCCCGCCGACGATCCCCGGGAGCGCCTGACCACCGCGGTGAAGCGCGCGGCGGCCCAGAAGGGGTGGCTCCTGATCCCCGCCTTCGCGGTGGGCCGCTCGCAGGAGATCCTCTACGACCTGCGCGAGCTCGAGGCCACGGGCGCGATCCCGAGCCTGCCCGTCTACCTGGACAGCCCGATGGGGATCCAGGCCACCGTGATCTACGCGACCCACCGGGAGGAGCACGACGCGGCGCTGACCGCGGTGGAGAAGGACGGCACCCGGCCCTTCGCCCCGCGACGCCTCACCCTGACCCGGACGGTGGACGAGTCCAAGCGGCTCAACGACGCCGCGGGGCCGGGGATCATCGTGGCCGGCAGCGGCATGGCTACCGGCGGGCGCATCCTGCACCACCTCAAGCGGCTGCTGCCCGATCCACGCACCACCGTGCTCTTCGTGGGCTATCAGGCCGCGGGCACGCGGGGGCGGATCCTCACGGACGGGGCCACCGAGATCAAGATGCTGGGCGCGATGGTGCCGGTGCGCGCGCAGATCATGGTGAGCGACGCCTACTCCGCGCACGCCGACCGCGAGGAGATCATGCGCTGGCTGGGCGGCTTCAAGCGGCCGCCCGGCATGACCTACATCGTCCACGGTGAGCCGGACGCGGCCGCCGCGCTGCGGGAGGCGATCGCGAGCCGGCTCGGCTGGCCGGCCGCGGTGGCCGCGGACGGCCAGCGCGTGACGTTCTGAGCGACGCGCGGAGCGACGGGCCCGCGGCGTACCGGCTGGTCCGGGCGCTGACCCGCCTGCTGCTCGCGGTCTTCTATCGCCGGATCGACGTCATCGGCGCCGAGCGCGTGCCGCGGGCGGGGCCTCTCGTGGTGGCGGTCAACCACCACAACGCGCTGGTGGACGGCGTCCTGCTGGTGGCGCACTTCCCGCGCCGCCTGGTGCCGGTGGCCAAGGCCCCGCTCTTCTCGACCCCGCTCATCGGCTGGTTCCTGCGCCTGATCGGCGCCCTGCCGGTGCATCGCCGGCAGGAGGGCGGCACCGATCCCGGGCGCAACGCCGCGCTCTTCGCGGCCTCGTCGTCCGCGCTCCGCGCCGGGCAGGCGATCCTCATCTTCCCGGAGGGCGTGAGCCAGCCCGAGCCCACCCTGATGCCGCTCCGCACCGGCGCCGCGCGCATGCTGCTGGCCGCGGAGACGGAGGGGACGGGGCCGGTGACGCTGCTGCCGGTCGGGCTCATGTTGCACGAGCCGGGCACCTTCCGTACCGGCTGGGCGGTGCTCTCGATGGGCGAGCCGGTGCCCACCGCGGACTGCGTGGCGCTCGCTCGCACCGAGCCCGAGGAGGCCGCGCGCCGGCTCACCGCGCGGCTCGGCGAGGCGATGCGCGCCCTCATCGCCATGGTGGACGACCGGCAGACCCTTCGCCTGGTCGAGCACGCGGAGCGGCTCTGGCGGCAGGAGCGGGGCGGGGAGTGGGACGCGACCGCGCGCGCGGACTGGCGCCGCCGCGCCACTCGCGCCTATCGCTACCTGAGCCACCAGGATCCGGCGCGCCTGTCGCTCCTGCGCGCGCAGATGGAGCGCTACGTGAAGGACCTGGACGAGGCGGGCGTGCGCACCGCGGTGCTGCTGAGGCCTCCCGCCCCCGCGGTGGCGCTGCGCTACGCGGCGGGGCAGCTCGCCGCGCTGCTGGGCGGCCTGCCCCTGGCCCTGTGGGGGCTCCTGACCCACGCCCTGCCGTACTGGCTCACCTGGGTCGCGGCGCGCGTGCTGCGCCCCGAGGGCGACGTGGAGGCGACCTACAAGCTCGCGGCCGGCCTGGCCCTCTACCCGCTCGCGTGGATCGGCGAGGCGTGGCTCGGGTGGCGGCTCGGCGGGGGACGGCTGCTCGCGCTCTTCCTGGTGCTGCTGGTGCCGAGCGGCTTCTTCGCGCTCTCCTGGAGCGAGCGACTCGGGAGGCTCTACCGCGAGACGCGCGCGCTCCTGTACCTGCTCATCGACCGCGACCTCGCGCGCCACCTGGCGGAGCGGCGCCGCGAGATCCTGGCCGACATGGAGGCGGCCGCCGCGCTGGTGCCCGAGCCGGTGCTGAGCGGTCGAGAGGAGCCGACGGCGTGACCGCGGCGCCACCCGCCGCGCGCGGGTGGACCCCACCGGTAGCGGGTTCCTTGACACCCAGCCCCGAGGGAGCGTAACGTTGGCCCGTGGTTTCCACCATCGCGCTCGGCGCCGACCACGCCGGATACGTGCTCAAGGAAGCCCTCAAGGGCTGGTTGATAAACCACGGCTACCAGGTGCTCGATCTGGGCACTCACTCCACTGAATCGGTCGACTATCCCGACTACGCGGGTCTGGTGGCCGAGTCGGTGGCCGACCACAAGGTCGAGCGCGGCCTGCTGATCTGCGGCACCGGCATCGGCATGTCCATCGCGGCCAACAAGGTGCCGGGGGTGCGGGCGGCGCTGTGCGCCGATCTCTACACCGCGCGGATGAGTCGCGAGCACAACGACGCCAACGTGCTGGTGCTGGGCGGCCGGCTGATGGGCACGGACATGGCATCCGACATCCTCCAGGCCTGGCTCGAGACCGCCTTCGCGGGCGGCCGGCACGCGCGGCGGGTCGAGAAGATCGCCGACGTCGAGGTCCGCCACGCGGGAGACCGGGTCCCCGGCCGATGAGCCCGCTGGAGCAGGTCGATCCCGAGATCGCCAAGGCGATCCGCGCCGAGACCGAGCGGCAGTCCCGCAACCTCGAGCTGATCGCGTCGGAGAACTTCGTCTCCGAGGCGGTGCTGGAGGCGGTGGGCTCGGTGATGACCAACAAGTACGCCGAGGGCTACCCGGGCAAGCGCTACTACGGCGGCTGCGAGATCGTCGACATCGCGGAGGAGCTGGCCATCAGCCGGGCCCGCGAGCTCTTCGGGGCCGAGCACGTCAACGTGCAGCCCCACTCCGGCTCGCAGGCCAACATGGCGGTGTACTTCACGCTGCTCAAGCCGGGTGACGTGGTGCTGGGGCCGAACCTGGCCCACGGCGGGCACCTGACCGCGGGCAGCCCCATCAACTTCTCGGGGCGCTTCTACCAGATCGTGCCGTACGGGGTCCGCAAGGACACCGAGCGCATCGACCTCGACCAGGTGCGCGACCTCGCCCGGCAGCACCGCCCGAAGCTCGTGATCGCGGGCGGCTCCGCGTTCCCGCGCGCGATCGACTTCAAGCCCTTCCGCGAGATCGCGGACGAGGTGGGCGCCGCGCTGATGGCCGACATCGCGCATCCCGCGGGCCTGGTGGCCGCGGGTCTGCATCCCTCGCCGCTGCCCGTCGCCGACTTCGTCACCACCACCACCCACAAGACGCTGCGCGGGCCGCGCGGGGGGATGGTGATGTGCCGCGAGCGGTACGCCAAGGACCTCGACCGCACCGTGCTCCCCGGCATCCAGGGCGGCCCGCTCATGCACGTGATCGCGGCCAAGGCGGTGGCGTTCCGCGAGGCGCAGACCCCGGAGTGGCGCGCCTACCAGGGGCAGATCGTCAAGAACGCCCACGCGCTGGCGGAGGCCCTGCTGGCCCGCGGCTTCCGGCTGGTCTCGGGCGGCACCGACACCCACCTGATCCTGGTGGACCTCACCTCGCGCAGCGTCACCGGCAAGGACGCGCAGGAGACGCTCGACCGCGCCTTCATCACCGTCAACAAGAACGGCATCCCCTTCGACACCAAGGGGCCCATGGTCACGAGCGGTATCCGGATCGGAACGCCCGCGGTGACCACCCGCGGCATGAAGGAGCCGGAGATGGCGCGGATCGCGGACTTCATCGACCGGGTGCTGCAGCGGCCCGGGGACGGGGCGGTGGAAGCGGCGGTGCGGGGACAGGTGCAGGAGCTGACCGGACAGTTCCCCCTCTACGCGGGGCGCCTCCGGTGAAGTGCCCGTTCTGCGGCCACACCGAGGACCGGGTGGTGGACTCGCGGGTGGGGCGTGACGGGGAGTTCATCCGTCGCCGGCGCGCGTGCCTCAAGTGCAACCGCCGCTACACCACCTACGAGTACATCGAGGACGTGCTCCCCCACGTGGTGAAGCGGGACGGGCGCCGCGAGCCCTTCGATCGCCAGAAGCTGCGCGGGTCCATCCTCAAGTCCTGCGAGAAGCGGTCGGTCGGCGTGCAGGCGGTGGACGACGTGGTGGCCGACATCGAGTCCAAGCTGCACGACCGGGCCGAGAAGGAGATCACGAGCCTCGAGCTGGGCGAGATCGTGATGGAGCACCTGCAGAAGCTCGACCAGGTCGCCTACGTGCGCTTCGCCTCCGTGTACCGCCAGTTCAAGGACATCTCCCAGTTCATGGACGAGGTGAAGCACCTCATCAAGGACGACAAGCCGGCCAAGCCCGCCCCCGGCAAGGGACCGAAGGCCGCGGCCAAGCGGTAGTCGGTCAGGCCGCCTTCTCCCCGGGAGGCACCCGGGAGTGGCGGGTCGTCAGCGCCACCCCTCCGATCACCCCGATCGCGCCCACCCAGTGGTACCAGCGGATCGGCTCGCCCAGCATGAGCCACGAGAGCCCCAGGACCAGGAACGGGATCAGGTTCATGAACACCGCGGCGCGGCTCGGTCCCACCGTGCGGACGGCCTGGTAGTACGCGACGTGGGCCGGGGTGCCGAGCAGGGCGCTGTAGAGGACCACCGAGAAGCCCACCCACGAGGCGTGCGCCAACGCCTGCCACGGCCGCTCCACGAGGGCGAGGGGGAGCAGCAGCCCGGCGGCCACCACGTGCGCGCCGGCCAGCATCTGGAGCGGCGAGAACGTGGAGAGGTTGGCCCGGCTGTAGAGCGTGTAGACCACCCACATCGATTGCGAGAGCAGGATGATCACGTCGCCGCGGTTGACCGAGAGCGTGAGCAGGACGTGGAAGGAGCCCTGCGCGATGGTCAGGAGCACCGCGAGCATGGTGAGGCCGATGCCGACCAGGTTGACCGGGGAGACCCGCTCGCGCAGCCACGTCGCGGCCGCGAGAGCCACCACCACCGGCGAGGCCGCGCCCAGGATGCCCGCGTTGGCCGGGCTCGTGCCGCGCATCCCCACGTACCAGAGCGCGGAGTTGCCCACGAAGCCGCTCACCGCGAGGACCACCACCGCGATCAGGTCGCGCCGGGCGAGCGGCGGCAGCGGGCCCTCGAGCAGGCGCGAGACCAGCACCAGCAACGGCGCCGCGATGAGGGTGCGCAGCGCCGACATCGTGATGGGGCCGAGCTCGTGCAGGCCGATCTTCGCGAGCGGATAGTTGCCGGCCCACAGCAGGGCGACGCCGAGCAGCAGCGCGTACGCGTGTCGATGAGTCACGGGGGGGTCACGAGGGAGTCATGGAGGCGGGATGCTTCGCAGATGGAACGGCCCTGCCGGAATGGGGGCCGACAGGGCCGAGCGCCACGAGGGGCGCCTTACTTCTTCTTTTTCTTCTTCGCGGCCTTCTTCTTCGCCATGTGATGTCACCCCCCTCCCGATCCCCGCGCGTCCACGCGGTCGATCATTGTCCGGACAATAGGGGAGGGCCAAAAACGTGTCAAGGACAAAATACCGGATACGGGGGCCGGGGCGTGATGCGGCCCCCATATCTTGGGGGCCGGGTCGGCAGGGCTCAGGCCTTCTCGTGCGCGGACGACGGCTTGCGGTGCTCGCGCCGCTTCACGTACTCCTGGTTCAGCGGCACGCCCTTCTTGCAGAGCGGACAGGTCTCCGGGGCGTAGGTCGGGAAGTCGCGGCTCACCAGGCTGAAGATCTCCTTGCCCCCGACCTCCGTCTTCTTCGTGCGCCGCCACAGGGCCCCGATGCCCACCACCTGGCCGCCGAGCTCCTCCACCAGCTGCGAGAGCAGCCGCACCGTGGTGCCGGAGCTGACCAGGTCCTCCACGATCAGCACCTTGGTGCCGGCGCGAATGAAGCGCTGGAACTCCACCGGCAGCGTGACCCGCCGCTTGCCCCCGCTGACGCCCTTGGTGCCGTAGGCCAGGGTGGGCCGCGACGGATGCGCCCGCGCCACGCAGTGCGACAGGATCAGGGCCCCCGGTCCGGTGGAGAGCACCACGTCGATGGGCCACTGCGCGAAGTGCTTGGCGATCACCGCGCCCAGCCCCTCGGTGAACGAGGCCTCGGTGGTGACGAGCGTCTTCTCGATGTACTCGCTGGTGTGGTGGCCGGAGGGGAGGAGGACGTGATCGTTCGCGTGGTAGGCGCCGGTGCGCTTGAGGATCTCGAGATGGATCTTCTCGCGAACCTCCGCGTCCATCTGGCTATCGGTTTGTCGCGGCGGGGGGGCCATCAGTCGATTCAAGAATCGGGCCCCCGCGCGGGGTTGTCAACCCGAAAGTGCCCGCGGGAGCGGGCGGCCCGCGGCCCGCACGGCGTGCTAGACTGCCGCGCATGAGGCTGCTCGCGCTCGAGACCGCCACGCTCGCGGGCGGGGCCGCGCTGCTCGAGGACGGCCGTCTGGTGGGGGAGAGCCGGCTCAACATTCAACTCACCCATTCCGAGCGGGTGCTGGCGGTGGTGGATCGGCTGCTGCAGGATTGCGCGTGGGAGATCGCGAGCCTGCGCGGCCTCGCGGTGTCGATCGGTCCCGGCTCCTTCACCGGTCTGCGCGTGGGGGCCGCCACCGCCAAGGGCCTCGCCCTGGCCCTCGACGTGCCGGTGGCGCCGGTGCCCACCCTCGACGCGCTCGCGGCCACCCTGCCGTTCGCGGACGCGCCGGTCGTCCCCCTGCTGGCCGCGCGCAAGAACGAGGTGTACTGCTCGCTCTACCGGTGGCGGGACGGCGCGATGGCCCGCGAGTGGGACTACCTCGCGCTGCCGCCCGCGGAGGCCGCGGGACGCCTGCCGTCGCCGGTCATCGTGGTCGGCGACGGGGTCGCGGCCTCCCGGCCGCACTGGACGCACCGGAGCGCGGACGTTCGCGAGGCGCCGCCCGCGCAGTCGCTGCCGTCGCCCGCGGTGGTGGGCGCCCTCGGCCACGCGATGCTGGCCGCGGGCGAGGGCATCCCGGGCGAGCAGCTCGCCCCCCTCTACCTCCGGCCCTCCGAGGCGGAGCTGCGGGCGCGCCGTGGGTGAGCCGGCGGTGCGCGACCACGAGGAGCTGACGATCGAGGCCATGAGCCTCGACGATCTGGACGACGTGCTGGTGATCGAGCGCGCGTCGTTCCAGACCCCCTGGTCGCGCGGGGCCTTCCGCTACGAGCTGACCCAGAACCGGGTGGCGCGCTGCCTGGTGGCCCGGCGGGGCGCCCGCCTGGTCGGCTACCTCTGCCTGTGGGAGATCGGGCACGAGATCCACGTGACCAACCTCGCCGCGCACCCGGACCTGCGCCGCCGCGGGGTGGCCCGCGCGCTCCTGGGCGCGGTGCTCGACGACGCGCGGACTCGCGCGGTGAGCCTCGCGTTCCTCGAGGTGCGCCCCACCAACGCGGAGGCTCTCGGCCTCTACGAGAGCTTCGGCTTCCGGGTGATCGGCCGCCGCAAGGGCTACTACTTCGACACCGGCGAGGACGCCCTGGTGATGGAGGCGCGCCTCAGCGCGGAGCCCTCCGAGTCCGCCGCCTCCCCGCGTCCCGGCGCCTGAGCACACGCGGTCCGTGACCGAGCTCGTCCGCCGGATGCTCGACGGCGATCGCCTGGCCCTCGCCCGTCTCATCACCCGCGTGGAGAACCGCTCCCCCGAGGTGCCGGAGATCATGCGGGCGGTCCACGAGCGGACCGGCCGCGCCTACGTGCTGGGCATCACCGGGCCGCCCGGCGCGGGCAAGTCGACCCTGGTCGACCGGATCACCAGTCGCCTGCGGGCGGAGTCGCTGCCGGTGGGCGTGATCGCGGTGGACCCGTCGAGCCCGTTCACGGGCGGGGCGGTGCTGGGCGACCGCATCCGCATGCAGACCCACACCCTGGACCCCGACGTGTTCATCCGCAGCATGGCCACGCGCGGCAGCCTGGGCGGCCTGGCTCGCGCGACCGGCGACGTGATCAAGCTGATGGACGCCTTCGGCTTCCCGTGGATCATCATCGAGACGGTGGGGGTGGGGCAGACCGAGCTGGACATCGCCCGCCAGGCCGACACCACGGTGGTGGCGCTGGTCCCGGAGTCGGGGGACTCGGTGCAGGCCATGAAGGCGGGCCTGATGGAGGTCGCGGACGTGTTCGTGGTCAACAAGGCCGACCGCGACGGGGCGCACGCGCTGATGGCCGAGCTGCGCTTCAGCGTGCACCTGCACTACACGAGCGGCGCTCAGCCCAAGGACCTCGACTGGGAGGTGCCGGTGCTGGCGGTCCAGGCCGCCAACGACGTGGGGATCGACGAGCTGATGGCCCAGATCCTCCGGCACCGGGCCGGGCTCGAGCAGGCGGGCGCCCTGGACGCGCGACGGCAGGCGCGGCGGCGCGCGGAGCTCGAGGCCCTGCTGGTGGAGGAGTTCACCACCCAGCTCACCGCGCGCGTGCAGACCGATCCCGCGCTCTCCGCCACCATCGAGGCGGTGACCGCGGGACGCCTCGACCCCTACTCGGCGGTGAGCCGGATCCTGGCCGAGGCGCTCAAGCGGTCCTGACCGCTCGCGCGCTTGACACCCCCGACCTCGCGCCCCACACTATCGACCCCATGAGGCGTCACTGATGCTGCCCTCTCACCAGTGGTACGGCGCCCTTCCGGGAGCGCTGCTCTTCTACGCGCTGATCGTGGTCGCGGCGGTGCTGTTCGTGCGCCGGGCGGTCTACCTCCTCCGCCTCCTGCTCAAGGGCCAGCCGATGCCGCGCTGGGATCAGGTGCCGGCGCGGGTGGGCCGGGTCATCGTGTACGTGTTCGCGCAGGCGCGCCTGCTCGCCAACGACTTCTGGCCGGGCCTGATGCACGCCACGATCTTCTGGGGCTTCGTGATCCTGACCCTCGGCACCGTCGAGTTCTTCGGCAAGGGCGTGACCGAGTCGTTCTTCCTCCCGCTCCTGTCGGACACCGCGCCCTACCTGATCGCGGAGGACACCTTCAGCGTGCTGGTGATCGTCGCGGTGGGCTACGCGATGTTCCGCCGGCTCGTGACGCGCCCGCGGCGCCTGAACCTCTCCACCGAGGCGCTGGTGATCCTGCTCCTGATCCTGGGCCTGATGGTGACCGACCTGGTGGCCGACGCGGGGCGCATCGTGCTCGCCCCCGCGCCGTCGGATCACTGGCAGTTCGCGGGGCAGGCCATCGCGCGGGCCCTGGTCGCGCTGCCGACCGGAGCGGTCACCGCGATCTTCCACGTCTCGTGGTGGCTCCACGCCGCGACCCTGCTCGGCTTCCTGGTGCTGCTCCCGTACTCCAAGCACCTGCACATCCTGATCTCGCCGCTGAACGTGTTCTTCTCGTCGCTCGCCCCCAAGGGACAGTCTCGCACCATCGACCTCGAGAACTCCGAGACCTTCGGGGTGGGGAGCCTCACCGAGCTGGCCTGGAAGGACCTCTTCGACACCTACAACTGCACCGAGTGCGGCCGCTGCACCTCCCGCTGTCCGGCCAACATGAGCGGCAAGGAGCTCGATCCGAAGTGGCTCATCCTGCACCTGCGGGAGCGGCTCTTCGACGAGGCGCCAGCGCTTCTCGGTGAGACAGGTGCCCAGATGCCGCAGACCGCCCTGGTGGGCGACACCATCCACGACAACGTGCTGTGGGCCTGCACCACCTGCCGGTGGTGCGTGGACGCCTGCCCGGTGTTCATCGAGCACGTGCCGAAGATCGTCGACATGCGGCGCTGGCTGGTGCTCACCGAGTCGCGGTTCCCGGCCGAGCTGCAGCCCGCGTTCCGCAACCTCGAGACCAACGGCAACCCGTGGCAGATGTCGTGGGAGACGCGCGCGGACTGGGCGAAGGACCTGGGCGTGCGCCAGATGGCCGAGGTCAACGAGGCGGAGTACCTCTACTGGGTCGGCTGCTACGGCTCCTTCGACGAGCGTAACAAGAAGGTGGCGCGGGCCCTGGTGCGGGTGCTGCAGGCGGCGGGGGTCGACTTCGCGATCCTGGGCAACGAGGAGAAGTGCACCGGCGAGCCGGCCCGCCGCCTGGGCCACGAGTACCTCTACCAGACCCTGGCCCAGGGCAACATCGAGACGCTCAAGCGCTACAAGTTCCAGACCATCGTCACCGCGTGCCCGCACTGCTTCAACACCATCCGCAACGAGTACCCGCAGTTCGACGGCCACTTCCGGGTGATCCACCACACCCAGCTCATGGACGACCTGCTGAGGGCCGGGCGCCTGCAGCCCGCCCAGCGGGACAACGAGCGGATCACCTACCACGACGCGTGCAATCTCGGCCGCTACAACGACGTGTACGACGAGCCGCGCCGGGTGCTGGCCGGGGTGACCCGCGGCTCGCTGGTGGAGATGAAGCTCAACCGCTCCAAGGGCTTCTGCTGCGGCGGCGGGGGCGGGCGCGCGTGGTTGGAGGAGCACGAGGGCCGGCGGGTGAACCAGCTGCGGGTCGAGCAGGCGATGGAGGTGAAGCCCGACATCCTGGCCTCCGCGTGCCCGTTCTGCCTCACGATGTTCGAGGACGGGGTCAAGGCCAAGGAGGTCGGCGACCGGATCAAGACCCGCGACATCGCGGAGCTGCTCGCCGAGCGTCTGGAGTAGGCATGAAGGAGCTGCTGCTCGCCCTGCCGCGCCTCGGCCGCATGCTGATCTCGCTGGCCGGCGACCGCGACGTGCCGACCGCGGCCAAGGTGGCGCTGGCCGCGGTGGCGGTGTACCTGGTGAGCCCGCTCGACATCGTCCCGGACTTCATCCCGTGGATCGGCTACATCGACGACCTGCTGATCGCCGCGGTGGTGGTCGACGGCGTGCTCAACTTCATCGAGCGGCCGCTCGTGCTGCGCTACTGGCCAGGCTCGCCGGCCTCGCTCGACCGCCTGGCCGCGGTGGCGAGCCGCCTGGCCCGCTGGGTGCCGGGTCGGGTCAAGGCCCGCATCTTCGGCGGCCGCCGCGCCGCCTGACCACGGCTCACCCTCTCCCCCATGGGGAGAGGGCAGGGTGAGGGGATGCTCATGCTCGACCCGTTCTACCAGGCCACGATCCAGCAGCGCCTCGCCCTGCCGCTCCACGAGGGCTCCGACAAGACGACCACCCTCGCCGAGGCCCTCCGCCGCCACGTCCCCGCCGGCGCGACCGTCTACCTCGGCGCGGCCCACGGCCGCCCGAATCCGGCCGTCCGCGAGCTGGTGCGCCAGTGGTGGGGCAAGACCCCCGGCTTCACGCTCGCCACCGTCGGCCTCGGCTCCCCCTGGACCGCGCTGGTGCACGGCGGCCTCGTCCGCCGGGTGATCACCACGTTCATGGGCGAGGGCTATCCGTTTCCCACGCCCCAGGCCCTGATCTCGCGCGCGGTTGTGGATGGGCGGCTCGAGGTCTCGAACTGGTCGATGCTGAGCTTCCCGCTGCGGCTGCTCGCGGGCGCGATGGGCGTGCCGTTCCTGCCCACGCGCTCGCTGCTGGGCTCCACCATGGAGGAGGACAACACCCGGAGCGGCGATCTCATCGCGGCCGACGATCCCTTCGGGACCGAGGGCCGCGTGGCCTACGTGCGGGCCCTGGTGCCCGACGTGGCCCTGCTGCACGGCTGGGCCGCCGACCGGGCCGGCAACGTGATCACCGGGTCGCCGCTGAACGAGAACATGTACGGCGCGATGGCGGCACGCGGGGGAGCGGTCGTGACGGTGGAGAAGATCGTCTCCACCGACTTCATCCGCCGTCACGCGGACCTGGTGCGGCTGCCCGGCCAGTACGTCCGCGCGGTGGTCGAGACCCCGCACGGCAACCATCCCGGCGGCATGTACGGCATGAACGTGCCCGAGCTGGAGGGCTACGCGGAGGACATCGAGTGGATCCTCGAGTGCCGCCGGGCCTTCCGCCGGCCGGATACCGCGGACGCGTGGATCCGGGAGTGGATGCTGGAGCTGCCCGACCACGCCGCGTACCTCTCGAAGCTCGGCTACGCGCGCGTCATGGAGACGAAGGGGCGTGCCCACACCGACGCGTGGGTCTCCGAGCTCGACACCCTTGCCTCGCGCCTGCCCACCTCGGTCACCCCGACCGCGAGCGAGTGGATGGTGGTGGCGGCCGCGCGCATGCTGGCCGAGAAGGTGCAGTCGAGCGGATATCGGACCTTCCTCGCCGGGGTGGGCAACTCGAACCTCGCCGCGTGGCTCGCGGCCTGCCAGCTGAAGCAGGGCGGGGCGGAGGTGGAGCTGATGGCCGAGACCGGCATGGTGGGCTACCTGCCGCGTCCGGCCGAGCCGTTCGTGTTCTCGTTCCGGAACTTCCCCTCGTGCAAGATGCTGACCGACATCCTGCACGTGATGGGCATCTTCATGGGCGGCCGGCACAACCTCTGCCTCGGCTCGCTCGCCGCCGGGCAGATCGACAAGCACGGCAACATCAACTCCACCATCATGCCGGGCGTCACCTACATCACCGGCTCCGGCGGGGCCAACGACATCACCTCCTCCTCGCGCGAGGTGGTGGTGTGCCTGCAGCAGTCGCCGCGCCGCTTCGTGGACAAGGTGCCCTACATCACCGCGCCGGGTCGAACCGTGCGCACCGCGGTCTCGGACCTGGGCGTGTACGAGAAGACCACCGAGCACGGCGAGCTGACCCTGACCGGGCTCTACGGCGACGTGCCGGAGGCGGCCGCGGTCCAGGCCGCGCGCGAGGCCTGCGGCTGGGACCTCCGTGTCGCCCCCACGCTCCGCCGGTTCACCGCGCCGACCGCCGAGGAGCTGGCCCTCGTCCGCCTCTTCGACCCCCGCCGCTACTTCCTCGGCGAATAGCTCTTGACCCTCTCCCCTCAGGGGAGAGGGCAGGGTGAGGGGGCCGCTCGTCGGCACCTGACGCATGGCCACCCTGGGCATACGGCCGGAGCCCGTCGGGCCTGGCGGCCTGAAGCGGCTGCTCCTCGTCGTCCCGACCCTCCTGCTCGTGACGGTGTTCGTGTTCGGCATCGTCCGCGCGATCCCGGGCGACGTGGTCGACATGATGCGGGAGCAGTTCCAAGGCATAGCGCAGCACCGCGCGACCGCGGCTACCGGGCGTCTTCCAGCCAGACGACCTCGAGCTGGGCGCCCTTGTCGAAGGAGTTCTTCATGCCGAGGTTCTTCACCCGCGAGCTCCACGAGGACACCTGCTTCGGGTACGGGGTGTAGACGTAGTAGACCTGATCCGCGGTGTAGCGCTGAATATCGTCGATCGCTTTCTTCCGAGAAGATCGGGCGAGGTAGCGCCGCTGCGCGTCCAGCATGACGTCGAGGGTGTTGTCGCTCACGTGGCTGCGGTTGTTGGGCTCGCCGGACTTGAAGAAGTTGTAGAGGTAGCCGTCCACCTCGGTGAAGATCGACGAGGGCCCCCAGCTCGCCTCGTCGAACTTGCCGAGGAACGAGCCGCGGATGTAGTTGCCGTACTCCTCGTTGACGATCTGGAGCTCCACCCCGATGGCCTTGAGGTAGAACGCGAGCAGCTCCAGGTCCTCCACGAGCTCGGGCCCGTAGCCCGGCCAGTTCGTGCACTTCACCTTGAGGCCGCCGGGGAAGCCGGCCTCGGCCAGGAGCTTCCGGGCCAGCGCCGGATTGTACTCGAGCCACCGGGCGCCCGGCCCCAGGTCCGGACCGCCGATCTTCCACTCGCGCATGGGCGCCGGCACCGGGCCGTGGTCGGCGTAGCCCTGGCCCTCGAGGTACTGGGCGACCCACTTCTTGCGGTCGACCGCGAGCGAGAGCGCCCGCCGCACCCGGACGTCGCTGAAGGGGGCCTTGTCGGTGCGGAAGGCGAGGGTGCGGACCGCGAGCCAGTCCCAGAAGTGCACCGGGTCGCCCGGGTTCGACTTCTTGAAGGCCGCGATCTCGGAGCGGGGGATGCGCCCGTCGTAGTAGGGCAGGTCCACCTGTCCGGCCCGGAACAGCGAGAGCTGGGTGCCGCGGTCCTTCAGGAAGAGCCACTCGACCCGGTCGAGATACGGGCGGCCGGGCTCGTAGTAGTCGGGGTTACGGGCGAAGACCGCCTTCACGCCCGGCTCGTAGCGCTCGAGGACGAACGGTCCGCAGCCGACGAGGGATTCGGAGGCCTTGAAGTCGCCCAGCTTGTCCTCCACCTCGTGCGGCAGGATCGCGTTCCAGGGCTCGGCCAGGTTGTGGAGGAACGGGGCGTAGGCGTCGGCGAGGCGCACCCGGACGGTGTGCGTGTCGGGCGTCTCCACCGCCTCGATGCTGCCCAGCAGGTTCGCGAAGGCGGACTTCTTCACCGCGCGGTCCCAGGTGTACTTGACGTCGGCGGCGACCAGCTCGCGGCCGTTGAGCGGCGCCCGCTTCTCCCAGCGGACGCCCTTGCGCAGCGTGATGGTGTAGGTGCGGCCGTCCTTGGAGGCGACCGCCTTCCGGGCGATGTCGGGCACCAGGGTGAAGTCGGAGGCCCCGTACTTCTCGCCGTTGACGTACTTGAAGAGGGTGCGATGCACGAACGACGAGGTCAGCTGGGTCTGGAACGACACCGAGCCGTGAATGTCGAAGGTGGGCGGCTCGAAGCCCACGATGCGCAGCGTGCCGCCGCGCCTGGGCGTCGCGCTCCGTGCCCACCCTCGCCCGGGCGCCGCGGCCAGGGCGGCCGCCGCCGCTCCCGCGCGGATGAAGTCGCGCCGCCGCATCGTCGCGTTCGCCATGGTCGTCGGCCTCCCGGAAGGCCGGCGGCCAGGGCCGGCTGCGTCTTGTCACGCCAGTGCGGGCGTCGGCCCGATGGCGGCGCCCGCGTCGGCGGCCATTAGACGCGAAGAGGGGGGCGCGGGCAAGCGTCGGCGGCTAACCGATCGCTCCGACCTCCGTCCGGAAGCGCTCGAGCGTGCGCACGTGCTCCTCGGGGCCGGGCAGACCGAGCCCCATCGTGTTGACGCACAGGTGCGTGATGCCGCGCATCGCGCGCCAGGCCGCCATCTCCTTCGCCCACTCGTCCGACGGCAGCTTGGCCAGCGCCACGCGGCCCTCGATACCGAACGCGGCGGGATCGCGACCCGCCTCGCGGACGTGGGCGTGAAGGCCGTCGATGGTCTGCTGAGCCGCCGGACCGGGACGGAAGGTCTGGAGCGTGATCCACCCGTCGGCGAGGCGCGCCGCGCGGCGGAGGACCACCGGGCTCTCGCCGCCCATCCAGACCGGGATCGGACGCTGGACCGGCAGCGGCCGGATGCCGGCGTCGGGCACGCGGTGCCACCGGCCCGCGTAGGTCACCAGCTCCCGCGTCCAGAGCAGGCGCATCATCTCGAGCTGCTCCTCGACCCGCCGGCCGCGATCCGGGAAGCTCTCGCCGAGCGCCTCGAACTCGACCCGGCTAGAGCCCACCCCGACGCCGAGGCGCAGCCGGCCCCCCGAGAGGACGTCGACCTCGGCGGCCTGCTTGGCCACGAGCGTCGCCTGGCGCTGGGGCAGGATGAGGATGCCGGTGACCAGCTCGATGCGCCGCGTGACCCCGGCCAGAAAGCCGAAGAGCACGAGCGGCTCGTGGAAGGCGTGGCGGTAGTCGTACTGACTGTCCCAGCCACCGGGCCGATCGGGGTTGGCGCCGACCACGCTGTCGAAGGCGAGGATGTGGGTGTACCCCATCGCCTCGACGGCCTGCGCGTAGTCGCGGATCACCGCCGGATCCTCGCCGATCTCGGTCTGGGGGAAGACTACGCCGATCTTCATGGTGGGCGCCGGCTATGCCTCGGCCGGCCCGGGATCTCCCCAGTGGCCGGGCGCGATCTCGTCCGCGTAGCACACCGGCGAGGCCGCGCGGCCGGGGTCGCCCTCCGCGGGCTCGCCGAGGAACACCAGGCCCTCGGGGTCGCGGCGGTACACGCCGCGCTCCGTCACCACCCAGTCCATGGGCACGTCCCAGGCCTGCGGCCGGATGGTCGGGATGCGGGCCAGCTCGTAGGCGACGCCGATGGCGACGAACGGCCGGGGAAGGCTCGCCAGCGTCCGATCGAAGAAGCCGGCCCCGTAGCCCAGACGATGCCCGGCGTCGTCCCAGCCGTTCATCGGCACCAGGGCCGCGGTGGGCACGACCGGCGCCGAGCTCTCCGGGTAGGGGATGCCGAGCGGGCCGGTGGCCAGCGAGCCGCCCGGATGCCACTCGCGAAACTCGAGCGGCCGGCCGGGCGCGACCACGACCGGCAGCGCGGTGACCGCCCCCCGCGCGCGCAGCCGCTCCGCGAGGGGCCGCGCGTCGTACTCGCCGCGCATCGGCCAGCAGAAGGCCACCCGCGCGTGGGCGAGGCCGGGGAACGAGCGCTCGAGCGTTGCGTCGATCCGGTGCCGGTGGCGCTCGAGCGTGGCCGGGTCGAGCCGCTCGCGCAGGCCGATCAGCCGCGCGCGCTCGGCCGTCCGCCAGGTGCGGAGATCTCCGTCCATGAGCGCGCCTAGGCTCGGCCCTTCCACAGCCCCTGCGACGGGATCCGCAGGGCGCGATTGAACTTGGACGAGGCGTTCTCCCACGCGATGATCCCGGTCAGCTCCACCAGGGCGTCGTCGGGATAGAGCCGGCGCAGCCGGCCGAACAGCTCGTCGCTCACCTCGCGATCGCTCAGGGTCATGCAGTCCGCATACTCCAGCGCCACGCGCTCCGCCTCGGTGTAGAGCGGGCTGGTCGCGTAGTCGGCGAGGGCCCGGATCTTCTCCTCGGCCACCCCCAGCTGGCTGCCCACGGCAGCGTTGATGTCCTGTCAGAACTCGCAGCCGTTGAGGAAGGCCACGCGGCGGTTCAGGAGCGCGGTCAGCCGGGGCTCGATCAGGCCGGAGGCCTCGAGGCCGGTCCACATGCCGCGGACCCCGCGGAACAGGGTCGGGCGGCGCGCGTAGACCAGATGGTTGAGCAGGGGAGCGCCCCAGCTCCTGGCCTGCGCGGCCAGGACCTTCGTGATGTAGTCCTCGGAAACTTGCTGCGAGTCGACGCCCCCGATGCGGGCCCCCCTCCGTTCGATATCGCGCGCCATCGCTCGTGCCCTCCGGACCTGCCAGTGTCGAGGACGCTCGCGGCCCCGTCAACGGGCATTCTGCCGCACGGCGCGACAGCGTGCCCGGGCCCGATCCGTCGCCGACGGAGCCCGCGCTCAACACTTCCGGAGAGTTGCGCGCTTGGCATCGCCGATGCCTGTGGCCCGGAGCGAATTGGCGTACCCTGAGTCCGACGAGGCGTACCGGGGCGGTGGCCCCACGATCCGCCCGTCGAGGAGGAGCCTCACGATGACCATGGCAATCTCGGCCCCCGACACCCTGCGCGCGCAGTTCGCCGGATCCATCCTGGCGCCCGCCGACGCCGGCTTCGACGACGCCCGGCGCGTCCACAACGGCATGATCGACCGCCGGCCCGCCCTGGTGGCCCGCTGTCACGGCACCGCCGACGTGCAGGCCGCGGTGCGCTTCGCCCGCGAGCACGGGCTGGAGATCGCGGTGCGCGGCGGGGGCCACAACGTCGCGGGCCACGCGGTGTGCGACGGCGGGCTCATGATCGACCTCTCCTCGATGCGGGGAGTGCACGTGGACGCGCGCGCGCGTCGCGCGTGGGCGCAGGGCGGGGCGACCTGGGGCGACTACAACCGCGAGACCCAGCTCCACGGCCTCGCGAGCACCGGCGGCGTCGTCTCCAGCACCGGCGTGGGCGGGCTCACCCTGGGCGGCGGCCTCGGCTGGCTGATGGGCAAGCACGGCATGGCGGTCGACAACCTGCGCGCGGTCGAGCTGGTGACGGCCGCCGGCGAGGTCGTGCGGGCCAGCGCGGACGAGCATCCCGATCTCTTCTGGGCGGTGCGCGGGGGTGGCGGCAACTTCGGCGTCGCCACCTGGCTCGAGTTCGAGCTCCACCCGGTGGGGCCGACGGTCGTCGCCGGGCTCGTGGCGCATCCGTTCGCGGCCGCGCGCGACGTGCTGCGCTTCTACCGCGACTTCACCTCGAAGCTGCCCGACGAGCTCACCGTGTTCGCCGGCCTCCTGCACGCCCCCGACGGCTCCGGCACCAAGCTCGCCGCGATCCTCACCTGCCACGCGGGCGGCCTCGAGTCCGGGGCCGCGGCGGTGGCGCCGATCAAGAGCTTCGGCACGCCGGTGATGGACGTGATCGGCCCCATGCCCTACACCGCGGTCAACACGATGGTCGACGGCGGCTTCCCCAAGGGCGCGCTCAACTACTGGAAGTCGAACTTCCTCACCGCGCTGCCCGACGCCGCCTTCGAGACCATGATCGAGCACTTCGCGACCGCGCCGTCGCCGATGAGCGGGCTCCTGCTGGAGCACTTCCACGGCGCGGCTACCCGGGTCGGCACGACCGAGACCGCGTTCCCGCACCGGACGGTAGGCTACAACTTCCTCGCGGTCGGGGAGTGGATGGACGCGGCCGACACCAAGGCCAACGTGACGTGGACGCGGCAGGCCTACGACGCGATGGCGCCTCACTTCGGCCACGGCCGCTACGTGAACTACCTGAACGCGGAGGAGGTCGGCGACGGGGGCACGGTCGAGGCGGCCTTCGGCCCGAACTGCAAGCGCCTCCGCGAGGTCAAGCGGCGGTATGATCCCGACAACGTCTTCCACCTGAACCAGAACGTCAAGCCGTGACGCCCGGCCGCGCCGCCTCCGGGCGGGAAAGGACCGGGCGATGCCGAGCTTCCGCCACGGGGACGCCACCCTCCATTACGAGGAGTTCGGGCGGGGCTTCCCGGTCCTGACCTTCGCGCCGGCCGGGCTCCAGTCCACCATCGAGGTCTGGAGCCGGCCGGCCGCGCCGATCAACCCCACCACCGAGCTCGCGGACCGCTTCCGGGTGATCGCGATGGACCAGCGCAACGCGGGCGGAGGATCGCGCGCGCCGATCCGGGCCCAGGACGGCTGGGCGACCTACACCGCCGACCACCTGGCCCTGCTCGACCACCTCGGGATCGAGAAGTGCCATCTGTACGGCCAGTGCATCGGCGGCTCCTTCATCCTGAGCCTGCTCCGGGCCCAGCCGGGCCGGGTGGCCGCGGCGGTGCTGGCGCAGCCGATCGGCCGGGTCGGCGCCACGCCGGCCGGCCGATCCGCGCGCTTCCAGGCGTGGGCGGAGAGCCTGACCGACCATCCGGAGGCGACGCCCGAGGTGCTGGACGCGGTCAACCGCAACCTCTACGGAGCCGGCTTCGTCTACTGCGTCGATCGCGCGTTCGTGGCCACCGTCACCACGCCCTGCCTGGTCCTCGCCGGCAACGACGAGGCCCATCCGCAGCCGATCTCGGAGGAGGTCGCCCGGCTCCTGCCCCACGCGGAGCTGATCCGCGAGTGGAAGACGGAGCCCGCGCTCGGCTCCGCGCGGGCGCGCGTGAAGGAGTTTCTGGTCAAGCACACGCCGCACGCCTGACGACGCGCGAGCCGCGCGGCGACATCGCGTATCCGGTTGACCTGCCGCATCGCGTCTGGCAGGCTGGCCGGCACATGGCGACCGAATCGTTCGCCGCGCTCGCCGATCTGTGGAGCCGGGCCGGGTGCGCGCCCCAGGCGCTCGAGCGCGCGACCCTGAGCGGCGTCGATCCGATCCTGCCTACCGACTTCAAGATCGGCACCGCCGCGTCGGCCACCATCGCGGCCACCGGCCTCGCCGCGAGCGAGATCTGGCGGCAGCGCACCGGGCGCGGGCAGACGGTCGCGGTGGATCTCCGGGCCGCGGTGGCCGCCTTCCGCAGCGAGCGCTACCTCGAGGTCGTGGGCGATCCCACGCTCTCCCGCCGGGATCCGGTGTTCGGCTTCTACCGGGCCGGCGACGGGCGCTGGATCCAGATCCACTCGAACCTGCCTCATCACCGCGCGGGCGCGCTCTCGCTGCTGGGCTGCGAGGGCACGCGGGAGGCGGTCGAGGCCGCGGTGGCGAAGTGGACCGCGGCCGATATGGAGGACGCCTTCGCGGCCGCGGGGCTGCCCACCGGCATGGTGCGCTCGCGCGAGGAGTGGCGCGCGCACCCGCACGGCCGCCTCCTCGCGGATCTGCCCCTGCTCGAGATCCTGAAGATCGGCGACTCGGCGCCGGAGCCGGCCGGGGCCGGACCGCGTGCGCTCTCGGGGGTGCGGGTGCTCGACCTCACCCGCGTGATCGCGGGTCCGGTCTGCGGCCGCGCCCTCGCCGCGTACGGCGCCGACGTGCTGCTGGTGACCGCGCCGCACCTGCCGAACGTGCCCCAGCTGGTGGTGGACACCGGTCTCGGCAAGCTCTCGGCCTCGCTCGATCTGCGCCGGAAGAGCGACCTCGACACCCTGTGCGCCCTCGCCCGCGACGCCGACGTGTTCAGCCAGTCCTACCGGCCGGGCGCGCTCGGCCACTGGGGCCTGACCCCGGAGGAGCTGGCGCGCCTTCGCCCCGGCATCGTCTACGTCACGCTGTCCGCCTTCGGTCACGAGGGGCCGTGGCGGGAGCGCCGAGGCTTCGAGACCATCATCCAGTCGGTCAGCGGCCTCGTGCACGAGCAGGGCCAGCTCGGCGCGGGCGGCTCCGCCCCGCGACACCTGCCCGCGCAGGTGGTCGATCACGGCACCGGTTACCTCGCGGCCTTCGGCGCGCTGGTCGCGTTGGCGCGCCGCGCGCGCGACGGCGGCAGCTACCTGGTCCGCGTGTCGCTCGCCCAGACCGGCTGGTGGGTCGACGGGCTCGGCCGCGTGTCGGGCCGCGACACCGCCGATCTGTCCGCGGAGGCGGTCTCCGACCTGCTGGCGGAGATGGACACCCCGTTCGGCCGCCTGCGCCACGTGGTGCCCGCCGCGCGCCTGTCGGAGACGGCCGCGTTCTGGTCTCGGCCCACCGTGCCCCCCGGCACCCATCCCGCGGTCTGGCCGGCCGCCCCGGGAAGCCCCCAGGAGATCTCATGAGAGCGATCGCACGCACCGTCGTCACCCTGGCCCTCGCGGGCTGGCTCGTCGCCTGCAGCACCGCGCCGCCCACCGGAGACGAGCGCAACGCGATGGTCGAGCAGGCCAGCGCGACCTTGCGGGACATGGCCCGCGAGGACCCGGGCCTGCAGGAGCTGGTCCGCAAGAGCTACGGCTACGCGCTGTTCCCCGAGGTCACCAAGGGCGGGCTGGTCTTCGGCGGCGCCTACGGCCGCGGCGTGGTCTACGAGCAGGGCCAGCTCGTCGGGTACGCGGACCTCACCGCGGGCTCGTTCGGGCTGCAGATCGGCGGGCAGAGCTACAGCGAGCTGATCCTGTTCGCGGACAAGGTGGCGCTCGACCGCTTCAAGGGAGGCCCGATCGACATCGCGGCCGACGCCACCGCGGTCATCCTCACCACCGGAGCCGCGGCCAACGCCCGCTACGACGAGGGCATCGTGGTGATCGTGCGGCCGGTCGCCGGCGCGATGGCGGAGGCCTCGGTCGGCGCGCAGCAGGTCAAGTTCAGCCCGCGCTGATCCGGCACACGCTGGCCACGATCGTGGTGAGCTCGCCCGGGTCCACCGGCTTGGGCACGTGCATGGTGAAGCCCGCCGCGAGCGACTGCACGCGGTCCTGCGTGCGCCCGTAGGCGGTCAGGGCGACCGCGGGCACGCGGCCGCCCTGCTCGGCGGGCAGGGCGCGCACGCGCCGGATGAGGGAGTAGCCGTCCTCGCCCGGCATCTCGATGTCGGAGATCAGCACGTCGGGCACCGACTGCCGGAAGGCCTCCAGCGCCTCCGCGGCCGACGAGCACGTGCGCACCTCTCCCCCCGCGCCGCCCAGGATCGTCGAGGCCAGCTCGAGCGCCTCCGGATCGTCGTCCGCGACCACCACCCGCACGCCATCGAGGCGGATGATCTCCCCGCGATGCGGCGGCTCCGAGCCCGCCTTCGGATGGGCCCGGCCGATCGAGCCCGAGACGCCGAGCTCCGCGAGGGGCAGGGGGAGCCTGACCACGAACGTCGCGCCCCCGCCCGCGCCGTCGCTCTGGGCGGTGACGCTGCCCCCGTGCAGGTCCACCAGGTGGCGCACCAGGGCCAGGCCCAGCCCGAGGCCGGAGTGGGCGCGCGTGCTCGAGCTGTCGCCCTGGCGGAACGGCTCGAAGATGAAGGGCAGCACCTCGGGCGGAATGCCGGGCCCGTCGTCGCTCACCACGATCTCGACGTGAGAGGTGACCCGCTGCAGGTAGAGCTGGACGCGTCCGTTCCGGGGCGTGAACTTCACCGCGTTCATGAGCAGGTTCCACACCACCTGCTGCAGGCGATCCGGATCGCCCACCACCGGACCGCCGCGCGGGTCCAGGACCGGCTGGAGCCGGATGCTCTTGGCCGCCGCGGCGGGACGCACCGCGTCCAGCGCGTGCTCGATCACGGCGGGCAGGTCCACCTGGCGCACGTCGAGGCGCATCTTGCCCACGCTCATGCGGGAGACGTCGAGCAGGTCGTCGATGAGCTGCACCTGGGCGTTGGACTGCCGCACGATGACGTCGAGCGCGCGGGCGGTGGTGGCCTCGTCGACCTGCCCGGCCTGCAGCATCCGCGCCCAGCCGTACACCGCGTTCAGCGGGGTGCGCAGCTCGTGGGAGAGCACGGCCAGGAACTCGTCCTTGGTCCGGTTCGCCTTCTCGGCCTCCAGGGCCCGCTGCCGCACCAGGGTCCCCGCCTCCTGGAACGCGCGCCGCACGTCGTCGATCTCGTTGACCCCGACCGGGACGCCCGCGTCCATGCTCGCGCCCTGCCCGAAGGCCCGCGCCCCGCGCGCGAGCGTGGTGATGGGCCCGGTGATGCGCCGGCCCACCACCGCGGCGAGCGCCAGCGCCAGCGCGATGACCACCAGGCCTCCGCCGACCACGGCCACGAGAGAGAGCTGGAGCGGCGAGTAGACAGACTCGGCCGGGATGCCGAGGCCGATGCCCCACCCGGTGAGCGGGGAGCGCACGTACGCGGTGAAGACGGACACTCCCTCCAGGGTGCGGGTGGTGGCGGTGCCCTCGCGGCCGCCCCGCTCCAGCAGGGTCACGAACTCGGACGAGACCGGCTTGCCGATGAACTGCTCGAGCCCCTTGGTGCGCACGACGATGCGCTTGTTGCGGTCGAAGATCGAGGACACCCACTCCTCGGGGATGCGCTGGCGCGTCAGCACCGGGACCAGCGAGGCGGGCTTGACCAGCGCGATCAGCACGTAGTGCACCGCCTCCTGCTTCAGCACCGGCACCATGATCGGGACGTGGTAGAGGCCGGGCATGGGGCCGGGCGCGAGGTCGCCCACCACCGGCTCGCGGGTGGCGCGGAGGGTGTCGAACGCGGCGCGGTCGGCGCGGGGCATGGTGGTGGCGCCGAAGGGATGGAGCCCGCTCACCCGCGGCGTCCCGTCGGGAGAGTAGAGCAGGACGGTGTACCAGTCGGGGTCCGCGAGCAGCGCGTGCTTGACGTCGGCGTCGAACTCCCGCAGGTCGCCGCGGGCGAGGCTGCGCGCGTGGGCCAGGCCCGTGAGCTGGCTGACCGAGCCGTTCAGGCTCTCGTCCACCGCGTTCATCAGGGCCCGGGTGGTCTCGACCGCGCCGCGCTCGACCGCGGCGCGCTGCTGCCGGCCGAAGGCGACCACCACGACCGCGGAGAAGGCGATCATGGGCACGAGCACGGCCATCACGAGGGCGAGGAGATGCGAGCGGAGCTTCATCGCGACAGCCGATTGTCGCCCGGGCCCGTTGCCGAAGACAAGTCGCCGCGGTACAGTTCGGTCGTGGGTCTTCCCGACGGTACCGGCCGCCCTCGCGGGCCGGTTCTCGACCGTCGCCGGCTCCTGCTGCTCGGCGGCGCCGCCATCACCGCCGCGGCGCTGCCCGGCTGCGCGGGACCGGTGCAGATGGCGCCGAACGACCTCGCCGGCGCCGCGCGCGCCAACTACCGCGAGAGCCTGGTCCGGCTGCGACGCCGCGTCCAGGGTCCCGACGGCGCCGACGTCACCGAGGCCGGCACCGGCCTGATGGCGTCCACGCAGGGGCTGCGAGCGGTGCGGGGCTCGCGCCCCGGCGCGCCCGACTTCGACGTGTTGATCGTGGGCTCCGGCTACGGGGGCGCGGTGTGCGCGGCCCGCCTGGCCGCGGAGCGGCGGCGCGGGGTGCGCATCGCCGTCATCGAGCGGGGGCGCGAGTGGGTGCCCGGCACCTTCCCCGAGCACCTCACCACCTTCAACCCGCTCAACCCGTTCGACCGGCGGGGCTCGTGGGTGGGCGAGCAGCTCTCGCGCAACCCGCTCGGCCTCTACGGCTTCTACGACCGCGGGGACGTGGTGGCGGTGGCGGGCAGCGGGCTCGGCGGCACGTCGCTGATCAACTGCGCGGTCGCCATCGAGGCCGAGGAGGCGGTGTTCCAGCAGCCGGAGTGGCCGCTGCCCTTCCGGGAGAAGAAGGGTCTGCACGGCTACTACCAGCGCGCGCGCCGCATGCTCGACACGCACCCGACCCCGGAGGACCGCTACCCGATCAAGCTGCGCTCGCACCTCGGGGTCGCGGCCACCCTGAAGTCGCGCGGCCGCTGGGAGGGCGTCACCGCGTACCCGGTGGAGCTGGCGGTCAACTTCACGGCCCACGCCAACCGGCAGGGCATGCGACAGCAGGGCTGCGTGCAGTGCGCGGACTGCACCACCGGCTGCAACGTGGGCGCCAAGAACTCGCTCGACATGAACTACCTGCCGCTGGCCTGGTCCCACGGGGCCGAGATGTACACCCAGGTCGAGGTCGAGCACGTGGAGCGGGTGGGCGACGTCTACCGGGTGCACTTCCTCCAGCGGCCGGACGGCGGGCACGAGGAGCGCGCCTGGGTGGACACCCGCGTGCTCATCCTGTCCGCGGGCACGCTCGGCAGCACCGAGATCCTGCTGCGCTCGCGACAGAAGCACGGCCTGCCGCTCTCGGACCGGCTCGGACGGGGCTTCTCGGGCAACGGCAACTACCTCGGCTTCGTCGACTACCAGTACGTCGACCCCCCGGTGATCACCAACACCGCAGGCGTCGGCATCGTGCTGGGGCCGCCCACCGTGCCGGTGGGCACCTCCATCCAGGGCGCGATCGACTTCCGGCTGGAGGGCCAGTCCCTGGTGCGCCACGTGGTGCTGGAGGACCTGGCCCATCCGAGCGCGCACGTGGGCGGCCTCTCCCTGCTGCTGCTCGCGGACCTGAACCGGGGCATGACCCTGCTCGGCTGCGGTCACGACTCCGCGTCGGGCGAGATCCGCCTCGAGGGCGACAACATCGCGGTGCGCTGGCCCGACTACGAGCGGCAGGCGAGCCACGCCGAGGTCATCCAGCACATGCGCGAGTACGCGACCGCCCAGGGCGGCCGCTTCCGTCCCTTCGCGCCGGCGCGCAACTACACCGCGCACCCGCTCGGGGGCTGCCGCATGGGACTCACCGCGCAGGAGGGGGTGGTGGACGACCGCGGCCGGGTGTTCGACGGCTCCCCGCGGGTGCCGGCGGGCCAGGTGCATCCCGGCCTCTACGTGATGGACGGGGCCATCGTGCCCACCGCGCTCGGCAACAACCCGCTGCTGACGATCACCGCGCTGGCCGAGCGCGCCGCCGAGCTGATCGTCCGCGATCCCGCGCTCACCGCACTCTTCTCGCCGCTCGACTCGCCGGCGGTGCCCGATGCGCAGCAGAGCCCCTGAGCGCGCCCTCATCCGGCTGCTCCCGGCCGCGCTCGTGATCGCGCTGGTGCTGGTGATCGCGCTGGCGGCGGGGCGGGCGCTCGCGGGGGACCAGCTCGCGCTGTCCGACGACGAGCAGCGGCGCCTGACCGCCGGGGAGATCGTGCTGCGCGACGTGCGGCCGCCGGGGGCCAGCGCGAGCGCCACCGGCGGCACCGCGATCGCGGTGGTGCGCGCGCCGGTCGAGCGGGTATGGAGCGTGCTGACCGACTACCCCGGTCACCCGCGCTACTACCCGCGGGTGACCGCGGCGGAGGTGCTGGAGACCAAGGGCGCCGAGGTGCTGGTGCGCTACACCATCCAGATCGGGTTCCTGACCTTCGACTTCCACATGCGGAAGGTGGCGGACGTGGCGCGCCGGCGCATCGACTGGCACCTCGCGGAGGACCGATCCAACGGGCTCCTGCGCGAGAACTCCGGCTACTGGCTGGTGGAGCCCCGACCGGAGGGGAGCCTGGTGACCTACGCGGTGGCGACCCGCACCCTGATGCCGGGGTTCCTGACCGCGAGCAGCCAGCGGGACAGCCTGGTGGAGACCATCATCGGCCTGCGGCGCGTGGCGACCGGCGGGGCCGCGCAGGCCGCGGGGCGCTGAGCGCGGGCTCGGCCGCCCACAGGCGGAAGCCGCCCGCGAAGGCGTTGGCGTTGTCGCCGGCCCGGCAGCCCGCGGG
>Ga0207707_10000221_pt1 | contig 61275 bp, 48 predicted proteins | sample KBSC83BmetaG_FD_184336 | JGI IMG/M metagenome (GOLD analysis project Ga0207707, IMG submission 184336) | Corn rhizosphere microbial communities from Kellogg Biological Station, Michigan, USA - KBS C8-3B metaG (SPAdes) (version 2) | ecosystem: Host-associated > Plants > Roots > Rhizosphere ... | reverse complement strand
CCTCAACTCCGCAAAAATTCCCGCGGAGGATCGGCACGCCGGCAAAAACCACGCTTTTTGCCGGCCGCGTGGACTTGCCGAGGGCCTCAACTCCGCAAAAATTCCCTCCGGGAATTTTTGCCAATCAACTAGTTCAATCCTGCGTTGTCGGACAACATCAGGGTGAGCGCCAGCAGGATGCAGGCGCCGAGGCTCAGATTGCGCCGCAGGCTCATGTACTCGTCCGGCAGCTCCGAGCCGACCTGGCGGTGCTCATACAGCCAGAACACGCCCAGCCCGACGACCAGCAGGGCCAGTCCGCGCTGTCCCCCCATCACGATCGCGGTTGCCGCAACCACCGCGGGCGCAACCGCGCCAAGGATGCGCACCGGCCGCCAGGGCATCCTGCCGGCCAGGGCCAGCCCCCAGTGCACCCCGCCGACGAAAGTGAGCACGACCGCTCCATAGGCGACCGCAACGCGTTGCGCCAGCTCGCGCTGCGCGTAATCGGGCAACAGGCCGACTCCCAGCAGGCACAGCGCAAAGGGCGCAACGCCCGCATACCCGGCAATCTCCGCTGCGGGAGGGAGGCGAGTGATGGGAGTGTCGGCGCGGCGCACGGCTCGGGATGATACATGAGCCGACGCTATCGGCCTTTGGCCCCGGACCCGCGCCCTCCACTTGACGCCGCGGGCGGATCACATCAGGCTTCGCTGCGCGTGAGGTGCTCGTCGGTGCGGATAGCTTCATCCGCGTTGACGAGGAAACGGGAAGTCCGGTGGGGACCAGGCGACGAGCTCGTCCTGGTCCGAATCCGGCGCTGCCCCCGCAACGGTAATCGAGATCAAGCGGATCAAGCGGCCACTGCGCCCCCAAAACGGCGTGGGAAGGCGATCCGCAGCTCCAGGCAGGCGTCCTCGACGCCTGCGCGGACGGCTCGAGAGCCCGGAGACCGGCCTCGCGCGAGAACTGGGGTGTCGCGGCGGGCGATGCCGGTTGCGGCGCGCTCCCAGCAACGCTCCCCGCTCCCGGCTCAGACTTCCTGCCGACACCCTCTGACACGGGTGTGTGTGCGTCAGGGAGTTGTGTCGATGATCAGAGGTTGCATGGCTGGCCGCGCGTTGCGGTCAGGGCTGCTCGGCTTACTGGCAGCAACGTTCGCTTCCCGTTCGCAGGCCCAGTTCCCCGGCCCGGATCCGGACTACACCAGCGAGCCGGTCATCATCACCGCCTCGCGCGTCGGGGAACCGGCCAGCGGCTCGTTCTGGTCCTCCAGCATCCTGACGCAGCAGGACATTCAGACGCGCCAGGTGCAGTCGGTCCAGGACCTCCTGGCGGACCTGGCAGGCATCAACGTCGGCAACGCCGGGGGACTCGGCAAGCAGAGCTCGCTGTTCCTGCGCGGCACCAACTCCGACCACACGCTGTTGCTCATCGATGGCGTACGGGTCGGGTCCGCAACCGCCGGAACGGCGCCGATCCAAGCGCTTGCGCTGGAGCAGATCGACAGGATCGAGATCGTCCGCGGGCCGCGCTCGACGCTCTACGGGTCGGATGCCATGGGGGGTGTCATCCAGATCTTCACCCGCCGCGCACCGCAGGCGGGGCTTTCCTTCGGAGCGAGCGTGTCCGAGGGCAGCCACGATACGCATGACGTCAGCGGCGACCTGCAGGCACGCGGCGAGCGCGCCTGGGTGAATCTCGGGGCCGAGAATCTCACCACCAACGGCTACAACCCCTGTGTTGCGGGAGCGCCGCTGTTCTTCGGCTGTGCCACGGACGCTCCGGGGCTGGACGGCTATCGCAATCATTCCGGCTCGCTGGCGGCGGGTGTCGAGGTCACCAGCTGGCTCAGTGCCGAAGTCCACTCGATGATCGCCGACGGCCAGAACTATTTCGACGCCGGCACCGCCAACCGGGAAGAGTTCAGCGAACGCGTCCACTCGTTGAGCCTGGATGGCTCCTTGGGGCAAGAGTGGCACGCGCAGCTGCAGCTGGGGCGCAGTGAGGATGTCGAGCGGGACTTTTTGTATGCGGACCCGGTTGACCGGTTCATCACCCGGCGGGACTCGGCAAGCCTCTCGGTGGACGGCCACATCAACTCGATGCTGCGGCTCGTCAGTGGCGCCGACTATTACGAGGATCGCGTGGACAGCGACACTGGGTACATCCAAAGCGACACAGGGCTTCCCGTCACCTCGCGCCACACTACGGGAGTGTTCAGCGAGCTGCGTGGCGAATGGGCGGGGTGGTCGGCCCTCGCCGGTGCGCGCTATGAGGACAACCAACAGTTCGGCCATCACCTCACCGAGAACGCAGGCATCGGACGCAAGCTGGGCGACACGGTGCAGCTGACCCTGACCTGGGGTACGGCGTTCCACGCGCCCACGTTCAACGACCTGTACTACCCGTTGTTCTCGAACTCGCACCTGCAGCCGGAGCAGTCGCGCTCCATCGAGCTGGGCGCGGACGGCAAACAAGGGCCACTGCACTGGTCCGCGCACGTGTACCAGACTCACATCGACCGGCTGATCGAGTTCAACTCCCTGACGTTCGTGCCGGAGAACCTCGACCGTGCCCGAATTCGGGGCGCGGAGCTGCAGGCCGATTGGCAGAGCCGCGATTGGAAGCTCGCTGCGCAGTACACACACCTGGACCCGCTGGATCTCGGCGCAGGGGACAATGGCGCCGATCTGCTGCTGCCGCGGCGCGCGAAGGACAGCGGCTCACTGGAGGTGCGTCGCCTGCTGCCGCGGGCCTCGCTCGGGCTGGTGGGCCGCTGGGAAGGCCGCCGCTTCGACGACTTTGCCAACACAACACCCCTGGGTGGGTATTTCACGCTGGACCTGCTGGGCGAGTGGCGCTTTGCGCGCGGCTGGCAGCTCGAGGCGAGCTGCGCGAATCTGCTCAATCGGGTCTATCAGACCGCCGCCTACTTCAACCAGGACCGCCTCCACTACCGCGTCACGGTGCGCTACCAGTTGCCGGGGAAGTCATCATGACCTTGAGCGGCGGCTCTTTCAGGGCCGGCCCCTCGAGCTCACTGACCTCTATCTGCTCCGCCAGCGGGTTGGGGCGCCTCACGGGGTTGAAGCCGCCCGACTGCTTGCGCCACAGCTCGGCGTACAGGCCTCCCTGGCACAGCAGCTCTTCGTGCGAGCCGTCCGCGACGATGACTCCGCGCTCGAGCACGATCAGACGATCCATGTCCATGACCGTGCTCAAGCGATGGGCGATGGCAATCACTGTCTTGCCCGCCATCGCTTCCCTCATGGCCTCCTGGATGACCTGCTCGCTGTGGCTGTCGAGCGCGCTGGTGGCCTCATCCAGCAGCAGAATCGGTGCATTGCGCAGGATGGCACGCGCGATCGCGATTCTCTGGCGCTGGCCGCCGGAGAGCTTGAGGCCCCTTTCGCCCGCCAATGTCCGGTAGCCGTGCTCGAGCTGCACGATGAAGTCCTCGGCGTGCGCTCGCCTGGCGGCAAGCGTGACCTCTTCGTCCGTGGCTCCAGGCCGGCCATAGCGGATGTTCTCCAGGAGGCTGCGGTGGAACAGGCTGGTGTCCTGCGGGATGAGCGCCATGGATTGCCGGAGACTCTCCTGGGTCACCTTGCGGATATCCTGTCCGTCGATGCGGATGGAGCCTTCGGCCACATCGTGCATGCGCATCAGCAGCCCCATCAGCGTCGTCTTGCCTGCCCCGCTCGGGCCTACCAGGCCGACTCGCTGGCCCGCCGGGATGGTCAGCTCGAAATCCTTCACGACGTGGCGCGAGCCCTGTCCGGTCGCATCGTAGGCGAAGGCGACGCGCTCGAAATGAATCGTGCCCTGCGTCACCTGCAGCGCGGGAGCGTCGGGCTCGTCCGTCAAGGTCGAAGGGACGATGAGAGTGGCAATGCTCTCCCGGCCCGAGCCGAGCTGGTCGTAGAACTCCGGGATTCGTTGCCCCACGTTGTAGGCCGTCTGCAGCAGCGAGCTGGTCAACGTGGTGACCATGACGAAATCGCCGGCGCCGATCATGCGGTGCACCCACGCATAGAGCGCTCCGCCGACGAAGACGATCCACATGCCGACGTCCAGCACATACTGCACACAGCGCAGGCGGACGACGGATCGGTACGCAGCGCGGCGGGCCTCGCACTCCTGCCCCGTATAGCGCTCGAGCTCCCGATCCTCGAGGGACTGGTTGGCGAAAAAGAACACGTTGCGGATGTTCGTGATGACATCCACGACCCGGCCGGTCACCGTGGCGCGCGCTTCATTGGTCAGCGCAGCGCGTCGGGTACATTCGCGCCCCACGACCAGGCTCACGATGAAGTAGATCCCGATGCTCACCACGGCCGCGGCACAAAAGGCCGGGCTCGCGACGTAGAAGAAGCCGGCGACGAACAGAAAGAAAAACGTGCTCGGAATGAAGTCGAACACCATCATGTCGAACAGCATCAGAACCTGATCGGGCAGCATGACGGCCCGATGGGCGATCTTGCCCGACAGGGTGCTCTCGAAATACGCGCTCGACAGGCGCTGTGCGTACGCAAAGACCTCTTCCTTGATACGCACGAGCATGCGGGAGCGCGTCTCGTAGGAGCAGTACCAGGTCGCGGCATCGATTGCGAAGCGCGCCACGATCAGACCCACGAACAGCGTAAATGGCCCGGCCAACGCGTCGACGCCGTTGGCGTCGTGCAGGGAAAGCACCGTGTCGGTCAGACGCTTGATGGCGTACGCGACGGAGGCGAAGACGGCCCGGCCCATGACCGGAAACACGATCAGGCCGAGGCAACCCCAGGGAAACTGGCGATAGAAGTGGAATGAGAACGGCAGGAGCCGATTGGGCAAAGCAGGAGCGTTCATCCGCGGTCTTCCGTGAGAAAAGCGGGCCGCCGATCGCGGTTGCCTCGCCACTGGGGAGCACTCGTGCAGCTTGGGCGTGGCTACCGTGCGCTTCGAGTCCGCGTTAGCCTAGTCGCTTGTGGTAGACCCGGCAATCCCGGAAGGCGAGGCGCGTGAGTACGGTTCTGGTGACGGGTGGCTCGGGTTTCATCGCCGCGCACACAATCGCCCAACTCCTCGCAGCCGGCCATCACGTGCGCACCACCGTGCGGCAGGCGGCGCGGGAGCAGGATGTCCGCGCCATGCTGAATGGACGTTTGGACCGCCTGTCGTTCTTCGTCGCCGACCTGAGGACCGACGTCGGCTGGTCCGAGGCGATCGCCGGTTGCGACTATGTGCTGCATATCGCGTCCCCGCTTCCCACGAGCGCTCCGAAGCACGAGGACGAGCTGATCGTTCCTGCGCGCGAAGGCACGCTGCGTGTCCTGCGTGCGGCGCGCGACGCCGGCGTCAAGCGAGTCGTGCTCACGTCCTCGTTTGCAGCCATAGGGTACGGGCATCCGCCGCAGCAGGCGCCGTTCACCGAGTCGAGCTGGTCGGAGATTCGCGGTCCGGTGTCTGCCTACGTGAAGTCCAAGACGCTCGCCGAACGGGCGGCGTGGAAATTCATGGCGTATGAGAGCGGCGCCCTCGAGCTGGCCGTCGTCAATCCGGTGGCCGTGCTCGGTCCGGTACTGGGCCAGGACTTCTCTGCCTCGATCCAAGTGGTGAAGCGGCTACTGGACGGGGCCGTGCCCGGCTGCCCGCGGCTCTGCTTCGGCGTCGTCGACGTACGCGATGTCGCCGAGCTGCACATCCGTTGCATGACGCATCCCGGCGCCAGGGGCGAGCGGTTCCTCGCGACTGCCGGAGACTTTTTACCGCTGCTGGCCATTGCGCGCGTGTTGAAGGCTCGCGTGGGTGCCGCTGCGCGCAGAGTTCCCGCACGTCAGCTTCCGGATTGGCTCGTGCGCTTCGGCGCTCGATTCAACCCCACGGTCAAGCAGATGTTGCCGGAGCTCGGCAAGATGAAGAACGGCACGCACGAGAAAGCGCGGCGCCTGCTCGGGTGGAAGCCGCGATCCAGCGAAGAGGCGATCGTTGCCACCGCGGAGAGCCTGATTCAGCGGGGACTCGTGCAGCGCTGACGTCAGCGCGAAGCGCCGGAGTTGCGCTCCTACAGAACGAGCTCGCGATGGCCGGTAATCACGACGACCTGCAGGTTGGCCGCCGCGGTCCTCGTCTCGTCGCGCGATACACTCGTCCTGTCGGATGCGTCACCGGCTGCTTCGATGCTCACACTCGGCCTGGCGGACGCGGCGCGTGCATTGGAAGTTGGCTCGTGCCGTGCGCAACCGGCGAGCACCGCACCAAGGGAGAGCACGCAGACGGCGGCCATACCTGACACATCCTTCGAGCGATTCATGTGCGCCACCTCCATTGCGGACGTACGGTCGTTGGAGGCGAGACAGGAATTGAAGTTCTGTGGCGGAGGAATTCTTCACAGAACTTTCACGTGCGCGCATTTGGTAACGAGCGAGGCGGCCTCTGTCGAGGCCGCCTCAGCCCCTTCCCCCCGTTTGAGCCGGCGCATCCGATGCGATGTTTTCCGATGACCTGGCCCGTATCGGGCCAGCGATTCGCGGCTCCCCGGTGTTCGATGCAGACGCGTTCTAGTTTCTCTCGACCGGCACGCGTGCGGCGGCGAGCCGACGCAGTACGGGCGCACCCACTAACGATGCGCCCGCGATCCGTCTGTTCATGAGGCTCTCCTGCCTTCCCGGTCGGCGGCCTTCGAAGGACACGGAAGGCACGTGTGCACAGGACCCCGCCGCGCTCGCCCCGACCCGCTCCAGCAGCGCCCGATGGCGCCAGCGGACCGCAGCAGTGCGAGCGTTCGGCATTGTTTCGGGCGGCTCATGGTGCGCACTATCGGAAATCGGGCCTGGCACGCAAAGTGTGGAAAACCGTAGCATCGTGTGACGTACGGCCGATTACTCGGCACTCACCTGCCTCGCCCCCGGGCGTTATCAGGGATTGCGGACATGCAGCGCGCGGCGCGACAGATTATGATGCGCGCCAAGAGGGATGGCGGCCGTGCCGTTCCCGCCGATGGCTCCGCCATTCGCGGATCCGCAGCTCTGGCGCTTGAAGGCGATGACTGAAACGGAACCCGTCGTATACGTTGTCGAGGACGATGACGCCTCACGGTCCCTGGTGCGTGCGCTCACGAGCTCGATGGGCGTGGCGTGTCACGCCTTTGGCTCCGCGCGCGAATTCCTGGACAAGTACGACCCGCCGCAGCCCGGGTGCCTGGTCCTTGACATATTCATGCCGGGAATGACGGGCCTGGAGCTGCAGGAAGAGCTCAACCGCCGCGGCGCCATCATTCCAGTGATTTTCACCACCGGACACGGCAACGTGTCGAGCGCTGTCGAAGCGATGCGGCGGGGTGCCTTCAACTACCTGGAGAAGCCCTTCAAGAACGCCGATTTCACCCAGAGCGTGCGGCGGGCGCTGGAGCACGACCGGGAGAATCGCCAGACCCTGACGCAGCTCGACCTGATTCGCGAGCGCATCGTCTCGCTCACTCCGCGCGAGCGCGAGGTACTGGACCTGGTGGCCAGCGGCCGCCCGAACAAGATCATGGCCCAGCAGATGGGCCTCAGCCAGCGCACTGTCGAGCTGCACCGCTCACGTGTCATGGAAAAAATGGGCGCCCGCTCGGTGGCCCACCTGGTGCGCATGCTCATGAACCTCGAGCGGGGCGGCAACGGCGCCGCCGCGCGCGGCTAGCCCAGACCTCGAGCCGGCAAGGAAATCCGGAAGCAGGCTCCCTTGCCGACCTCACCCTCGGCAGCCACTTGTCCGCCATGGCGTTCCACGATGCGGCGTACGAGGGACAGGCCGACGCCAGTGCCTTCGAACTGCTCGCCCGGATGCAGCCTGCGAAAAGGCGTGAACAGGCTGCGTGCCTCGCGCTGATCGAAACCCGCCCCGTTGTCGCGCACGCTGTAGAGGGTATGGGCGCCCTCCTGCCGGCCCTCGACCTCAATCCGGGGATTCTGGGTCCTGCCGGTGAACTTGATGGCGTTCGACAGCAGGTTGGCGAAAACCTCGCGCAGCAGCGTGGGATCTGCAGAGGCCGGCGGCAGGGGACCGATGCTCACCGTCAGCTCGCGATCCGGGCTCGACCGTCGCAGTTCGCTCAGCACATTCCCGACCAGCTCCGCGACATCGACCGATTCTCTGGCGAGCCGCCCGCTGCCCAGCAGCGCGATGTCCAGGAGGTGCTTCGTCAGGTGCAACAGGCGCTCGCCGCTGTCCTGGATGTCCAGCAGGTATTCCTTCTGCACGGCATTCAGCGGCCCCGGCGTCTCGCTGCCCAGCAGCTCCGCGAACCCCATCATGGCGTGCAGCGGCGTGCGCAAGTCGTGGGCCACCGTGTGCGCAAAGGCCTCCAGCTCCCGATTCACGCTGCGGAGCTCCGAATTGGCCGCTTCGAGCTCCCGGGTTCGCTCAGCGACTCGTGCTACCAGCGCGGTGTTCTCGCGACGCAGACGCCGTACGGCGAACGCCCGCGACAGCACCGGCCGGATGACGGTCAGGTTGAAGGGCTTCTCAATGAAATCCAGCGCGCCATTTCTCATGGCCGCCACGGCCGAGTCGATGGTTCCATGGCCGGTCATCACCACCACAGCCAGATGCTCATCGATCTGCAGCGCGGCGCGCAGCAACGCTATGCCATTCATCTCCGGCATCATCAGATCGGTGATCAGCACATCGAAGGGAGCCCCGCCACTCTCGAATGCCGCCCGCAGCACAGGCACGGCTTGCGTGGCGTTGGTCAGAAAAGCGGTGGAATACCCATCGTTCTGCAGCGTACGGGCCAGCGCAGTGGCCAGCGCCGCCTCGTCATCGACGATCAGGATCCTGGCAGTCGGGGTCTCTTCCATACCCTGGCCATTGAAAGTCGCACCCGTCGCGGCCACCGCGTGCGGAGCGCGCCGCAACAGGCATTCTAGCACTCCCCCCGGGCACATTAAGTCGCAACGCCCCGACCGCGACGTCACATAAAGACTGCGTCACACCACCGACGGCGGCACCTCGGATAGGATCCGCTGCGCAAATCCTTGATAACGCCCGGAGGGCGGCCCCGCAGGGGCGAGGCGCGGTAGCGCCGAGTAAACTTGCAACGTGTCTGCTCATGGACATCACTGAAGAAGTGCTGCTCCTCGATGACGACCCGGCGATGCTCGTCTTCCTCGAGGGTATTCTGACCGGTGCCGGCTACCCTTGCCGGACGGAGACCAATCCCGAAGCGGCGTTGTCGCACGTCGCTTCGAGCGCGGATATTGGCCTCGTATTGAGCGATGTGTGCATGCCCGGCCTCACGGGCCTGCAGTTCATCGATCGGCTGCACGCGCTGCGGCTCGACCGCCCGCCTCCACGAGTGCTGCTGTTGACGGGACATCCTTCGCTCGAGGCCGCGATTGACGCAATGCGGCTCGGCGCGCAGGACTTCCTGTTGAAGCCCATCCGCCCGCCCGAGCTCATCGAGGCTATTGCTCGCGCACTCACCCGCTCGCGTGCGGACCGTGCCGCGGATCCAACGCGTCCTCCGGAGATACGGCAGCTGGTGCAGCAGGCGGAAGAGCTCGCCGGGCGGTTGCGTAGCCTCGCCTATCATGCAGACTTCGCGCCCGCCCCCGCGCCGCTCGCCATCAGCGGCCCACCGCGCGCGGACAGTGCCCCCAAGGCGCAGGAGCATCCTGACGCCCGGGCGCTGCTGTCGGTCCTGGATACCATCGACCATCTGCGGCGCCTGCGCGACCGCTACACGGACCATCAGCTGGATGAAGTGGACTGGGATCTGCTGCTGGAGCTGCTGCGTGCCGAGCGCCTGCATCAGCGCCTGTCGGTATCCGCGCTCACCGTCTCCAGCACCGCCGCTTCCGCGACCACTTCGCTGCGGCGCGTGAACAAGCTCGTCTCCCGCGGCTACGTCATCCGCATTCCCGATGCCAGTGACGCGCGGCGCGATTTCGTCTCTCTCACCTCCAAGTCGAACGATCTGCTGGGTGACTACCTCACCCGCGCCAACTCCCACCTGCGTCAGCTAGTCGCCTAGCGCCCGCTCCCCTCCGGGGAGAATCGATTCAGATTGAATGCAACTGCAGCCGTTGCCTGCAGCGTGCAGATTTTTTCCGTGCTCCACCTCACATTCCGGCGCCGCGATCGCACTAGAGTCGCATTGTGCCGTTCGCTTCGTTCCGAAGGAGGGGACTGCGATGGACATGTCTTTCGCGCGCGCCCGCGCCGCCAGTCGCGCCAAGGTCCGCCGCCTGGCGAGCGATGAGGGCTTCCCGGGTCAAACACTCCTGCACATCGACACAGACGGGCTGACGATGCAGTCCGCCGGGGGCGCGACCGCCTCGATCACGCTCCGCTCCTCGGGAATCCAGGGGAGCGGTGTCAGTTGCGCAAGACTGTCGTGGCTGCCCCATGTCCGCGACTGATCTCCTCGAGGCACTGCCGGATCTCCTGGTGGTCCTGCACAGGGACGGCACGCTCGTCGGGTGTCACGGCGGACGCGGGGTCGGAGCGCTGAAGCCTGCCACTGACAGCGTCGGCAAGCCGGTGGAAGTGTCATGGCCAGAATCCGTGGCTGGCCTCGCAAGGCAGCTCACGCGTGACGCTCTTGCCGGCCGGAGGGCAGCGGAGTCTGTGTTCGAGCACGACGGGCACCCATACGAGATGCGCATCAGTGCCCACAGCGCCAACACCGTGCTGTGCGTGATCCGAACAGTGCTGCAAGACCCAGTTCAGGAGGCTCCGGAGCCGACGCGCGGACGTCCCGATCGTCGCGGTATCCTGCGCCGCTTCAGGGAACTGATGTCCGTGGCCGCGCTGCGCAAGGCACCGGCGACCGTGGCCGTCATTCAACTCGATGGGGTCATCGATATCGAGCAACTGATCTCCGTCGACGTCTCCGAGCGGATCATGCGGAGCGCCCTCTTCCGGCTCTTGCCGCTGTGCGAGCCGGAGCGCGGCGGACCGTGGCGCTACCTCGGCCAGCTCGGCGACAATCTGTTGCTGCTCGTGCTGGCAACCGCCGATCGCGCTTTGATTGAGAGTTGCATTACCGAGGCCTGCGACAACCTGCGCCAACCGGTGGGTGTCGGCGATGCGCTCTTTCAGCTGACTCCGTACTGCGGTGTTGCGATTCTCGGCCGGGATGCCTCCTCGCCGAAGACTCTGTTGCGTCATGCGAGCGCTGCGGCAACCGAAGCGCGTCGCACACGCGGCAGGAATCCGTGCTTCTACGGAGACGCCTCCGAGCTCACCACAACCGCACCGCTCGACATTGCCCACGACCTGAAGGATGCGATCGCCAACGGTGACGTCCGCCTTCGATATGTCCCACGGCATGACCTTGCGAGCGGCCGTCTGGTCGCGCGGGTGGGGTACCTGCGGTGGCGGCACCGCGTGTACGGCGAGATCCAACCCGTCGAGATACTGCGTCTCGCGGAGGTGACGGGTCTGTCCGGTGCGCTGTCGCTAGCGGCCCTGAAACGCCTGCGCGAGGACTTTCCGGCGCTCACGCGCAACACGGATGCACGAGTTCGGGTGTCGTTCGGTCCGCCGCGACAACACCTGCTCCACGCCGGATTTGTCCGCGACATCGAACGCTTTCTCGCCGAGGGCACGGTGCCGGCGGAACGGCTCGAGCTGCGGATCTCGGTCAAGGCATCTCCCGCGCGCTCACCCGCTGAGTTCAATTCCCTGGCGCAGCGCGGGGTGCAGCTCGTGGTCGACGAGATCGGCCGTGGCATGGACTTCCCGCTCGAATGGCTGGGCCGCGCGCCGATGGCGGCGCTGCTGCTCAACCGCAGCTGGGTGGAGGCGGCCATGACCGACGCGGGCGCCCTCAAGATGTGTCGTGCGAGCGCGGCTCTGGCGAAGGCGCTGGGATGGACCTCCATTGCAGTGGGTGTCGATGGCGTCGTGCAGCGCGACACGCTGCTGGAGCTGGGATGCGAGCAAGGCAGCGGCGAGCTCTACGGGGAGTCTGTGCGCGCGGAGTTTCGAGCCGACGCCATGGATCACGCTCCTGCCGTTGTGGCGGCGTGAGGCAGGTCACGGTCGGGGGCAACGCTTTGCAGTGAGATGCGGGCTCGGTCTTCGCATAGGTCTCTTGCGATGCAGTGTGAGCCAGCCGCAGACTCTTTGTGCCAGGTCGATGCCAGGGTGGTCGCCGAGCTGGGCCGCGTGTCCGGCTCTGCGAAGCTGTACTGCCGGCTGGTGGATCTGTTCCGGACCGGCTCCTCGGAGGCACTGGCGCAGCTGCGCTCGGCGCTCTCGGGCTCGGGGTTCCAGCCGGCGCGCGCCGTCTGTCACAAGTTGAAATCCAGCGCCGCCAATGTAGGTGCCCTGGCGTTCTCCCGCCAGGTAGCCCTGCTCGAGCAGCGGTGTGTCGAAGAGGACCTCCCCCTGGCGCGTGAGCTGCTCGAGAGCCTGCAGGCTGCGCATTCGGGGCTCATGACCGAGCTCGCCCGGTTGGCAGGATAGGCCGCTGGCGCGGCAGATGCCTCAGTGCGCCCCCAGCGCCACGTACAGAGCGACCGTATCGGTGAAGCGTTGTGCTTGGACCTTGACCCGGTCGAGCGCTGTCTGCATCTGCAGCCGCTCGGTGTCGAGCAGTGCCAGCTGACTGATACCCCCCGCGGCGTAGCGCCCGGCGGCGATGTGCGCACTGTCTTCAGCGTCCTGTTGCGCCTGGTCGCGCGATTGGAGCTCCACCGCGTCCTGCTCCAGCACCTGCAGAGTGTCCGCGACTTGCTGCAGTCCCTGCAGAACCGTCTGCTGATACATTGCCAGCGAGGCCTGATAGGCGGCCTCGGCGGAGCGCTTCTTGGCGCGCAGCTCGCCCCCATGAAAGAGCGGCTGTGCGAGTCCCGCACCGACCGACCAGACGTTGGTCATGTCGGAAAGCTTCAGCCCCTCCGGCCCCGCCGCCGCGCTCAGTGTCAGCTGCGGGTACAGATTGGCAGTAGCGACACCCACATTCGCGCTCGCCTGATGCAGCAGCGCCTCAGAAGCCTGTATGTCAGGGCGCTGCCGTGCCAGCGAGGAGGGAACCGTCAGGGAAATCTCGGTGGGTAGAACCAGGGAGTCGAGGTCCAGCGCGTGAGAATCCGCCGCGAATCTCGCAGGAGGCTGGCCGAGATAGACCCCAAGTTGATGCTCGGCCTGTGCCAGCTGTGCTCGCAGCGGCGCGAGGCTCGCGCGCGTCTGCGCGACTTGCGAACGCTGACTGAGCACGTCCGCCCGCGCCACTCCGCCGACATCGTAGCGGCGCTGGGTGATGTCGAGCTGCTTGTCCTGGTCAGCCAGCAGACTCTCCGTCAGCGCGATCTGCTTCTGCAGGGAGGCATGGCGCACGGCCGTCGTCACTACATTGCCGATGAGAGACAGCTGCGCGGCGTCCAGCTCGAAGCGCTCGTAGTCCACCTGCGCCGCCAACCCTTCCAGTGCCCGTCGATCGGCGCCGAACAGATCGAGGGCATAGGACACGCTCACTTTTGCGCTGTAGAGCGTGAACGGTGGGACGCTGCGATTGCCGATGAACGCGCCGACCCCGAACGCCGCGGGGTCGACCTTCTCGCGCGTTGTATTCAGCGCGAGGTCGGCTTGCGGCCAGAGGGTCGCTCCGGATTGCGCCGCGTAGTCCTGTTGCGCCTGTTGGAGTTTCGCTCTCGCTTGCGACAGCGTGGGGCTGTCGTCCAGAGCTTTTTGCACCATCTGATCCAGCGCCGGCGAGCCCAGGCCATGCCACCAGCCCTGCGACGCGCCGGAGGCCGTCACGAACCTCTGCGCGCTGCCGCCCGGGCCTGGAGCTGCTGGTGCGCCGCGCGGCTGCGGTTCGCGGGTATAGGTTGTCACATCGACGGACGGCGGTGCGTGGTACGCAGGGCCCACTGCACAACCGGACACTATGGACATCACTCCCGCGAGGCCGGCGAGCGTGCCATAAGCTGAATTGGAGCGTTGCGTCACGTTCGCTCTCCTTACTCAGTCCAGCGTGCGCTTGTAGAAGCGCACGGCCACAGCCGTCATGACGATCATGAACAGCAGCATGGGCCAGAACTGGGGCCAGCTGTCCCCCCATCCGGTCCCTTTGAGCATCACGCCGCGCACCAGGCGATTGAAATAAGTGAGCGGCAGCACATTGCCGATCACCTGCGCCCAGCGAGGCATCCCCGCGAACGGGAACATGAAGCCCGACAGCAGGATGTTGGGCAGAAAGTAGAAGAAGGCGAGCTGCACTCCCTGCAACTGATTCTGGGCGAGCGAGGACAACATGATGCCCACCGCCAGCGTTGCGGCGATGAACAGCAGCGAGCCGACATACAGCAGCAGGATGCTGCCCACGACGGGAACGCCAAACGCGAAGCGGGCCGCGGCCAGGATGATGGTGGCCTGCAGGAGCCCGATGGCCACGTACGGCACGATCTTTCCGGTGGTGACCTCGATCGGCAACACGGGGCTGGCCAGGAGATTCTCCATCGTGCCGCGCTCGCGTTCGCGCGTGATGGCCAGCCCGGTCATGATGACCATGGTCATGGTGAGGATGACGCCCATGAGACCGGGCACGACGTTGTATTGCGTCATGCCCTCGGGGTTATAGAGCCTGTGGACCTGCACGTCATAGGCCCCAGGCTGCTGGGCGAGCGAGGCCAGCGGGCCCACCAGGTCCTTCTGCAACGCAGACTGTACGATCGAGGGCAGCGCTCCGAGCGCCGCCGTCACGGCAGTCGGATCGGTCGCATCCGCCTCCATCAACAGCGAGGGACGCGCGCCCTTGAGCAGCTCGCGAGTGAAGCCGGGCGGGATATCGAGAACGAACAGAGCTCTACCCTCGGCGAGCAGATGTCGCGCGGCCGCGGGACTCGGCACCGTCGCAACCACGTCGAAGTATCCGGAGCTCTGCAGGGAAGCGATGAAGCTGCGGGTGAACTCGCTCTCATCCGCGATGCTGACGGCCGTCGGCAGGTGCTTGGGGTCGGTGTTGATGGCATAGCCGAACAGCGCCATCTGGATGATCGGGATGCCGACGATCATGGCGAAGGTGAGCCGATCGCGGCGCAGCTGCAGGAATTCCTTGAGCACCACGCCCCACCAGCGTGCGGCCGAGAATCGGGCGCTCATTGCGGCGCTCCGTTGCCGCCACGGTCTCCATGAGACATGAGGTAGATGAAGGCATGCTCGAGCGTCGTCGGAATGGGCTCGATGCGCAGGGCTGGGTGCGCCGCCGCGAGCTGTTCGAGAGTGCTCTGCAGGCGCCCCTGGTCACGGCCGCTGACATGCAACGCAGCACCAAAGACCACCGTCTGCTCCACGCCTGCGGCAGTGCGCAGTTGCTCGCCGAGCGCGGTGAGGTTGTCTCCCCGGATGCTCCAGGTGAACAGGTGCAGGGAGTCGACGATCTCCGCGGCAGTGCCCTGGGCGAGCAGCTTGCCGCTGGAGATGTACGCCAGCTTGTGGCAGCGCTCGGCCTCATCCATGTAGTGCGTGCTGACGAGAACCGACATGCCGCCGGCGGCCAGGCGGTGCAGCTCCTCCCAGAAATCGCGGCGCGCACTGGGATCCACTCCAGCGGTGGGCTCATCGAGCAGCAGCAACTGCGGCTTGTGCAGCAGGCAGGCAGCCAGCGCGAGCCGCTGCTTCCAGCCGCCTGAGAGCGTGCCGGCCAGCTGCTGGGAGCGATCCTTCAGACCCAGGCCCACGAGCGCCTGATCGACCACCGCGCCCCGGTTGGGCATCTCGTAGAGCCGCGCCACGAAATCCAGGTTCTCGCGAATCGTCAGGTCCTCCCAGAACGAGAAGCGCTGCGTCATGTAGCCGACCTGGCGCTTGATGCGGGCGCTGTCCTTGACGATGTCCGACCCGAGGCAGGTACCGGAGCCGGAGTCGGGAGTGAGCAGCCCACACAGCATGCGGATGCTGGTCGTCTTGCCGCTGCCGTTGGGACCCAGGAAGCCGAAGATCTCCCCGCGCTCGACGCGGATGGAGACGTCCTTCACGACGTGCTTCGCGCCGAAGGACTTGTTGAGGCCGCGGACGTCGATGACGGCGGGGTTGGCATTCACGGCAGCCGCACCTCGACGGGCTGGCCGGGATGCAGCTTCAGGGCATCGGCAGGCGCCGGCCGCGCTTCGATGAGGAACACGAGCTGCTCGCGCCTCTCGTTGCTGTAGATCACCGGCGGGGTGTACTCGGCCTGATCCGAAACGAAGCTCACGGCTGCGGAAATGTCAGCCGCGCAGCCGTCACAGTGAATGCGCACCTGCCGTCCGGGCGAGAGCGCGCCCACCGCAGCCTCCGGCACGTAGAACCGCACTTTGACATTGCCGGGAGGAAGCATGCGCACCACCGGGCTCCCCGCAGGCACCCATTCGCCGGCGCGGTACATGATGTCGAACACCAACCCGGCCTGCGGCGCATGCACGTCCTTCTGGCTCAGTTTCCACTGCGCCTGCGCGAGAGCCGCTTGCGCAGCCTCTGCAGTAGCAGTCTGTGCCCGAATCTGATCGCCGCGACCGGGCAGACGCGCCACCTGCAGCTGACTCTCCAGCTCGCTTACGCGCGCTGCCGTCGATGCCGCGGTGGAGCGGGAGTCATCGAGCTGGCTCTTGGCGATTCCGCCGTCCTTGTACTGCTGCTCGTCGCGCTGCAGTTGAGTGTGGGCGCGTGATGCGTCGGCACGCGCTTGCTGCAGCTGCGCGCGGATGACGTCGAGCTCGGCCTGACGCTTGCCGACCATCAGGTCGCTCTGCTGCGCCTGCGCGGCCTGCAGTTGCCGGCGCGCCTGCGCGACCGCGGCCGCCTCATTGGTGGATTCGAGTTGAAACATCGGCGCATCGGCGGCGACGCTGTCGCCGCGCGCTACGGCCAGCCGCATCAATTGCCCCGGTTGCGATGAGGCGAGGTAAACGTACTCGCCCTCGACATATCCGTTGTAGACGGTGGCGGAGTGCTGCGCACAGCCGGCGAACAGCAGCGGCGCAGCGGCCACTGCGATGCCGGAGGCACGCCGCAGTGTCCGCGAGCTGAGGGTCGTGTTCACGGTTTGACCTTCGATTTCGGTGAAGTCGCCCGAGTGGGGGCCTTGCGGGAAGCAGGCGTCGGCGCCGCGATGCCATGGAGCAGCAGTCCCGTTACGTGCCTTTCGAGCACGCTCAGATCGAGGCTCGCCTGGGGGTTGAGACGTTGCCACAGGCGCCCCGTGGCCTGCGGCACCATCACCAGTGCGAGGATCGACAGCAACAGCACCCACGGCTCGATGTCTGGGTTGAACTCGCCCTCGTGCCGCGCCTTCGCCAAGGCCATCGCGAAAGCGGCGACGCGGTCGAGGGGCACATGGCGAAGCGCACGCTCTCGCAGCAAGCCGCCCTCGTTGATGATTTCGCGCATCCACAGCGAGGGCACCCAGGTGTTGGCGGAGGTGACCTGGAACAGGCGGTGCACGACTCCGGCCACCAGCTCTTCGGGAGTCTCGTGGTGCGCGGGGACGGGGTCCCAGACGGTATGGAAGAGCGGCGCGAGGCGCTCCTCGACGAGCGCGTCCAGCAACTTCTCACGGCTGTCGAACCAGTAGTGGACCATCGCGGCGGTCACTCGCCCCGCGACTGCGATCTGAGCGATCGTGGTGTTGGCGATGCCGCGCTCGGCAAACAGCTCGATGGCCGCGTCCAGCAGTTGCCTGCGGCCATCGCCGGCAGGGACTCGGGCTCTTCGTCCGGCGCGTGGGGCCTGGCGGCTCATGGCTGTGCATATTAATTAACTACTTCATTAATTGCAAGCTACACCACCGGCCCGGTCGCGGCAGGAGCGGTCGAACTCGACGATGTGGCGGGCCACCGTCTGCGGATCCTCGTGATGCATCGAATGCCCGACATGCGCCAGGTTCACGATCTGCAGGTCGCGGTACTGGCCGCGAATGCGCTTTTCATCGCCATCGGCACCGAGCCGGTCCCGGAACTCCGATAGCCCGGCGCGCAGCAATAACATCGGACTCACCATTCGCGCCCAGCAGGCTTCTGCCTCATCGCGACGATACAGAACCGGATTGACCAGGCGGTGGCGCGGATCGAAGCGCATTCTCACGCCACCATCCACCGTGGGAGTCTCGCTCGCCCACGCACGCGCAATGAACTCCGCACGCTCTGCCGTGAGGCGGGGGTTGCGGGACTTCAGCGTGCCGACCAGTTGCGCCATGGAGCGGTAGTCGGTGCCCTTGGGAGGATCGGCCAGCTCCTGCAGCCAGCGCCGATAACGCTCCGGCGCCTCCTGCGCCTGGGCCCGGGGCAGACCGATGGCATCCAGGCTCACCAGCCAGGCGAGCCGGTCGGTGCGCACTCCCGCATACATGCCGGCGATGTTGCCTCCCATGCTGTGCGCGACGACGCGGGCGGGACTGCGTGGCACGAGAGCCGCCAACAACGCCTCCAGGTCGGCGAAATAGTCCGGAAACCAATAGCCCCCGCTCGCCCACTCGGTGTCGCCGAAGCCGCGCCAGTCCGGCGCCACGCACGTCCAGGACGGCGGCAGGCAGTCGACCAGAAACTGCCAGGTGGCGCCGCAATCCATGAACCCATGCAACAGCACCACGGGCGTGTCGGTGGGCTCCCCCCACCACGTGATGCGGTGCTGCAATCCCCGGATGGAGAGTCGCTCGATACGCGGGATCCGGACCGGTTGGTACATCTTGAAGGTCGCCTATAATGGCTGCCACGGATGAGCGCACCCGACGATACAGCGCCCGCCGGGCGAGTCCGGCCTGGGCTCGACTCGCCGCCGTCGCAGGACGAGCGGACGTGGGGCATGTTGTCTCATCTGTCGGCGTTCGTCGGACTGGTGATCCCCTTCTTCGGGGCCATCCTGGCACCGCTGATCATCTGGCTCGCGTGGCGCGATCGCTCGCCCTTCGTGGGTGAGCAGGCGAAGGAAGCGCTCAACTTCAACATCTCGGTGGCGATCGGCTGGCTGGTTTGCGGCCTGCTCACGGTGGTCTTCATCGGCTTTCTGCTCGGCATCGGGCTGTTCTTCGCCTGGCTGGCGCTCACCATTCTCGCCGCCATCCGCGCCAGCGAGGGAGTGCAGTACCGCTATCCGCTGAACCTGCGCCTCGTGAGATAGCCTGCGGCGCTGCCGATGCGGCTCGCAGGGGCGACGCACGGCCAGTGCTCGGGGCAAGCAGCTAGGCGCCCAGGAACATGCGATACGCCGGATTGGCGGTCTCGTCCGCGTACGGGAAATGCAGCTCGTTGAGGTGCTGCATGAACTCCGCCCGATCCGCCGGCGCCACCTGCAGGCCCGCCAGCACACGCCCGTGGTCGGAGCCATGATTGCGGTAGTGGAACAGGCTGATGTTCCAGCGCGAGCCGACTGCCCGCAGGAATCGCAGCAGCGCACCGGGCCGCTCGGGAAACTCGAACCGGTACAGCAGCTCGTTCTGAATGCCGCGCACGTGGCCGCCGACCATGTACCGCACGTGCAGCTTCGCCATCTCGTTGTCGGTCATGTCGGTGACCGTGTAGCCCGCCTCGCGCAAGGCGCGCACGACGCTCTCGCGCTCGGCATGTCCCTCGGACAAAGCAAATCCGACAAAAATCTGCGCGGCCTGGTACGTCTCGTAGCGATAGTTGAATTCCGTGACGCTGCGATTGCCGAGCACTTCGCAGAAGCGCAGGAAGCTTCCCGGCTCCTCCGGTATGACCACGGCCAGCAGGGCTTCACGCGCACCGCCGACGTCGGCCCGCTCCGCGACGTGCCGCAAACGGTCGAAGTTCATGTTCGCGCCGCTGTTGATCGCCACGATGCGCTTGTCATGCCAACGCTCGCGGGCGACATACTTCTTGATTCCGGCAACTGCGAGCGCGCCTGCCGGCTCGACGATGGAGCGCGTGTCCTCGAACACGTCCTGGATGGCCGAGCAGATCTCATCCGTGTCCACCAGCAGGATCTCATCCACGTGCGCCTTGCACAGCGCCAGCGTCTCCTCGCCGACCTTCTTGACCGCGACGGCGTCGGCGAAGATTCCAACACGCTCCAGAGTGACGCGGCGCCCGGCCTGCAGCGATTCGTACATGCCGGCGGACTCTTCCGGCTCGACTCCGATGATCCGCACGTTCGGGTACAGATACTTCACGTACACCGCGATTCCGGCGATCAGGCCCCCGCCCCCGATCGGTACGAAGATCGCATCCACGTGCCCGCCTGTCTGACGCAGGATCTCCACGCCGATGGTGCCCTGACCGGCGATGACGTCCGGGTCGTCGAAAGGAGGGACGAAGACGAGGTTACGCTCGCGCGCCAGCACCAGGGCATGCTCGAACGCGCCGTCGTAGTCATCCCCGTGCAGCACGACCTCCGCGCCGAGGTCCTTGACCGCCTGCACTTTGATTGCCGGCGCCGTCAATGGCATGACGACGCTGGCCGGAACGCCGCGGCGCTTCGCCGCCAGGGCCACGCCCTGCGCATGGTTGCCGGCGGAAGAGCAGATGATGCCGCGCTTCGCGGCCGCCTCCGACAGATGCGCGATGCGGTTGTAGGCGCCCCGCAACTTGAAGGAGAACACCGGCTGCAGGTCTTCCCTCTTCAACAGGACCGTATTGCCGAGCCGGCGCGACAGGCGCGGGGCCTGATCGAGCGGCGACTCGATCGCCACGTCGTAGACGCGCGCTTTCAATATTCTCTCGATGTAGGGGCTCGCCACCGCCGCTCCTCGCCTCGCTGCGGATACGAAGCTTAACCATTTTTGGGCCCCTCAGGTGCGCGGTTGCGGCTGCGCGGCGCTCATCAGGGCGGCGGTTTCCGAAGGGGGGCTGCTCGGGATTTCCACGATCCGGTACGGAGGGCGGCCGGGATAGGTGCGCAACATCAATGGCATCGCCACGTTGTACACCGGCGTGCCGCTGCCCGTGCGACCCTCGGGAGCTCCCGAGTGGGCGTGGCCATGAAAAACCGCGCTCACCGGATGGCGATTCAGCGGCTCCTCCAGGCGGCTCGAGCCGAGAAACGCGAAGATCTCCAGCGGCTCACCCTCGACGGTGGCGCGAATGGGCGAGTAATGCAGCAGAGCGACACGGGATTGGGTCCGCAGCCGGGCGAGCGCCGCCTCGAGCTTGATGGCCTCGTCCAGCGCCTCCTGTACGTAACGCTTCACGGCCGGCTCGCCCCAGGCCCCGAGTGTCGCGCGGCCGAAGCCCCCCGCGAACCCCTTGGCCCCGGCAATGCCGATACCGGCGATCTCGCACGCCTCCCCGCTCAGCACCTTCACTCCGATGTCGGTGAGGATCCGGCATACGCTGTCCTGCTGTCCGGACTCATAATCATGGTTGCCCAGGACGGCGACGATCGGAATGTGCACGGCGGCCTTGAGCTCACCGGCGAGAATGAGCGCCTCCTCTTCCAGGCCGTAATCGGTCAGATCTCCGCACAACAACAGCATGTCGGCCTCGTCGTTGACGGGAGCCAACAGCGGCTGCAGTTGCCCGTGCGAGCCCTTCTTCACGTGCAGATCGCCAACCGCAGCTAGGCGCGTTGTTTGCTCATCTATCAAGAGTGACCTCCTCAGGCTCGGAGCAATATGCATGCCCAGCTGCTCTCGCGACTCGACCGCAGCGGACGATGAGCCAATGCGCGCCACCTACGTGCGTGCCATGTCGGCGCTGGCCGAGGCTTCTCTGCCCTATCTCGTCGGCGGCACCCATGCGCTGAGCCACTACACGGGGATCGAGCGCAGCTCGAAGGACTTCGATGTATTCGTGCGTCGTGAGGACTTCGACAAAGTCATGACCGCGCTCGGCGCCGCGGGCTTCACGACAGAGCTGACCTATCCTCACTGGCTGGGAAAGGCGCATGGCTCAGACGCATTCGTCGATGTGATCTTCAGCTCGGGCAACGGAGTCTCCGCCGTAGACGATGCCTGGTTCGAGCACGCCGCTGACGGGGTGGCCTTCGGCCTCCCCGTCAAGCTGTCCCCTGCGGAGGAGATCATCTGGTCGAAGGCTTACATCATGGAACGCGAGCGCTTCGACGGTGCCGACGTGCTGCACCTGTTCCTGGCGTGCGCCGAGAAGCTCGACTGGGCGCGACTGGTGCGCCGCTTCGGCTCACACTGGCGCGTACTTCTGGCCCATTTGTGTCTGTTCGGCTTCATGTACCCTTCCGAGCGCAACCGCATCCCGGCGTGGATCATGGCCGGACTGATGGGGCGCCTCGATCACGAGATGCGCACCCAGCCGCCCACCGAGCGCATCACGCAGGGAACTCTGGTGTCACGCGAGCAGTACCTGGTTGACCTGGAGGTCTGGGGCTTCAAGGATGCGCGGCTCACCGCGGCCAGCGCCATGACGCACGACGACATCGCCCAGTGGACGCAGGCGATCAACGACGGCAAATGAGCGCGGCGCGCCACCGCCACGCTTTTGATCTAGAATATCTGCCCGGCAGTGATCAACCGGGATTGAGATATGCGTCTCGTGGATACCCCTCAACCGCGCCTAGAATGCCTGCGCCGCACGGCGTTTGCGTTCACATCCTTCCGCATGACACGCGTTGGAAAGCTGATACTGCTGCTCGTTCTCTGCTCCACGGCCCCGGCTTGGGCGACCGTGTATGAGCTCACCGACGGAGATGCCACGCAAGTCGTCGGTGAGGACCTGCACGTCACGACGGTCTACTCGGACACGCTCTACGATCTCGCGCGCAAGTATGGTGTCGGCTCGGAAGAGATCACCCGCGCCAACCCGGGGATCGATCCGTGGCTGCCGGGCGCTGGCAAGAACATATTGATCCCCGGGCGCCGCATCCTGCCGCCCGGACCGCGCGAAGGGATCGTGGTCAACATCCCTGAGCACCGCCTCTACTACTATCCCAAGCCGAAGCGCCACGAGCAGCGTGTAGTAGTCACTTATCCCGTCAGCATCGGCAAGATGGACTGGAAGACGCCCCTCGGCGAGACGCACATCATCCAGAAGGTACGCAATCCGAGCTGGTTTCCGCCCGCTTCTATCCGCAAGGAGCACCTTGCGAACGGCGATCCGCTGCCGAGAGTCGTGCCGCCGGGGCCGAAGAATCCGCTCGGCGCCTTCGAGATGCGCCTCGCCGTCAGTCCTGGGGACTACCTCATCCACGGCACCAATAATCCGCTCGCCGTGGGCATGCCCGTGACGCACGGCTGCATCCGCATGTATCCCGAGGACGTGGCCGCCTTGTTTCCGACGGTGCCGATGGGAACGAAAGTGTTCCTGATGAATCAGCCGATCAAGATCGCGTACGTCGACGGAGAGCTGCTGCTCGAAGCGCATCCGCCGGTAGACGATCAGGGACAGACGGTCGACCCGGCGCTCCAGGACATGGAGCAGCAGCTCAATCGCGCGCTCGGCAACAACACGGTCGCGATCGACTGGGACTACGCCATCGACAACCTGAAAACGGCCAACGGCATTCCGGCGACCGTCGGTCTGGAGGCGGACCTTCCCACCGCACCCGGTAACTCGGCTCCCACCGAGGCGTCCCCGCAGGCTGCACCGGTCTCCGCGCCCGCGCCGACCGCCGCGCAGCCGGTGTCGAAGACTCTTTCATAGCGCCCGACGGTCCGTCTCAGGACCTGCTGATCGAGAGCGCGGCCGCCCTGTGTCCGCGCCAACGGCAACGCTTCGAGCATGGCATCTTCCTCGCCGCGATGAGCTGACCTGACGACCGAGACCTCTTCAGGGTGCCACGCACTGGAAGCTCTGCTCGTCATCGGTGCTGCCCTTGCCCGAATACTTCGCCTCCTGTGGGTAGGGGCACAGTGGACGCGTACGCGCAGGCGCACCCGGAGGATTGCTCACGACAATGCGCTGCGGAGCGTGTCCGGACTCCACCCAGTCATCGAGCGTCGAGATCGCGCTGAATACGAACGGCCCGTCGCCGCCGGCGCAATGCCCCATTCCCGGGATGAGGAACAGCCTCGCATCCTGGGATTGCTTCGCTCCCGCATGTTTGCTCAGCGCGTTATAGAAGTTCACCGTGCTCATCGTGGGGATGAGGCCGTCTGCCAACCCGTGCGAGAGCAGAAGCTTGTGGCCGCCGCCGAGGAAGGCATCCAGCCCGGTGGGCGGGACGTCGAGTACGGCGCTGCCTGCCTCCATCGCTCGGGTGACATCTTTATCGTAGTCGAAAGTGCGGAAGTCCCACTTCGGGTCCTTGAACACCAGATCGCGCAGATAGGTGTAGGAAGCGCCAAAGGGTTCGGGCCCCATCGTCTGGAGCGGAAACATCGCCTCGCTCCCGACCTCGAACCCGGGAAACAGGCTCTTGCCGGTGCGCGGATTGCGCGGCCCCTGATAGATCGCGCGCAGCGCAGCGACCTGCGGGCCGGTGAGGCAATCCGGTCGATCGCCGGCTTTGCATTGCAGGGTCGCGGGATCGAAATGACACTTCTGCGGGGAGCTGACGATGCCGTCCCTGACGCCGTCGCGGGCATCGCATTGTGCCACCACCGCCTTGTGCACCATCGCGAACTTCTGCGGAGGAATCCGGCTGGCGGCATCTTTCAGCGTCGCCTCGCCGGTCCACAGCGAGCTCACCATCAGGGGCACCATCGGGTTCGCCGGTGCCATCGAGGAGATGCCATCATAGTCGTTCGGGTAGCGGTAGGCCTCCATCAACCCCTGCCGGCCGCCGGTGGAGCAGCTCACGAACAGCGAGCGCTGCGTCTTGGCCCCATAGAAACCCGCGATCACCGCTTTGGCAGCCTCGGTCATCTCGTGCGGGGCTCGATATCCGAAGTCCACGAGCTTCTCCGGGTGACCGGCGGCGAAGCTGGCATCCAGCGGGTTGCCCTGATGCCCGTCATCGGTCGCCGCGGTGGCATAGCCCATCGACAACGGCTCGATCAGCGCGGAGTAGGTGATGGAGCCGGCCCAAACGCCGTTGCCCACTCCCACGAACTTGCCATTCCACCCCGAGGCCGGCATCCAGACCTCGAAGCGGATGTCGGAGTCCGCCGTCGGCCGGAGTGTGCCGGCCACGCGGCAGAAAGCGGGCAGGTGCGTGTAGTCCACCGGAGGACCTCCGGGCGCAGCACCGCCAGCGCCGGACGGTAGCTTGAAAGCACCCGCAGCGACGCTCTCGGCCAACGTGATCTGCGTGTGCGCCAGCTTCAGTGCCGAAAGGTGGGCGCAATCGGCGGCCTGCGCGCTGCGCGGGCAGGCCAGCACGGCAGCGATAGAGGTCAGCAAGACAAGAGCGAGGTGGCGGCTCATTGAACGATCCCCCGTCATCGTTGTTGGCAGCCCGGGTATCGTACACCCCGGAGACGGAACCAGCCGCGAACGTTGTTGACGGCGGCGGACACGTCCGCCGGCGGCGGTTGTAAAGCGAGCGCTGCCGATCGACACTAGGGTGCTGTTTTTGGGCAGGGCGAGCGCGAGAGTAGCCGAATGAAAACCCCTCCGGGCGTGAGCCCAGGCGATTTTACCGCCGCCATCGGGCAATTCGCCCGGGTAGTCGGCGCATCGTGGGTATTCACGAAAGATGAGGACGTGGATCTCTACAAGGATCCCTTCTCACCCTTTCTCGGAGAGCCCGAAGAGCGCTGGGCTTCCGCGGCGGTCGCGCCATCCGAGGTGGAGCAGGTCCAACAGATCGTCCGCATCGCCAACCAGTACCGCATTCCGCTCTACCCGATCTCCACGGGCCGCAATCTGGGATACGGCGGCCCCGCGCCCACGTACTCCGGGAGCGTCGTGGTGGACCTCAAGCGGATGAATCGCATCCTCGAGGTCAATGAGGACAACGCCTCCTGCCTCGTCGAGCCGGGCGTGAGCTACTTCGATCTGTATCGCCATATCCAGGAGCGGGCGCTCAAGGTCTGGGTGGACGTGCCGGACCCCGGTTGGGGCAGCCTCATCGGCAACGCGTTGGATCGCGGCGGCGGCTACACGCGAACGCAGTTCCGCAACCACTTCGACGCGCATTGCGGCATGGAGATCGTGCTGCCGAACGGCGAGGTGATGCGCACGGGCATGGGTGCGTTGCCCGGTGCAAAGAGCTGGCAGCAGTACAAGTCAGGCTTCGGCCCGTGGATCGACGGCATGTTCTCGCAGTCGAACTTCGGCATCGTGACCAAGATGGGCTTCTGGCTGATGCCCGAGCCGGAGGCCTACCTCACCGGCACGATCCTCGCCTCCAAACGCGACGACCTGCATCAGCTCGTGTCGATCCTCAACTACCTCGAGAACAGTGGCCTCACCAACGGCATGCCCGATCTGGGCAGCCCGCTGCTGGGCATCGTTTCCATCGAGGAGTACGCGAAGCTCATGGAAGATCCGCCGCAGCCGCCGCAGGATCCGCAGCTCGCTGCATTGCGCGACGAGGCCGAAGCGGGAGATGCGCGCGGACTGGAGGAATATGGCGCCCGCAAGGGCATGGCGTACTGGACGTTCAAGCTGAAATTCTACGGTCCGGCCAAGCCGATTGCCGCCCAGTGGGAGTATTGCAAGGAGCAGTTCGGGAAGATTCCCGGCGTGCGCTTCGCCGACGGCGAGCTCATCCGCCTGCCGCTCTCGCCCGAGCAGCGCCTCGAGGTCCACTTTCCGGAATTCGGCGTGCCCACGCTCAACATGTTCTCCATCGGGGCACGCTCGAGCACCAACCCCAATCCCACTCACGGCCACATGTGGTTCTCGCCGATCATCCCGCGCAACGCCGAGTCTATTTTCGAGGCCAACCGGGTGTTTGCCGCCGCCGCGCGCGAGTTCTCCCTGCCGCTGCTGCGCTTCTCCCTTCCGGCGACCTATTGGGAGCGGTCGTTCATTTTCATTTTCGGATTTCCGGTGACGACGGACGTGGCGACCAACCGCAGGAACCGCGACGCCTTCTACAAGCTCATCGACATCGGCGCCCAGCATGGCTGGGGTGAGTACCGGACTGCGCCCGCCTACCAGGATGCCTGCATGAGCAAATACTCTTTCGGCAACCACGCGCTGCGACGTTTTCACGAGACGGTCAAGGATGCGATCGATCCCAACGGGATTCTCTCGCCGGGACGCTACGGGATCTGGCCGAAGCACCTGAGGAAAACCTCATGACCCGCTGGAGATCCAGTGCTGCGCTGCTAGCGGGCTGCGTGCTCGCCGCGCTGTTGGATGCCCGCCAGGGTGAGGCGGGCGACCCCGCGCCTGCGCAGCCTGCTGCGCCCATTTCCTGGACCTGGTCGACGGTGAAGGCCGGTCCGCATCAGCCGCGCGGGCTCGCCGAGTTCGAGCGCGCGTGCGCCGTTTGTCACGGAGACGGTCCAGCGAAGCCGGGCACCCGCGCCTTACACACCAAGTACCAGGGCAAGGAGCCGGCGCTGCTCGCGGATCGCACGGACCTCGCACCGGACTACATCAGGTTCATCGTCAGACATGGCGTCACGGTCATGCCGCCGTTTCGCAAGACCGAGCTGAGCGATGCGGACCTCGACAATCTGGTCGCTTACCTGACGCGCAAGCACCACTGACACTGCCGGAGCCGCCTCAGGCGCGCCGCTCGCTCGGCTGGCGGAGGACGAAGCGGAACTGAGTGCGGCCGATGACGACCGCGTCCCCGTCCTGCAGCACCTGGCGCGTCACCCGGCGATTGTTGACCAGCACGCCGTTGGTACTGTTGAGATCTTCGACGATGGTGCGTGCCGGCCCGGCCAGGATCACCGCGTGGTGGCGGCTGATGAACTTGGCATCGATCTGCAGGTCGTTGTCAGGTGTGCGGCCGATGCTCGTCTTGCGCCCGAGCACGTGGACGACCTCCGACTCGCCATCGGCACGAATCAGCAGCCGTGTCGCTCCCTCCGGCATGGCCTCGTGGGTGCCGCTGACGGCCGGATCGAGACGCTTCATGCTCTGCTGGATCTGGCCGATCAGCACCGAGCTGTTGGCCGCTTCTTCCTCCAGGCGATGGATGAGCGCCTCTTTTTCCGTCAGCGCGCTGCGCGCCTCGTCGACTCTCAGGTGCCACTCGTGGTTGGTCTGCTCGAGCTCATCGACGCGAGCCACCTTGCCGCGCAGATCCACTTCCAAGCGGTGGATCGCCTCTTCGGCGGCCCTGAGGTCCGACTCGACCTCTTTCGCGCGCGCCACGGCCGCGTTGGAGTCGGCCTGCAGCGTGCGCACCGTATCCTGCTGATCCTCGATGCGCGACTCGAGCTCCTTGATGCGCTCTTCGCGCGCGGCCACCCTCGCGACATGATCGCTTCGCTCGGCCATCGCTTCGGCGAGCGAATGGCTCACTCGCTCCATCTCCGCGCGCACGGACTGCAGCTCCAGCTGCAGCTGACCGACCCGCTTGCCTTGCGCAACCGCTTGCGTCTCGAGCTCCTCGCACCGGCTCCGCGCTTCCAGCGCGCCTTTCTCCTGCTCATCGCGCAGCTTGGTTGCCGTGGCGATGGCGGACTCCAGTGAGGTTACGCTCGCTCGCAACTGATCCCGCTCGCGGACCGTCCGCACCAGCTCGCCATCGCGATTGGAGGCTGAATCCGCGTGGCGCGCGGCCGCTTCCTCCAGCTTGTGAATGAGGTCCGCGCCCGTTTTCACGGCCTCGTTCAGCGCGGCCACGTTGCCGCGCAGCTCTGCGGTAACCTGCTCCGACTCGAGCAGTTGCTTGTCGCGCTGGGCGAGAGAAGCAGCAAACGTGTTGACGTCCTTATCGAGGCGGGCAATTCGCTGCACGCGCTGACTCAATTCCGATTCGAGCTCTTGAATGCGCGCCGTCGCCACGCCAAGGTCTCGTTCCACACGGATCGCGCGCGACTCCCCTGCATCGACGTCCGACAGCAGGCCGGAGAAGATGTTCTCGAAAAGGGTGCGGCGGCCTTCCTGCGATTGCAGCGTCTCTAGATAGCTCGTTGCGCGAGCCCGGGTCTGATCCAACTCGAGCTGCACGCTCGCGAGAATTCGCGTGTGCTCGGCGATCTGGGCGGCCATGGCCTGGTCCCGCGTGCGTTCCGTCTCGGCGGACGCGACACGTTCCTGCTGTGAGCGCTCCAACGCCGTGGCTGCATCGCGTGCTGACTGTTCCAAGGCAGCCGTCTTTTGCTGCAGCGAACGCTGGAGGTCGGCGACCGAGGCTGTGGCCTCCGCCGTCGTAGCGTGCGCCTGCAGCAATTGCTGCTCCAGGTGGCCGATGCGCTGTTCGGCTATTGCACGCTGAGCCCGAACTTCCTCGAGCGCACGCTCGTTCTCGGCCAGCTGCTCGACCTTGCGCTTGAGCCGATCCTCTACGTCGCCAAGATTCGCGGACAATGCCCGCAGGTTGGTTTCCAGCTCGGAGCGTGCGTCACGGAGAGAAGCGTTGGCACGCGCATCACTCGACTCGGCGACGCCAGGGAGCAGGCGCACTTCCTTGGTATCCGCATCGGTCGCGACTCGAAGGGTCGGAGGCGGAATGATCCAGGTGTCGGTGCTGGTGAGCCGCTCTTCGGCCAGCTCGTGATCCGGGACCGCGGCGAGCTCCAGCACCGGAAGCTCGGCCGTCGAGTCGAGATCCACGTCATTGGATGTCGAGTGGTGCTGCACGTTCATCGAGTCTCCTCGCGCGATACCTCGAGCGGCGTTCGCCGACACGAGCATAGGCTTGCCAACCCTCAACCGGGGTCGAGTCCTTATTCTTGGCGCGCTCCCGAAAAAGAATTCCGTCCGGGACAGTTTAGCGCCACCGCACCGGGTGCGCGCCCGTGGCAGGCAAATGTGTGAGGAAAATCATGGAACCTGCTGACATAAGCCAGCGCAGCCCCGAGCGCGGCAGTGCTGCATCGCGGCAGTGCATTCCTCGCCAGCCGCTCTCAGCCGCGCAGGAAATCCTTCATCGCTTCGACAACAGTCTCGGGTGAGAGCTCGAACAATGCCTGGCCCTGCTCGGGCAGATCCATCAGTCGTGCCTTGGGAAGCAGCTCGCGAACCCGCTGGGTGGCTTCCCACAAAGTGTCTTTGGGTCGCAGCACCAGGCTCGGTTGGGTCACGAGCCCCAGCCGCTCCCGCGCGGCGTACTGGACCATCGCGCTGACGGCCCAGGCGCCATGCGTACCGCTGCGCAGCCGTTCGGCAAAGGCGTTTGCCGCGACCTCGGGAGGGACCCCGGGCCCATAGGAGTCACGCACCCGCTGCCACTCGGACATCAGGTGACTTCCGTCCGATACTGCCGCCGAGGGCGCCTGGACCTGCCGAAACGACTCGCGGTCGGTGTCGTTGAGTGCGGGTACGGACACCAGCACGACACGGCGGATTTGCTGCGGACGGGCGATCGCCAGCTCCGCCGCCAGCAGGGCTCCCATCTGGTAGCCCAGCACGTCGATCTGCCGGAAGCGCATGGAATCCAGGAAGTCGCCGATCGCACCGGCATAGTCGGCGATCGTCGGGCGGGCCGAGGGGCCGTCCGAATCGCCAAAGCCGGGCGTGTCGGGTGCATACACCGAGCGGTCGCGGCCGGCCAATGCCAGGAACCGCCCGAACAGGCGCCCGGACAGCGGCGTTCGGTGCAGGCACAGGAGCGAAGTGCCCTCTTCGAATCCGCCCCCCGGTGGGATTGCGTTGTGTACGTGCAGCTGTCCGTAGCGACACTCGAAGTAGCCGCGACGCACCCGGGGCTGCGCGGCGGGAATCTTGTTCGTCATGCTTGCCTTGGCCATGCTCACTCCGGTTTTGGCCCGCGCACCGCCGGACGCCTCCTGCATATCCGGACCTGGCGCGGCCGCAGCATACTGCCTTCCGCCAAGGGCCGGCCATAAGCAGCGCGTCACGAAGCGTGCACCGTTTCGTTGCGCTTGCGGGGCGAAGGCGTAGATTGCCTCGCGTCGTCGCTTCAATGCCGCAGGGCATCGGCGGAACGCGAAGCGTCGCCGATTGCTCCGCAATTGGCGGAAAGCGGAGCGGCGCGGAGCAATCGGCGGAATTGCGGAGCAATCGGCGGAAAGCGGAGCGTCGCCAATCACGCGAGGTAGCATGCTCAAAGTACTCATCCCGCTGGCGCTGGCGTTGCTGCTGGCCGGCTGTGGGCTCGCAGAGGTCGGCGCAGCAGGGGCCACCGCCGCAACCTCGGCGGCGGAACAGGCAAAGCAGGGCAAGGAAACGGAAGCGCGCGTGCAGCAGCAGGTGGACGCAGCGATGCAACAGGACGCTGCGAACCGCAAGGCGGCCGAGGAAGCCGCGGCTCAATAGGCGTTAGGTTCGTCGGAATCGGCAGGAAAGCGGCTTCATCGTCCTGATGAAGCCGCTTTGGATCAGCTCTTCAGCGGCGCTTGCCCTTCGACTTCGCGGCACGCTTGGCCTTTCCTTTGGCCTTGCCCCGCCGCGCGCCGGCGGCCTTCTTCCCCCGCCTGGCGGCTGCCCGCTTGGCCGCAGGCTTGGCTGCCTTTTTCTTCGCTGCCTTTTTCTTCGCTGCCTTTTTCTTCGCCGCCTTCGCAGCGGTCTTCTTCGCAGCGGTCTTCTTCGCAGGCGCCATCTTGCCTGCCGCCTTCTTGCCTGCCGCCTTCTTGGCAGCCGCGGCCGGCTTGGGTGCAGCAGCCGGCTTGGGAGCCGCTGCGGGTTTGGCCGCGGCCGCGGGCCTGGAAGCTGGCGCGCTCACGGCGACGGACGCAGGCGCTGCCGGCTTCGGCGCCGGAGCAGGCTTGGGAGCCGCGGGTTTCGGAGGCGCCGCGTTCGGCTGGGCCGGCTTGGGTGCGGCGGCTTTCGCCGGTTGCGCCGGCTGCTCGGCGGCCGGCATGGGGGCGACCTCGATCACCGCGAACATGCCACCCTGCGGGTCCGTGGCCTGAGCGATCCAGCTGCCCCCGGGCACCTGCATCGGGCCGTTGAGGAGGCGGCCGCCGCCGCCCTTGACCGCATTGGCGGCCTTGTCGATGTCGGCCACATTCACGTAGGTCAACCAGCTCGGGGGCATCGAGGCCGGGGAGGACTTGTACATCCCGCCGATCTGCTGCCCTCCCTGGGTGATCAGCTGATAGTCACCGACGTCACCGCCCATGGGGTGAGTGGGCCCCTTCTCCCAGCCAAACAGCTCGGTATAGAAGCCGACGGCGGCATTCACGTCCGTCGTCGCCAGCTCGTGCCAGGAGTACGCGCCAAGGGCCGCGCCACCCCCTACGTTGGCGCCGTCAGCCGACCCGGGGGCTGGGGTGTATAGCGCGAACGTTACGCCCTGGGGATCGCTGACCACGGCGTACCGGCCTACGTTGGGAATATCGGTGCCGCCCTTGATGACCTTACCCCCGAGGCGCTGAACGCCTTCCAGGGTCGAATCGACGCTCGGGGTACCGATATAGGTGAGCCAGTGCGGCCCGGAGCCCTGCTCGGGCAGAGCCATGAGGCCGCCCGCCCGGGCCTTGCCCATGACCCACAAGGTGTAGCCGGGCATTCCCGAGGGCTGGGTCTTCCACGGCATCACTCTCGAGTAGAAGGCACCGGCGGCATCCGTATCCGTCGTCATCAACTCGTGCCATATGAAGCGTCCCCGAATATCCGCGTTGCTCATGGCGAGAATTCCCCTTTTTTTTCGGCCCTTTTTGGCAAGTGCAAGCGCTGGAGGAAGTGCACTCTGCGCACTTACCTCCAAAGCAGGATGCGCGACATTCTGCACCGGCGCGCGTTCCACTTCCATGACTGTTGAATCGCGCGCGGCGAGTCGTTTGCAGCGTGAGCCGGAAGGTGCTACGGAAGCTTCCAGGTGGCGCCGACGAGAGCGAAGCGCGGGAGCCAGACCGAGGTGGTCCGCTCGAGGAGCGGCCGGGAGGTATTGCCGGCGAACTGCACGTCGATGCAGCAGGGGTTGGCATGATTGGTGAGATTGTCGACTTCGCCGAACAGCTCCAGCGCTCCGAGTCGAATCGGATGCGCCCAGGTCAGTCGGGAGTCCAACGAGAAGTACGCCGGCCACTTGCGGACGTTCAACGGGAACAGGGCGAGCTGGGGGGGCTCGAGGCTCGTGGCGTAAAGCCGGTTGCGACCCCAACCGGTATGCCAGGTGGCGTCCGAAGACCACAGCCAGGGCGCCTGGCGCCAGGCAATGCCGATGGCGGCTGCATGCTTCTGGTCCCAGCTCCGGGGCACGGTGACGCCGTTGATGACGTCAGTGGCTTCGGACCAGCTGTAGTTCGCCCACCCCGACCAGGCGGGTGTCGCCTGCCACCTCAGGCTGACTTCAGTGCCGACGGCGCGGGCGCTCGATGCCTGGATCAGCATCCGATCGACTTCGATCTCCGGAAGCAAAGCGATCGGGTCCAGCAGATTCTCGTAACGCGGACGAGGGTTTTCGATGCGCTTGTCGAAGGCCTCGACGTGCAGCTGCACGGCTGGCGAGAGCTGACGCTCCAGGCCGATGACGGTCTGCATCGCGAACTCCGCGCGGTGGAATACGTCGTCGCCATCATCCACCTGCAGCTCGTCCGGGCGCTGGGTCTGGGACAACCGCCCCCAGCTGGCGCGCAGCACGGTCGCCGGATCGTACTGGTATTGGAGGCCCACCCGTGGAGAGACCTGGTTGCCGCGAAACGCGAGCCCATACCGTTCTCCGTCCCAACGCATGCCGGCGTCGGCAGACAGATGGGGTGTGATCCCCCAGAGCACGGACATATAGGTGGCATAGGCCTGGCCGTCCAGGTCCAGGCGGGTCTGGGTGTTCAGGGTGGTTGGCCGCCCGAACGCTTCTGCGAGCTGCGGATTGAACAGCGCATTGGCCGTGTACCGGTATTGCGCTTCGTAGTCGTACCACTCGAACCCGCTCACCAACCCCCAGCGATCGCTGATGCGGCCGCTCGTCTCGAGGCGAAAGGCGGTGGTACCGAAATGACGCGTGTCCTCCATGCTGCCATTCGCGCTGCCGACGCGGTCCAGCGTCCCAAAGCGGTGCGTGTGACGTTCCGTCCGCGACAGCGTTGCGTGCAGCGTGGTGTCCTGCAAAGGCGTGAACGTCCAGCCCAACCACGCGGTGGCGTCGCGGTAGCTGATAAGCGCCTGCTCGGTCGAGGACAGACCGGTTCCCGGGATCCTCTGGCCCACACTGGAGTTGAAATTGCCCTTCAGGTCATCGTCGAGCACCAGGTACCCGGCCGCCACACTCATCACGTCGCTGAGGTCGTACTGGACCCGTCCGAGCGCGTCCAGAAAGTCGGGGTCTACTTCGGTGCGATCCAGCAGATCGGAGATGAAGTCCACGACGCCGATGCGTACGACCCCCAGCCACTGCAGGGGGCTGGAGCTGAGCTTGCCCTGCGTCAGCGCCTCGGAAAACAACACGCTCTGGCTGAGCGCGTAGTAGTTCTCGCCGTCCCAGGTGCGTGGCTGCATGTCGAGCACACCCGACAGGCGGTTGCCGAAGCGCGCCGGAAACACGCCGCTGAAGAAATCCATGCGTGAGATCGTCTCGGGGTCGAGCGACCCGAGCAGCCCCTGGATGTCTTTGTAGTGGTAGGGCTCGAACAGCGGCACGCCGTCGAAGTACGTCGCGACCTCGTCCTCGCGACCCCCGCGTATATGCGGCCGCACCGAAATGGCGCTCGTAGCCACTCCCGGCAGGTAGCGAGCGGCGCGCATCGCATCCTGAAACAACCCCGGCATCGCCTCCAGGCTCTGACGCGAGATATCCGTTGAGGGCTGCGGTCCCATTTGCGTCTGATCGACACCGTAGCGGCTGGCGTAGACATCGACCTCCGCGGATTGCGATGAGGGCGCCTCGGGCGGCTTGGCTGCAGGAGTGACAGGTTTGCCGGCCTCCGCCGGTGGCGGCACGGCTGGCTTCGGGGGCAGGCTGACGACCGAGAACAGCTCCGGCTGCGCGTTCTGGGCACGCACTGCCTCGAGGCCTAGTCCATAGGGCGCCAGGATCCGGCGCGCAATCTCCTCGGGAGTGCCCGTTCCGGGATCGACGTTGACAGTGAGCTGCGCACCTACGAGCGCCGAGCTGAAGATCACCTCCAGGCCGGAACGGCGCAGCTCCTCCAGAGCCTGGGCGAGAGGTTGTCCCCGCTCCACGGCCTCGGATGCTCCCGCCCACGACAGGGCGCAGACGAAAAAAAGTGCCGCCCCCCTCATCGCGCGCTGCATGGCCGCGGATGCTAGCACTCGAGACGATTGGTTTATGCTGCTGCCCTCGTCCCAATCGAATAGCCTGACTTCACTGTGGATCGCCCTTTGGCCGACGAATCCGAGCTCATCCGACGCATGCTCGCCGGGGACCAGCGGGCTTTCGATGCGTTCTTCGAGGGGCATTTCGCCCGGCTCTACCGCTTTGCCCTGCCGCGGCTCGGCCGGGACGCCGAGGCCACCCGGGAGGTCGTCCAGGCGACCTTGAGCAAGGCCATGCGCAAGCTGGCCCTGTTCCGTGGGGATGCGGCCATTTTCACCTGGCTGTGCCAGATCTGTCGGCGAGAAGTCGTCGACTACCTCCGCGCTCACCGCCGCTACGCCGATCACGTCACGCTCATCGACGACCAGCCCGAGCTGCGCGCCGCCATCGAGTCTCTCGAGGCGCCCGATGAGTACGACCTGGTCAAGACCTATGGCCGCGCGGAAGTCGGCAGGCTGGTGCAGGCGGTGCTGGATCGGCTGCCGGCGCGCTATGGCGACGCGCTCGAGTGGAAGTACATCGAAGGTCATTCGGTCGAGGAGATCGGGGCTCGTCTGGGCATCGGGCACGCGGCCGCGCAATCGCTGCTGGCGCGGGCCCGGCTGGCATTCCGCGATGCCCTGGAGAGGGTGTTCGGCTCAACCGCGGCAGAGCTCGCCGCCGCTCTGGAGGGCTGAGCCATGATCACCGAGGAGAACGCAGAGCGCGACTTGAGTGGCGTGTTGCGCAACGCGGGCCGTCGTTCGGGCCCTCCGGAGGATGTGGCGCAGGCCATACGGGCCGCCGTCGAAGCGCAGTGGCGCGAGGTCATCGCTCAGCGAAACCGCCGGCGCCGGATAGGCCTGTCGTTGGCTGCTGCCGCCGTGTGCGCGGCGCTCGGGCTGTGGGCCGCCAGGCCTGTGCTGCTGGGGTCGGGCGAACGCATGGCTGAGGTCCGCTTTACCGTGGGGTCCGTGCAGGGGAAGGAGGGCCGGCTGCGCAGTTGGGGGGCCGTGGGCCTGGGGCAGGCGCTGTTTGCCGGTGAGACGCTCGCCACCTCCGCGACCGGTCGTCTGGCGCTGTCGCTCGCTGGCCGAGTGTCGGTTCGGCTCGACCGCGACACGCAGGTCACGCTCCTGAGCCCAGGGCGGATCTCGCTCTCCCGGGGCGCCGTCTATGTGGATTCGGGGGAGCCGACCGGCTCGCAGGGGCCGGGGCTGCTGGTGGAGACTGCGGCGGGGGCGGTGCATCACCTCGGCACGCAGTATGAAGCGCGGGTGATCGGCTCCTCCGAGGTCCAAATCGCCGTCCGCGAGGGCAGCGTCGAGCTCGACACGAGCACGGGGGCGATGCATCGCGCCGCCGCGGGCGAGCAGATGACGGTGTCCTCCGCGGGGACGGTGGTGCGCAGCGCCCTCTCACCCTATGACGAGCGCTGGCACTGGGTTGCGGCAACCGCTCCGGCTTTCGACATCGATGGGCATTCGGTCGCTGAGTTTCTGACCTGGGTGGCGCGCGAGTTGGGTCGCGATGTCGTCTACGCTGATGCGGCCACGCAGGCGGAAGCGGCCCGCGTGATACTCAGCGGGTCCATTTCCGGGTTGAGCCCGGACCAGGCGCTGGCGGCCGTCCTGCCGACGACGCCATTACACAGCCAACTGCGCGACGGACAACTCCTCGTGTCCCTGAGTGCCGCATCTTCCGACTGAGCTCGCGTGATTCCCTGCCGCCGGCCGTACTGAGTGGGTATCCAGCAGACGCCGCTGCATCACCAGACACCCACGTTGGGCATCGACTTCCAGGGCTCGGCGGGCGCCAATGCCGCGCCGTTCTGCAACAGCTCGACGGAGATGTTGTCGGGCGAGCGCACGAAGGCCATCCGCCCGTCCCTCGGCGGACGGTTGATGGTCACTCCGTGGTCCATCAGCCGCTGACAGGTCGCGTAGATATCGTCGACGCCATAGGCCACGTGACCGAAGTTGCGTCCGCTCCCGTAGGGCTCCGGGTCCCAGTTATATGTCAGCTCGATCTGCGCCGATTCGTCGCCGGGGGCGGCGAGGAAGATCAGTGTGAAACGGCCCTGCGGCACTTCGTGTCTCTTGACCTCTTTCAGTCCGAGCGCTTGCGTGTAGAAGCTCAGGGAAGCGTCGACGTCGGTGACTCGGACCATGGTGTGCAGGTACTTCATTGCGGTTCTCGCGGGTGAGGGCTTGCCGGGGCGGGGGGCAAAGAGTACCGGGAATGAGGTGGCGCCCGCAGCGCGGGCGCCGCACGCATCCCGGCTAGAACATCTCCGAGGCACCCGGTGGTTTCACATCCACCTTATGCCGGGAAGGGATAAAGTCCCCGGTGATCATGTTCTCGTACGACTGCCCCGGCCCGACCATGGGATAGACGCCGGCATCCGGATCGATCATCACTTCCAGGAAGGCGGGCCCGTCGAACTTCATGAACTCCTCGATGACACGCGGCACGTCCTGCTTACGGTCCAGGCGCACGGCATAGCGGAAGCCATCCGCCTGCGCGGTCTTGATGAAGTCCTTCTTGTGCAGCGAGCGATCGCTCGCGGACAGGCGGCCCTTGTGGAAGAGCTTCTGCCACTGCTTGACCATGCCGTCGCCGAAGTTGTTGAGCACCACGACCTTGATGGGCAGGGAGTAGGTGGTGACGGTCTCCAGCTCGCCGATATTCATGCGGATGCTGGAGTCGCCATCGATGTCGATGACGCGGCGGCGCGGATTGGCGATCTGCGCGCCGATCGCCGCCGGCAGGCCGAATCCCATGGTGCCCATGCTCCCGGAGGTCAGCCAGCAGCGCGGATGGCGGAAGTCGCAGTACTGGGCCGCCCACATCTGGTGCTGCCCGACGCCGGTGCTGATGATGGCCTCGCCGCCGGCGTGCCGATTGATCTCTTCGATGACGTAGTAGGGTTGAATGAGCTCGCTGTTGCGATCGTAGTTCATCGCGTACACGCGCTTCAGCTCGGCCAGATGCGCGTGCCACAAGCCGAAGTCCGGGCGGATCTGCTCGCGCCGGCCGTACTCGGTGAGCGCCTGCAGAGCCTCTCCGAGCAGGCCCACATGGCTCCAGTGTGCGCGCTTGACCTTGTTGACCTCGGCGCGATCGATGTCGAAGTGCGCGATCCACTGGGCGTTCCTTGCAAACTTGGCAGGGACACCCGCAACCCGATCGTCGAAGCGCGCGCCGGCGGCAATCAGAAAATCGCAATCGTCGACGGCATAGTTGGCGAACGCAGTGCCGTGCATGCCCAGCATGCGCATCGAGAGCGCCTGCGTCGTGTCGACGGCGCCGATGCCCATCAAGGTGGTGACGACCGGGATGCCAAAGGTGGAGGCGAACTCGCGCAGCACGCCCGCGGCGTTGGAGCTGATCACGCCGCCGCCGGCGTAGATGAGCGGCCGCTTGGACTGGCTGAGCATCTCGAAGAACCGGCCGATCTCGTGGGGCTCGAGGACGCGGTCGGCCAGCTCGTTCATGCGGCGCCGATAACCGGGGATGGGCAGCATGCCCCCGCCCTGGAATACGCCTTCCCAGTTCTGCACGTCTTTGGGCACGTCGACGACCACCGGGCCCGGGCGGCCGCTTCTTGCGATCTCGAAGGCCGTGCGCAGGGTCGCTTCCAGCTTGGTGGGGTCGGTCACCAGGAAAATGTGCTTGGCGACCGCGCCCATGATGGAGGGTACGGGGGCTTCCTGGAACGCGTCGGTGCCGATCGCCGCCGTTGCGACCTGGCCGCAGATCACGACGATGGGAATCGAGTCCGCCATGCAATCGCGCACCGGCGTCACGGTATTCGTCGCCCCCGGGCCGGAGGTCACCAGGCACACCCCGACACGACCGGTGGCGCGGGCGTAGCCCGCCGCCATGAATGCCGCGCCCTGCTCGTTGGCAGGCACAATCAACGGAATCTGCGGCTCGCCGGCGGCGTTCTGCTGCTCGTTGAACAGAAACACGGCGTCATAGGTGGGCAGGATGGCGCCGCCGCTATAGCCGAAAATGGCGGACACGCCCTCGTCGGCGAGCACTTGCATGATCATCCGCGCACCCGTCATCCGCTGGCCGGTAAGCGGATGTCCGGCAGGACGGGGCTGGATCACCGTGTCGCTCATTTGGGGGGTCGCTCTCGAAAAAGGGCTGGTAGCCCCCCGAGACTAGCAGCTCGCGTCCGCGGTGCAAAATGGCACCCGGAACGCCCGCGAAGCCGGGGGATTCGGTCATTGGAGCCAGACAGGACCTGCCCGTCAGCCCCAACGGGCTGGGCTGACGAGCCGTGCGGCCGCTGCCACAGCCCCCCGCCCGGCCGGGGAATCCTTTATCCTCGTGCCAGTAGTGAACTACTCAAGAGTCCATGCGTCATATCATTGCGATTCTGCTGCAGAACGAAGCGGGTGCCCTGACCCGCGTCGCCGGCCTGTTCTCCACTCGCGGCTACAACATCGAGTCCCTTTCGGTGGCGCCCACGGATGACCCGACGGTATCGCGCCTGACGCTGGTCACCAAAGGCTCCGAAGGGGTCATTCAGCAGATCGCCAATCAGCTCAACAAGCTGGTGGACGTCGTCAGCATCGAGGACATGACACGCGGCGAGCACCTCGAGCGTGAGCTCGTTCTGTTGAAGCTGAAAGTGCGGCCGGACAGGACGGACGCGGTCCGAGGTTATGTCGTACGCACCGGCGGCCGGGTGCTCGATCCGGCGCTCGACGGGTTCATCGTCGAGTTGACCGCGAGCGAGGCCGAAGTCAACGCATTCATCGCGGACCTGGCGCAGAACGGTGAGCTGTTGGAGGTCGTGCGCAGCGGGGCGCTGGGGATCGGACGCAACGCCAGGCAGCTGCGCGTCGTGCGCTGACGCTCAGCCCTGCAGCGCGGGCGCCGCCGGTGCCGTTGCCCGATCTCGCGCGGTACCCTTAAAATGCACGGCACAACAATACGGGTGGTCCATCGAGGTTGGCGGCCGAGAGCGCTCGGCGTCCGATCCAAACCCTGTTGAACGGAATGGACCTTTGTCAATGACCCGTGCCCAGATCCTCATCGTCGACGATTTGCCGGAAAAGCGGCTGGTGTACAGCAGCCTGCTGGAGGACATCGACGCGGACCTGGTCACCGCGAGCTCCGGCACCGAGGCCCTGAAGTGCGTGCTGCGTACCGAGTTCGCCGTCATCCTGCTCGATGTCAACATGCCGGACATCGACGGCCTGGAGACGGCGAGTCTGATCCGCAAGCACCGCAACGGCCGCAATACGCCGATCATCTTCATCACGGCCTACGCCGATGAGATGCAGACCGTCCGCGGCTACGAGCTGGGTGCCGTCGACTACATCCTCTCGCCGGTGATTGCCCCGGTACTGCGTACCAAAGTGCGTGTGTTCGTGGAGCTGTTTCGCGCGCACGCCGCCTTATCCCTCGCCAACCAGGAGCTCGAGTCGCGTGTCGCCGAGCGGACCCGCGAGCTGCAAAGCACCAACGAGCGCCTCGAAGCCGAGATCGTCCGGCGCCGCCGCGCGCAGGCCGAGCGCGAGGAGACGCTCGAGCGCGAAAAGGTGCTGCGGGTGGAAGCCGAGGGCCTCAGCCGGCTGAAGGACGAATTCCTGGCGACCATGTCGCACGAGCTGCGCACGCCCCTGAACGCGATCTTCGGTTGGATCACGCTGCTGCGGACGCGTCAGCTGGATGAGCCCACTCAGGCGCGGGCTCTGGAGACCATCGAGCGCAACGCGCGCAGCCAGAAGCGTTTGATCGAGGATCTGCTGGACGCCTCCCGTATCGTGACGGGCAAGGTCTCCCTGGAGCTGGTGAGCGTCGACCCGCGGCGCGTCGTCGAGGCTGCGCTGGATGCCATGCTGCCGGCCGCACAGACGAAGGGCCTGACTCTCGTGCCGCAGCTCGATACCCGGACCGGCCTGGTGCACGGAGACTTCGCTCGCCTGCAGCAAGTCGTGTGCAACCTGCTGTCCAACGCCATCAAGTTCACCGCTTCCGGCGGTCGAGTCGAAGTATCTCTGACGCGTACGGGCAAGATGGCGCAGATCAGCGTGCAGGACAGCGGTCAGGGCATCAAGGCAGAGTTCCTGCCGCATGTGTTCGATCGCTTCCGGCAGGAGGACGGCTCGATAAGCCGGCGCCACGGCGGCCTGGGTCTGGGCCTGGCGATCGTGCGCCACCTGGTCGAGCTGCACGCCGGGTCGGTCGAGGCGCACAGCGAGGGCGAAGGAGCCGGAGCGCGATTCGTGATCCATCTGCCCCTGCGCGCGACCTCGGCCGCCTCATCCATCGCTGTCGATGCCCCCATAGGGCGGGCGGTCGCGGCAACACTGGCGGGCGTGCGGATCCTGGTGGTCGATGACGAGATCGAGGCACGCGAGCTCATGAGTCGCATTCTCCAGGACTTCGGCGCGGAGGTGGCGCTTGCGGACAGCGGTCACTCGGCGCTGTCAATGCTGTTCGAGCGGCGTCCGCACGTGCTGTTGGCGGACCTTGGAATGCCGGGCATGGATGGCTTTGCCCTGATCGAGCAGGTGCGCGCCCTGGATCCGGAGTTCGGCGGCCTGACTCCCGCCGTGGCTGTCACGGGGTACACCTCGCCGCAGGATCGTCTGCGGGCACTTCAATCCGGCTACCAGAATCACATCGCCAAGCCGGTCGAGCCCGAAGAGCTCGCCATTGTGATCGCGAGCCTGGCCGGGCGCCTCGCTGTTGACCGGCGTGCGTGAGCCGGCGCAATGCACGTTGGGCTGCGGGTGAAGCGTGCCCCCGGGAGGACGCGTCGCGCGCCGGGCGCGCCCCGGGGAGGACGCGTCGCGCGCCGGGCGCGTCGCCAGGGAGGTGCTCTCCCGCGGACAGCACTGTAGCCCGCAGGCCTCAGGGCACGAGCAGCGTCGATCCCGTCGTCCTGCGGCCTTCGAGGTCCCGATGCGCTTCGGCCACCTCGGCCAGCGGATAGGTCTGGCCGATCCGGATGCGGACAGTCTTGTTCTTCACCACTCCGAACAACTCGCGTGCCGCGGCGTCCAGATCCGCGCGCCGGGTGATGTAATGGAACAAGGTAGGACGCGTGAGGTACAGGGAGCCTCGCTTGCCGAGCTCGAGCGGACTCACCGGCGGGGGCGGTCCGGAGGCGTTGCCATAGGAGACCAGCATTCCCCGTAGACGCAGGCAATCCAGTGACTCGAAGAACGTATCCTTGCCCACGGCGTCGTAAACCGCCGCGACACCCTCGCCCTTGGTGAGCTTTCGCACGCTCGGAACCAACTCGTCGCGCCCAAGGATCAGCACGTGCTTACAGCCGTGCTTGCGGGCAAGCTCTGCCTTCGCCTCACTACCGACGACTCCGATGACCTTGGCGCCGAGGGCCTTCGCCCACTGGCACAGCAGCAGCCCGACACCCCCGGCGGCGGCGTGGACGAGAATGCTCTCTCCCCGCTGGACCTTGTAAGTGCGGCGCAGCAGGTATTGAGCGGTCAACCCCTTCAGCATCAGGGCGGCCGCCTGTTCGTCGGAAATGCCCTTGGGTACTTTGACGAGCCGCTCGAGCGGGACGTTACGCAACTCACTGTACGCGCCCGGCTTCGGATGCACGTAGGCGACGCGGTCACCGACGCGGAACCCACGAACCTTGCGACCGACCGCCGTGATCACTCCCGCGGCCTCCCGACCCAGGCCGCTCGGCAACTCCCCGGGATACAGTCCGGTTCGGTCGTAGACGTCGATGTAATTGAGGCCTATCGCGGTGTGGCGGATCTGTACCTCGTCCGCCGCAGGCTTGCCGACTTCGATCTCCTCGAAGCGCAACACCTCGGGACCGCCGTACTCGTGGAAGCGGATGGCTCTTGGCATGGCTGCATGATACGGACTTTAGGGCCCGCGCGTGGGAACGCGCGGACCCGGGGCCGGGCGGTGGGGTCCTCGGGAACCCCCGGCGAGGGGTGCCTCAGAGGGCGGCGTCGTCGGTTTCGCCCGTTCGAATACGGATCACGCGGTCGATGTCGGTGATGAAGATCTTGCCGTCACCGACCTTGCCCGTCTTGGCGGATTTGAGAATGGCCTCGACCACCTGGTCGGCGAGATCGCCCCGGACGGCGACTTCGATACGGGTCTTCGGGACGAAGTCCACGACGTATTCGGCGCCCCGGTAGAGCTCCGTGTGGCCCCTCTGCCGCCCGAATCCCTTGACCTCGGTGACGGTCATGCCCGAAACGCCGATATCGGACAGCGCAGCGCGCACGTCGTCGAGCTTGAATGGCTTGATGATCGCGGTGACCAGTTTCATGTGTGCGAACTCTCCGTCGGAGTTTCCAGGGCGTTATTTATATGACTGCGGCCAAAGACGGGTTTGCAGCTTTCATGCCACGCTCGACTTACCGGCAAATCACGAAGTTTGCGCGCAAAAGACGCACCGTACCTTCAGGACCGTGCACCATTCTAGCGCGGGCCGTCTGCGCGCCTTCCCATCGTGGTGCATCTCGCTGGTGCGCTATGCTCCGTCTGATGCGCGAGCAAATCGTGATCGTGGGGGCCGGCCAGGCAGCCGTCCAGGCCGTCGATACACTACGCCGCAAAGGCTTTACGGGGAAGCTGGTCGTCGTCGGCGACGAGCCCTACGTGGCCTACCAGCGCCCGCCCCTCTCGAAAAAGTATCTGGCAGGCGCACTCGAGCGTGAGCGGCTCTTGATTCGACCCGCCCACTTTTATACGGATCACGGAGTCGAGCTTCGCACCGGACGCCGCGTCGTGGAGATCTCGCGGCACGAGCATCGCGTCCGGGTCGACGACGGCTCCACGATTGCGTACGACGGGCTGTTGCTGGCAACCGGCAGCACTCCGCGGCGTCTGAGGGCCCCCGGAGCGGATCTGCAGGGGGTGCACTACCTGCGTACGCTCGAGGATGTCGACCGTATCCGTGCCGACATGGCCCCCGGTCGCCGCCTGGTCGTGGTGGGTGGAGGCTACATCGGCCTGGAGGTCGCTGCGACGGCCCGGGAGCTGGGCCTCGAGGCGACCGTCCTGGAGATGGCGGATCGCGTCATGAGCCGGGTGACGTGCTCGGAGATCTCGGCGTTCTTTACGGACCAGCACACCCGTCGCGGGGTCCGCATCCTGTGCAACGCCCGGGTGCGGGCGCTCACCGGGGACGCGGACGGTCGCGTGCGGTCGGTGATCACCGAGGACGGCACGGAGCATGCCGCCGACCTGGCGGTCATCGGTGTCGGAGTCGTCGCCGTCGATGAGCTCGCGGTTGCCTCGGGTCTGGAGTGCTCCAACGGTATCGTCGTGGACACTCACTGCCGCACATCCGATCCGGATATCTACGCCGCAGGCGACTGCACCAGCCATACCAATCTGCACTATGGCCTGCGCGTACGCCTGGAGTCAGTCGACAACGCGTTCGAGCAGGGCACCAGCGCCGCCTTGAATCTGATCGGCATTCCCACGGTGCACGACAAAGTCCCGTGGTTCTGGTCCGACCAGTTCGATCTGAAACTGGTGATCGTCGGCCTGTGCCAGGAGCACGACACCGTCATCACGCGCGGCGACCCTGCCGGCCGTAGCTTCAGCGCGTGCTACCTGCGCGCCGGTGAGCTGGTGGCGATCGACACGATCAACCATCCGAAGGACCAGATGGCCGCCCGCAAGCTCATCGCCGCGCGCGCCCACCCGCATCCCGACAAGCTGGCCGACCCCGCCATCGCGCTGAAGGATTCTGTCTAATCAAACTCGGCCCATCCATGGGACCGCGCATCGCGACGTGAGCAAGCTCACATCGGCACCCTGCCCCTGTGTGTCAGGATTCACACCAGCGGCCCAACTACAAACACGCCGCACCGTGCCCGGCAAGGGTGCGGGGATGGGGGTCAATGTCAAATCGGTCGCGCCACCCGCTGCTGGGTGTTGCCCTGCTCTTTTTGGCTTGCGTGTCGATGGCGAATGAGGCGCTCGCCGCTGCACCGTACAAGGTCCTCAACCACGAAGCGATTCAGATCGAGGCACGCACGCTCGGCGCAGGCCGGCAGCACCTGAGCCTCGCCGCCTTCGGCAAACAGTTCGAGCTCAGCCTGCGGCCGAACGCCAGCATCCAGGCCGCCGTTCCCGGCACGCGCCCGGACATCCAGCCGTTGGCGGGAACCCTCGATGGCCTGCCGGGCTCATGGGTGAGGATCACGCGTACGCGCGCGGGTTGGCGCGGCATGCTGTTCGATGGCCAGGAGCTCTACGCCATCGAGCCGGTCGGTGACGTCGGGGAGGCGTTGGTTCAGCCGCACTCCGACTCGGCCACGGCGCCGGTGATGTATCGGCTCGCCGATACGCTCATGACGGTGGGCACCGGATTCTGCGCAACCGTCAACGCGGACGGCAGCCCCGCGGACGGCGGCAGCCCCCCGGCACCCGGCACTGCGACGACCGGCGCGACCGCCGACTCCCCCTCGTCGAAGCGCCTCTCCGCTGTCCAGGTATTCGAGGCCATCGCTGCGGACTTGAACGCCGCGGCTACGCAATACCCCAGCCGGCGGCTGATGACCGGAGTGGTCGCGGACTACGAATTCTCACAGGCCTTCGCCGATCCACAGGGCGCCATCATCGCGCGCATGAACATCGTCGACGGCATCTTCTCGAGCCAGGTCGGAGTGAAGATCGCGCTCGCCCCGGTGACGGTGATCAGCACACCGAATGAGCCGTTCACGAGCACCGTGCCGAACGATCTGCTGAGCCAACTTCGCACCTATCGGGGCAGCAACGCCTCGCAGAGCAGCCTCGGCGTCACTCACCTGATGACCGGTCGCAATCTGGACGGTGACATCGTGGGTATCTCGTACCAGGGAGCCCTCTGCAATGGCGCCACATCGGCAGGGCTCTCCGAGGGCTGGCACTCGACGACCATGTCCGCGCTGATCGCGGCGCACGAGCTGGGGCACAACTTCAACGCGCCGCACGACGGTGTACCGGGCCCCTGCGCGAGCACGCCGCAGACGTATCTGATGTCGCCCATGATCAATGGGAGCAATCAGTTCTCGAACTGCAGCCTGCAGCAGATTCAGGCACGCATCCAAAGCGCGCAGTGTCTCACCCGGTATTATCCGCCCGACGTGTCCGTGATGGCCGCGAACACGATGATAGGCGCAGGCATCAACTCGCCGTTCACCGTGACATTGTCAGTGAGCGCTCTGGGTGACGATGCCTCGACCGACGTGTCGACAACCGTCACGATCCCCGCCAATCTCACGCTGCAATCGGCGACGGTTGCGGGCAACGCCTGCACTCAGGCCGCCGGCACTCTCACTTGCTCCATCGGCTCGCTCCCACCAGGGGAAACGCGCGATATCGATCTGCAGTTGACGGCAACGTCGGCCGGGTCGGCCGCCGTTTCGTTTGCGGTGAGCTCCTCGAACGATTCCAACACCGCCAACGATTCGGGCACGGTCACCGCGAATATCACCGTCGCGGCTCCTGCCGTGTCCCCCCCCACAGCAGCGGCAACCAGCTCCGATGGTGGCGGCGGCGGGGGTCGGATCGACCTCGCGATGTTGGCTTTTTTGAGTGTGATCCTCGCGGTTGCCGCGCGGGCACGTGACGCCTACGCGAGAACGACGAGCAGGTCCTTGGCGTCCACCTGCTGACCCGGACGCGCGAGCACCTCAGCCACTTCGCCGTCGATTTCTGCGCGCACGGCCGTTTCCATCTTCATCGCTTCCAGGGTCGCGAGCACGTCGCCGCGCGCGACTTTTCGTCCCACGGCGGCGCTGATCGTAGCCACGGTCCCAGGCATCGGCGCACCCACGTGCTGCGGATTTCCGGGCTCGGCCTTGCGCTGCGGCGGGGACCGGGCCACCTGGCTGCGGTCCGCCACGCGCACTTCACGCGGCTGGCCGTTGAGCTCGAAGAATACTGTCTTGGTCCCATCCTCGTGGACGTCGCTCACGGCTATGAAACGGACGATCAGGGTCTTGCCCCGTTCCAGGTCGACGCTGATCTCCTGCCCCGTCTCCATGCCGTAGAAGAAGACCGGCGTGGGCAGCATGCCCACATCGCCGTACTGTTTGCGGTGTTGCGCGTAGTCGAGCCACACCTTCGGATACATCAGATAGGAAGCCAGGTCGTCGTCGGTCACCTGCCGCCAGGACGCGGCCTGCCGCATCTGCTCGCGCGCCGCCTCCAGGTCGGTCGGCGGCAGACGTGCCCCCGGGCGCTCGGTGAACGCTCGCTGGCCGTTGAGCACTTTGCTCTGCAGCTGCGCGGGGAATCCGCCATTGGGTTGGCCGAGATCTCCCCGAAACAACTGCACGACCGACTCCGGAAACGCCACGTCGGTGCGCGGATCGAGCACCTGCTGGGGCGTCAGCCCGCTCGTCACCATCATCAGGGCGAGGTCGCCCACAACTTTCGAGGTCGGGGTGACTTTGACGATGTCCCCGAACATGAGGTTGACGTCGGCGTACGCCTGCGCGACTTCGGGCCAGCGGGCATCTCCGATGCCCAGTGCGCGCGCCTGCTCTCGCAGGTTTGTGTACTGCCCACCGGGCATGCCGTGTACGTAGACCTCGGACGCACCCGAGCGGATGTCGCTCTCGAACGCCCCGTACAGCTTGCGCGTCTGCTCCCAATAAGCGGACAGCATACGCAGCTTCGCGGGATCGACCCCAGGATCGCGTGGCCCGAATCGCAGCGCCTCGACGATGGACCCCAGGTTCGGCTGCGACGTAAGGCCGCTCATCGCATCGATCGCGCCGTCAACTGCGTCGGCGCCCGCATCCACGGCCGCGAGCACACTCGCCGCCGCGATGCCGCTCGTGTCATGGGTGTGGAAGTGAATCGGCAGGCCCACTTCTTCCTTCAGGGCCTTCACCAGTGCGTAGGCCGCACGCGGGCGGCACAGTCCGGCCATGTCCTTGATGCCGAGGATGTGCGTTCCGGCTGCCTCGAGCTCTCGTGCCAGCTGCACGTAATAGTTCAGGGTGTACTTGTTCTCGTGCGGATCGCTCAGGTTGCCGGTGTAACAGATCGCAGCTTCGCACAGCTTGCCCGATTCCAATACGGCGTCGATGGCCACGCGCATGTTGTCGGTCCAGTTGAGCGAGTCGAAGATGCGGAACAGGTCGATGCCGCGCTCTGCCGCGCGAGCGACGAAGAACCGCACGACGTTGTCCGGATAGTTGGTGTAGCCGACGGCGTTTGCCGAGCGCAGCAGCATCTGCAGGAGCAGATTCGGCATCGCTTCGCGCAGCAGCGTGAGACGGTGCCATGGATCCTCGTGCAGAAACCGCATCGCCACGTCGAACGTCGCTCCGCCCCAGCACTCCATCGAGAAGAGCTCCGGGACCAGGGCCGAGTAGTACGGTGCAATCGCCGTGAGGTCGATCGACCGTACCCGTGTGGCCAGCAACGACTGATGCGCGTCCCGCATCGTGGTGTCGGTCAGCAGCACGCGCTGTTGCCGCGCCATCCAGCCAGCAAAGGCCTTCGGTCCGAGCTCATCGAGCTTCTGCCTGGTCCCGGCCGGCGGCGCGCCGGGGGCGGTGCCGGGAAGCTCCGGGAGGCTGAAGGTCCCGGGGCGGCTGCGGCCGCGAGTCTCGACATTGCCGTTCACGATGGTGTCGGCCAGGAAGGTGAGGATGCGCGTCGCGCGATCTCGCTTGCGCGGCCAACGGAAAAGCTCGGGAGTCTCGTCTATGAAGCGGGTGGTGTAATCTCCCCGAGCGAAGCGCGGATGCGTAATGAGCTGATCCAGAAATCGCAGATTGGTCACGACGCCGCGGATGCGGAACTCCCACAACGCGCGGTGCATGCGCGCGATGGTCTCCTCCGGCGTCGGCGACCACGAGGTCACTTTCACCAGCAGCGAGTCGTAGGAGCGGGTGATGAAGGCGCCTGCGTAGGCGGTGCCGGCGTCCAGGCGGATTCCGAACCCCGCAGGACTGCGGTAGGCGCTCATCCGGCCGTAGTCCGGGATGAAGTTGTTCTCCGGATCCTCCGTAGTGACCCTGCATTGCAGCGCGTGCGCACCGATGCGGATGTCAGCCTGAGGAGGAACGCCGCTCTCGGGGGTGCCGAGCTGCGCACCCTCGGCGATCCGGATCTGCGCCTTGACGAGATCGATGCCCGTGACGCACTCGGTGACCGTGTGCTCTACCTGGATGCGCGGATTGACCTCGATGAAGTAGAACTTGCCGGTGTCTGCATCCTGCAGGAACTCCACCGTACCCGCATTCACATAGCGGGCCGCACGTCCAATCTTCAGCGCAGCCGCGCACAGCTCGACCCGTTGCTGGTCGGACAGAAAGACAGCCGGCGCGCGCTCCACCACTTTCTGGTTACGCCGTTGCACCGTGCAGTCGCGTTCGAACAGGTGGACCAGCTCCCCATGACGGTCACCCAGGATCTGCACCTCGATGTGACGGGCGCGGCTGACGAGCTTCTCGAGGTAGACCTCGTCGTTGCCGAAGGCCGCCTGCGACTCGCGGCGCGCGACCGGCAGAAGCTCAGCGAGCTGCGCATCGCTGGCGACGATGCGCATGCCCCGGCCGCCTCCACCCCAGCTGGCCTTGAGCATCACCGGATAACCTATGCCGTGCGCGAGCCTCATGCATTGCCGGATATCCACCGGCAGGGGCGGAGTCGCGGGCATGACAGGCACGCCCGCGGCGATCGCCAGGTTCCGGGCGGCCACCTTGTTGCCCAGACTCTCCATGGTTTCGGGCGAGGGGCCGATGAAGAGAATGCCGGCGGCGGCGCAAGCTCGGGCGAACTGGGGGTTCTCGGCCAGGAATCCGTAGCCGGGGTGAATCGCATCGACGTGCGCCTCGCGTGCGATCCGCAGAATGTCCGGGATATCCAGATAGGCCTCGACCGGGCCACGATGGCGGCCGACGAGGTACGCTTCATCCGACTTGGTCCGGTGCAGCGAGAAGCGATCCTCCTGCGAGTAGATCGCCACCGTCGCCAGCCCCAGCTCGCTGGCCGCGCGCATGACTCGAATTGCGATTTCGCCGCGATTGGCCACCAGGAGTCGGTGTATCCGCCGTGCCATGGCCGATGAGTCCCAGGATCGTGAGAGACCCGATCATAACGGCAGTTGACGACCCGCGGTGGTACAGGTGGTGCAGGCCCTATTCAAGCCTGGCACGATGTTCCCTCTGATAACCGTAGGGGGTTCGCGCGAAGCGCGAATCCCCCTGAGTTGTTCGCGCGATGCGCGTAGAGAGGCCCCCCATGCATGCTTTGGCCATCCACGGCGGAGCCGGTCCGATTCCGGCACAGGCGCTGACCCCCGAGCGGGACAAACAATTCCGGGCAGCCCTGCAGCTGGCCCTGGATGCCGGGCATGAAGTGCTGGAGAGCGGCGGCGCGAGTCTCGATGCCGTCACGACTGCGGTACGCATCCTCGAGAACGACCCGCTGTTCAACGCAGGCCGCGGCGCGGCCTTGACGCGTGACGGTGCGGCCGAGCTGGATGCCGCGGTCATGGAAGGAAGCACGCAGCGCGCCGGCGCCGTGGCTTCGGTGCGTCATGTCAGAAACCCAGTGGACCTCGCCCGGCGAGTCATGGAGAAGTCGCGCCACGTGCTCCTGGTGGGTGCGGGGGCGGAGGAATTTGCCTTGGAGGAAGGGCTGGAGCTGGTGCCGAACTCCTACTTCCGTACGGCGGAAAGACTGCAACAGCTCGAGAGCGAGCAGCGCGGCGAGCGCGTGTCGGATCTGATCCCCTCGCACGGCACCGTTGGCGCCGTGGCCCTCGATGGCAAGGGCGATCTGGCCGCGGCGACCTCCACCGGCGGCATGACCAACAAGCGCCAGGGGCGCGTCGGCGACTCCCCTATCATCGGGGCGGGTACCTACGCGAAGAATGGTGTCTGCGCCGTCTCGGCCACCGGTCACGGCGAGTTCTTCATCCGGGCCGTAGCCGCCTACCATATCTGCGCGGCCGTCGAATACCGCGGGCTGAGCCTGGAGGAAGCGGCACGGGAAATGCTACACGGGATACTCCGCCGCCTGGGGGGCCAAGGTGGCATCATCGGAATCGACTCAGGGGGACACATCGTGATGGACTTCAGCACCCAGGGCATGTTTCGGGGCGCCCGGGATTCGCGTGGGCGCAATGAGCTGGCCATCCTCAAGGTTTCCTAGAGCGAGGCGCCGTGTCGGGGACGACCGAGCAGAAGAAGGCAGCGCAGGGGGACGAGCGTTGGCACTTCCAGCAGCTGATCTCGGGTGTGAGGGACTACGCCATCTTCACTCTCGATCGGACCGGCCACGTCACCAGCTGGAATGAGGGTGCGCAGAACATCAAGGGCTACCAGGCCCCCGAGATCCTCGGCCGACACTTCTCCTGCTTCTACGAGCCGCAAGCCATCGCCGCCGGCTGGCCCGACCAGGAGCTGAAGATCGCCGCGGGCCAGGGACGGCTCGAGGATGAAGGCTGGCGGCTGCGCAAGGATGGCAGCCGTTTCTGGGCAAGTGTCGTCATCACTGCCTTGCGCGATCCTTCCGGCGAGCTGCACGGCTTCCTCAAGATCACGCGCGACCTCACCGAGCGGCGCCGTCATGAGGAAAGTCTCCGCCTCAGCGAAGAGCGCTTCCGCCTCCTCGTGGAGGAAGTGAAGGACCACGCATTGTTCATGCTGGACCCGGAAGGTCTCGTGGCCAGTTGGAATCTCGGCGCCCAGCGTCTCGCGGGATACACCGCTGCGGAGATCATGGGGCGGCACTTCTCTTCCTTCTACCCCCCCGAGAGCGCCGACATCGGCCTGCCGCAACAGCACATGGCGCTGGCGACTCAGAACGGGAACGTCGAGACGGAAGGATGGCTGATTCGCAAGAACGGCACCCGCTTCTGGGCCGACATGACCCTCTCAGCACTCCATAACCGCGAGGGACGCCTGCGCGGCTTCGCCACGGTCACGCGCGACTTGACCGAACGCAATCGCGTTGCAGCGCTGGAACAGTCTCACGAGAGCGCTTACACCTTCCTCGCGATGCTGTCACACGAGCTGCGCAATCCGCTCGCTCCGTTGATGACTTCCGTCGACATTCTGCGTATGCGCAACACCAGCGATCCGGTGGTGCAGCAGACCAGCGACGTCATTGCCAGGCAGGTGCAGCATCTCACGCGACTCGTCGACGATCTGATGGATGTGGGTCGAATTACGTCCGGACGGATTGCGCTCTCGCATGCTCCGATGGATATCGCAGTCCCCGTGGCCCGAGCCCTGGAGCTGAGCCGACCGCTGATCGACACCCGGCAGCACTCTTTGCATCTGTCATTGCCCGAGCACCCTGTGATGGTCAGTGGGGACCTGACTCGGCTGACTCAGGTGATGGTCAACCTGCTGAACAATGCAGCGAAGTACACGCCGCAGGGTGGCCACATCGACGTCACGGTAAACGCCGAAAATGCCAGTGTAGTCATCCGGGTGCGTGACACCGGAAGCGGCATGCCACGCGAGCTGGTGCCGAGAGTGTTCGACCTGTTCACCCAGGGTCAACGCTCGCTGGACCGTGCCGAAGGCGGCCTCGGCGTCGGCTTGACGCTCGTGCAGAAGATTGTTGCGTTGCATGGCGGGACGGTCGCCGCCCATAGCGAAGGCATCGATCGCGGCAGCGAATTCGTCGTGCGCCTGCCGCGTGACTCGGCACTAAACGTAGCCGCACGCCCGTTGCAGGACCCTGACGGCAGCGAGGAGCCCAGGCAACGGTTGCGCGTCGTGGTCGTAGACGACAACAGGGACGCCGCAGAGAGCATGGCCATCCTCATGGAGCTGTGGGGCCACCAAGTCAAACGCGCCTTCGACGGACCCCGGGCGATCGAGGCCAGCCTCGATTACTGGCCACAGGTGATATTCCTGGACATCGGTCTTCCGGGCATGGACGGCTATGAGGTCGCCGGGCGACTGCGAGAGAGGCCCGAAACGGCGCGCGCCGTGCTGGTGGCCGTGACGGGCTACGGCCAGGAAGAGGACCGGCGGCGCTCTCGCAGAGCCGGATTCGATCACCACCTGGTCAAGCCGGTCGCTCCGGAGACGCTGCGTCTGCTGCTGTCCTCCCTGGAGCCCGGGCGCAGCAGCTCGCTCAAGCCTGAAGTGACCTGAAGAGGCTGGGCGGGCGTGACTCCCATCGTGCCCACACGCGGCGCAACTGCTGAGCCGAACGAAACCCCGCCTTGACGGCGACCCGCTCGATATCGAGCCGGCTCTGCGCCACCAGTTCCTTGGCCACCGCGAACCGGATCAGCTGCACGTAGTCGAGCGGTGAGCAACGGGCGTGCTCGGAGAACAACCGTGCCAGGTTGCGGGCACTGGTACAGGCGACCGCCGACAACTCCCGCGAAGTCCAGGACGCCGCGGGCCGCCGGTTGACGGCATCCTGAACTCGATGAACCGCCGGATGCAGATGGTTGCGATGCAGTACCCACGGAGAGAGCGCCGGATCCGCGCCCGAGCGGCGCATGTACACCACGAGGTCGCGCGCAACATCCGCCGCGACCCGCGGCCCAAGCTGACGGGCAATGACGTGCAGTGCGAGATCCAGTCCTGCGGTCACCCCTGCGCTGGTGAGCACGGTGCCGTCTTCGACGAAGATGCGGTTGTCGTGCACGCGCGCTTGCGGGGCAACCTCTTTCAACTCCTGCAGATGCGAATGATGGGTGGTGCATTCCCGCCCGGAGAGCAGGCCAGCCTTGCCTGCCAGGACGCTTCCGGCACACACGCAGACCAGGACCGCCCGGCCCACGGCACCTGACTGCAGCCAGCTCACCAGGCGTGCCGTGCAGGGCTCGGTCAGATCGACCGCCTTTCCGGCAACGCCTGTGAGCACGACGAGCGAGTCCGGATCGACGCTGCGCGGCAGGGGCTCGAGCGCGCCGACTTGCAGTCCGATGGCGGTCTGTACCGTGTCGACCGGCGCGACGAACCGGAGGCGATAGCTGCCTGGGACTTTGCGCTCGGCCACGCGAAAGGCCTCGGCGGGGCCCGCCAGATCCAGCAGCACCAGACCCGGCAACACCGCAAACAGCACGTCTTTCATGGCTGCACGCCTCCTGCCTCACCCCAGCGCTGCGGCGGTGCCGACGATGCGCGCAAAGCGTCCGTCCAGCACGAGCTCGGTACGCTCGCGCAACTCCGCCGTCGAGAACGAACGTCCCGACCTGGAGGTCATCGGGAAGGTCAGCGTCGCATCCGTCACGTAGCGAACACTGAATCCCGAGTCAGAAGCATGCCGGGCCGTCGTCTCGCAGCACTGCTCGGTGCGGATCCCCGTTATCAGGACCTCCTGAATCCCACGCTGGCGCAGCCATGCCTCGAGCGTCGTGCCGTCGGCCGCCTTGCCGAACAGCGCGGAGTGCACGTGCTTGTGGAACACCTCATCGGGCGCGAGCGACAGCCCGGTCAGGGTGCGAACGAATCCGGACTGTGCCGTGAACGGGTCCGCGGCATCGGCGCTGAGCTCCTGATGGAAGATCTGCAGCACCGGCACGCCCCGGGCACGGCAGCGATCGATCAGGCCCTGGACGTTGGCGATGAAGGCGCCGACTTCACTCGCATTCCAGTACGGACGGTGACGAAAGGACTCCTGCACGTCGATGACCAGCAATGCCTGCTTCATGGGAGGGCTCCGATGTGGCCTGGAACGGACACATCATGGCGCGGGCCCCCGGCCCGGCGCCAGCGGAGCCCCGGACGCCAGGCGGTCAAAAACGGACATCCGGAGGGAAGCCCCCCGAGCCGCCTGGCCCGGGGGGCCCGTAACCCCTAGAACTTGGCCCGCACGCCGACATAGAAGCGGCGCCCGATGTTGTCGTAGTCGAGCAGGGTGGTGCCTTTGTTGTTGTTGACGCCCGTCACCGCGCCTACGGTATTCGGCGAGGCATTGAGCAGGTTATCGACACCCAACCGCACATCGATGGCGTCGGTCAGCGCCCAGTGGCCGAACGCGTCCACCTCGTTATAGTTATTGGCGCCCTGCAGAGTGCTGACGCTGCCCGGTCCCGGACCGATGTAGGGCAGGTGCTGCCAGCGGAAGCCCACCGACGCACGTCCCAGGGTGTAGGAGAAGTTCGTGTACAGCTTGTACCGGAACGAGGAGTTCACGGTAGTGCCGGTGTAATCGACGAACGGCTGGCCGGCGAACGTCTGGACCGCGTACTCCTTCAGGTAGCTGGCGAGGATGTTCATCGAGAAGCTGCCCGGGATGGGGGCTCCCATGTCCGAGGGACGTACGGACCAGTCCAGCTCCGTATCGACGCCTTCGGACTTGATGCCGCCCTCGTTGATGTACGGCGCCTGGTAGTTGCGACCCGCTCCCCAGGGATCCCCGGCGTTGGTCTCACGGTTGATGTACTGGCAGGCCGGGGACGCCGCGAACAGCTCGGCACCGGTGTGCGAACCCGCCGCAGCGCCGATCAGCGGGTTGAACTGCGCATCCAGACACTGCTGGTACACGGCGTTGTAGTCGGCGACGGCGATCGCATCCTTGAGCATGATCCGGTACCAGTCCACCGACAGTTGCAGGTGCGAGATCAGGGCCGCATCGAAGGGCGACTTGATGACGGTGCCCAGGGTCGTCGTCCGCGCGGTCTCGGATTTGAGGTTCGGATTGCCCTGGATGATGGCGATCGAGAACGGGAACGCACCGGTGAAGGGCGCCGGTCCGAACACCGTGTAGTTGTAGGTGTTGGCACTCGCACCCGGCACCATGTACTGGCCGGTGTTGCCCTGCCGGATCATCAGGTACTGACACAGCTCCTGCATGTTGTAACGGTTCGGATTGCTCGGTACGTTGCCCCAGCTCGGCGTCACGGAGAAGTAGGCGCAGGGATCGGGCGTGATGGTGCCGCTGATGCCCGTGATCTGCGAGCTGCCCGGCGGAGTGAACAGCTCGGCGATGTTCGGTGCACGGTTGGCCACCTCCAGACCGCCGCGGAACTTGATCCAGTCGGTGACCGCCCAGTCGCCCATCAGCTTGAAGGTGCTGATACCGCCGGTGCCGGTGTTATAGCGCGAGTAGCGGTACCCCGGATCGATCTCGAGCGACTTCGCGAACGGCTTGTCCTTCAGGACCGGGACGGAGAACTCGACGTAGCCTTCCTTGACGGTCGTCCCGCCCTGCACGCCCACCGGCATGATGATGTTCTGCAGGACGTTGGCATAGGCCTGGTTGGCGTTGAAGCCCGAGTCGGGATTGAAGTTGAAATCGTCAGAACGGAAATCGGCGCCCACGGCGAAGCGCAGGCGGCCGGCGCCGAAGGGCATGTCGAGCAGACTGCCGGTGAGATCCGCCTCGCCGGTCTCCTGGGTGATCTGCGTGATGGTGTTCATCCGCAGCAGGAACCAGTCGGCGCAGTCCTTGGAGACCGCGAGCGAGCTGTTCACGCTGCCATCGGCATTGAAGACCGGCAGTCCGGACGTGCAGTGTCCCGCGACGGCCAGTGTATCGGGATTGGACCAGTTCTGGCCGTACATGTTGGCGTTGAGCAGCGTCTGCAGCTTCGTCAGTGACGGGAAGCCTTCGGGCTGCTCCTGGATGTTGTTGGTGCGGCCATGCGAGCCGTACACCTCCCAGCTCCAGTCCGTCCCCGGCACGTCGCCGTCGAAGCCCCAGGTGAGCTGGTAGACGTTGGAGGTCGAGATGTCGGTGAATCCCGGGACGTAGTTCATGGTCGTCGCGTATTGCCACGGCGCGTCCGGATTCGCGCGCGAGTTCAGCAATGCGGCGAGCTCCGGGGAGACCGGCTGGAAGGTGGTCCCGGCCCCCGTCGCAAAGGACTGGCCGAACGTTGCGGACTTGGGGTCGTCGTACAGGTGATTGTACGGGACCGTCAGCACCCACACCGCGTTGTCGTTGGAGGAGTGGAAGCCCGTAAACGTGGTCTTCGACTCGCTGACGTTCAGCTCCACGAAGGTGCTGAGATGGTCATTGAACTGATAGCGTCCGACGCCGAACGCCGACCAGCGCACCAGGGGAATCTGCAGCTCGTCATTGTCTGCCGCGTTGTATCCCAGCGCGCCGTTGGGGTTGATCTTGTAGTGGCCCAGCCCGGCGTAGCCGAGCGGTCCGGTGTAGGGGTGGGCGGGATTGCCGGGTGCATTGACATCGAACAGGTTGCCGTTCGGGTCGATGGTGTAGCCCGATGAGTTTGGCGACAGCCAGCCCCCGGCCGCCGGCCGGTTGGTGAAGCCGGGGTAGTAGATCTGATAATTCGGTGTGCCGCCGACGGTGCCGGGATCGGTCCACCCGGCCTTCACCCAGTCGCGATCGCGGCCCTGCACGCCGCTGCGATCCGCGTAGCTCATGGACAACATGATGTTGCCCTTGTCGTCCGCGAAGTTGGTCCCCATCAGCGTGGAGATCTGGGTCTCGCGGTCATCGCCTTGCTGGGAGATGCCGTACTGCGCATCCGCCTCGAAACCCTGGAAGTTCCTCTTCAGCTTGAAATTGACGACGCCCGCGATGGCATCGGCCCCGTAGGTGGAGGCGGCGCCGCCGGTGATCGTCTCGACGCTGTCGATGGCCATGGACGGGATGGTGTTCAGGTCCACGGCCAGGGTCGCATTGATGGGCTGGGCGCGCCGGCCGTCGAACAGCACCAGCGTGCGGTTGGCTCCAAGACCGCGCAGATCCAGCGTCTCGGCGCCCTGAGTGGCGGTGGCCGAGGGGAAGGGGTTCTGGGCGGGACTCAGCGCGCTCTGGCTGCCGGAAGGCTTGAACTGCGGCAGCTGATTCAGCGTGGACTCGATGGCCACGGAGGACTTGTTCTGGAAGGCATCCGCGTTGACCGTGACGATCGGGCTCTGCGACTCGTAGTCGCGCCGCTTGATGCGGGAACCCGTGACCACGACCTCCTGCAGCGAGTCCGCAGCCTTGGTCGCACCGCGCGCGTCGGCGGGGGATGGGCCGCCGGACACCTGCGCGAGCTTGATGTCGCGCTTGGGCTGTTGCGTGTCGCTCTTGGCGTGTTGCGCGTCGTTCTGCGCCAGCAGGGTGTCACCCGATGCCGCGGCTTGCCCATCCACGGCGTACGCCGGAAGTGTTACTGATAGCGCGGCGGCGACGGCGGCTGCAACGAGCAGGCGTTTTTCGAGCGCACGAAGCCGGCGCGGCCCTGTGGCCACGTTTCGAGTCCGCATCGGATTTCCCCCTGAGTTTTAAGAGACCTTAGAACTGAATTTCTTCGCTATCCCCGTACGGCATCCGCAGCCGTGTCATTCAAACAACAACATCCCCTGAAGCAAACATCGCTTTCGATTCTTGACACCGGGGAACGCAGAAGTCAACGACGTCGAAATCAGGCACTTCAAGTACCAGTAGTGCTAGTGCCAGATTTATATCTTTCTAGTACCTTTGTGCGCAGAGGTTGAGCCGGCGCAGAAACTCGAGCTGTCCAAGGGGTAGCGACTTGGACGTTTATAGCGGGAAACACTGCTTCCGCTGCGTCGCCGATTCAGTGGGATTCCGTCTGTCGCGCGTGCGCTGCACGCGCGACATGATCGGCTTGCCGCACTGCGGTCAGCCGCCGTGGCGCCGACGCATCAGTGCGTTGAGTGTCAACGCGCGCACGAGCTGCTGGACCGGGCGGCCGAATCTCGGTCCGCACGCCCGTCCTGCAGCTCGTTGGTCGCGTGTTGCATCGCGTCAGCCGGGCCTCACGGGATCAGCCAGGCCTCACGGGATCAGCCGGGCCTCACTGGAGTCGACGCCTCCCTGCCAACGACGGTCGTCCATTTACGGACGCGCCAGCGAGTGACGAGGCCGTTCTTCACGTAGGGATCCGCCTGTGCGAATCGCTCTGCGGTCGCCGGTGAATCACACTGGAAGAGCAGCAGGCCGGTGTCGGCTGGGTCGGCCAGAGCGCCTCCGAGAACAACCTCACCCCGCTCGCACCCCCGCCAGGCGAGCGCGAGGTGCTCATTCCGAAACTCGGCGCGGCGCGCCATGTAGTCGGGCGCGAAGTCGTACATCAGAAGATAGTGCATCGATCCCCTCCTAATTTAACATAATCAATGATTGCGCTTCGTCGCCAACTTGAATTCCCCGGCGAGAAGCTGAATACCGTGCATGCGCGCGGACTCGATTGCGGCTACTTCCCCTGATTTTGCCGCCGTCAGGAACTCACGCCAAACAGGTACGTGCGCGGACCACCGGGGTTTCAGCCATGCCGGATGCCGTGCTGCAGCGGTGTCGATATCACGCAGCGTGTAGCCGGCGAGGAGTTGAGTGCAGTGGCTGGGCATCGCCAGCCACAGTCGTGCAGCCACATCGTTGGTGCGCGCCAAGTCGCGAGCAAACTGCAGAACTCGACGAATGACGTCGCTCGAGCCCGGCGTCGTGAAAAATGGCGGCCCTTCGACCACGCTCACAACCGATTCGCTCATGGCATGTCCGCTGGGAAATCGCCAGCGTCGCGCGTCGGCGAACCCGGCGTCCACCAGCAGATACGGACACTCCGCCGCCCGGCGACGGGCCCGGGCATCCAGCGAGCGCCACAGATCCGCCAGGTCACCGAGCATCGGGTGCGGCTGCAACGTCCGCACCATGGACTGCGCCGTCAGCAGCTCGAGGCACTCCTCATTGATGCCCGCGAGCGCTTCGGAGGATTCCGCACGCAACCATGTCTGTGACTGTCTGGCCGACTCGATGCTGTCCGGCTCTTCCGGTTGTCCATGCCTCGTGCGCATCCGCTTGAGCCTCCCTTCCCGCGTTGCCAACTATGGTAGCCGGAAACGCGCCGCAGCGGCGCGTGCGAATTCGGCCTTTTGCCCTCATTTCGCCAGTTGAGTTTTGGGAAAATTTTCCCAAAATTGGAGGAGCGTCAAAAAACCACCTCATCGAGGGATCGAGCATGCGCGTTCTGGATGATCGCTACAGCCGGGATTGGGGGCGTTTGAATCTCGCTCTGCGCTTCCTGATGCACGAGGCGCGCACGCGCACCATCTGCGTGTGGACAGGACTCACCCAGGACCGGATCCGCAGTCTCTATCGAGAATATATGAACGGAGCGGCCAAGCGCATTCCGCGGCACCGCGGCAAGTCGCCGCAGACGGTCGCCTACTTCACGCGCTCATTGCGGGTACAGCAGGAGACCGCCGTACTCGCGAGCCTGTTGTGTCTGAATGGTGTCGTGCCCGCGCCGTCTGCTGCCGAGGCAGGCAGGATGTCCCCGGGACTGGCGCGGGGCGCATTGCTTTGCGATGCGTTCGAGGCGTACCGGACGTACGTGCCCTCGGCACAGATCTCGTTCGAGCACACCATCTTTCTCACCACGGTGCTGGAACGCGGCGATCAGCTTCGCCTCGACACGTGTAAGACCTGCGGCAGCCTGGTCGTGGTCGAGCGCTTCCCGATTCGCGATCCACAGTGCCTGCACTGCGTAGGCGCTCCACGCGCCCGCCGCTAGCCCCAAGGTCGTGCAGCGGAGCGATCGGCGAGTGTCGCCAGCGGAACGGTCGCCGCCCGGCGTTCGATTTTGCTCCGCTGGCTGACACATTCCCGCTGCTAGAATCGAGGCCACCGACCCCGACAGTAACGGCTCATGGACCCGGACAGGCCTAATTTCTTCTCCGGCCCTTATATCGACCGGCGCGCAGAGGAGCGCGAGACGGCGGACTGGCTCGAGGCCGCGCTCGCGGACGACCGCGCCCTATTTGTCGTCAGCCGCGGCACGGCGCAGCTGGTGCGCAAGGAGGCTCAGCCCGCCATCGAGTTCCTGCCGCCCTCTCATCCGCTTTTGAGTGGGCTCGACCCGCGCAGGCTCGTGCTGCTCGGCTGGTTCCGCGGATCGCGCTGCCTGCTGGTCGAGATCGACCCGCTGACCCCCTTTGAGCCGCCACCGGGAACGAGCTTCGATGAGCTTCGTGCACTGGCTCCGGGGTTGCCCGCCGATGAGGCGGGGCTGCTGGCTTACGCACGCGCACTCAGTATCTGGCGCGCGCGACATCGCTATTGCGGACTATGCGGCGCGCCCACCGTGCCCGATCGCGCGGGTCATCTGATTCGGTGTACCAAGGAAAGCTGCCTGCACGAGTTCTTTCCGCGCCTGGATCCGGCCATCATCGTGTTGGTCACGGACGGTGAGCGGGCGCTCCTTGGGCGACAGGCGGGCTGGGCGCCAGGACGCTACTCCACCATCGCCGGATTCGTGGAGCCCGGGGAGAGCCTGGAAGACGCCGTAGCCCGGGAGGTGATGGAAGAGACCGGCGTGCACGTCACCCGCGCGCGATATGACTCCTCGCAACCCTGGCCCTTCCCGTCATCGCTGATGATCGGCTTTCAGGCCAGGGCAGAACGCGGCAGCCG
>Ga0207707_10000220_pt1 | contig 61279 bp, 61 predicted proteins | sample KBSC83BmetaG_FD_184336 | JGI IMG/M metagenome (GOLD analysis project Ga0207707, IMG submission 184336) | Corn rhizosphere microbial communities from Kellogg Biological Station, Michigan, USA - KBS C8-3B metaG (SPAdes) (version 2) | ecosystem: Host-associated > Plants > Roots > Rhizosphere ... | reverse complement strand
CGCGGAGCAGCCGCTCGGTGATCACCCTTGCGGCATCGACAGGCGTCTGCGGGAGCACCAAGCCGAACTCCTCGCCACCCAGCCGCGCGAGCAGGTCGGTCTCGCGGACCTGTTGCGACCATGCGCCGGCGACGTCATGCAGCAATTCGTCACCTGCCTGATGCCCACGTGCGTCGTTGTAGTCCTTGAAGTGGTCCAGATCGAGTATGACGAGACACAGCGAGGACTTGTGGCGACCCGCTCGAGCCAGCTCCAGCGTCAGTCGCTCGTTCCACACCCTTCGGTTGGGCAGCCCGGTCAGCTCGTCACGACGAGCCTGCTGCTCGAGCCGGCGCTGGAGCTCGTTGCGTTCGATCGCGAGGCCGGCCTCACCGGCGAGGACCCGCACCAGGCCGAGCAACCCAGCGCTCGCTGCCGTGACGCGGTCACGCAGCACCAACGCCAGTACTCCAACGGGAGCGTGATCGCCACTTGCCACCGGGACTGCCGCTCCCGCAACTGCCGCCTCCAGACCGCCCGCAGACAATGCCACCATCACCGCCGCCGAGGCATCCGGGTGCGTCGCGAAGTCCGGGATGAGCTGCAGGCGACCCGTGTCGAAGGCGGTGCGCATGGTCGAGCGCTCGCCGGTCGGCAGCTCGAATGCAGCGACCGGTGCGCCGAACTGTGCCACCGTCCGCAACGTCCCGTTGGCGTCGGGCTCGAGATAGGCGCTGAAGGGCGAGTCGACGAGTTGCGCAGCGCATGCGCACAGCTCGGCGGCGGGGTTCTCCGCCACCAGGACGGCGCGGCTCGCCTCACCGACCTCTCGGCGTCGCTGCGATCGCGTCCGGCTGCCACCTGTTCGAACCGCGCCGCGGCGACCTGGAGCAGCGGCTGGAGCACGGCGCAGGTGCGGTTGGAGACGCCATAGGGCTGGGCGGAGGCCACCTTGACCACGGCGGTCAGATCATGGCCGCGACGCACGGGGTGGACGACCATCGAGCCGATCCCCAGCCGCCGGCACGCGACCTGGTCGGTGCGCTCGTCGTCAAAGACATCCGGGCTCAGTTGCGGCTCGCCGGTGGCAATGGCCAGGCCCGACAGCGAGGCGCCGCGTGCGACGCGCATGTCCGTCGTGCCCGCGAAGATGCCCGAGCCGCGGCCGTAGACGAGGTAGTCGCCGTCGACGTGTTCCAGTACGGCGTCGTCCAGCGGCAGGCTCGTCCACGCCAGCGCAGGCTCGAACGGCGAATTTTCGTTGTGCACCACTGCTTGTAGTGTCCCCCCGCACCTCGAAATCGCAAGGGATCATCGCCTACGACACGACGAAGCACAATCCAGGTTGCCGGTGCCCCGTAGGCTGGATTTGTGAGCGAAGTGCAGACGGACGAGGTTGCTGGGGGAGTCGGGTTCGACCCCCATGGCGTCGTGGACAAGTGGTTGCCGGTCTGGGACCGGCTGCGCGTGTTCGAGGCGCGGGACGACGACACGCGCGAGCGGCGCTACATCGTCGACATGTTCCCCTACCCGTCTGGCGATCTGCACATGGGTCACGCAGAGGCGTTCAGCATCGGTGATGCGGTCGCGCGCTACTACTTCATGCGCGGGTATGACGTCCTGCACCCCATCGGCTGGGACTCCTTCGGGCTGCCGGCCGAGAACGCTGCGCTGCAGCGCGGTATGGATCCACGCGAGTGGACCTACGCCAACATCGAGACCCAGTCGCAGGGTTTCCGCCGCTACGGGATCTCGTTCGACTGGCGGACCCGCCTGCACACCTCGGACCCGGAGTACTACCGCTGGACGCAGTGGCTGTTCCTGCGGTTCTACGAACGCGGACTGGCCTATCGCAAGGCGGCGCCGGTCAACTGGTGCCCCAAGGACCAGACCGTCCTGGCCAACGAGCAGGTCATCGCCGGCAAGTGCGAGCGCTGCGGGACCGAGGTCACGAAGAAGAACCTGACGCAATGGTTCTTCCGCATCACCGCTTACGCCGACCGGCTGATCGACGACATGGCCGAGCTGGAAGGTCAGTGGCCGGAGCGCGTCCTGACGATGCAGCGCAACTGGATCGGCCGCTCGACCGGTGCCTACGTCGACTTTCGCGTCGAGGGTCACGATGTGCCGATCCGTGTCTTCACGACCCGGCCCGACACGTTGTACGGCGCGACGTTCTTTGTTGTCGCTGCGGATTCGCCACTGGCCGCTGAGCTGTGCGTACCTGATCAGCGCGAAGCGCTGTCGACATACCTGGAGCAGGTGCGTCGCGAGTCCGACATCGAGCGCCTCTCCGAAGGTCGGCCCAAGACCGGTGTCGACCTGGGCCGGGTTGCGATCAACCCGGTCAACGGCGAGCACATCCCTGTCTTCGCCGCGGACTATGTTCTGGCCGATTACGGCACCGGCGCGATCATGGCCGTGCCCGCGCACGACCAACGTGACCTGGACTTTGCGCGTGCGTTCAACCTGCCGGTCCGCGTTGTGGTCGACACCGGGCTGCCGGATCCGAACGAGACGGGCATTGCCACCGCCGGCGATGGTGCGCTGGTCAACAGCGATTCGTATGACGGCATGCGCAAGGACGAAGCGATCGCAGCTATCGCTGCTGACTTGCAGCGCGACGGACACGGCGAGGCGGCAGTTACTTATCGACTGCGCGACTGGCTGCTGTCGCGGCAGCGCTATTGGGGCTGTCCGATCCCGATCATCCACTGCAGCGCGTGCGGTGAGGTTCCGGTCTCCGACGACGAGCTGCCGGTCGAGTTGCCGCTGGCGGGTTACGAGCTGCGGCCCGAGGGCGGTCGGTCGCCGCTGCAGAGCGCTGAGGAGTGGGTGTCGGTGCGTTGCCCGAAGTGCGGCAGCGACGCGACACGCGACACCGACACGATGGACACGTTCGTCGACTCGTCCTGGTACTACCTGCGTTATCCGTCGTCGCAGGACGAGAAGCAGGCGTTCGACCCCGAGGTGGGCCGGCGCTGGCTGCCGGTCGATGAATACGTCGGCGGTGTTGAGCACGCCATCCTGCATCTGCTCTACTCGCGGTTTTTCGTCAAGGTGCTGCACGACATGGACCTGCTCGACTTCGTCGAGCCGTTCCGCCGGCTGACCAACCAGGGTCAGGTCATCAACGGTGGCAAGGCGATGTCGAAGTCGCTGGGCAATGGTGTCGACCTGGGTGTCGAGCTGTCGAAGTACGGACCTGATGCGATCCGCCTGACGATGTTGTTCGCCGGTCCGCCAGAGGACGACGTCGACTGGGCCGACGTGTCACCGACCGGCTCGGTGAAATGGCTGCAGCGCGTATGGCGGCTGTGCTCTGACGTGGGCCACTCAGCCAAAGGCAGCGATTCGACGGCCGGCGACGTGGCGATCCGCACACAGGTCCACCGTCTGGTCGCGGACGCGACCGACCACTGCGAGCACAAGCGCTACAACGTCGCGATCGCGCGGCTGATGGAGCTGACCAACGTCCTGCGCAAGGCGGTCGATGCGCCGACGCAAACCCCGGATGGCCAGATCGCGATCCGCGAGGGCGCGGAGGCACTGGCTCGCATCCTCAGCATTTTCGCGCCGTTCGCGGCCGAGGAGTTCTGGGAGCTGCTGGGCAACGAGCCGACTGTCGTGTGGGCCGGATGGCCGGAGACCGACCCGGCGCTGCTGGTCGAAGACACCGTCACGTGCGTGGTGCAGGTTGCGGGCAAGCTGCGCGACAAGTTCGACGTGCCGGCGGACATTACCGGCGAAGAGCTGGAGAAGCGCGCGCTGGCAAGTCACGCCGTACGACGTGCATTGGGCGACAGTCCGGTGCGCAACGTCATCGTGCGACCACCGCGGTTGGTCAACGTCGTCCCCGGTTGAGCGGTCCTAGGCTGCTCGCATGAGCCGTGGCGTTGCCGTTGTCACGGACTCGACTGCTGCACTGACCGAGCCGATACGCGAGCAGTACGACGTCCACGTCGTACCTCTGCAAGTGGTGCTCGGCAGCCGCGTCGGTGCTGAGGGTGTCGACGTCACGCCGGCGGATGTAGCGGCGGCCCTCGCAGCGCGCGCCCCCGTCAGCACGTCGCGGCCGTCACCTCAGACGTTCGCAGACACTTACCGACGACTCGCCGAAGACGGGGCGACCTCGATCGTCTCGGTGCACCTGTCCGCCCGACTGTCCGGGACGCTCGAGGCGGCGCAGCTCGCAGCGGCGGAGGCGCCGGTGCCCGTGCACCTTGTCGATTCGCAGTCGACCGCGATGGGTTTGGGTTTCCCGGTGTTGGCGGCAGCGGTCACCGCGGCAAAGACTGCGGCGACCACCGCAGTCGTCGCCGCAGCGGAGAAGGCGATCGAGCGAACGCGCGTGCTTTTCTACGTCGACTCCCTGGACGCCCTACGTCGCGGCGGTCGGATTGGGCAGGCGGCCGCTCTGGTCGGCGGGGCGCTGATGGTGAAGCCGATCCTGCATGTGCAGGACGGCCGCATCGGGCTGCTCGAGAAGGTGCGGACGGCGACGAAGGCGCTGGACCGGCTGGAGGACCTTGCAGTCGATGCGGCTGGTCCCGGAGCGGTCGATGTCGCGATCCACCATCTCGGCGCCGAGGCGCGGGCCGAGCGCATGGCCCAGCGGCTGCGGGCGCGCCTGCGTGGGCTGCGAAGCATCCACGTCAGCGAGGTCGGTGCCGTCGTCGGCGCGCACGTCGGGGTCGGCCTTCTCGGGGTCGTCGTCCACCGGCGCTGACACTCGGCGAGGCGGTCCACAGCTTTCGGCGCTCGGCGCTTTCGGCCGTACCTAGTTCCTAGCGTCGCGGCCATGCCCCCACCCGATGGCCAGGACGACGTCGCCAGGCAGCGACTGCTCGCGCTGGGGCTCGAGCCGCGGGGCTGGGTGCCCGACCAGACCGGCTACAGCTTTGACTCGCCGCCGCCGGGGCCGCCGGTCGCGGCTTCGCCGCCCGATCGATCTGCTCCGGGCGTGGCCCCGGTTGCGGTCCGCCCCTCGTGGCAGCCGGCTTGGCTCGACTCGGTGCTGGTCGCCGGGTCCAACCGCGCTCTTGTCGGTCTCGCCGCGGTCTGCGCCGGCTGTCTGCTCGTCACCGGCTGGGTCCTGCTGCATCCGCGCGCCCAAGCGGCGCCGCCGCCGGCACCCGCGCTGCCGGTGGCGGCGTTGCCGCTGCCGACCCCCAGCCCGGCGGGCATCGTGGTCGACGTCGGCGGCCGGGTACGTCGACCCGGTCTGGTGACGCTCTCGCCCGGCGCCCGTGTCGCCGACGCGATCCGGGCGGCCGGCGGTGTCGTGCGCGCGAGCGATCTGGCTCTGGTCAATCTGGCCGCTCTCGTGAGCGACGGTCAGCTCCTGCTCATCGGTGTTGCCGGTGCGGCGCCGGCGGACGGAGGCGTCGGCGGCAGCTCAGGACCGCTCAACCTCAACACCGCAACGGTGGATGCGCTCGACGGCTTGCCGGGAATCGGGCCGGTGCTCGCCCAGCGCATCGTCGACTGGCGATCGGCACATGGCAGCTTCCACAGCGTCAAAGATCTTGACCAGGTGTCCGGCATAGGGCCGTCGATCTACGCGGAGATCTCGCCGCTGGTCACCGTGTGAGGCCGCTGGGCAGGATCGACGCGCGGCTGGCGGTGCCGGCCGCGGCGGCCTGGATCGCGGCCGCGATCGGTCAGGGGCTCACGCCCCGCACCGGCGCGCTGGTCGCCGTTGCCAGCGCCGGGCTCGCCCTGGTCTTGGCAACAGCGCGCATCCGGACGGCAGCGGTAGCGGCTGTCGCTGCTGCGGCTCTGGGCGCCGGCTGCGGTGCCACAGCAATGGCGCTGCATCTCGCGGCGCTGCATCGTGGCGCCGTCGCCAACCTCGCACGAGCCGACCGGGACGTCGACCTGAGTCTCCGGTTGGTCCGCGACCCGATCGTCGTCACCGGGCACGGCGGGCGCTCACTCACGGTTGTCGACGCGACCGCCTACGCCGTCCGTGCCCCCGATGGTGAGTGGGTCGCGGATCACGCACCGGTGACGGTCTTCGCCCTGGCGGGGAGCTGGCTAGGCCTGCTGCCAGGCCAGCGGCTCACCGTGTCCGGGCGGCTGCGCCCGCCCCGACACGGTGACCTCGTCTCCGCCGTCGTGTTCGTCGCCGGCTCGCCGCACCTCGTCGGCCGGCCGCCGGTGTGGCAACGCTGGGCCGGGCGGGTTCGGACCGCCCTTCGCAACGCGTGCATGGGCCTCGGCGCCGACGAGCGTGGCCTGGTGCCCGGGCTCGTCCTTGGCGACGTCGCCGCGATGCCACCGGACCTGACCGCCGCGTTTCGCGTCACCGGACTGACGCACCTCAATGCTGTGTCCGGCGCCAACGTCGCGATCGTCGTGGGTGCCGTCCTGGCCGGCGCAAGCCGTGCGGGCATAGGTCGGCGTTGGCGGTTCGCGGCGGCCATCGCCACGCTGCCGGCGTTCGTCGTACTGGTCCGGCCGTCGGCGAGCGTGCTGCGGGCCGCGGTGATGGGCGCGGTGGTGCTGGTCGCTGGACTCGTCGGGCGGCGCGCCCCGTCGTTGCCAGTGCTCTCGGCCGCGGTGCTGGGGCTGGTCGTCGTTGACCCCTTTCTCGCACGCCGCCCCGGGTTTGCGCTCTCGGTCCTCGCCACCGCGGCGATCGTTGTCGTGGCGCCGCGTTGGACCACTCGCTTGTCGGCCCATTTGCCCCGGGCGCTTGCCGCAGCGGTGGTGGTTCCGGCGGCGGCCCAGCTGGCGTGTACGCCGGTGCTCGTCGCGGCGTTCGGGCAGCTGACGCCGCTCGCCGTCCCGGCGAACCTGCTCGCCGCGCCGGCTGTGGCTCCGGCGACGCTGGCCGGCATCGCGTGCGCGCTTCTCGCAGTCGTCTCGCCGACGCTGGCCGTCATACCCGCGCACGTCGCGGGGTTGGCGGCAGGTTGGTTGGCGCTGGTCGCGCGGACGTTAGCCGCTGTTCCCGGCGCGGGGGCGTGAAATGCTTGACCGGTGCCCGCCGTAACGCTCGTCGTCGGCGACGAGGAGCTGTTGGTTGCGCGAGCTATCGCTGCGGTCATCGCTGCAGCGCGCTCGCGAGCGGGCGACGACGTGCCTGCTCATGATGTCGAGGCCGGTGAGCTCACCCTCGACATGCTGGCCGAGCTGACCTCGCCGTCGCTGTTCGGCGATGCGCGCGTGGTCGTCATACGGGCCGCCCAGGACGCGTCGAAGGAGCTGGCCGCAGCGCTGGAAGGGTTCGCGACGACTGGAGCGGAGGAGGTCGACCTGGTCGCCGTGCATGCCGGCGGCGCGAAGGGCAAGGCCGTGCTGGAGGCGCTCAAGGGCTCGGGTGCGCTTGTGGTCCAGGCGCCGCGGGTGAAGAGCACGAAGGACCGCGAGCAGTTCGTCACCGACGAGGTCCGCGCGGCCGGGGGCAGCATCTCCCGTGACGCAGCAGCTGATCTGGTGGCCTCGATCGGGACGGACCTGCGCGAGTTGGCGACGGCGTGCGCCCAGCTGGTCACCGACGTCGGGCCCAAGGTCGGGCCGGACGAGGTCGCCGCCTACTACCGCGGCCGGGCCGAGTCGACCGGCTTCGCGGTAGCCGATCGGGCCGTTGAAGGCGATGTCGGCGCAGCCCTCGAGACGCTGCGCTGGGCATTCGCGACAGGCATGGACCCAGTGCTTGTGAGCGCGGCGCTCGCCTCCAACCTGCGCACGATCGCCGCCGTTGGCGCGGCCGGGCGCGGCTCGCCCGATGCGCTTGCTGGGCCGCTCGGCATGCCCGCCTGGAAGATCCGCCGAGCGCAAGGTTGGCTCAAGCGCTGGAAGCCCGAGGCGCTCTCTGAGGCCGTTCGAGCGGTGGCGCTCGCTGACGCCGACATCAAGGGTGAGGGGGCGGACGCGGCCTTTGCGGCGGAGAGCGCCGTCATGACCGTGGCGCAGTGTGCGGCCCGATGACCGAACCCAGCCCGGCAACCGTGCAGAAGCCGCCGCTGTATTGGCGGCTGCTTCGGTTGCGTGCGATCCGACCCAGCGGGTGGCAGCGCGCGCTGCTCGTGGAGGGCGTTGTCGCGGTGGCGGTGGTGCTGGTGCTCGCCGACGTGGCGAGCGCGTGGACGCTCCTAGCCCTGCCGCTCGCGGCAGCGCTGGTCGTGAAGGGTCACGACGTCCTGGCGGCCATGCTGAGCGGCCGGAGGAGTTAGAGGGACTTCGCCTTCAGGGCCATCGCGGACTTGCGGTTGGCAGCCTGGTTCTGGTGGATGACGCCCTTGCTCGCGGCCTTGTCGAGCAGCCGGGAGGCGCTCTGGAGTGCGGTGGCGGTGGCGGCGGCGTCGCCCGAGTCGGCAGCCTCGCGGAAGCGGCGGACGGCAGTCTTGAGCTCGCTCTTGACCGCCTTGTTGCGCAGGCGGCGGCGCTCGTTCGTGCCGATGCGCTTGATCTGGCTCTTGATGTTGGCCACGCGGGGTCTACCTCATATCTCGGGAATCGACCGACAAGATTACCAGCGGAACCGGCTGTATCGCCAAATCGCGTTGATCATGAGCCGGTCAGCGCGACACGCGGGCGAGTCGCGCTGAGGCGCTCATGATCATTTGTGGACCCGGGGCGACGGTGCGTTCATGCGACCATGGTGCGTGTCCACCGATCCGGCGCGCATCCGGAATTTCTGCATCATCGCGCACATCGATCACGGCAAGTCGACGCTTGCCGACCGGATGCTGGACCTCACCGGGCTTGTCGACGCGCGGAACATGCGCGCCCAGTACCTCGACCGGATGGACATCGAGCGCGAGCGCGGCATCACGATCAAGGCCCAGAATGTCCGGCTGCCCTGGAAGGTCGAGGGCGTCGACTACGTGCTCGACCTCATCGACACCCCGGGCCACGTGGACTTCTCGTACGAAGTGTCGCGGTCGCTGGCCGCGTGCGAGGGCGCCATCCTGCTCGTCGACGCGGCACAGGGGATCGAGGCGCAGACGCTCGCGAACCTCTACCTCGCGCTCGAGAACGACCTGCACATCATCCCGGTGCTCAACAAGATCGACCTGCCGGCGGCGCAGCCGGACAAGTACGCCGACGAGCTTGCGCACATCATCGGGTGCGAGCCGACCGACGTGCTGCGGGTGAGCGCGAAGACCGGCGAGGGCGTGCGCGACCTGCTCAACGAGGTGGTGAAGCAGGTGCCGCCACCCGTCGGCGTGGCCGACGCCTCGCCGCGCGCGATGATCTTCGACTCCGTCTTCGACCAGTACCGCGGCGTCATCGCCTATGTCCGCATGGTCGACGGTCACCTGACGACACGCGACCGCATGCTCATGATGTCGACCGGCGCCACGCACGAGACGCTCGAGGTCGGCGTCATCTCACCCGAGCCCAAGCCGACCGGACGACTCGGCGTCGGCGAGGTTGGTTACGTCATACCGGGCGTGAAGGAAGTCCGGCAGGCACGCGTCGGCGACACGATCACCACCGCGTCCAAGCCGGCCAAGGAGATGCTGGCCGGCTATCGGCATCCCAAGCCGATGGTCTACTCCGGGCTCTATCCGATCGACGGCTCCGACTATCCGGTGCTGCGCGACGCGCTCGATAAGCTTCAGCTCAACGACGCCGCGCTCGTCTATGAGCCGGAGACGTCGATCGCACTCGGGTTCGGCTTTCGCTGCGGCTTCCTCGGCCTGTTGCACATGGAGATCGTGCGCGAGCGGCTGGAGCGCGAGTTCGACCTCGCACTCATCTCGACCGCGCCGAACGTGGTCTACCGCGTCATCCTCGAGACGGGCGAAGAGCTCATCGTGACCAACCCGGCCGACTGGCCGGCCGGGCAGAAGATCGCCGAGATCTACGAGCCGGTGGTCGACGCAATGGTGCTGTTGCCGACCGACTATGTCGGTTCGGTGATGGAGCTTTGCCAGCAGCGCCGCGGCGCGCTGAAGGGGATGGACTATCTCTCGACCGACCGCGTCGAGCTCAAGTACGTGCTGCCGCTCGCGGAGATCATCTTCGACTTCTTCGACCAGCTGAAGTCGCGGACCCGTGGCTATGCGTCGCTCGACTATGAGCCCGCGGGGGAGCAGCAAGCCGATCTCGTGAAGGTCGACATCCTGCTGCAAGGCGAGCCTGTGGACGCGTTCAGCGCGATCGTGCACAAGGACAAGGCCTATGCCTACGGCACCGCGATGGCGCAGAAGCTGCGCGAGCTGATCCCGCGGCAACAATTCGAGGTGCCGATCCAGGCCGCGATCGGTTCACGGGTCATCGCGCGCGAGAACATCCGCGCTATGCGCAAGGACGTGCTCGCGAAGTGTTACGGCGGTGACATCACCCGCAAGCGCAAGCTGCTGGAGAAGCAGAAGGAAGGCAAGCGGCGGATGAAGATGGTCGGTCGCGTCGAGGTCCCACAAGAAGCGTTCATCGCCGCGCTGTCGACGACGCCCAAGGAGAACTGACTTGTCAGGACGGCCACGGTTCAACTGGTCGTTGAGAGCCTGACAAGGTGCCGTCGACACTGCCGGACGGCGAACCTGCGCCTCTGGACGGCTCCCTGCCCGACGCTGCGCTCGAGGGTGCGGCGGACCGGCCACTCGGCATCTACATACACATCCCGTTCTGTGCAACGCGGTGTGGCTACTGCGACTTCAACACCTATACGGCGACTGAGCTCGGGGGTGGTGCGACGCAGGCGACCTACGCCGACAGTGTCGTAGCCGAGCTCGAACTCGCCGCGAAGGTGCTCGGGCCGGGGCTGCGTCCGGCCGAGACTGTCTTCTTCGGCGGCGGAACTCCTACCTTGCTGCCGGCTGCGGATCTCGTGCGCATCCTCGAGGCGATCCGCTCGCGCTTCGGACTCGCGCCGGGTGCCGAAGTGACCACCGAGTCCAACCCCGAGTCTGTTGACCGCGCGGCACTGCAGGCGTTGCGGGCCGGCGGTTTCACCCGTATCTCGTTCGGCATGCAGTCAGCGCGGAACCACGTGCTCGCCGTGCTTGACCGGCAGCACACGACCGGTCGCGTGCAACAAGTTGTTGGCGAGGCCCGCGACGTCGGTTTCGACAACGTCAACGTCGACCTCATCTATGGCGCGCCGGGGGAGAGCGACGACGACTGGCGCGCGTCGCTTAACGCGGCGATCGACACCGGCGTCGATCACCTGTCTGCCTATGCGTTGATCGTCGAACCGGGCACGCGGCTTGCTGCGCGCGTCACTCGCGGCGAGTTGCCGATGCCGGATGACGACGTGCTTGCGGATCGGTATGAGATCGCTGACGAGTTGCTGGCCGCGGCCGGCTTCGACTGGTACGAAGTCTCCAACTGGGCTCGCAATGACTCGGCGCGCAGCCGGCACAACCTCCTGTACTGGACCGGCGGCGACTGGTGGGGCGCCGGTCCGGGTGCACACAGTCACGTCGGCGGTGTGCGCTGGTGGAACGTCAAGCATCCAGCGGCTTATACGCAACGCCTAGCCGAGCAGCTGTCGCCCGCGCACGCTCGCGAGGTCTTGGACGCGCCGACGCGCACGGTTGAGGACGTGATGTTGCGACTGCGACTTCGGGAGGGCCTACCCACGTCGATCTCCCTCGACGAGGCGGCAGTTCAGCAGTCGTTGGCGGACGGACTCGTGGACCAGGCGTCGTATGACGCCGGACGGCTGGTGCTGACTTTGCGCGGACGGCTACTGGCCGATGCCGTCATACGGGATGTGTTGGGTTAGCCGGTTAGGCGGCGGTCAACACCGGAGGCGGCAGCACACCTTCGTCGTCGAACACGAGTGTTCCGTTGCACAGAAGCGCCCAGCCCTGCTCCCAGTGGTCGGAGACGACGCGGGCGGCGCGGGCATCCGGGCTGTCACTGTGGGGACAAGCCGGCTGGTGCGAACACGACATCTGGATCACCTCGTGGAGGTATCTGTTACCTCCTCAACGAGCGACCTGGCCGCGGGGTAACGCGGCCGCCACCCGGTATTAGTCGTTCGGGTCCGGGAGATTCTCACTCTTCAGGTCGATGCCCGAACCGGTGGTGGCTGGCTCGGACCGCTCATTCGCCCGGTCGTCGGGATCAGGCTCGTGGCCTCCACCGCCGGTGACCTGCGCGTTTGCAAGATCGGGCTGCTGACTCGACTCGGTCATGATGTCGTCGTACCCAGGTGGAATGCGGTGACCAACCTCGGGAGTTGACACAGATATGGGAATCTTCCGGTTGAACCACGCGGTCCTCTATGTCCGCAATTTGGCGGAGACGGTTGCCTTCTACGAGGACGTGCTGGGTTTTCGGCGGATCGACGAGATGACGCCGGACGGTTTCGCGGGTGCGGCGTTTCTGCGCGCTCCCGAGTCCACGAATGATCACGACCTCGGCCTGTTCGAGATCGGCGCGGGCGCCGGGCCATCGCTTGCCGGTCAGCAGACGGTCGGCCTCTATCACCTCGCCTGGGAAGTCGACACTCTCGCGACACTCGAGGCGACCGCGCAGAAGCTCACGGCTGCCGGTGCGTTGGTCGGTGCTTCGGACCACGGCACGACGAAAAGCCTTTACGGTCGCGACCCCAACGGCATCGAGTTCGAGATCGTGTGGCTCATCCCCGCGGACTTGCTCGACGACTCTGCGCGTGATGCTCGCAAGCGCATCGCGCCTCTCGACCTTGACAAGGAAAAGCAGCGGTATGGCGCCGCCACACGTGGCGGAATCGGCATCAGCGTCCCCGCCCACTGACGTTGAGTGCAACGTTCACGCTCGCTTCGCGGCCCTGAAATCGACGTGAACGTCGCACTCAACGATCGCTTTTAGTTCAGTGGCTGCGAGGTCGGCGCGGCGCCTAGGGGCCTGCCGCCGTAGATGACGTGGCCGTTGGCGTCCTGATACGTCAGCCACGGCACGGTCTTGACGTTCTGGTCGACACCCGGCTTGCCGTAGTTGCAGACGCCTGTCGGGAAGGCCTGTTCCAGCCGCTTCCACTGGTCGTCGGTGAACGTCACCGGATAGTCGCTGCGGCTAAGCGGCTTCAGCTGGCACTTGAGCACGTCATCGGTCATCGGCTCGCCCGCGCCGAAGCGCGGCGTGCCGTAAGGCTCGACCGTCTCGTCGCACACCCACGACTGGATGTCGACGCCGGAGCCATCCGTGCACCGGTCGGTCAGATCTGTCGGCTTGTCCTCGATGATCTTCTGCGGCCGCGGCACGTCGCGGTGGTCGGCGTCGACAGCAGCGAGCCATCGGTCCATCGCGAACACTGACTCGTCGACATAGTTGGTGTCGCCCATCAGCGGGACCTGTCCACGCCAGAGCACCTGGTTGGCCGCGGTGCCGAAGTTGCGCATCAGCCGCGCACGCATCGCGTAGGTCCGATAGACGTCGTGGAAGGCGCCGGGGTCCGGGCCACGGAGATCGATGATCGCGACCTCGTTGAGGTGGTCCGCGGTGTCGACGAGGCCGGTGCGGTAGACGCGGTAGAGGCCGGCTGCGTCAGCTATCGACCGAGCTTTCTGGTCATTGCCGTCGATGTCGAGGCCACCGAGATTGCTGTTGATGTCGACGAACTGTGCCGCCGTCAGCTGCCCTTCCAGTAGTCCCTTCAACCCGTACTGGATGCCGACGTTGTCGAACGGCCGGTTGGCGAAGCCGTCCGACGCCCGCCGGCCCACGACGTTGACCGTGTAGTCCTGCAACGTGCAGCGCACGCCGTGCTTGTTGGTCTTCGCGTTGTATTGCTTGCTCGCCGGCAGTCCCGCGCAGCTGTGCGTCGGGTCGCCGCCGTTCGGAATGACCGACGTGAACGTGACGGGGTTCCCGACGTTGGGGTGATCGAGTACGGCGCTCATCTGCGCCGGCGTCCACGCGTCACCTGCGTCCCAGCGGGAGGGGTCCTGCCAGTAGCGCAGCAGCATCAGGTAGTCGACATATTCCATCGACGACGACCACGCATCCGTGAACGAGCACTGCGGCGTGAGGCCCTGATAAACGCCCGGGTAGGTGTTCGCGACCTGTTGCTGCACCAGCGAGCCGCCGGAGCAGCCGCTACCGATCGTCCAGCGCACCGTGCCGTAGTGATCGATCGCATATTCCTTCGTCATGATCAGCGACTCCGCTTGCACGACGAGGTTGCAGTTGTGACCGGCGTTGTCGAGCGCGTTGGAGATGACGATGAAGCCACCGCCGACGATGCCCTGGTCAGTCGTGCCGGGAGCTGACGCCGACTGGTACTGCTCGTCGCAGCTCGCGCCGTGCGTGATGACCATGCGGTGGTTGAACTGCTTCTGCGGCGCCCAGGCGGTCCACAACTTGGCGGGCTGCCACAACGCGGTGATCGAGTATTGGTCGCGATCGATGTAGCCCGTCTCGGTCCGGTAGATGAACGGGACCGTCACGCCGTCGGTTGTCGTCGTCGTCGAGATCTCAAACGACGGCGGGGGGCTCTTCGGGTCATAGGCGTGCGTGCCGCCGTCGGTGCCGACATAGGTATAGGTGAATGTCGGCTTGGCATAGCACTTCGGGGACTTGCTGTTGTTGCTGCACGTCCACGGCTCGATCTGCGGTCCGGAGATGACCGGCCCACCGAGCGGATGGTTGGTGATCGTGAGCCCCGCGCCTTGCACGCCGGGCGCGGTGGCCGTGAGGGTGTTCTCGCCCAGCTCCAGCCCCGTGATCAACCCAAGGCCGTTGCCGTCGCTGTGACTCTGGAAGTCCGACGTGATGTCCTTGCCGTTCAGCGTGACGTGGACCGACTCGGGGTCCGCGCCTGGCGCGGTGATCTGCACCAGAGCGTCGTCGCCCGAGATGAGGTCGGCACGGTTCGACACCGTCGTGATCTTTATGACGCCGCCCGAGGCGGTCGAGTTCGCGATCGAGACGCCGGTGAGCGCGCCGGCCAGGAGGACCAGCGGCAGACCGAGGGTCACCGTGCGATAGGGCAGACGACGCGACATGATTTCTCCAAAGGCCGAGGCGCCGATCAATTCGCCATAAATCACCCGTTTCCTTTTGTGCAACGATCCGATTCGACTCAACCGACGAAGACCTGTCGTGAACGACGGACGCGCCTGGGAGCGGCCCGTGCAAATGCACGAGACGGATGCCGAACTTCTGTCGCGCATCCCCCGAGGCGATGAGGCCGCCCTGGAGAAGCTCTACCAGCGGTATGGCGCCGCCTGCTTCGCGCTCGCCCGCCGACTGCTCGATGACGCCGGCCTCGCCGAGGACGTCACCCAGCAGGTCTTTCTCGCGCTCTGGCAGGGTCACGGCTACGACCCAGCCCGCGGCGCCGTGAGCACCTGGTTGCTCTCCGTCACGCATCACAAGGCCGTCGACGCGATCCGCCGGGAGGGCCGGCAACGCAAGGTCGCCTCGCACGACCCGCTCACCGAGCTCGCGGCCGCGCCTGCTCCCGACGACGAGGCGTGGCGGCTGTTGCGGGCCGAGCGCACTCGCGCCGCGCTGCGTACCTTGACTGCTGAGATGCGCGAGGTCCTGCTGCTTGCCTACTACGGCGGCTACACCCAGCGTGAGATCGCCGACCTGACCGGCCTGCCGCTGGGCACGGTGAAGAGCCGCACGCTTGCCGCGATGAATCGGCTGCGCAAGGAGCTGAGTGCGGTGGACGACCGATGACCGGGCACGAGTTCTGGGAGGAGCAGGCGGCGGGTTATGCGCTCGACGCTCTCGAGCCCGACGAGACGACCGAGTTCTTGCGGCATCTCGACGACTGCGAGCAGTGCCGCCAGCTGGTCGATGAGCACGCACTGGTGGCGGCGCAACTCGGTGCTCTCGCGTATGACGACCGACCCGCGCCTAGGTGGTCACACGTGCGCGCCGGCATCGTTGGCGACAGCGGCCAGCCGGCCACGGACAACGTCATACCTCTTCGTCGGCGCCGTGTCGCCGTGGCGCTGACAGCCGCCGCGGCCGCCGCCGCAGCAGTCGTCGGCGTCACGGTCTGGCAGACAGGCGGCTCCGCGCACGGACCGCTGACGTCCGCGTCCGCTTGCGCCAACACCGCCGGGTGTCATGTCGTCGCGTTGCGTGCGGTAGGTCGTACAGCCGCGTCAGTGCTCGTGTATGGCGACACCGCCTCAATCGTGTCGATGCAAGCACCGCCGCAGGGCAGCGAGTGGGCGCTGTGGCAGCTCCCGCACGCCGGCGGTCCCAAGCTGCTCGCGGTCTTCGACAACCATGGGACACGTGCGTCACTCGATGGGGCATATGCGGACACAACCGGATTTGCCGTAAGCCGGGAAGCCGCGGGAACCACGCCCGTCACCCCCTCGATCGTCGTAGCCTCCGGCCCAACTTCCTGACACGTCTGGGCCATCTTTGGCCGAAGGTCAATCCGTTTCCCCCGCAACGACGAAAGCCACCTGAGCACACAGGCTCTACGTCGTGAAAGGGGAGAGCAGTGATCGCTATCCATTCGAGACGACGACGTCTCGCCGCACTCACTGGTACGGGTGCGCTGCTGGCCGCGAGTGCGGTCGCGCTGTCGTCGGGCTCGGCTTACGCATCGAGTCACCGCGAGGCTCCGCTGATCTCCGGCGACCCGCGCGCGGACAACACCGACACGTATGCGTTCGTCAGCCCGGATGCGCCCGACACCGTGACACTCATCGCGAACTGGTATCCGTTCGAAGAGCCCAACGGCGGGCCGAACTTCTACACCTTCGCGACGCATGCGCGTTACAACATCGACGTCGACAACAACGGTGACGGCAAGGCCGACGTCATCTACACGTGGCAGTTCCAGAACCACATCCGTGACGCCGCAGGTCAGTTCTTGTACAACACCGGCGTCGTCAACCACCTCACCGACACCACGCTGAACTACTACCAGACCTACAACCTGACCGAGACCAAGAACGGTCAGACGACGACGCTGCTGAAGAACAAGATCGCGGCGCCCTCAGACGTCGGTGTCAAGTCGATGCCGGACTACTCGACATTGCGCAACGAGGCGATCGCTCAAGGAACGTTCAGCGACGGCAAGACCTACGTCGGTCAGGCGGACGACCCGTTCTTCCTCGACCTGCGCGTCTTCGACCTGCTGTATGGCGGCGACCTCTCCGAGGCCGGCCACGACACGCTCGACGGTTACAACGTCAACACCATTGCGTTGCAGGTGTCGAAGTCGGATCTAGCGCTGAACGGCAACGCGACGAACAACCCGGTCATCGGCGTCTGGAGCACCACCGATCGTCGGGCCGCGACGGCCTACTCGGCCAGTGGCCAGTCAACGAGCGGCAAGTGGGTGCAGGTGTCCCGACTGGGCAACCCGCTGGTCAACGAGGCCGTCGTGCCGCTGAAGTACAAGGACGCCTTCAATGGCCTGCAGCCCTATCAGGACCACACGGTGGCGCCTGTCGTCGCCAAGGTGACCGACCCGATCGTTCCGCATCTGATCCAGGCGATCTACGGGATCCCGGCTCCGCCGACCCCCCGCAAGGACCTGGTCGAGATCTTCCTGACGGGCATCTGCAAGGCCTGCGGCCCGATCCAGGCAGACCTCAACTCGCAGTTGCTGAACAAGGGCGTCAACCCGAAGAACTTCGTCCCGTCCGAGGAGCTGCGGCTGAACACAGCGATCCCACCGACCGCGCAGCCGAACCGCCTCGGTGTCCTCGGCGGCGACCTGCAGGGCTTCCCGAATGGTCGTCGGCTCAGTGACGACGTCATCGACATCGCCCTGCAGTCGCTCGAGGGTGCGGCGCAGTCCGGTCACCTGGTCTCCGCACTCGCGGCCGGTGACGGTGTCGACGCCAACGACGTTCCGTTCGACGCGCATTTCCCGTATATCGCCCTGCCGCACACCGGCTCGGTGAACCAGGCATCTGCCAGCTCCACGGCGGTGCTGCCTGGTGGCGGTGGCTCGTCGTTCCGCGGCTTCGATGCCACGCGCACGTTTGCCCTCGCAGGCATCGGTGTCGCGCTGCTGGCCGCCGCTGCGTTCGGCCTTCGCCGTCGCTCGCTCGTCACTCACTGAGTCAGGAGAAGCACATGAGCTCAGTTGTCGTTGTCGGCCGTGAGATGCGTCCGCGGCTTCCGATGATCGCACTTGCAGCCGTCGGTGTGGCCGCACTTGCCACTGCGATCGCGATGGCCGGCAACGGCACTGGCTCGAGGTCTGTCCAGTCGGCCGTCGGCGCTTCGGCGCCGGCGGCCGGTGGATCGCCTCTTGCCGCCGAGATCGCGCGCACGCAGCAACACCTGCGCGAGGTGCCACGCGACTACGAGGCATGGGCGACTCTTGGCTTCGACTATGTCCAGCAGGCGAAGCTGACCGTCGACCCGACGTACTACCCCAAGTCTTCCGCTGCGTTGCAGCGTTCGCTGTTGCTGAGCCGCAGCAACAACTTCGTGGCGATGGCAGGCGAGGCGACGCTCGCCTCGGCTCGCCATGACTTTCACGCGGCTTTGCAATGGTCGCGCCGCGGCCTGCGCATCGACCCGCAGAGCGCGGTCCTGTATGGCGCCCTGACGGACGCCTTGACCCAACTCGGTCATTACTCGGCCGCGGCGCGGGCCGCGGCGCACATGGAACAGCTGAGCCCGGGCACGCCGGCGGAATCCCGGCTGTCTTACGCCGCGGAGCTCAGCGGCGACGAGGCATTCGCCATCCGCTTCATGCGGCTTGCGCTGAGCAACGCCGCAACTCCAGCCGACGTCGCGTTCGCGCGCTACTACCTGGGCCAGCTCGACCTCAACGCCGGACACCCGCAAGCCGCGCTCCGCCAGTTCACCCGCGGCCTGGCCGATGCCCCGACCGACACCACGCTGTTCGAAGGCCGCGCCAAGGCAGAGGCGGCGCTCGGTGCAACCGCTCGCGCGCTGGCCGACTACCGCACCGTCGTCGCACGTGTGCCACAGCCGGGCTACGTCCTCGAATACGGCGAACTGTTGCAGTCAGTCGGTCGAGTCGGCGCGGCCGAACAGCAATGGAAGCTCTTCCGGACTGAAGAGCGTCTGTTCGCTGCCAATGGCGTGACGCTCGACGTCGACCAAATCTTGTTCGACGCTGACCACGGCAACTCGGCTGTCGCCGTACAAGCCGGTGCGCGGGCGCTGCGGACCCGCCCGTTCCTCGACACGTACGACGCCTACGGTTGGGCGCTGCACCGCGCCGGCGACGATCGGCAAGCATTGGTGGCGGCGAACGCAGCCCTGCGCACCGGCATGCACAACGCGCTCTTCTTCTTCCACCGTGGCCAGATCGAGCGCTCGCTCGGCAACGTGTCCGCGGCGCATCGTGACCTCGCCCGGGCACATCAGATCAATCCGTATCTGCAGGTCCCGCGATGAAGCGGATCGGCACAGTCGCGACGCTGGTCATCCTGGTCCTCATCGGGTGGGCCGGGGTCGCTTCGGCTCATCCGCTCGGCAACTTCACGATCAACCACTACGACGGGCTGGCGTTCTCGACGACATCCGTCGTCGACACGGCTGTCGTCGACACCGCAGAGATCCCTACTGAACAAGCACGCGACGCCGTAGACGCGAATGGCGACGGAACGATCTCGGCCGGCGAACGGTCAACGTACGCCGCGACGATGTGCGCGCGCATCGCCGGCGCCGTACGCCTCGACGTCGCCGGCGCGCCGGCACCCTTCGTCGTGACGAGCTCGGACTACAGCTATCGACCAGGTGCCGCCGGGTTGCACACCGCCCGGCTGGTCTGCATGCTGCGGGCACCCGCCGACCTGCGCCGCGGCGGCGAGGTCGCGTTCGCGGACAACGTTGACAGCGACCACATCGGGTGGCGCGAGATCACCGCCAAAGGCACCAACACCCATCTCGTCCGGTCACCGGTGCCGGACCGGAGCGTCAGCGACACGCTGCTGCATTACCCCAACGACTTGCTGTCATCGCCACTCGATGTTCGCCGCGCCGACATCACGGTCCGGACAGGCGCGGGAACCTCGACATTCGCCGCCGGCATTGCGGCAGTTCCCGGTGCCGGGCCGATCGCTCGTCTGGTCGAGCACCTCAACGGGTTCTTCACGGCACTCGCCGGCGCCCGGCACCTCACACTCGGCGTCGGGTTGCTCGCCGTTCTCGTCAGTCTCTTGCTCGGTGCCTCGCACGCTGCGCTACCGGGACACGGCAAGACCGTGATGGCGGCCTACCTTGCCCGCAAAGGCACGGACGGGCGACGCGGCTCGACCCGCGACGCCGTCATCGTCGGTGCCACCGTGACCGTGACGCACACGCTCGGCGTCCTTGCGCTCGGTCTTGCCCTCTCGTTGTCGTCGTCGCTTGCGGGGGAGAGCGTCACGAGCGACCTCGGCATCGTCTCGGGCAGCCTGGTCGCCGTCATCGGCGTCGCCCTGCTGTTTTCCGCGTTGCGACACCGCCGCGCGGACGCGCACGAGCACGACCACGAGCACGGTCATGACCACGACCATCACCACGGACATGACCACGACCACGTGCACACGCACGAGCGCGGCTCGCGGCGCGCGGGTCTCGTCGGGATGGGCGTGGCCGGTGGCCTCGTGCCCTCCCCGTCCGCGCTGGTCGTGCTGCTGGGCGCGATTGCGCTCGGCCGGACCTGGTTCGGTGTCGCGCTCGTCCTGTCCTACGGCGTCGGCATGGCGGCCACCCTGACCGCGGCCGGCATCCTCCTGGTCCGGCTGTCCAACCGCTGGGCAGGCCGGGTTGCGCATCGGTTCGGGGCGGCTCGGCTGGCCGGTGCGGCACCGGTGATGACCGCCGGGCTCGTCGTGGTGGTCGGTCTCGGTCTGGCGACCCGCAGCCTCGCGGTATGACGCACCGGCGCCGGCAGCGCCGTACAATTGGCACTCGGGACAGGTGAGTGCCAACGGCGGGAGGTGCGGCATGGCGGACGAACGTCGTCTCGACGTGCTGCGCGCGATCGTCGAGGACTACGTGTCGACCAACGAGCCCGTCGGTTCCAAGTCTCTGGTCGAGCGCCACCAGCTCGGTGTGTCACCCGCGACGGTGCGCAACGACATGGCGGTGCTCGAGGAAGAGGGCTACATCACGCAGCCGCACACGAGTGCCGGCCGCGTGCCCACCGACAAGGGCTATCGCCTGTTCGTCGACCGACTGTCGTCGGTGAAGCCGCTGTCGCAAGCCGAACGCAGCGCGATCGACTCGTTCCTGCGCGGCGCGGTCGACCTCGACGACGTGGTCCACCGCACCGTGAAGCTGCTCGCCCAGCTGACGCACCAGGTGGCGGTCGTGCAATATCCAACGCTGTCGCGCGCGGCCGTGCGCCATCTCGAGATCGTGCACATCTCCGACACTCGGGTGCTCGTCGTCCTCATCACTGACGCGGGTCGCGTCGAGCAGCGCATGGTCGACTTGCCGACGCCGATCACCCCCGAGGGGGTCGCGGACGTCCGCGCGCTGTTCACCACGCGCATTGCCGACAGTCTGTTGCGCGACGCTCCGGGCTTGCTATCCGATGTGCCGGACGTGGTGTCACCGCATGATCGCGGCAACATTGACGCCATCTTGTCGACCGTGCTCGAGGCACTTGTCGAGCATCCGGAAGAACGCATCGTTCTCGCCGGCCGCGCCAACCTCGCGCGGACCGGCGCACTCGACTTCCCGGGCACGATCCGGCCGGTGCTCGAAGCGTTGGAGGAACAGGTCATCTTGTTGCGTTTGTTCAGCGAGGTCTTCGATGCGCAGAGTGTGCGCGTCAGCATCGGCGAGGAGAACGCGCACGAGGGCTTGTGGACCGCGTCCGTCGTGACCACCGGGTATGGCGCGGGCGAGTCGCCCGTTGCCGGCCTCGGCATCGTCGGGCCGACGCGCATGGACTACCCGGGCACGATGGGTGCGGTGCGTGCGGTTGCTCGCTACGTCGGCCAGATCATCGCGGAGGGCTGAGGACTCCCGATGCCGCCACGTGACTATTACGCCATCCTCGGCGTGCCGCGAACCGCGACCGCCGATGAGATCAAGAAGGCCTACCGACGACTCGCGCGCGAGCTGCACCCCGACCTCAACCCGTCGGCGGAAGCGCAGGAGCGGTTCAAGGAGGTCACCGCGGCATACGAAGTGCTGTCGGACCCGCAGAAGCGAGAGATCGTCGATCTGGGTGGCGACCCGCTGGCTCCCGGCGGTGGTGGTGGCGCGGGGGCCGGGCCGTTCGCCGGCTTCGCGGACATCATGGACGCGTTCTTCGGCGGCGCGACGATGGGTCGCGGCCCGCGCACGCGCATCCGTCCTGGTGCCGACGCGCTCGTGCACCTCGATCTCGACCTGGCCGAGGCAGCCTTCGGTGCTTCGCGCGACCTGACGCTCGACACCGCCATCCTGTGCGCCCGCTGCCAGGGTGCGGGCACCGCGCCGGGCACCCACCCGGAGACCTGCCAGACCTGCAACGGTCGCGGCGAGGTGCAGTCGGTGCAGCGCTCGTTCCTCGGTCAGCTCGTCACCTCGCGTCCGTGCCCGGAGTGCGGCGGTGTCGGCACGCGCATCCGGCATCCATGCCCGGACTGTGCGGGCGAAGGCCGAGTGCGCGCGCGCCGGACCATCACCGTCAAGGTGCCGGCCGGTGTCGAGGACGGCATGCGGTTGCGGCTGTCCGGCGAGGGGGAGATCGGGCCCGGCGGGGGCCCGGCGGGCGACCTCTACGTCGAGATCCGCGAGCGGGCGCACCAGGTGTTCACTCGCGATGGCGACGACCTGCACTGCCGGGTGCACTTGCCGATGACCGCAGCGGCGCTCGGCACCACGGTGAAGTTCGACACGCTCGACGGACCCGAGACGTTGAACATCCGAGCCGGGACGCAGGCTGGGTCGGTGGTCACCCTGCGCGGTCGCGGCGTACCGCATCTGTCGCGCGGCGTTGGCCGCGGCGATCTGCACGTGCACCTCGACGTAGAGACGCCGGCGAAGCTCGACGCCGACCAGGAACGGCTGCTCCGTGAGCTGGCCAAGCTACGCGGTGAGGACAGCAGTGACTACACGGTTTCCACGGCCGACGAGGCGCCGAACGGTGGGCTGTTCTCGCGGTTGCGCGACGCCTTCAAGTGACAGCGCCGCTGTTCTTCGTCGATCCGGAGTCTTTGGCCGCGGACCGCATCATCGTCGCGGGGGATGAAGGTCGGCATGCTGCCGACGCACGACGGCTTCGCGTCGGTGAGGTTGTCGACGTGGGCGACGGTCGCGGGCGGTTGGCGCGCGGTGCTGTCGCTGAGGTGACCCGTGGCCGACTCGCCGTCGATGTGCACGAGCGATGCGAGGTGCCGTCGCCCGAGTTGCGACTCGTCGTTGTTCAGGCTCTTGCCAAAGGTGGCCGCGACGTCGACGCGATCGAGGCAATGACCGAGGTCGGTGTCGACGAAGTCGTCGCGTGGACGGCGGCCCGCTCGGTGGCGCGACCCTCTGACAACACCGTGTCGCGGTGGCTCACGATGGCACGGGCCGCCTCGAAGCAGGCGCATCGGGCGTGGATCCCGACGATCAGCGGGCCGGCCGACACCGATGAAGTCATCGCGCGAGCGCAGAATGCTGCGCTGACCGTTGTCTTGCACGAGACGGCGACGTCTCCGATCGCTGTGGTTGAGCTGCCCACTGCCGGTGACGTGGTTCTTGTCGTCGGGCCAGAGGGTGGCCTGACGGAAGACGAGACGGAGGCGTTCGCGCAGGCGGGCGCCCTAGTGTGCCGCCTTGGCGACACCGTGCTGCGGACGTCAACGGCAGGAGTCGCCGCGCTGAGCGTCCTCAGCGCGCAAGGCCGCTGGCGCTGAACTACCAGCGGCGGGTGCGCTCCTTGCGCTCTTCCGCCGGGGGCGGAGCGGGGACGGTGAGTCCGGATTTGGCCAAGCCACTTTCGATCGCGGCGACGACGGTGTCGAGAACGCGCACCCGCGCCCAGCGTTTGTTCTCGGCTTCGATCAACGTCCACGGAGCATCGGGATGGTCGGTCTCCTCGAGCATCTGCTCGATCGCGCGTTCGTAGTTCTTACGCTTGCGTCTGTTACGCCAGTCCTCTTCGGTGAGCTTCCACTGCCGCAGTGGATCCTTCTCCCGCGACTGGAATCGGCGTAGCTGTTCGTCCTCGCTCAGATGCATCCAGAACTTCACCAGCACGGTGCCCTCGGCGCACAGCGCGCGCTCGAACTCGCGGATCTCCTGATAGGCCCGCTGCCACTGCTCCTTCGTCGCGAACCGCTCGACGCGTTCGACGAGAACCCGGCCGTACCAAGACCGGTCGAACACCGCCATCCCGCCCCAACCGGGCAACGCCGGCCAGAAGCGCCACAAGAAGTGGTGGCGCTTCTCGTCATACGTCGGTGCTGCGAACTGCGCGACGCGCACATGCCGTGGGTCCAGCGGTGCGACGAGCCGCTTGATGCAACCGCCCTTGCCGGACGCGTCCCAGCCTTCGAAGACGACACACAACGGCGGGCCGAGCTGTCTCGTGTCGCCGATGAGCCCGCCGGCAAGGAGTCGCAGCTGCAGTAGACGCTCCTGCGCAACGGTCAGCTGTCGCGCCTCCTCGTCGGAGCTCAGCCGCAGCGACAGGTCCAGTTCGTCCAGTCGCCCCACATGTGAGGTCTACCAGGTGACGTGGTCCAAGGGCAGCGAAGTCGTCAGCTCGGTCGGGTTGCCGCTGCCGTCCCAGCGCCATACCTTGCCGTTGTCGTCGGTCAGGAGCACCGCGGATCCGTCGCTCGTGACGTCGATGTCAGCCGGCTGGTCGTTGCCCGGGATGGTGAAGGCCTGTTTGGGGTTGCCTCCTGGCGCGCAGTGCACCACGTCCATCGACGACCCGGTTTGCAGCGCGATCCACAGCGTGCCGCTCGCGTCGGTCTCGATCGCTGCCGGCTGACCGTCCTCAGGCCCGAGGCCGGGGCAAGCCCGACGATCCGGCGTGGCCGACGTGCCGTTGACGGCGTCATACCGAGTGAGATAGCCCTCGTTGCCGGTGCGCACATACGCGTCGATGAACTGCTGCGCCGCGGCCGGCTCGTATGACGGGTCGCCGATGATCTCGGGCGGATAAGCCTGGAAGTCGATCACGTTGCGGCCGGGGGCGTTGTCGATGACGAGCTGGCCCTGGGGGCTGCGGGCCGGGTCACAAGCGGTCTCGACGAAGCTGTAGCCGACCGGGCCGATCGCGTATGACGAGATGATGTAACCCGTGTCCGGTGAGGCGACGATGTCACCCGTGGCGCCGCCATCGGCAGATGTCGACACCTTCATCAGCCCGTTCGCGCACGTTCCGGCACCTTGCAGGTAATAGACCTCGCTGCCGTAGACCTGCGGGTCTTGCAGACCGCCGCCCGGCTGCTCACTCGTCAAGTACTTGATCGAGTCACCGGTGCGGCTCGCGAACTGCGTGATTCGGTTGTTCTTGATCGCATAGAAGTACGCGGGTGGCTGGTGCGGTGTTGCCGGCGCGAACTGCACTTGCTGCGCGGCGATGCGTGACGGGCCGCCGTCTGCCATCGACGTGTCGACCGCAACAAGCACCCCGACCGGTGAGGTGGGTCGGTTGAAGTTGATGTGTCCCCGCCACTGGCCCGTGCCGTTGCCGAACGAGACCGTTGTTGTCCCGTAGCTGGTGGTTGACGTGGCGTCGCGGACGTCGATCTTCACGGCCTCGTCGACACCGAACGCCGGGCCCGTGACCGTCACTGGTGTGTCGATCGCGCCGCCGGCTTCGGGCGTGCTGAACGACAGATAGTTGTTGGGGTCGCTCGCACCCGTGACGATCCACGCGTGGCCGTACTTCGTCAGGTGTACGACAGTCACCTTGAACAGGTTGTGCCCTTCAGCAGCGAGGACCCGGCCCAACGTGACGAGCTTGTCCTTGCCGTCATCCTGCTGGTCGACGACGCGGTCGACGCCCGGCTGGTCGAGGAAGTCCTGAACCCAGTGCAACGAGACCTGTGTCGGGTCGGCCTCCCACTGTGTTCCGCCGCTTGCGTAGTCCTGCTCCCAGCCCTGCTCGGCGTCGACACTCGTGAACGGGAAGATGGCCTGCGCCGGGAAAGTCTCGGTCGCGATCGGCGTCGTGGTCGGAGTTTCGCTCGGCGTTTCGGACGGAGTGCTCGCCGGAGGCTCTGGTGCGAGCCGGTCGTTGCCGGAGTTGCTGATGACCGCGGCCACCCCCACACCGGCCAGCGCGAGTGCCGCCACCGAACCCAGCGCGATCGCTGGCCGCATCCACCGCATGCGTCCCTCCCGTTGCCGGATCCGCTGCTGGATGCGGGCGAGTCCGTCGCCGGCCGGCGTGATGCCGTCCGCTTCGTCGGACAACGCGCTGCGCAGCAGCTCGTCGAAGGGGGTGTTCTCGTCGGGGCTCATGAGGATCGCTCCATCGTCTGGCGCAGTGCGGCGATGCCCCGGGACGCGTGACTCTTCACGGCTCCCGGGCTGATCCCCATCGCTTCGGCGATCTGCGCTTCCGAAAGGTCGGCGTAATAGCGCAACACGAGCACCTCTCGCTGCCGATGCGGGAGGCTGCGCAGTGCGGTGAGCACGTGCTGACGCTCGAGGGCGTTGAGCGCGCCGTGCTCGGCACTCGGGACGTAGGCGCCGTGGATCTGGGCGGATTCGGGTACGGGTGGGGGGGTTTTGCGGTCGACGACCTTGAGGTGCCGCAGCCGTGACCGGGCACGGTTGACGACGGCCTGACGCAGGTAGGCGAGGGCCTTGTCCGGGTCCTTGAGCCGCCGCCACGACCCGTGCATCGCGACGAACGCGTCCTGGACGACGTCCTCCGCCGCTGCCGTGTCATGGAGCAGCAGGGCGGCGATCCGCACCAGAGACCGGTAATGGGAGGTATAGAGAGCGACGAGAGCCTCGTCGGCATCCTGCTTCGGGTCGACGCGACCGATCGCGTCCACGAATGGTCCCCTCCGGTCGCTGACGACGCTTTCGGTCACGACGGTACGACGCTCAGCCCCCGGCGGTGGTTTACCGCCCCCTCCCGCGCGCCGCGCGCCAACCCGGCAGACTTGCGGCATGCGGAAGTTGTCTCTCGACGCCCTGGCCCGTGAACAGCTCGAACAAGCGCGCAGCGGCCGCGGCCGAAGCGCCACAACCGTCTTCGGCGGTCACGAGCAGACGTTGCGGCAGACGGTCATGGCCATGGTGGCCGGCTCGAGCACCGGGGACCACGCGAGCCCCGGAGAGGCGACCCTGCATGTGCTGCAGGGCCGGATCCGGCTGACGGCCGGAGAGGACAGCTGGGAAGGGCGAGAGGGTGACCTGTTGCTGATCCCGCCGACTAACCATTCGGTGACCGCTGTCGAGGACGCGGCGATCCTGCTCACCGTCGCGAAGCACTAGAACACGAACGGGATCAGCATCTTCGTCGAGCTCCGGTATGCCGGATATGTGTCGGGGAACTGCTCGGACATGTATCGCTGCTCCATGAACGCGCTGTAGACGAAGAACCCGCCGACCAAGGCGACCACCAGCAACCAGTGCAGGTTGATCGCGAAGGCCGTGCCGACGAGCGCGAGGATCAGACCGGAATAGATCGGGTTCCGGATCCACCGGTATGGACCGGTGGTGACCAGTTCTGGATCGTCTTTCTCCGACATCGGCGAGCCCCAGTTGCGTCCCAGATGCACGCGAGCCCAGACCGCAAGGGCCAAGCCGAGCACGAAGAGCGCGATGCCGATGGCCGCCAACGCCGGCTGAGTCGTTGTCTCATGCCGGAACGGACGAAGCCGGTTCAGCGCGATGACAGCAAGGATGAGTACAACGCGCGCGCCGGTGGAGCGCCCCCAATGGCGGCGGCCCGACTTCACATTGGCGGCCGCGACCAGCCAGCCCACCCAGAAGACGAGCCAGCCAATACTGATGACCACATCGACAGTGCGCATGATGCGGCCCACACGTTACGCGGATGCCTGGTAGGCAGAAGCCATGGACTTCGACGTCGAGAGTGCTCGGGAGGTGCTGCGCAGAACGCCGCATGCGTTGCGGGCCATGCTGGCGGATCTTCCCGAAGACTGGCTGCAGGGTCGCGAGGCACCGGACGCCTGGTCTCCGTACCAGGTCTGCGGTCATCTGCTGCACGTCGAGGAGTGCGACTGGATCGACCGCACGCGCGTCATCCTCGAGCACGGCACCACGACGGTCTTCGAGCCAGTCGACCGGGAAGCGGGATTCACCCGGTTTGCGGGCTGGTCAATCGACGACCTGCTCGACCGGTTCGCGACGACGAGAGAAGCCAGTCTCGCCGAACTCGCGCAACTGGTTGGGCAGGACGATCTGGTACGACGCGGCGTACACCCGACCTTCGGCGAGGTGACGCTGGCACAGCTGCTCGCGACATGGACCGTGCACGACCTCAACCACATGAACCAAATCGTCAAGACGATGGCCAAGCAATACACCGGTGCGGTCGGACCCTGGCGAGAGTTCCTGCCGGTGCTTGATGCGCCGTGAGCAGACGGCGGCCATAGGCTGCGGCCATGTCCGACTGCTTGTTCTGCCGAATGGTCTCGGGGGAGATCACGCCTGACATCGTGGCCGAGAACGCCGGCGCGATCGCCTTCCGCGACGTCAACCCCGTCGCGCCGGTGCACGACCTGGTGATCCCGCGCGCGCACTACGCCGACGTGAGCGAGGCGGCAGCGAAGGATCCCGAGGCGTTGGCCGACATCTACCGACTGGCGGCCGAGGTCGCCGCCACCGAGGGGGTCGCCGAGTCCGGCTACCGGCTCGTCGCCAACACCGGCAAGGAAGCCCACCAGACGGTCTTCCACGCCCATGTGCACGTCCTCGGTGGTCGGCCGATGGGCTGGCCTCCGGGCTGACGGCACCGACAATGGCGGCCGTGATCACCGAACAGTCCCGCCGTCGCGTCGTACTCGTCCTCGCCGTCGTCATCGCGCTGGACGTCGCGTACTGGGCGGCCTGGTACGCCGATCGCTCCCTCGTTGCCAGCAACGCCCGCCCCGCCTACTACGAGTTCGAGAACGCCTTCCCGGTGGCCGATGCATGGCTGGCCGTCTGCTGTGCCGGCGCGATCGTCGGGCTCACGCGACGGTCCGGCTGGGCGTTGCTCTGGCTGCTCATGGCTGCGGGTGCCGGCTTCTATCTCTTTGGCATGGACGTCCTCTACGACCTTGAGCACGGCATCTGGTGGTCGTCGGCGGGCGGTCTGGTCGAACTCGGTATCAATCTGGCAACCGCGGGGGTCGCCTTGGTGCTGCTTCGCTGGTCCTGGACAAACCGGGCGGAGCTGCTCGCTGCGGCCTAGAATCGGTAGGAGATGGCGACGAACCAGAACGACACTGGACCCAGCACTGGGTCCACGGCACAGGCCACCACGCGCATCGTCGTGCCCGGAGCTCACGACATGGTCGCCCTGCTCGGCTCCAGCGACCAGCTGCTGCGCATCATCGAGCGCGCATTCGCCGCCGACATTCACGTCCGCGGCAACGAGATCACGATCAGTGGCGAGCAAGCCGAAGTAGACCTTGCGTCCCGGCTGTTCGAGGAGCTGATCACGTTGCTCGAGCGAGGTGACGTGCTGACAGCGGACGCCGTCCAGCGGTCGCTCGCCATGCTGCGCCAGCAGACGGAGGAACGTCCGGCAGACGTTCTTTCCCTCAACGTTCTGTCGACGCGCGGTCGCACGATCCGGCCGAAGACGCTGAACCAGAAGCGCTACGTCGACGCCATCGACGCGCACACGATCGTGTTCGGCATCGGCCCCGCCGGCACCGGCAAGACCTATCTGGCGATGGCCAAGGCCGTGCAAGCTCTGCAGGCCAAGCAGGTCAACCGGATCATCCTCACCCGACCCGCGGTCGAGGCGGGGGAGCGGCTCGGCTTCCTACCCGGCACGCTGAACGAGAAGATCGACCCCTACCTGCGCCCGTTGTACGACGCCCTGCACGACATGGTCGATCCGGACTCGATCCCGCGTCTCATGGCCAGCGGCACGATTGAAGTCGCACCGCTGGCCTACATGCGTGGTAGATCACTTAACGATGCATTTGTCGTCCTTGACGAGGCGCAGAACACGTCGCCGGAGCAGATGAAGATGTTCCTCACCCGGCTCGGGTTCGGCTCGAAGATGATCGTCACCGGTGACGTCACACAGGTCGACCTGCCGACCGGCACGAAGTCCGGTTTGAAGGTCGTGCAGGAGATCCTCGAAGGCATCGAGGATGTGCACTTCATCCGGCTGACGTCGCACGACGTCGTACGACACCGTCTCGTCAGCGAGATCGTCGATGCCTACGCCAAGTACGACGCCGAAAACGCAGCACCGACAACCGGGCCGCGTTCGACCTCGCCGCGTCGTCGCGCCGGGCGCTGACCCGGTCACCGCATGAGCATCGAGATCCAGAACGAGTCGGGCGTCGGTGTCGATACGCGTGCGCTCGAACGTCTCGCGCGCCACGTCCTCGACGAGATGCGTGTGAACCCGCTGGTCGAGTTGTCGATTCGGCTCGTGACAGTCGACACGATGGCCGCCTATCACGAGCGGTTCATGAACGAGCCCGGCCCGACCGACGTACTCGCGTTTCCGATGGACGAGCTGCACGACCAGCGCGACGACAACGACGACGAGGATGCGCCACCGACGTTGCTGGGCGACGTCGTGCTGTGCCCGGATGTCGCCTCCCGACAAGCGCTCCATGCCGGGCATTCAGCCGAAGCCGAGCTGCACTTGCTCTGCACGCATGGCGTCCTCCACTTGCTCGGTTACGACCACGCCGACGAGGCAGAGGAGCGCGAGATGTTCGGGGTCCAGACGCAGTTGCTGGACAGCTGGGCTACGGCGCGACATCAATGACCGCCGGGGACGCGTGGCTGCTGGTTCTGGCCGGCTTGCTCGTTGTATTGGCGGCCATCGTGTCGATGTCGGACGCGGCGCTCGCTCGCGTCTCCCGCGTCAGAGCTGAGGAGCTCGTCCGCGAACAGCGACGCGGCGCGCAGCGGCTCCAGCACGTCATCGCCGAAGTCCCCGCGACCCTCAACGTCCTCCTGCTCTTGCGCACGTTGTGCGAGCTGCTCGCGACCACGCTCGTCGCAGTTGTCAGCCTTCGAGGGCTCGACTCCTCGTGGCAGGCGATCCTTCTCGCCGGCGGTGTCATGACTGTCATCGACTACGTCGTCGTGGGTGTTGGGGCCCGCACACTGGGACGCCAACATCCGGTGACGGTCGCGTTGCGCACCGCACGGCTCGCCCAGGCGCTCACTCGCATCCTCGGTCCGCTTCCGCGACTGCTCATCCTCGTCGGCAACGTCCTGACACCCGGTCGCGGCTTCCGTGAAGGACCGTTCTCGTCCGAAGCCGAGCTGCGCGAGCTGGTCGACCTTGCCGAGGAGCGTCAGGTCATCGAACGCGGCGAGCGCGAGATGATCCACTCGGTCTTCGAGCTGGGTGACACGCTGGTGCGCGAGGTGATGGTGCCGCGCACCGACATGGTCTGGATCGAGCGCAACAAGACAGTGCGGCAAGCGCTGTCACTCGCACTGCGTAGCGGCTTCTCGCGCATCCCCGTCGTCGGGGACAACGAGGATGACGTCATCGGCTTCGCCTACCTCAAGGACCTCGCCCGCCGCGTCTATGAAGACGAGGACCGTGCGGAGAAGGTCGAGGTCAGTATGCGCCAGGCAACCTTCGTGCCCGAGTCGAAGCCGGTCGACGAGCTGCTGCGTGAGATGCAGTCGATGCAGGTGCACGTTGCGGTCGTCATCGACGAGTACGGCGGCACGGCCGGCCTGGTCACGATCGAGGACATCCTCGAGGAGATCGTCGGCGAGATCACGGACGAATATGACCGCGAGGCCCCGCGCATCGAAGAGCTTGACGAGGGTTCCGTCCGCGTCAGTGTCCGCCTGCCGATCGACGACGTCGAAGAGATGTATGGCGTGACTTTCGACCTCGAAGACGTCGAGACAGTGGGCGGTCTGCTGGCTTCGGCGCTCGGCCGCGTGCCGATTCCCGGCGCCACCGTGACGTTGCAGGGCCTGACGTTCGTCGCCGAAGGCGCCGCCGGCCGTCGGAATCAGGTCGGGACCGTTCGCATCACTCGGTAGGTTGGGCGTCATGGAGCTCGACGCGGAAGATGCCAAGCTCGTCACGCTTTCGCGCTCGGCCCGGGCGCGCACCGGCGCCGCGGAGGGCGCCGCGGTGCGCGATGACATGGGTCGCACTTATGTCGCCGCGACGGTCGCGCTGCCCTCTTTGCAGCTGACCGCGTTGCAGGCAGCGGTTGCGGCCGCCGTGTCCAGCGGAGTCCAGCGGCTCGAGGCCGCGGTTGTCGTCACCGACGAAAGTGCCCTCGATGACGCGAGTCGCCATGCGGCCGCCGACCTCGGGGTCGACCAGCCGATCGTGGCCGACGTAGACGGTCAGGTGCGCGTATGACCGCCCTACGGATGCTGACCGCGGCGGACCTAGAGTTCCTCGAACGGCAGAACAGCCCGGCGGGCGCCGGCGAGTTCGGCTGGCAGGGCTATCGTGCGCCCGGTCACCTTCAGCGCAAGCTGCAATCGGGCGAGCTGATCCGCGAGGACGGTGGCAACCTGGCCATCGTCGACGACGAAGGCGAGCTCGTCGGCGAGATCTCGTGGATCCGGCTGCTCAATGGCCCGCCGCCGCACGGCTACTGCTGGAACATCGGCATCTGGGTCGCGCCGGAGCAGCGCGGCAAGGGTCATGGCACCGGGGCCCAGCGCCAGCTGGCGGCATACCTGTTCGAGCACAGCTACCTCGAGCGGGTCGAGGCAGGCACCGAGGCCGAGAACGTCGGCGAGCAGCGCGCGCTCGAGAAAGCTGGCTTCACTCGCGAGGGCGTGCTCCGCCATGCCAACTACCGCGCCGGCGCCTGGCGCGACATGGTCATCTACAGCAAGTTGCGCGGCGAGTGAGAACTGCCACGTGACATTCCACTCAGGATTCGCTTGCTTCGTCGGGCGGCCCAACGCCGGGAAGTCGTCGCTCACCAATGCCCTGGTCGGTAGCAAGGTCGCCATCATGAGCGACCGGCCACAGACGACTCGGCATGCTGTCCGCGGCATCGTGCACCGGCCGGACGCTCAGCTGGTGGTCGTCGACACGCCTGGCTTCCACCGGCCGCGAACGTTGCTCGGCGAGCGGCTCAACGACGTCGTCCGCACGACGCTCGCCGAGGTCGACGTCATCGGCTTCTGCATTCCCGCTAATGAGAAGGTCGGCCCGGGCGACCGCTTCATCGCGGCCGAGCTGCGTCGCATCGCAGCGAAGACACCAGTGATCGCCATCGTCACCAAAGCGGATCTCGCACCCCGCGAGACGGTGGCGGCACGACTCGTCGAGGTCAGCGAGCTCGGCGAGTGGTCCGACATCGTTCCTACGTCGGCAGTCGACGGCTATCAGGTCGAGCTGCTCGCCGACCTGCTGATCGCCCAGCTGCCGGACGGGCAGCCGCTCTATCCGGACGGCGACCTGACCGACGAACCCGAACGTGTGATGGCTGCCGAACTGGTCCGCGAGGCCGCGCTGGCCGGCGTGCGTGACGAGCTGCCGCACTCCATCGCGGTCGTGGTCGAGGACATGCGCCCACGCGAGGGCCGACAGGATCTCGTCGACATCGAAGCCATCATGTACGTCGAGCGGGAAAGCCAGAAAGGCATCGTCATCGGCACGGGCGGCGAACGGCTGCGCGAGATCGGGACCGTTGCGCGCAGTCAGATCGAGGCGTTGCTCGGCTCGAAGGTCTATCTCGACCTGCGCGTCAAGGTTGCGAAGGACTGGCAGCGTGACCCGAAACAGCTGCGCCGCCTCGGTTTCTAGGGCCTGCTAACCCTTCGCGCTCACCGCATCGATGTAGACGAAGCTGCCGCGCGACTTGGCGTCGTGCGCACCCAACACCTTCACCACGAGATGCCGCGTCGCGTCCTTCCGGCTGCTGTAGACGGTCATGGCCACCCGATGCCTGACGTGCGCCGCGTAGGTGTCGATCGTCTTGACCCGCTGTCCGTTGACGAACACCGCGAGCTTGCCGCAGGTCGGGCACTCGAGCAGGTAGAGCTGGTAGGACCGGCCGGTGAGGCTGGCACTCGCCCCTGCCGCCGACCCGCCACTACGCGCCGTCGAGCCGGCGTAGTCGCTCGACGTGAAGACGCGGTTCCACGGCCCGGACAGCTTCATGCCGCCGTCGTCAATGAGCGTCGCAGTTGTCGATTGCACGTTGCCCGCGAAGTCGGTGGCGGTCACGGACATCTGGTATGTCGCCCCGCGCTTGCCGGCCACCCGGACGGTGCTCGCATGAGTCGACGTAGTCGAGAAGACTCGCTGGCCACCACTCGTCACCGAGATGCGATAGCTCTCGATGCCGCTGCCGCCCGAATCGCCGCCGCCCCAATGCACGGTGAGGTCCTTGGCGCCTGAGCCGGCTGAGAGCTGCGCGACCGGCGACGGCTTCGTCGTGTCGACGAACACGAATGCGTCGGCGAAGTGGCACGGGTTGTCCGAAGTGTCCGCGGAGTTGAACGCGACGAGCGTCAGGTCGTGCACCCCGTCGGCGAGCCCCTGCTCGCCGAAGTCGTCGATCGACACCGATGTCGGTGGCGTCGCCGTCGCGTTGGCCACGGTGCATGTGTGGCTGGCGTCGACGTCGACGCGGAACCGGTCGAAGTTCTGCCAGTCAGCGGTGTGCACAGCCACAGGCACGGTCGTGCTCCTGGTGAACGCAGCGCCTACCGTCAGATGCGGGATGCCGCCGAGCGCCGCGGAGACCAAGGACGACCACTTCGGGGTGCCGAGGCCGGTGACCTCGTCATACCCCGTCCGCGCGACGTCGATGCCGTTCCAGCCAGTACACGTCGAGTTAGCGGCGGCGCACTTGTCGTCGACATCGGTGAAGTTGCCGGGCTGCGCGTAGAGCCCAGGAAGGATGTTGCCGACGCCCCAGGTGTAACCGTGCTGCGCAACCTGCAGCGCATATGTCGCTGCTGTGACGGGCGACGCAACGCTCGTCCCGCCGACCGACATGACGCATCCGCCCGAGGACAGAGGTACACAATCTGGTTCGGTACCCGAGGGGCTGGTCGTCACGACATCGAAGCCAGGGCTGCCGGCCATGGCGGAGATGTCCGGCACCACGCGGTTGGTGCCGGTGAGGCCGCCCGCCTGCTGGAACGCGGGCAGCGGAAACACGTGCGACGTACCTCCACCGGAGGCGCCCCCGCTCTTCGGCGTGAAGTCGGCTTCCCGCCAGCCTTGGGGCGTGTCGGTCGCGACAGAACTTGAGTATTGCGTGCCGCCGACGCTGACGACCTGCGGCGAGCTCGCCGGATACGTGACGCCCTTGTGCACGCCATCGCAGTAGGCACCGTTGTCACCGGACGACGCGAACACCGTGACACCGGTGGCGAGGGCGTAGGACAGAACGTCCTCGAACGAGGAGTAGAGCTGAGTGCTGGAGCGGTCCTTGTCGAGGTCGGTTTCGCAGAAACCCCACGACACGCTTGCAGCGACGATGTGCCGATCAACCCGAGGGTCGGAGGCGTCGTCACCGATGCTCGCGAGCGAGTCATAAAGGCCGAGCAGGTCGTTGCCGGACGTGTAAGCCCGCTGGTTGGCGTATGGCGCGGCGGCGTAGATCGCTTCCTGGTCGAGGTCGACCTCGACGTCGTCACCCACGATGTTCGGGCAGGTGTTGTTGACGTTCTTGGTTGCGATACATGACGGCAGCAGCGGGTCGTCCATCCGGGTGTATTTCGGGGCCGGCCATCCGGCGTTGCCGGTCTGCTGGCGCAGGAAGGCGGCGTACCTCGAGAGGTCGTTGGAGTGCCAGCCGGACAGCTGCACCGTGGCGATCGTCTCCTGCTGCTCCGCAGCCGTCGGTGGCGTCAACGGGTCGGTGTTGGTGACGCCATACGCGGTGCGGAAGTCGGTCCCGTCGGCGGTGTTGTCGGGGAGCGCGAAGTGGGTGAACGCCGGTCGGTTGTCGTCGCCACCAAGCGCGACCGAGACCGAGCCGCGCAGTGCGCTCGGCAGCGTCGGCAGCGGCTGCTGCATCGGCGAGGACGGGTTGACGGCGCGCGCGCTGCCGAACAGGGTGCGCACGCGCGTCGCGGGCCCGCTGACGAGCACGGCCATCCGGCTCACCCGCTCGACCGAGAGGCCGAGGTTGCGGGCGGTGGCGGCGACGTCGGTGCGCTGCTGCGCGCTCGGCAGCGCCGCCGCGAGCGCGGCCGTCCGGCTGCTGCCGCGGTGCATCGTGTTGTGGGCCAGCGCGCGGAGGGCGTTGCGGTTCTGCGGCGTCAGGGTGAGCAGGACGCGCTGGGTACGCGCGTTGCTCGCAGCTGCCCGGGTGGCGGCGGGACTGGCGGTGGCAGTCGCCGGCAGGCTCAAGGCGGCGACGAGGCAAGTGATCATGGGCGCGGCGATGCGCGTCGTTAGCAAGTGGAACTCCTCAAGCGGACGGACCGGGACTCGGGTCCACCATCGAGCCTTACACACCAACCTGGGAAGGGTGGGGGATTTGCGAGGATTCGCCGTATGGGCGGGTTCCGGCGATGCGTCGGGCCACAGCCTCGGTACGGCGGGAGAATGGCCGGGTGCCGCTCTATCGCGATGAGGCGGTCGTCCTTCGCACCCAGAAGCTGGGGGAGGCCGACCGGATCGTCACCCTGCTGACGCGGCGGCACGGGCGGGTACGCGCGGTCGCCAAGGGTGTGCGCCGCACCGGCTCCCGGTTCGGCTCCCGGGTCGAGCCCTTCACCCAGGTCGACCTGCAACTGCATGAGGGCCGCGAGCTCGACATCGTCACCCAGGCGGAGACGATCGAGCCGTATGGCGAACGCATCGCCAGCGACTACGGGCGCTACACGGCTGGGACCGCGCTGCTCGAGACCGCGGAACGGCTGACCGCGGAGGAGCGGGAGCCGTCGCTGCGGCTTTATCTCCTGGTGGTCGGCGCGCTCAAGGCTTTGGTCGAGGGCCAGCATGCGCCGACGCTTGTGCTCGACGCGTTCATTCTTCGCGGTCTGGCGATCAGCGGTTACGAGCCCGCGCTCGAGGCCTGCGCACGATGTGGCGAGCCGGGGCCGCACCGCTTCTTCGCCGTCGCGGTCGGTGGGTTCGTCTGCTCAGAACATCGACCACCGGGCGCGGCGACCGTCTCGACCCCGGCGGGCGAGGTTCTCGTCGCGCTGATGCAGGGCGACTGGACGGTCGCCGATGCGGCGGAGGGAAAGGTTCAGCGCGAGGTGAGCGGCGTGGTGTCGGCGTACTTGCAATGGCAGCTAGAACGTGGCCTGCGTTCGCTCCCGCTCGTGGAACGTGCGTGAGGAAACCCTCGGTTCGCCCGCCCACCCCGCATCCGTCGGGTGCTCGGCCGCCGGTCGTTCCGCGGGACCTCGTCCCGCGGCACATCGCGATCGTCATGGACGGCAACGGGCGGTGGGCAAAGCAGCGCGGGCTGCCTCGTACGGCGGGGCATGAGCGCGGTGAGCACTCGCTGTTCGATGTCGTCGAGGGAGCCCTCGAGATCGGTGTGAAGTGGTTGTCCGCCTATGCGTTCTCGACGGAGAACTGGCGACGATCACCCGACGAGGTGCGCTTCCTGATGGGGTTCAACCGCGACGTCATCCGGCGGCGACGAGACGACATGCACGCGATGGGAGTACGCGTCCGCTGGGCCGGCCGGCGGCCGCGGTTGTGGAAGTCCGTCATCGACGAGCTGGAGACAGCTGAACAGATGACGAAGAACAACAAGCTCCTCACGCTGACCATGTGCGTGAACTATGGCGGCCGGGCGGAGATCGCCGACGCGGCAGCGGCGTTGGCGCGCGATGCACTTGCCGGTCGTGTTGACCCGGCGAAGGTGTCTGACCGGTCGTTCGCGCGCTACCTCGACGAGCCGGCGATGCCCGACGTCGACCTGTTCATCCGGTCGAGCGGTGAACAGCGGATCTCGAACTTCTTGCTGTGGCAGTCGGCCTATGCGGAGATGGTTTTCCAGGACACGCTGTGGCCGGACTACGACCGCCGGCATTTGTGGGCGGCGATCGAGGAGTACGCCCGCCGCGACCGCCGCTACGGCGGAGCCGAGGAGCTCAATTGAGGGTTCACCACGTCAACGTCGTCGTCCCGCCGGGCGGGACGACGGCCGTCATACCGTTCTATGTCGATGTCCTCGGCTTGCGGCAAGTCGACAAGCCGAAGGAAGGTGTCGCGCAGTCGGGTGCGTGGTTCGACATCGACGACAAGTCGCAAGTGCATGTTTCGGAGCGCGAGGGCGTCGTACATCCGCAGTCGCATTTCGGACTTGTGGTCGATGATTTCGACGCGGTGCTCAGTCGAATACGTGACTCGGGTGCGAGCTGGGAGGACCAACCGGACATCTTCGGCGGGCGGCGGGGATTCACGCGTGATCCGGCCGGTAACAGAATCGAGATTCTGGAGTCAGCGGGCTCGTTGCTGTGAGGGAATCGGGCTATGGCTGATGCACACACCATCCCCATGGCCGACACCTCCGACATGATCCGGGTGCACCGCGTGTTTCGCGAGGCCTTCGCCGCCGCAGCACCCTTGATCGGTTCGACCGACCCCAGCGATGCCGAGCGCGTTGAGCTCGTCCACGCCTATTACTTCAACGTGCTGGCGCTCTTGCACGGTCACCACGAGGGTGAGGACCTGCTCGTGTGGCCGCGTCTGCTCGAGCGCGCACCCGAGGAAGCCGAGATGGTGCAACGGATCGCGGCGCAGCACGGCGGCGTGTTGGTGGCACTCGAGACGGCGGAAGCTCGCCTGGCCATGTGGAAGTCGGCGCCCACTGTCGATCACGCCGCGACGCTCGCGGCTGCGCTCGCCGTCCTCGGCGCCGAGCTGGCCTCGCACCTCGACGAGGAAGAGCGGATGATCCTGCCGCTGGCCGCCAGGTGCATCACGGCGCCGGAGTGGGGCGAGCTCCCCGAGCACGGCCTCAAGACGTTCACCGGCGACAAGGTCTGGCTGGTTCTCGGTCTCATCCGCGAGCAGATGCGTCCCGAACAGATCGAGGTCATGGACGCGCACATGCCGCCGCCGGTCGTCGATTTCTGGTACGGCGTCGGCCAAGGGCAGTTCGACGAGTTCGTCGCCGCGCTGCGGCACTGACCTCAGTCCCAAGAAGCTCAGTCCGAGACGAGCTTCACGATCGCGACAACGACGACGAGCGCGAACACGATCACACGTACGCCGCGGCCTCGCCCGGGGATCGCCGGCCACGCCTGCGACGTGAGCAAGGCGAGAAGGGCCGCGACCACCAGCAGGACGACGGCTGCGACAACGCCGTGCGTGAACAGCCCGACGAGGAACAGCGCGCCGATGGCCGCTGCGACAGCGAGGTTCGCAAGACGGGAGCGCGGCACCGCGCCAGATTAGTGTTCCGCGCGCTTGCGGCGCGTCGTCGGTTCGTCGGGGTAGGTCGCCGGCGACGGCTGCAGCCCGCGGAGCACCTCGGCGATCTGGTCGACCTTCTGGTAGGTCAGCCCGAGCTTGTGCACGTAGGCATAGGCGATGCGGCCCTCGGCGTCGACGATGAACAGCGCCCGCCTGTTGGTGACCTTGCCAAGCCCGTATGCCGCGAAGACCTCGTTGGCCGTGTCCGCGAGCAGCGGGAAGCTGAGACCGCGGTGCTGCTGGAACTTCTTGTGCGACTCGATGCCCTGGCTCGAGATGCCCCACAGCGTTGCGTCGAGATCCTTGATGATCGACAGGTCGTCCTGGTAGCTGCACAGCTGCCTGGTACAGACGGGTGTTTCGTCCCCGGGATAGAACGCGATGACGACCGGGTGACCCCGCTCCGCTGACAGGGTGTAATCACGGTCGTCCGCAGCGAGCGCCGTACCAGGAAGGGTGAAGTCAGGCGCGAGGTCGCCGACGGCGGGGGGAGTGGGCATCGGGTCTCCTTGTTGGTCTGCCAGTTAACTTCGCCGCGGCGTGCAGATCACCTGCCGGGCGACTAGGCTGTGGCCTTCACTCGCCGACACCCAGCCGGATGGAGCGCGCAGGATATGGCTGCCAACCCCGTCAAAGACGCCGCCGCCCGCATCGAGAACCTCGTCAGCCTCTCCAAGCGCAGGGGCATCGTTTTCCCCTCCTCCGAGATCTATGGCGGCACCAGGTCGGCGTGGGACTACGGCCCCTTGGGTGTCGAGCTCAAGGAGAACATCCGTCGCCAGTGGTGGCGCGCGATGGTCCAGCTTCGCGACGACATCGTCGGGATCGACTCGTCCGTCGTACTCGCTCCTGAGGTGTGGGCGGCGAGCGGCCACCTCGACGCTTTTGTTGATCCGCTGATCGAGTGCCAGTCGTGCCACCGTCGCTTCCGGGACGACACGTTGCGCGAGGAGTACGCGGAGCGCAAGAAGGTCGCCGGCGGCGCCGATGCGGTGAAGCTCGCCGATGTTCCGTGCCCGAACTGCGGAACCAAGGGCGCATGGACCGAACCCCGGATGTTCAACGGGCTGCTGAAGACCTATCTCGGGCCGGTCGAGGACGAGTCGGGGTTGCACTACCTGCGTCCGGAGACCGCGCAGGGCATTTTCATCAACTTCCTCAATGTCATGACCTCGTCGCGCAAGAAGCCGCCGTTCGGCATCGCGCAGACCGGTAAGTCGTTCCGCAACGAGATCACGCCGGGCAACTTCATCTTCCGCACGCGCGAGTTCGAGCAGATGGAGATGGAGTACTTCGTCGAGCCCGGCACCGACGAGGAATGGCACGACTACTGGCTGAAGGAACGCTGGAACTGGTACGTCGACCTCGGCATCAATCCGGAGAACCTCCGGAACTACGAACACCCTCAAGAGAAGCTGTCGCACTATTCGAAGCGGACGGTCGACATCGAATACCGTTTCCGCTTCGGCGGGTCGGAGTGGGCCGAGCTCGAAGGCATCGCCAACCGCACCGACTTCGACTTGACGACGCACTCGAAGGAGAGCGGCGCCGACCTGACGTTCTTTGACCAGGAAAAGAACGAGCGTTGGACGCCATACGTCATCGAACCTGCAGCGGGGCTGACCCGGTGTGTGCTGGCGTTCCTTCTCGACGCGCTGACCGAGGACGAGGCACCGAACGCCAAGGGCGTGATGGAGAAGCGGACGCTGATGAAGCTGGATCCGCGACTGGCGCCGGTGAAAGTCGCCGTACTCCCGCTGTCCCGTAACGCTGACCTGTCGCCCAAGGCGCGGGACCTGGCGTCGGCGCTACGGCAGCGCTGGAACGTTGAGTTCGACGACGCCGGCGCGATCGGCCGTCGCTATCGGCGCCAGGACGAGATCGGCACCCCGTTCTGCGTGACGCTCGACTTCGAGACGCTCGACGATCAAGCGGCGACCGTGCGCTCGCGCGACACCATGGGGCAGGAGCGCATCGGGCTCGACGCGGTCCCGTCATACCTGTCGGAGCGCCTCCCCGGCTGCTAATAGAGCAATGTGACATTGCTGTGGTTCTAACCGCGGTGATGTCACATTGCTGGTCGGAGGATGACTACCCCGGGAGGGAGGCCTTTGCCGGCATCCCGCAGGTAGCAGGCCTCGATCTCGCCGAGCACATGCGGACCGTTCCGGCCGATGCGGCGTGGCGAGTTGTGCAACACAGTCAGCCCGGCGACCGTCATCACGTCGTGTCGCTCCTGCATCGACTCGAAAGCATCCTCTTCCTCGAAATGCGGTCCACGGCCGTTCGTCTCATGCACCAAGGCCGCTTCCTTGATCAAGAGATCTGGGCTGATCTTCCGTCCGCAAGGTAGCCGCAGTAACGGGTTGTACAGGGGCTCAGGGAGGATGTCGCTGCTTTGCACCAGTCCGCGCACGTCTCCCTCGGGGGCGGATCGGATGCCGGCATGTAGCTCCTCGAGGACCCGCACGAGCCGACGTCGACCCCGTGCCGGCGCGATCTTGACCTCCGCATCGAGCAACTCCAACGACACCTGGCGCCGCTGGACGGCGGACGCTAGGACAGCCCGAACCGTCCGCTCGTCGTCGTACCTGAGGGCAAAATCCATGAGGGCGCGCGCTCGCGGAGCCAAGCGGATGCCGCCTCGACCGGTCAGCGGACGTGGCAAGTAGATGGTGCGACGTATGGCGACGAACTCGCGCGAGGTGCGTTGCACCGTGGCCGGGACGAGCAGTCGCACGTGCGAGTCGTCCGGAAGGTAGTTCACGCCGTATTCACTCAGCGCTGTCGTGTCGTCGAGCATCGCTTCGTCGCCGCCGTAGAGCTGAGCCGCCCATAGCCGTTGAAGATCGGTCACCGGGCCCGTATGCGCGAGGTAGATGCCGGGAAGCAGCACCTGCCAGCGTCGACCGAGCCGCTCGAGGAGCGCTGATTCGGTGAGGTGCTCCAAGGCTTGCCGTCGGGTGATGACCCCGTGTTGCTGGTCGAGCAAGTAGACGAGCGCTGGCGGGGTGGGGCTGACTCTAGGCATGGGCTCAGGTTTGCTGGGCCCGCACGTAGCCGTGGTGCGTCGTCGGCGATCTGTGGACACGCGAGCAATGCCGCATTGCTGTGCATAGAGCCGCAGCGATGTGGCATCGCTGGGCCTAGAACCACAGCGATGCCACATTGCTCTTCCTGGGTAGGGTCAAGTCGTGGCGACGAAATATGTCTATGACTTCAACGAGGGCAACCGCGACCTCAAGGATCTCCTTGGCGGAAAGGGGGCCAACCTCTCCGAGATGACCAATCTCGGCCTGCCGGTCCCGCCTGGATTCGTGATCACCACGGAAGCCTGCAAGGTCTACCTCAACGAGGGCAGCGAGCCCAAAGAGCTCGCCGACGAGGTCACGCAGCACCTCCAGGCCCTCGAGCAGGCGATGGGCAAGCAGCTCGGGCAGACCGACGATCCGCTGCTGGTGTCCGTCCGCTCCGGCGCGAAGTTCTCCATGCCCGGAATGATGGACACGGTCCTCAACATCGGCCTCAACGACGAGAGCGTCAGCGGCCTCGCCAAGCAGGCCGGCAACGACCGTTTCGCCTGGGACTCCTACCGACGACTCATCCAGATGTTCGGCAAGACCGTCATGGGTGTCGACGGCGAGCACTTCGACGATGTCTTCGACGCCGCCAAGGACAAGAAAGCTACGTTGGACGACCTCGACCTCGACGAGAACGACCTCCAGGGGATCGTCGAGCAATACAAAGAGGTCGTTCGCAAGCACACCGGCCGGGACTTCCCGACCGACCCGCGCGAGCAGCTCAACCTCGCCGTCCGGGCCGTCTTCGACTCCTGGAACGGCGACCGCGCGAAGCTCTACCGCCGCCAGGAGCGCATCCCCGCCGATCTCGGCACCGCCGTCAACGTCTGCTCGATGGTGTTCGGCAACCTCGGCATGGACTCCGGCACCGGCGTCGCCTTTACACGTGACCCGGGCTCCGGCGACCAGGGCGTCTACGGCGACTACCTCCAGAACGCCCAGGGCGAAGACGTTGTCGCCGGCATCCGCAACACCGTGCCGCTCGCCGACCTCGAGCGCATCGACAAGCCTGCCTACGACGAGCTCATGCAGATCATGGCCAAGCTCGAGAACCACTACAAGGACCTCTGCGACATCGAGTTCACCATCGAGCGCAACAAGCTCTGGATGTTGCAGACCCGCGTCGGCAAGCGCACCGCGGCCGCCGCTTTCAAGATCGCGACACAGCTCGTCGACGAGGGCCTCATCGACATGGACGAGGCACTCAACCGCGTCAACGGCGCGCAGCTCGCCCAGCTGATGTTCCCGAAGTTCGACGAGAACGCCGACAAGAAGCAGATCGCCAAGGGCGTCAACGCGAGCCCCGGCGCAGCCGTCGGCAAGGTTGTCTTCGACAGCCACACCGCAGCCGAGTGGGCGGCGCGTGGTGAGGACGTCATCCTCGTACGCCGCGAGACCAACCCCGACGACCTGCCCGGCATGATCGCCGCCAAGGGCATCCTCACCAGCCGTGGCGGCAAGACGAGCCACGCCGCCGTCGTCGCCCGCGGCATGGGCAAGACCTGCGTCTCCGGCGCCGACGAACTTGACGTCGACGTCCGCAACAAGAAAGCAAAAACGAAGGACGGTACGTCGATCGCCGAGGGCGATGTCCTCTCGATCGACGGAACGTCCGGCGCGGTCTACCTCGGCGAAGTCCCGGTCACGCCGAGCCCGGTCGTGCAGTACTTCGAGGGCACCATCAAGTCTGACGCCGACTCACTCGTCGCAGCCGTCGACCGGGTCATCAAGCAGGCGGACGAGAAGCGTCGGCTCGGCGTACGCGCCAACTCCGACACACCCGAGGACTCCGAGCGCGCCCGCCGGTTCGGCGCGCAGGGCATCGGCCTCTGTCGCACCGAGCACATGTTCCTCGGTGACCGCCGCAAGCATGTCGAACGGCTGATCCTCGCCGAAGGCGAGGACGAGCAGAAGAAGGCTCTCGACGCGCTGCTGCCACTACAGCGTGAGGACTTCATCGGCATCTTCACGGCGATGGACGGACTGCCCGTCACGGTGCGGTTGATCGACCCGCCGCTGCACGAGTTCCTGCCTGACATGACCGAACTGTCGGTCAAGCTGGCCGTCGCCGAAGCCAAGGGGGAGAAGCCCAACGCTGACGACAAGAAACTCCTCGACGCCGTCCAGCGCTTGCACGAGCAGAACCCGATGCTCGGCCTCCGCGGCGTCCGGCTCGGCCTCGTCATCCCGGGCCTGTTCGCGCTTCAAGTCCGCGCGATCGCCGAGGCCGCGGCTGAGTGCAAGAAGCAAGGCAAGGACCCGAAGCCGGAGATCATGGTTCCGCTCGTCGGCGCCGTACAAGAGCTCGAGGTCGTCAAGGAAGAAGCCGAGCAGATCCTCAAGGACGTCGCGACCGAGACCGGCCAGGACGTGCACACGCTCATCGGCACGATGATCGAAGTGCCGCGGGCGGCGCTCACGGCAGGACAGATCGCGGAGGCGGCCGAGTTCTTCTCGTTCGGCACCAACGACCTCACTCAGATGGGCTGGGGCTTCTCCCGCGACGACGTCGAGGGTGCGTTCTTCGGTCGCTACATCGACCTCGGCATCTTCGGCGTCAGCCCGTTCGAGACGCTCGACAGTGAAGGTGTCGGTCGGCTCGTGCGCATCGCCACCGAAGAGGGCCGCAAGACCAGACCTGGCCTCAAGGTCGGCGTTTGCGGAGAACATGGCGGCGACCCGGAGTCGGTGCACTTCTTCCACGAGGTGGGCCTCGACTACGTGTCGTGTTCGCCGTTCCGCGTGCCGGTCGCGCGGCTGGAGGCGGGACGCGCCGCGATCGAGACGGCAGGGAGCGACAGCCGCTGACGTCGTCGTCCAGCGCGCGGAGCACGACGCACAGGCGGCTCAAGTGGACGCTGCGCGCGTTCTTGGGCCTGCTGATCCTGCTCATCAGCTACGTCGGTTTCACCGCGGCGCACATCTGGTGGGTCGCCGGTCACGACACGCGCCGGCACTCCGACGCGATCGTCGTGTTGGGCGCGGCCCAATACAACGGCACTCCATCTGCGGTTTTCCGCGCGCGGCTTGACCATGCCAAAGACTTGTATGACGACCACATCGCCTCGCGGATCGTCACAGTAGGCGGGCAGCAGCAAGGCGACCCGACGACAGAAGCGCAAGCCGGGCAGGACTATCTCGTCTCGCGCGGCGTGCCGGCTAACGCCATCCTGCCGGTGCGCACCGGACGCGACACGCTGCAGAGCATGCAAGCCGTCGCCGACACGTTCAAGGCGCGTGGTTGGCACACCGCGGTGCTCGTCACCGACCCCTGGCACTGCCTGCGTTCGCGGACCATGGCACGCGATAACGGCATCGACGCCGTCACCTCACCGGAACACACCGGACCTGCGGTCGGGTCGTTCACGACCGACGCACATTACGTATGGCGCGAAACCGTCGCCTACATCTACTACTCGCTATTCGGCAACGACAACGTCCACTCCACCGGCGCCGTCTAACCCCTGATGTTGAGTGCGACCTTCGCGCTCGTTTTGGGCCGCGAAAGTCGACGCAAAGGTCGCACTCAACCGGGGTTCTAGGCCGCTGCCCTGCGACGGCGGTGTAAAAGCACTGCCGCGAAACCGAGGAACGCGGCCAACGGGAGTCCCGCGGCCCACGGAGCTTCGGCGAGCGCCGGACCGACGACGCCACATGTGCCGCCGGTTACCGATGGGCCGGAATCCTGGTGCAGGAACAGCGGCAACGACCAGGGGCGGGCCTGACCTGAGATGCCGTCGTTCACCATCGTGTCGCCGGTCGCGATGATCGCGCAGCCGTTGGGGTCGATCCAGTTGGTGAAGTAGTCACCGAGACGACGGTCGTCACCCGTTGCCTCACATCCCGTTCCGCCCGTGCACTGCGCCCCGAGGTGAACCGGGCGACCCGCTGCGTCGGCGGTGTAGATGCTCGGTGACCCCGAGTCCAAGCCGAGGACGTTGGAGTTCATCACGGACATCTTCGCCGTGTCCGGCGCACCAGAGATCGACGTCAACGGCTGGTCGTACTGGTAGTAGACGACCGACGCGTTGCCCGGCGTACCCGCGGCGACCCACGGCCACATGACCGTCGTACCGGGGTGCGCGACCTGAAGGGGTGCGGTCCAGGTCTGCCCGCCGTCCTTCGTCATCGACAGGTAGATCGACTCGTTGGTCGCCGACCCGCCCGTGTCGTCCCAGGTGAGGTAGACATTGCCGGCGGTGTCCAGCGAGATGGAAGCCCAGTGCTCGTTGTGGCCCGAGTAGGTGTAGTCGGGGATCGTGTGCACGGTGAACGTCGCGGGCGCATTACCGGCAAACGCGTCCACGGCACTCGGCAGCACGGAGATGCCGACGGTCTTGCCGGTTCCATGGTCGACCGGCTCGATCAAGGCGCCGTAAAGCGCCGACCCTTTGACGTCGTCGTAAAACAACTTGCCGGTGCCGGGATCGTCCTCGATGCCCGTCTGGTTGCAAGATGCGCCGCCATCGGTCGACTCGTAGATGGTGTGGCCGTTTGCCGTCGACGGGTCGGTCGCCAGCCACACGGTGTTCGGCGGGCCGGCGGCGAGCCATGGCCGGTCGCCTTCGTGACACTGCGGCGTCCCGGTGTCCCAGGTCTTGCCACCGTCCGGCGACGAATACAGCGCGTCGTTCACCAGGTCGATGCCGGTGTTGTAGATGCGACCGGACTCGTCCTGCGCGATGTCCGGGTCGGAGAAGCCGGTGTTGTTGGCCGGGTTGGAGGTGAACCCGGTGCCGTCCAGGCTGGTGCGGGTCCAGGTCTGTGCGTCCCGAGACGTCCAGATGTTGACCTGGTTGCGGTAGTTCGTCGTCCAGTCCGCATCGGCCTGGGGCGCGGTGACACCGTCCGCGACGAGCGTGTGCGTCGTCCCCTCATGCGCCGTGTAGACGTAGAGCTTGTGCACCGGGTCGTAGAAGATGGTCGGCTCACCGCCGCCGATTTGCTGGTCGATGTATTGCGGCGGCGCGAAGCCGATCGCCCCCGAGTCGCCGGCAGCGCCGGCAGGCAGCGCGATGGCCGAGCAGACGGCGAGGGCGGCGGCAGTGACGCCGAGGACGGTGGACCGAGTGATGCGAGCTGGGCGGCGCATGGGATCCCCCTTGATCCGACTGGGCGGCACCCGGCTTCGACGCGATGCTGCGGATTCCTGCTCGCCGGTTAGGGTCGGCGCCAATGTCCGACCCGGTGCCCAACCCGACGTATGACGACCACAGCCGCGAGCGGTTCGTCGCCGAGCCGAGCAAGGCGACCGCGGTCGAACGCGGCGACTTCGAACGCGATCGCGCACGCGTGCTGCACTCGGCGGCGCTGCGACGCCTGGCCGCGAAAACACAGGTCGTCGGCGTCGGGCAAAGCGACTTCCCGCGCACCCGGCTGACGCACTCGCTGGAGTGCGCCCAGATCGGCCGCGAACTCGCCGACGCGTTCGGCGCCGACCCGGATCTCGTCGACACCGCGTGTCTCGCGCACGACCTGGGTCATCCGCCGTTCGGGCACAACGGCGAGTCGGCGCTGGCGGAGTTCGCCGCCACGTGCGGGAGGTTCGAAGGCAACGCGCAGAGCCTGCGCGTCCTCACTCGACTCGAGGCGAAAGTGCTCGCCTCCGACGGCTCGAGCGCGGGGCTCAACCTGACGCGCGCGACCCTAGACGCAGCGACCAAGTATCCCTGGCCGCAACGCGATGGCACGACCAAGTTCGGTGTGTATGACGATGACCGCGCGGTCTTTGCGTGGCTACGCGATGGCGTTGCCGGGGAGCGGCGATGTCTCGAAGCGCAGATCATGGACTGGGCCGACGACGTCGCCTATTCGGTGCACGATCTCGAAGACGGCATACATGCGGGTCATGTCGACGTACGCGCACTTGCCGACCCGCACGATGGCGCGGACGTCGCCGCGCTCGCGGCAGCGTCATACGCCGAGCAACCGATCGACGCGCTAGAGGCGGCGGCCGCACGACTGGTGGCGTTGCCGTTCTGGCCGACGCAGTTCGATGGAACGCTTCGTGGTCTCGTCGCGCTCAAGCGGATGACGAGTGAACTGATCGCGCGCTTCACGGCGGCGGCGATCACCTCCACGCGTGACGCGTACGGCGCCGGCCCGTTGAGGCGTTACGCCGCTGACCTCATCGTGCCGATGGAGACGCGGGCGGAGTGCGCGATCCTCAAGGCCGTCGCCGACCGGTTCGTGATGAGTCGCGACGAGGCACGCACGATGCAGGCGCGTGACCGCGAGCGACTGACCGCGCTCGCGACTGCTCTGTTCGACAGTGCGCCGCAGTCGCTCGAGCCGTGGTTGCGCGACGGGTGGATGGCGGCGGCCGACGATGCGGCCCGCCGCCGGGTTGTCGTCGACCAAGTCGCGTCGTTGACGGATACGTCCGCGGTGGCGTGGTGGGAGCGGTGGGTGCGGTGACGTTGGTCATGCGCCCGGCGACCATCGACGAGATCTTGCCGCTGCGCCACGCGGTGCTGCGGCCGGGTAAGCCGGTGTCCGCGGCGATGTTCGCCGGCGACGAACTGTCCGAGCACGTCGCCGCCTGGGACGGCGGGGAGGTCGTCGGGTGCGCGACGGTGTTCCCCGATCCCTGGCCGGGTGCCGAGGCAGCGCCGGCCGAGCCTGCCGCCTGGCGGCTGCGGGGGATGGCGGTCGAACCGTCCCGACAGGGCAGCGGGATCGGGCGCCAGGTGCTCGCCGCCGCGGTCCAAGTGGCCGCCGCGGCCGGCGCGCCGCTCATATGGGCCAACGCCCGGGTGTCCGCGCTGCCGTTCTACGAGGCCAACGGCTGGGCTGCCGTGGGGGAGGAGTGGGACACACCGGACACCGGCCTGCCCCACCGGAAGATCGTGACAGCGTTTGCACAAGCACCGGCTTGGCCGCCTTCCCGGCCCGTAGACTGCTGCGAGGCGTCTTCCCCCGCCACTGCCCTTACCGGCGAGGAGGTGACGCGTGGCTGGCCGGATCCGTGACGAGGTCATTGCGGCCATTCGTGAGCGCCTCTCGATCGAGCAGGTGATCGGCGACTACGTGACGCTCAAACCTGCCGGGGCGGGCCGCTACAAGGGCCTCTGTCCCTTCCACGACGAGAAGACTCCGTCGTTCAACGTCAACGCCGGCAATGGATTCTGGAAATGTTTCGGCTGCGGCAAAGGTGGCGACCTCATCTCGTTCGTCGAGGAGAAGGACAACCTGAGCTTCATCGAGACGATCGAGATCCTCGCCCGTAAGGCCGGTGTCGAGGTCACCTACGAGCAGGGCGGCGCCGCTCCGCGCCAACAGTCGACCGAGCGACAGAAGCTCATCGACGCGCACGCGATCGCTGCGGCGTTTTATGCCGAGCAACTCGCGACGCCCGATGCCGAACTCGCCCGCCAGCTCCTCCTCGGCCGCGGCTTCGACGAGTCGACCTGGGCACGGTTCGGCGTCGGTTACGCGCCGCGCGACTGGGATCGGCTGTCGCAACACTTGCGCGGCAAAGGCTTCAACCCGGAGACGTTGTTCACCGCGGGCCTCGCCTCACAGGGCAATCGCGGCCCGATCGACCGCTTTCGCGGCCGCCTGCTGTGGCCGATCCGCGACCCAAAGGGCGACGTCATCGGCTTCGGCGCACGACGTCTGTATGACGACGACCACATCGAGGCCAAATACATCAACACGTCCGAGACACCGATCTACAAGAAGAGCCAGGTGCTCTACGGACTCGACCTCGCCAAGAACGACATCGCCAAGAAATACAAGGCCGTCGTCGTCGAGGGATACACCGACGTCATGGCATGTCATCTCGCCGGCGAAACCACTGCCGTAGCAACATGCGGCACGGCGTTCGGTGTCGAGCACGTGTCGTTGCTGCGGCGTTATCTCATGGACCAGGACGAGTTCCGCGGCCGCGTCATCTTCACGTTCGACGGTGACGAAGCCGGGCGCAAGGCGGCGCTCAAGGCGTTCGCCGACGACCAGCGTTTCGTGACGCAGACGTTCGTCGCCGTAGAGCCGGATGGCCTCGACCCATGCGATCTGCGACAGAAACGTGGCGATCTCGCCGTACGCGATCTCATCGCGCGCCACGTCCCCCTCGCCGAGTTCGCGATCCGCGCAACGCTCGCCAAGTTCGACCTCGACCTACCCGAAGGGCGCGTACAGGCGCTCGCCGAGGCTGCGCCCGTTGTCGCTCATCTCAAGGACTGGGCGCTGCGCGGCGAATACGCTCGGCGCCTGGCCGGCTGGCTCGGGATGGACGAGCAAGGAGTGCTCGACCGTGTGCTCGGCGGCGAAGCGCGGCCGGACGCGCGCGGCGGTGGCCGGCGACGGCCCGAGCCCCGTCCGGACCCACGTGACCCCGGTCTCATCGTCGAACGCGAGGTGCTCAAGCTCGCCATCCAGCGCCCCGCATTGCTCGGTCCGGTGTTCGACGCCTTGGACGCCGCCTGCTTCACCGCGCCGGCCTATGCGGCGGTCCGTTCCGCCGTCGAGGCGGCAGGCGGTACGACGGCCGCGGTCGCCGGCACCGTGTGGGTCGAAAAGGTCGCGGGCGGGGCCGAGACGGACTCCGTGCGCGATCTCGTCACCGAGCTAGCCGTCGAGGCATTGCAGACCAACGACGAGGAAGACCCGCGGTACGCCGGCTCGCTGCTGGCGCGGTTGCAAGAAATGGCGCTGACCAGGCGTATCACCGAGTTGAAGTCGCGCGTCCAGCGTGTCAACCCGGTGGAGAAGCCGGAGGAATACAACCGTCTCTTCGGCGAGCTCATCGTGCTCGAGCGAAGCAAGATCGATCTGCGCGAGCGAGCGCTCGGTTCACTATGAGATCCCGCGCCGGGAATGGGGCCGGTTGGGGCACACTGTCCCTGTGACGCCCACGGCGCTCCCGCGCGAAGCGCAGGTTGACGAGGTCAGAGACCTCGTCGCCAAGGGCAAGGAAGCCGGCTTTCTGACGTCTGACGACATCGGCTCCGCGCTCGCCGCGGCTGAGCTGCCGCCGGAGTCCATGGACTCCGTCTTGCGCCACATCGCCGAGGAAGGCATCGAGATCCTCGACACCTCTGACGAGGAGCTCGAGGACGAAGCACCCGGTAAGGCAGCAGCCGACGAAGACGGTGGCATCCGATCCGGGACAAGCGACCCGGTGCGCATGTATCTCAAGGAGATCGGGCGCGTCCCACTGCTCAGTGCCGAAGAAGAGGTCGACCTCGCGAAGCGCGTCGAGGCCGGTCTCTTTGCTTCGGAGAAGCTGACGATCAACTTGTCGTTGCCGTCCGCCTTGCGGCGCGATCTCGAACTGATCGAACGCGACGGCCAGCTCGCGAAGAAGAAACTGATCGAGGCGAACCTGCGCCTCGTCGTCTCGATCGCGAAACGTTACGTCGGCCGCGGCATGTTGTTCCTCGATCTGATCCAAGAAGGCAATCTCGGTCTTATTCGCGCGGTCGAGAAGTTCGACTACACGAAGGGCTACAAGTTCTCGACCTACGCGACGTGGTGGATCCGACAGGCCATCACGCGAGCGATTGCCGACCAGGCGCGCACGATCCGCATCCCCGTCCACATGGTTGAGACGATCAACAAGCTCGTCCGCATCCAACGTCAACTGCTGCAAGACCTCGGCCGTGAGCCCACTCCCGAAGAGATCGGCGTGGAGATGGAACTCCCGCCGGAGCGGGTGCTGGAGATTCAGCGGTTGTCGCAGGAACCCGTTTCCCTGGAGACGCCGATCGGTGAGGAAGACGACTCCAACCTCGGTGACTTCATCGAGGACTCCGACGCGGTCGTGCCGATCGACGCCGCGTCCTTCATCCTGTTGCAAGAGCAGCTGGACTCGATCCTGCACACCTTGTCCGACCGCGAGAAGAAGGTCATCCAGCTGCGCTTCGGACTGAGCGACGGTCATCCGCGCACCCTCGAAGAAGTCGGCAAGGAGTTCGGCGTCACCCGCGAGCGCATCCGGCAGATCGAGTCCAAGACCCTCTCGAAGCTCCGACATCCCTCGAGATCGCAAAAACTGCGCGACTACCTGGAATGATCCTGCGCAGGAGGATTCGGCGCTATGCGGGTGCGTTCGGGTCCGGCAGTACGTCGATAACCGCCTGGCACAGTTACGCGACGCTGGCGTTGATACTCGTGTTGGCGGCGACCGTCGTGTGCGCGCTGCAGGTCTTCAACAGCAGCGCTCTTCCAGAGGCTCCGGTGAGCTGGAACCTCGTCGTTCTCGGTCTCTCCGGGCTGGGCACGCTGTTGCTGATCATCCGCAGCTTCACGCTCGACAGCGGCGACATCGGGCCGCTCAGCTTGCGTTCCTGCGACTACGTACGGCCGGCGAACGAGCTGCGGTTATTCGACGTCGATCATGACGTTCGCAGCACGGCCAGCCGTGGACCTACGCGTGAGGCGCCAGGTCCGGCTGCTGCAAACGTCATGATCGACGTGGCCGAGATCCCGATGGCTCGGCGCGCACCCACTTCGTGGTTTCACGTTCGGCGACGAACGACACAAACGGGATCGTGCCGGCGACCATCGTCAGCACGGTGCGCAGCGGCGACATGCGGGTGCGATAGGCCAGCCAGAGCGTCAGCACGAGGTACAGCGGATAGAAGAACACGCCGTGCACGAAGCCGACCCATTTGGCGATGCCCGGTGTGTCACCGGCGTACTTCAACGGGACGCCAATGCACACCAGCACGATGAGCAGGACGCCAACGATCCAGGCGACGATCCGATAGCGGAGTAGCGCCCCTTGGGTGTCTCTCAACGGCGTCGACTCTCCGTTGCGGCATGAGCCGCGTTGAGCGCGGCTAGCCGCGCGTTCCAGGCCGCCACCTCGGGGTCGGCGTCGATCTCGTCCTGCGAGGGGATCGGCGTTGTCACGCCGATGACCATCCCGCCGCCGCGGACCACGTCGGCTTCGACCCGCTGCTGGGGCGACTGGCCGGGTGATTCGGCGGACTTGTCGTGCCGCAGATCCTCATACATCGTACGGATCCACAGCACGATGGCGAACACGGCGAAGATGGGCCACTGGAAGGCATAGGCGAAGTTCTGTATGCCGCCGCTCGCGGACTCGGCACGGTGCCACTGCCACAGCCCGAGCCGAAGCATGACCAGCACCGCCGCGATGACGAAGACGTGCAGCGCCAGCCACTTCGGGGCAAGGAACCGGCGCACCCCTCCAGACTAGAGACTCAGGCGGCGCGCTTGAGCGACGTACGCCGCTGCGGGCGTGCGGCGGGCTCCCGCAGCAGGTCGAGCACCGCCGCCTCGATCGCTCCCTGCGTCGCGAGCTCGCCGAACCGTACGTCGGCGCCGAGCCGGTGCAGCTCGTCGTGGATGGTGATGCCGTCGTTGTAGCGGTCGATCACCCGCGGGTCGATGTATGACGCCCGGCACACCGCCGGGGTATTGCCGAGATAGTGCGCGACCTCTTCGACGGCCCGCGCAACAGCCCGCTTGCGGGCGCTCTCTGACGTGGGGGCGTTGGCCGAGACAGCGAGCGCAACCGCGCACAGCACGGTTGCATGCCAGGTCCGGAAGTCCTTCGCGGTGAAGTCGCCGCCGGTGATCTCGCGGAGATAGTCGTTGATGTCGGTGCTCTTGACGTCGACCCATCCGCTGCGGTTGCGATAGGCGAGCAGCTCGACATGGTCGTCTTGGCGTCGCTTCAGCGTGCGTACGACGCTGCACAGCTCCTTGTCCGCGAGTGATTGCACGCGCTGCTTGCCGCTCTTGGCGCGGTAGTCGAAGGTGAGCACCCCGCCGCTGCACGTCACGTGGTCGCGGCGCATGGTGGCGAGTCCGTAGGACTCGTTCTTCTCGGCATACTCCTCACTGCCGATCCGGAAAAAGCCCAGGTCGAGCAATCGCGCGGCTGCGCCGAGGGCCCGGCGCCGGTCGACGTGTTTGCGCCGAAGATCGGTGAGCATGCGCTCGCGCGCCACCGGGAGGACCGCGGCGAACTCGAGCATGCGTTCGTGTTTTTCGCGATCGCGTGCAGTGCGCCACGCATCGTGGTAGCGGTACTGCCGGCGTCCGGCTGCATCGGTGCCGGTTGCCTGGATGTGGCCGTTGGCGTATGGCGAGATCCAGACATCGCTCCACGCCGGCGGAATGACCAGCTCGCCCATACGTCTAAGGGTTTCCGGGTCGTCGACACGGTTCCCGTCGGCATCGACATAAATGAAGCCGCGGCCGCGGCGGACCCGGCGAATACCGGGCAGCGCGCAGTCAACCCGACGCAGTCTCGGCATGGAGCCCTCACGCCTCCGGATCGGGCTCGATGTGCATCGCGCGCTCCTCTGCCGAGAAGCCACCGAGGTCAGTGCCGACATCGTGCGCGACCGCATCCGGCTCGTTGTCCGCACGGGCGCCCTCGTCGGATTCGACGATGCGTCCGACGCGTTCCTCCGGGTCTTCCGGATACGGCTGGTCGGCGTCCGGGCTGTAGTCCGCCGGTCGATTGGCGCGGGTGAGCTGGTCGGGCTCTTCTCGCGACAGGCGGCGGTCCAGCGGCTCGCCTTCGGTTTCTTCGAACGCCGTGGTTCCCCAGTCGGTTGAAGCGATCGGACGCTCCGCCGGTACTGGGATCTCCTCTTGCGTGTCGCCGGTGATGCGCTTGCCGCCGTCCTCGGGGTCAGGGGAAGCCAGGCCCTCTTCCTCGAACGGGTCGGCCGGATCCGGGATTCGGCTCGTCACGACGTCTCCTCGGGTTGGAATCACAAGACAACGGCGGGGCCGCCCCCGCGCCGGCCCCGCCTGGTTCTTACCCGGGATATGTGTCCTTCAGCCCGATTGTGCTAACCCGGCGGTGCCACACCGTTCGCGCGTGACACCGGGACGGGCCCCGGCCCGTACGGGTCGCGATCGCCGCCGAGGGGGAGCTTGTCGACGATCTTGTCGCGTGCGCTGCCCGCGAGGTTGCTCGCCTTGGCCTGCAAAACGCCCGCGGCCGACTGCACGGCGGGGTTCTCTGACAACCCCCGTGACACCCGGCGGATCTGCTCATACCGCTCGCGCCCGGCTTTGGCGCCGAGTGTGTAACCCGCCGCAAACCCCACTAGGAATGTCGCTTTGTAGCGCATGATCTGCCTCCTTGGTGCTGATCATCTACCCGTGGGTCACGGCCGTTACGCCGCCGGCTCCTACACGGTCCGGCCGCACATCTTCTTGCGCTAACCTAGGCGGGCCGTCGGGCGTGGACCGACGCGGTCCCCCATAGCTCAATTGGCAGAGCGACCGGCTGTTAACCGGTAGGTTTCTGGTTCGAGTCCAGATGGGGGAGCCATCTGACCAGCGGAAACGCTTCCAGATCGAGTCCGCCGGCGCGTCCGGGTTGCAATTAGGGTTGCAATTGAGTCGCGGCGAGGTCGCGCCCCGAGGCCCTGTGCAAGTGGGCACGCAAGAGCGGACGCCGGCGAACCGGGCCAAGCGGGGGCGGAAGGATGCTGGGGTCAGCCCCAGAGGGCGCCGCCCATCTCCTCGGCTGCCTCGTCCTGCAGCTTCTTCGTGACGTGCTGGTAGGTGTCGCGGGTGAACCACGTCTGCGTGTGGCCGAGGATCTCTGACACGACCTTGATGTCGATGCCGCGCTCGAGCAGCAGCGTCGCGCAGGAGTGACGGGCGTCGTGCAAGCGAGCACGTTCGACCTTCGCATCGGTCAGAATCGCGAGCCACTCGTCGTAGTCACGCCGGGCGTCGATCGGCTTGCCTGTCGATTGCGCGAACACGAGCCCGCCACGAGGGCCTTCTCGCCAGAACTCACCCGCGACGAGGCGTTCCTCAAGCTGGGCCAGTCGGTGCGCTCGCAGTTCCTCGATCAACGGCGCCGGCAGGGTGATGTCGCGTTCGCCGGCGCGTGACTTGGGGCGGCTGAACGTGAGCCCGCCGCGCCGGTCGGGGCATCGCAGCGGCTTGCCGCCGCATCGGGGCTCGCTGCCTCTGGGTACGCAACCGTGCTCGTAGGGCAGCCGCTGTAGCTGCCACCGGACATGTACGACGCCGGCGTCGAGGTCGATGTCGTTCCAGCCCAGCCCGAGTGCTTCGCCTTGTCGCAGACCGCATCCGAGCGCGACGGACCACCTGGCCGCGTTTCGCCTGTGCCGGGATGCGGCTAGCACGGCGCGTGCTTCCTCTGCACTGAGCGGATCGACTTCATGGCGCGTCGGCTGCGGGGGAGTAACAAGTGTGGCGACGTTGCGCTGCAGCTTGCCTCGGGCCATGGCTACGCGTAGCGCTCGCGAGAGGGTGCGGTGAGCGTTCAAGACCGACTTGGCGGATAGTCCGGATGCAAGCAGGTCCGCATGAAGTTGCTCGATGTGTTCGGCGTCGAGCTTGGTCAATCGATGATGGCCGATCCTGGGGATCAGGTACCGCTCGACATCGCCGCGATAGGCCGCGTAGGTCTTCGGTCGCACGCCGCGACCGTCTGCGGGTGCGGCGATGTTGTAGAGCCAGTGCCGGAGCCAGACTGCAACGGTGTCGCGCTCGCCGACTTTCGGTGTGATTCCGGCGTCGCGCTTGCGCTCGAACTCACGGACCTTCGCAACGACGACGGCCCGGGTCTTGCCCTTCACGTGTCGACGGTCGAGGCTCCCGTTCTCGCGTCGACCCATGGTGATCCAGCCATGCCACTTGCCGTCGCCGCCCTTGTAGATCGAGCTCTCGCCGTTTGCAGTGCGTGTCATGCTCCGCCCCCGGTCATCGACAAACGGCTCCGAGCCCAGCATCGGCCGAACCGACGTGCATGGGCGCGGATTCTCGCGAAGTTGTGGACAACGTTGACGGTCAGTCGCAGGCGATCGGAAGCGAGCTGATGAACCGGTTGAGGTCCGACTGCCGGAAGCGTCGGCAGCGGTCGACTTTGACTGACGTGATGGCACCGCGCGCCATGAGTTCGTACAACTTGCTGCGGCCGATCCCCAATACCTCGGCGGCTTCGGTAGCTGTCAGCAGCCGGTCCGGCTCGCGTGCCGGCGCGGCTGCGGGGATGTTTCGGGGCGACGGCTAGCGCGAGCAGGTGGCTCGTCCGGTGTTTCGTCGCCGAACAGGGGGATCGGAGTGGCGGTCATCGCTCGAGTCCTCTCGCTGGTTGATCACGCTGTGCGAAAGCGGGCTGCACGTCGTGCGGAATGCGTGACGGTTCGCGCGGCAGATACGTGGTCGCGAGACGTTGCCGGCGAGAGATGGCTAGTTGCGTTGCCATGCCGTCGACGGCCCGACGTAACCGGGATGCGGCATCGTCGAACGGTTGCGCCCGGGCGACACCTGTGAGTTCTGCCGCCGTCGTGAAGAGATGGTTGGCGACGCGGCCACGAGACAGCGCGACGTAGCCGGCCTCCTTTGTCAGCGCTGCGGCGCCGAACACGAGCGCGGTGTCGACAGTGATGCCTTGTGCGCGGTGCACGGTCAACGCGAACACGTGTTGGACGTCGCCGGCCTCGAGCAGGCCTCGTGGCAGAAGGGTGCTTTCGCCTTCGCTAGTGGTGATGGTGATTGCGCCATCGTCGGGGTGGAGTTGGGTCACCTGGCCGCGGGTGCCGTTGAGCACGCCGTGCCGTCGGTGGTTGCGTGCCACGACGACGACGTCGCCAACGCGAAAGCTCCGCTCCTCGCCTTTGGCATCGACCCCGATGGCGTCCGCGCCGAGCCAGCCCGCCTGATGGCAGGCCGCGCGGATGCTGTCGTTCAACGCTGCCACCTGGCGCCGTGTTGCGCCGAGTGCGACCACGCGAAGCGGTCCGCTACGCGCGGCCGCATTCGCGTAGGAGGTGGCGACCGCGCTCAGAAGCTCGGTGGGGGCATTGACGTGCACCCGTCCGTGATCGACGTAGTCGAGCAGCGCTTCCGCGGGGCGGTTGTGCCGCAGCGCCTGCAGCGCTCGTTGCTCCCACTCCTCGTGTTGGCGGACGTTCGCCGTGAGTCGCTGGGTGTCGGGATGTTGGGCGAAGGCACCGAAGAGGCCACCGGCGTCGATCTCCGGGAGTTGCTCGGTATCGCCGACAAGGACCAGTCGCGCGCCGCTGACATGCACATGGTCGAGTAGCTGCGCAATGGTGCGCGTGTCGATCATTGATGCCTCGTCGACGACAACGACCGTCCCGTAGCGCAGCCCAGCTGGCCGACCGGTGCGGGGGTCGATCTCGTCCAGGTCCGCGAGTAGACGGGTCAGGGTGGTCGATGGGATCCCGGTCGCTGTTTGTAGCCCGCGGGCGGCGAGTGCCGCGACGGCGGTGCCGACAACGGGAATGTCCGCACTGCGCCACGAGCGGTACGCGGCTGCCAGGGCTGAGGTCTTCCCGGAGCCGGCAGGTCCGACCAGGACCGTCAGTTGCTGTTCGCCGCACACCAGATGAGCCGCGGCCCGGCGCTGATCGTCGTTGAGCCGGTCGGTGGGGCCGAGGAAGGCTTCGTAGTAACCGGCGTTGCCGACGCGCAGCTGTTCGGCAACGGCAAGTGCATGTGTCTCGGTCGCGACCAGTTCGACAGTGGAGAAGTGGCGGCCACCGATCGGGTCGTCGCGCTCGGTCGGCACGATCGCGCGGTCGCGCAGCACCGTCTGGGCGAGCTTGTCGAGATGTTCGAGAGTGACGTGCGCACCTGGAGGAAGGGCCTCACAGATCGCCTGCATCACATCGCGCTGGTCCACCGTCGTCTTACGTTTCGTCAGCCCGGCTGGTCCGGTGAGCTCTGCGGTCAGCGCCGTGACGTCGACAAGCGCCGGCTTGTGGTCGATGCGGACCGCGTCGACAAGCCGTGCGGCTCCGTGTCCGAGCCGTAGGGCTTGAGCTGCCCACTGTTGGCGCAAGTCGTCGGTCGTCTTGTGCTGCTTGGCGGGCCGGGTCGCCAGACAGGCGTGTTGGGCAGCGGCTGGATCGTCGCGACCGCTGACAGACATGTAGTTCTCGATGGCGGTCCGCCGAGTGGAGAACTCCCGCATCAGCTCGGTCGGTACGCCGCGAATCTCCGCGATGCCTTTGTCCACCGATGTCCACCCAACGCCGAGCTCGTGCGTCAACTCGCTGCGCAACGTCGCCTGGTAGACGTAGCTGGCGGTGGTCGCATGCCGGTGCAGCGCTCGCGAATCCACCGCCGTCCACTTGCCGTCGTCGCCGTGCAGCAAGTTCGCCACCACGACGTGCGTATGCAACTGCGGGTCGTTCTCACGGCTGGTGCGATGCGCGAACGCGGCCGCGACGAGTCCGTCGGTGCCGATCCGGGCAGCGCGTTGCCCGTTGCCCTGATGGCCGCGCAACCCGTGCGCCACCTCCCGATCGAGGTAGGCGAGTGCCGTCGCTACCGCCGTCTCGTGCGCCGCCTCGATGGTCCTGGCGATGTCCGGTTCGGCGAGGCCGAACAATGTCGAGACGCTCTTCGGCGCCGAGACGCAGACGTCGTAGCCGACGTTGCGGTCGTCATACCGGTCTCCCGCTCGCGCGAGAGCAGGGGAGTAGGTGTCGCCGCCGTCAGTTGCTCGGAAGACCTCGACCGGGTCGAGCCCGGCCGCCTCGGCGATACGGGCGGCGACCCGAGGGTCCAGCGAGGCCATCCCCGGACGTCGACGGACAGCCGACTCCAGCGCAGCGAACGCCGCGGTGACGCGATCGTCGCCAAGCACGAACGCCGCACTCGTTCCGCGCTCTCGCGCCAGCTCGTGGACCGCATCGAGGAGTGGCCGGCCGGGAAGCCGGCCCGCCGGATGCGCACGCCAAACCGGTCGTGCGATCACCTCGCCGGTGACCGGATGCCGGCCAGCGAGCAGCTCGCGGAAGGCGTGTTCCCCGCGGGCGTCGAGTCGGCCGTCCAGACCCAGCACGGCCGCGCCGCGGCCGACCCATCGACCCGCGTCGTCGTGTCTGTCGAGGTAGTAGTCGGCTTCGCAACCGGCCTCTCGCTTGAGGTAGTAGTCGGCGGCCGCGACACCGGACAGCGGCTGCACCGAGATCACGAGCCGACGCCCATGTGCGAACTTGTCACGCGAGGCAGCGTGGTCTGTCACCGAGCCAAAACCGCGACAAGGGTCGGGACGGCGACGCCGCGAGCGCGTTGCCCGGCCACTGGTCCCGCGAGCGGGCCGGCCGAGATCCCCGTAGCCGCCGGATGTTGTGCCTGGTTCATGGGTGGCAGGGTGGCGGCGACCCGTACCAAAACCATGACCAGCCATCAGCACGTCCGTGCGGTTCGGTCTTTTCCGGTCTTGGTTGCGGTTTTGGCTCGGTTGCCCGCTAGCCCGCTGCGCTGTCCACTGACTGCACGCAGGCCGGGGACGGTGCATCGCAAACCAACGACGATGACGACGTCGAATGGAGCGAGCCGTGGACGATGCAGGACCGAACTATCCGTGGGTGGGGACGCGAGACGAGCGGTTCACCCTCGCGCTCGTCCTGGACGTGGGGGAGGTGCTAAGCCGCTATGGCTACCCGGCGCCGACCGGGGCGACGCTGGTTGAGCTAACTGCCGGCCTCTACCGCGCCCTCCACCCTGCCCCGGCCTACCTGCCTCCCGACCTCACCTGACCGCCACACCGCCCCGACCCCTGCCGCCGCCACGCCCCCGACCCCTCCCACTCCGCCAGCCCACCAACCCCCGACACACCCCGGTATCTGCGATACGGCGACGCCGCCGGGCAGTCCGCGGACAAGCCGGCTCGTGCCAATGCTCGACAGCGGTGACGACGGGATCGCTCCATGGCGAGTCGGTTCGTCGCGAGAGTGCCCGCGATATGTGGGTGATCCGCGGTGGTCCGCTGTCCGAATTGCCGCCCGATAAGGACGCCGGCATATGGATGAGCGGCGTCCGAATTGCTCACATGAGAGCCGGCGATATGTGGGTGATCGCTGTCAAGCGATTCATGATGCTGCGTCCTTGTCGACCTGGCCGAGGAGCGTGGTGAACAGCAGTTGCCGGTCGCGCTGGTTCTTGGCGGCGGCGTCGTCGCGTT